>JABAHO010014411.1_pt1 | contig 21965 bp, 17 predicted proteins | sample 7062071 | NCBI WGS metagenome assembly JABAHO01 (sample SAMN14534356, study PRJNA622989) | marine sediment metagenome | biome: marine biome [ENVO:00000428]; feature: marine pelagic biome [ENVO:01000023]; material: deep marine sediment [ENVO:00002113] | place: India: Gulf of Kutch | collected...
CGATGGCGGTTTCAGAGGGAGTGCTTCTCGGGTGCCTGAGTCGTGACCCGGAGGCCGTGCAGACGCTAATGCACCGGGTCGAGCGTCGGCCGCTTCGAAGTGAGGCCGTACGCACCATGCTCGAGCATGGCGAATCCAATCCTGATACCCTCGACAGGGGATGGGTCCGGTTGGCGCGGGGAACCGATCCGGCGGGATCTCGCGGATGGCATTTTGCGCTTCGGTNNAACCGGGCGCAGTAACTTTGATGGACTATTTTTCTGCCGGTGCGGAAGAACGCGCCTTTGAGGCAACCGATGAGCTGAAATCCGTGCTTGGTGATGTTCCTGCTGCCCTGACAGTGTTTCCATTCGGTTATGCACGTGCTGCAGCAGACGAGGTGTTTGATTCCCGCACCGCTGCGGGAATCCTCAGCGCCGTCGGCCCGTTCGTTTCGAAAGACTCGTTTGCTTTTGCATGCATGACGTCCCCCGCCTACAGCGCAAGAATCTTCGAAGTCCTCGTGCCTTCCGTGCTTGTCGGAGTGCGTCTTGACGAAGCCAACTCGGCGAACACCCTGATGACCGGGCTTATCGACTTTGTAAATGCGCGGTACCAACTGGGATTGATGCCAAAGGTTTCCTCCGAGTCGGGGCATCCGGTTGTCTCTATTGACCGCATCAGCGGCAAAACCTACAAGGGCATCGTCAAGGCAACCCTGCCTGCATTCACTGTTCTGGATAACTGGCTTGTGATTGCCAGCAGCAAAAGCGTCCTTGAAAAACTCATTGTCCGCCGGATGCGTCCCGGCGCAGATCGGCAAGACGTTGCGTGGGCTGCGGAAATGGGCGAGGTCGGGGGGGACCTGATGACCTGGCTCGACTTTGAGCAGAGCTCCTCGGCCCTGAAAAAATTCATGGGCGTTTATGATCTGTATCAACTGTTGAGCGGTAAACGGAGACGTATCAGCCCCGTGCGACAGAATCTTGAATGGATCAACGGCATCATGTCCGAGATGCAGGCCATGAACAGCCTCTGTGTTTGGTCCGACCTCGACAACAATCGGCTTGAATTCAGGTTCCTGCTGGGCGGTCGGCGGCCGGGTTGATCCGCTGCCAGAGGCAATCGCACCGGCATACAGATCACCCGGACCAATTCGCTGATTCCACGCTTGAATCCTCGCCAGAGATGGATTAGTGTCCACCCCTTACTTCCGCAATGCTCGGGTGGTGAAATGGCAGACACGCTAGGTTGAGGGCCTAGTGGGAGTTAAATCCCGTGCAGGTTCAAATCCTGTCCCGAGCACCACTTCCTCTCCTTGACCCGCCGTGACTCATGTAGCTTCGATCTGCTGCCGGAATTTGAAATCACCGCACGATCATGAGCCGCTCTCTTTTGGCTTTATTCAGGATTGGGAATCTTGAAGAAACAGGCGTAGAGCACGGGAATCACGACCAGGGTTAGAACCGTGGCAAAGGCGAGGCCGAACATGACCGTCACGGCCATGGCTGCAAAGAATGCATCCGGCACAAGGGGTACCATGCCCAGAACCGTTGTCAGGGCGGCCATGGAAACCGGCCGCAGACGGCTTAGGCCGGAATCGACAATCGCATCAAAGGGGTTTTTGTCCAGTGTCATCTGCAGGTTGATTTCGTCAATCAGTACAATTGCGTTCTTGATCAGCATGCCGACAAGACTAAGGAATCCCAGGAGCGCCATGAAGCCGAACGCCTGGCCGGTGACAAGAAGTCCTACGGTGACACCAATCAGGGCCAGGGGAACGGTAAGGAAAATAATTGCCGGTTTCTTCAGTGAATTGAAAAGGCAGATGACAATGAAAACCATGCAAAGAAAGACCAGGGGAAGTTTGGACCCCAGGGCGCCCTGTGCATCGCCGGAATTTTCATATTCGCCACCCCATTCCATGGTGTAGCCGTTCAGTCCCATTTCTTTCTCGAGTTCCTGGTAGCGTTTTTCAACATGAGGCCTGATGCGGGCAAAGGTGGTAGAGGCTTCGCCGACCCGGGGGTCGCACATGATGGTGATCGTGGGGAGCCGGTCACGCCGCCGTATAATGGTGTTCTCCGAGATGGTTTCCAGGTCCAGGATGACCTGACTGAGCGGAATCATCTGCCCGGCAACCGGGCTCCATATCTGGAGGTTTCGCAGATCCTGCACGTTGTTGCGCTGCGCTTTCAGTTGCCGGGAGACAATGGGAATGAGGTTGTCGCCTTCACGGAACTGTCCCACGGTTTGACCGCTGATTGCGGACTGCAGGGCACCGGCAATCTGGGCCCGGGTGATGCCGGCGTTCCGGGCCTGGGTTTCAGCAACCACCGGGCGAATCATGGGCACTCGTTGGCGCCAGTCGTCCACCATGTCTGCCACGTTGGGGTCTGAACGCAAAACCGCTTTCAGTTCGCGGGTCAGAATGCGCAGCGTATCCGGGTCGGGGCCTCGCAGCCTGACATGGATTTTCTGGGGATCGGAAGGTCCCAGGGCGAATTTGCGGACAAACGACTGGGCGCTGGGAAAGTTGGCCGCGATAAAACCTTCGAAGAGTGGAATCTTTTCGTTTACGGCCTCGGGGTTATCCATCCAGACGAGGCCGATGGCATAGGCGTCATTGGGTTCCTCGGGGGTGTAAGTGAGCAGGAACCGGGGGGCGCCTCCTCCGACAAACATGGCAACGTCGGCTACCCCGTCTTCCTCCATCAATGCCTGCTCCAGGCGCCTGACCTCCTGCTCAGTGGTTTTGATATGGGTGCCCTGCGGCATCCAGAAGTGAACCATTAGCTGTGCCCGGGTGGAGGCGGGGAAAAAGCTTTTGCGAACAAACCCGAACCCGAAAACGGAAAGCATCAGCATGCCGATGAGGGCCAGGATCGTCAGCCAGCGAAAGCGAATGCAGGTTGTCAGGAAGCGCTTATAGCCCTGGAACATTTTTCCGGCATAAGGGTCGGCCTTCTCTTTGGCAGGCGCTTCCACCTTGAGAAACATCACGCCGAAAAGAGGAGTGAGCGTAATGGCAAAAACCCAGCTCAGCGTCAGTGAATAAAGCAGAACCAGGAAGAGAGAGCGGCAGTACTCGCCGGTGCTGTCCTGGGAAACGCCGATAGCGGCAAATGCAAGAATGGCCACGATTGTTGCGCCAAACAGCGGCCACATGGTCTGTTTGACAATCGATACCGCCGCTTCTGTTTTGGACATGCCCTTCTGGGTATTCACCAGGATGCCTTCCACCACGACTATCGCATTGTCCACCAACATCCCTAACGCGATGATCAGGGCGCCCAGGCTGATGCGCTCCAGCATGACACCCTGCATTTTCATGATGATAAACGTGCCCAGCACGGTGAGCAGTAGAATGCCGCCAATCAGGACAGAGCTGCGCAGGCCCATGGCAAAAATCAGGATGCCGATAACAATGGCGACCGCCTCGATGAGGCTGATGACAAAACTGCTGATGGCTGTTGTTACGGCATCCGGTTGGAGAGAGACCACGCCCATCTCGATCCCCACCGGGGTGACCTCTTCCAGTTCCCGGATGCGCTCCTTGACCGCGGCACCCATGTTGACGACGTTGCCGCCCGACACGGTCGAGATGCCCAGTCCAATTGCCTGGCGTCCGTTAAAGCGAATGATGGAGGAGGGCGGGTCCTTGTAGTCGCGGTAAACCCGCGCCACGTCCTTGATTCGGATTTTTCCGGGCTGACCATTCGGTTGAACAATCAGAAGGTTGCGAATATCATCGATCGTAGTGACTCCGCCGGAGGGCTGGATGCGTAGGTAATTGTCTCCGACCTGAATTTTGCCGGAGGGCATGATCGTGTTTTGGCCCTGGAGGGTATTGTAGAGCATGTCGGGAGAAATGCCCAGTTGTCCCAACCGGGCACTGGAAAACTCAAGGTAGATGGCTTCCGGTAAGTCACCAAAAATGGCGACTTTGCCGACATCCTTGACCAGCAGGAGTTCGCGGCGCAGCATGTCGACATGCTGCTTCAGTTCGGCATAGGAATACCCGTCTCCATAGACGGCATAAAGGATGCCGTACACATCTCCAAAGTCATCATTGACGATTGAGGGCCCGGCACCGGGTGGTAATTTTCCCTGTGCATCGCCCACTTTTCGTCGAAGTTCATCCCAGACCTGGGGAAGGGTGTCCTTGTTGTACTTATCCTTGATTTCAACAGAAACAATGGACAGGCCGGCCTTGGAGTTGCTCTTAACGCAATTGACCTGCCCCAGCTGCTGGACGGCCGTTTCTATTTCATCCGTGACTTCGTTGGCGACTTCCAGCGCGGAGGCTCCCGGGTAGGTCGTGATGACCTGTGCGCTCTTAATCGTAAATTCCGGATCTTCCAGTCGCCCCAGGCCCTGGTAGGCCTTGATGCCTCCAAAGAAGACTGCCGCGGTAAACACCAGGGAGACGACTTTGTTTTTGATGGTGATTTCAGCGATGTTCATGTGGAGCCTTTAACGCCAGGGGATTAGAGAGGTCTGACCTGCTGTCCTTCAACCAGGATATGAACCCCGGCAGCGGCAATGCGCTGGCCGCGCTCCAGGCCGGAGGTAATCACAATATTTGGCCCGGTAATCTCTCCGACGGTTACATCACGGCGTGTCGCTTCCAGCACCCCTTCGCCCGCGTCCTTAAGAAGCCACACATAATACTGGCCGACTCCGTCGACAGGGACGGCGCTCAGGGGCACCAGGAGTTCTGCCGCCGTCTGTTGCTTCGGGGTTTCAAACACCGTGGCAGTCATTCCGGGAAGAATGGTGACATCTTTCGGCGTATCCATCGCCAGCGTAGCGGTAAAGGTTTGTGTCATGGGGTCTGCTTCTGTTGAGAATTCCTTTGGCTCGAGCGGAAAGCTCCGCCCGGGGAAGTAATCAAACTGCGCATAAAGCCCCAGGTCCTTTTTGACTTCCTCGTCATTGCGTTTCGCCGGGTCGACGTGCGCGAGTCGCGCTTCAGGAATGGCCGCTATGATCTCAATACGCTCCATGTTCTGCAGAAGGATAATGTTCTGCTTGGCCTGTATGTTTTCGAATCCCTTGACGTAAGTCCGGGCAATGGTTCCCGCAAAGCGTGCGGTCAGCACGGTTTCCTCCAGGGCCTTTTGCTGGATGTCGAGCTGGGCCTTTGCCTTGTCGAGTGCTGCGCGTGCATTGCTGAGTTCCTGTTCTGAGACCGCCTTGGCGGCGGCTGCTTCCTTGACCCGGTCGTACTGCGCCTGGGAGCGGTCGACTTCAGCCCGGGCGGAGGCTGCGGCATTTCGATAGTCGCGGTCATCCAGCCTGGCAAGCACCTGGCCCTTGCTGACCTCCTCGCCTTCTTTAACGCTCAGTTCCTGGATCTTGCCGCCGACTTCGAATGAAAGCGTTGCCTCCTCACCGGCCGCTACCTTGCCGGGGTACTGCCATTCCGTGCCGGCGAAGGTTGCGCCGACCTCCAGGGTTTTCAGGGGGCGAATGACCGGGGCCGGTTCGTCGGTCCCGGGCTTCCAGTCTATGAAAAAAACGGAGAAGGCTGCTGCGGCAACGATAAGCCCCCCAACGAGATGTTTTTTGGATTTTGGTTTTTTTGATTCATCACTCATGGCTTTTATTCCTTTAATTTGCGGCGTCTGAGGTTTGCCAACCTCCGCCCAGGGCCCGGTAGAGTAAGATACAGTTCCGGCCAAGGCGTCCCCGGCTTTCCGCCAGGGCATCCTGCTGGGCCGTCAGCACCCGCTGGCTGTCGAGGACATTTTGAAAATCCGTCAGGCCGGACCGATACAGCTTGTCGACCAGTTCGACAGATTTGGCGGCAGCATCCGCAGAATCCTGAAGGGCCCGGTTGCGAATCCGTTCCTCCACAATGCCGACCATGGCACTTTCTACCTCCTCCAATGCACGCAACACGGTGTTTTCGTATTGCAGCAAAGCCTGCTTCGTGCGGGCTTCTTCGACCCGGACCGCATTCCGAACCCGTCCAGCCGAAAATAGGTTCCAGCGAAGGGAGGGACCAAAGCGATAGGCCAGGGCTTCTCCGCCGGACAGGCCGCCGGAGTCGGGTGATTCCAGCGCAAAAGTGCCCGGCAGCGAAAACGTGGGGTACAGGTCGGCTCTGGCAATGCCGATCCGGGCATGCTGAGAAGCCAGCATGCGCTCCGCTTTGCGAACGTCCGGTCGTTGCCTGAGCAGGTCGGCCGGCAGCCCTGTATCAAATGCCTCCGGGGCGGCGGGAATCGGTGCCGGCCGGGCAAGCAGGCCGTGCAGGGCACCCGGCGGCTGTCCGGTCAGGATGGCGAGTTGGTTCATCGCCTGGGTATAGGCGGCTCGAAACTGGGGAATCACGGCGCGGGTGGATCCGAGATTCTGCTGCGCCCGGTAAACGTCCAGGTCAGGAGCGAGGCCCGCCTTGCTGCGAAGTTCCGTGATTTCGAGAGTATCGACCTGCAGCGCTACATTGGCTTCGGCGAGACGTACCCGTTCCTGCAGCGAACGAATTTCCATGTAGGTGGAGGCTACGGAGGAAAAGAGCAGAACGCGCGCATCGCGGTAATCCTCGATGCTTCCCTCGTAGGCAGCCCGTGAAGACTCAATGGAGCGTCGAATGCGGCCCCAGACGTCCAGTTCCCATGAAACCCCGGCGCCAATGCTGTAAAAATTACCTTCGCGATCCAGCCCGGCGGGCAGGGCGGGGGTGGTTTCCTCGCTGCTTCGTGTCCAGAGGGCGGAGCCCGTTGCATCAATGTCGGGCAACCGGGCTCCCCCGGCAATGGCGGTTTTTAGCTGGAATTCTTCGATGCGCAGGGCGGCAGTTTTGAGATCCAGGTTCCCGCTGTCCGTCAGTTCAATGATCTCGTCCAGAACAGGGTCATTGAACAGCGTCCACCACTGCCTGGTGACGGGACCATCAGAGGTTAATTCTGCTGTCAGGACCTCCGTCCAGGCATCGGGAACGGCGGCCTCGGGCGGGCGATAATCCGGACCTACGGTCATGCATCCCGCGAGGCCGGTTGCGGCAATGAGTAGTATTGCGGTTCGCCGAATCGCGGAAGTTTTAATGAAGCGCATTATGAAAATGGGGAGGTTGGGGCTTGCTACAGTGCCTTTGTGGAATACACTCTAAGTACGCGGGTGACAACAAATTTATCGCGAAAGGCGCCCTTTGAAAAGTCAGGTGGGTAGAAAGAAAAATTGTCTATGGCTGATGCTGTCCCTGTTTGCCCTTCTGCTGCTTATTCCGCTAGCTGATCGAGGGCATACGGGGGCGATGATCCTCAGCCTGCTGAGCACCTTCATTCTAGTCAGTGTCATCGGTGTGGTCAGCGATAACCCTAAAAACCGTCTGTGGGCTATTCTCCTGGCACTGCCTCCCCTGGTTCTGCAATGGATGAACTCTACATTTGACTGGGGAACCGACCGTATTCTGCTGGTTCCGAGTTTCTACCACCTGCCCATTTATGTGTTTATTGCCTTCCTGATGGTCCGTTACCTGTTCAAGGATACGCAACTGCATCTCGACCATTTGTACGGTGCGGTCAGCCTTTACCTGCTGATAGGCCTTTTCTGGTCTCACCTGTACTACATTTCTGAAAGCGTAATTCCCGGTAGCTTCACCCTGCCCGAGGGCGCCCTCGAAAGTCCGGCACTTAAGTTTGCCGAACTGCTTTATTTTAGCTACGTCACCCTGACAACCCTGGGCTACGGGGATATCCTGCCGGTTTCCCTGCAGGCCAGGTCGCTGGCAATCACAGAAGCCGTCGTCGGCGTACTTTTTATTGGCGCGTTGATTGGTCGTATCGCGGGCATGGCCATCTTTCAAAGACATGATTTGGAGGGAGAGGATTAGGCTGGGGGTGGTTTTGTGAGGCCGGGCACGGGCCTTTGCTCAATCGTGTTTGCCCGTTTGGTGGGCCTTTTCAGAGCCTGCACGGGCTGACGCTGCCTTTTTGAAAAGTAACGCATGCCGACATGAAACCGTTTATACCCGGACAACGATGGATCAGTGACACCGAGCCGGAGCTTGGTCTCGGTACCGTGGTCTCCGCCGATGCGCGCCAGGTCTCCATGCATTTTGGAGCGGCCCATGTCACACGTGTTTACGCGGCGGAGGGTGCCCCCCTCAGTCGCGCCGTCTTTGCTCCCGGAGACTTGGTTTCGCTGCCTGAGGGACCCCACTGCACCGTCCATTCCGCCATGGAGCGGGATGGCCTGATCGTCTACATTGTTGAGGACGGGGAAATTCCGGAAACGCATTTGGGTGATGCGGTTCCGTGCTCCCGTCCGCATACGCGCCTGGTGCGCGGTACACCCGACACTCCGGAACTTTATGCCTTGCGGCATGACTGCTGGCGCTACCATGCGCGGCTTCGAAAATCGGGGGTCCACGGCCTGAACGGGGCGCGCATTGACCTTCTTCCACACCAGTTGTATACCGCCAGCGAAGCCACGGAGCGCATCTCGGTGCGTATTCTTCTGGCTGACGAGGTCGGGCTTGGCAAAACAATCGAGGCCTGCCTGATCCTGCATCGGCTGCTGTTGACGGAGCGGGTGACCCGAGTGCTCATCATGGTGCCCGAGACGTTGGTGCACCAGTGGTTTGTCGAGCTGCTGCGGCGGTTTAACCTCTCTGTAGCCCTGTACGACGAGGAACGCTGCTCCGCAGCCGAGCCGAACAGCCCCAACGGGAACCCCTTTATGGACGAGCAGATTGTTCTCGCTTCAGAAAGTTTTTTTGAGGGTTATCCGAAACGGGTGGTCCAGGCCCTCGAGGCGGAATGGGATTTGCTGATTGTTGATGAAGCGCATCACCTCGTGTGGGAACCGGAGGCGCCAGGTGCCCTCTACCGCTTTGTCGAGCAGTTGGCTGCCCGCACACAAAACATGCTCCTGCTGACCGCAACACCGGAAGGCGCCGGCCCTGAAAGTCATTTTTCCAGGCTCAGGTTGCTGGACCCTGAGCGGTATCCGGGCTTTCAGCAGTTTGAGCGTGAATCCGAGGGGCATGTCGCCATCGCTAGGGAAGTCGACCGGCGCCTTTCGGAAGGCCTGCCTGTCGATGAGCTGCTCGACCGGTACGGTCCGGGCCGGGTGATGTTCAGAAATACCCGAAAAACCGTCGGCGGCTTTCCGCACCGTGAGCCCCATTTTTACCCGCTCGATCCGGATGCCGGCCGCGCGGCCTGGCTGGCCGGCCTGGTGGATCGCCTTGCACCGGAAAAAATACTCGTGATTGGAAGCACGCGCACGAAAATTGAAGCGCTGGCTGATGAGCTGCGTACACACAGCGCAGTCAGGAGTGCCGTGTTCCACGAGGACATGTCCATAATTCAGCGTGACCGGAGTGCGGCCTGGTTTTCAGAGCCGGACGGGGCCCGGCTGCTCTTGTGCTCGGAAATTGGAGGCGAGGGCCGCAATTTTCAATTCGCCCATCATCTCGTGCTTCTCGATGTTCCGGAAAACCCCGAGCTGCTGGAGCAGCGCATTGGCCGGCTGGATCGAATCGGTCAGCGGGAGGTTATGCATATTCATGTTCCTTATGAAGTCGGCAGCCGTGAAGAGCGGCTTGTGCGCTGGTTGCGGGACGGGCTGCAGGCCTTTGCCCATTGTCTGCGGGGTGGGGCCCGCCTGCATGGACAGTTTCGGCATGAACTGGACACCGCCGACATGGACAGCCTCGTCACCCGCACACGGGCCGCCCGGGACGAGCTCTATAAAAAACTCGATCACGGTACCTCCCGCCTGCTCGAACTGCATTCCCTCAATACGGAAGCCGCGAATCGGGTTATTGACGCTGTCGAGGAACTGGAAACGGATACCGATTTCGAGCCGTTTCTGCTAAGGCTGCTGGAGTGCTTCGGTATTCATGCCGACCGGATCGAACGCCACAGCTACCGCCTAACCCCCGGGCCTACCTTCAGGGACGGGCTGCCGCAATTTGACAAGGAGGGCATGACTGTCACCGTGGACCGTAAAACCGCTCTCAATCGGGAAGACTGGGTGTTCATGACCTGGGACCATCCCCTTGTGGCGGCCGGAATGGAACAGATGCTGGCATCGCAGGAGGGCAGCTGTGCATTTGTCAGCGTGGAACACGGCAGCGGCCGACGTCTTTGCCTTGAGGCCATGTTCATTCTCGACGTGACAGCGCCGCCCGCGCTGAATGCCGAACGGTTTCTGTCAACGACGCCGGTGCGGATCACCGTGGATATGGCTCTTGAGCGGCGGGCAGACCTGCCGCTGGACCTGCCCGCGGCGGATCGAACACTGCTGCACAGTGCGGGTGACATGCTGGGCAGGCAGGTTGAGGAGATGGTGGCGTCGGCCCGTACATTCGGTGAAGAGGAGGCCTCCGCCCGCCGGGCNNGGGGAAGAGGAGGCCTCCGCCCGCCGGGCCGCCGCCTGCGAGCAGATGCGCCGGGAGCTGGGTGCGGAACTGGCACGCCTTCGGCACCTGGCCGAGGTTAATGACCATGTACATACGGAAGAAGTTTCTGAAATGGAATCCCGCATTCGCCGTGTTGAATTCAGTCTGCAGGAATCCGCCCTCAGGCTCGACAGCGTCCGCCTGATTGTCGCCTGAACCTCTACCCGGAATCCGGAATGCATGCCCCGCCAAGGAGGGCATTATGCCGTCGGGTTTTCCGGCGGATTTCGTTCAGTTATCCCTTGCAACGGGTGTGGATGAGGAGTAGGTTTCACGGAAGTTTTAAGCCGGAAGGAAATCGTTTTGCCTAAAGATGACAACATTGAAGTCACCGGAACCGTTGTGAAGGTGCTCCCTGCCACGATGTACAACGTGCGCCTCGAAAACGGCCACGAAGTGCTGGCGCATATCTCCGGCAAAATGCGTAAAAACTTCATTCGTATCACGACGGGTGACAAGGTCACCCTGCAGATTTCGCCCTACGACCTCTCCAAGGGGCGTATCACCTACCGGCACAAAGAATAGGTTCGCGGGAAAATCTTCCCCTGCCGGCTTGCGCGGCGCAGGCGGCTTTACTTCGACCTGAGCCCAAATGCGGACAGTGAATCCCTGAAATCTCCCGGCAGCGGAGCTGTGGCCTCAACCGGTTTGCCGCTGCAGGGGTGCGGAAATGATACCGAGTAGGCATGCAGCATTTGCCGCGGCACCGCACGAAATCTCGGCTGACGCGACTGGGTTGAAAAATACTGCCTGTCCCCGACAAGCGGATGATGTATCCCCGCGAGATGTTTGCGGATTTGATGGGTACGTCCCGTGACGATTCGTGCATTCAGGTAGCTGACATTGTTGGCGGTGGCCTGCACCCGGATATGCGTGACGGCATTTTGGCCGTCAATGGGAGTATTCAGGGTTCGCGCCTTGTGGGAAAACTTTCCGTGTACAATCAGCCGGTAATGTTTCGTGACAGCCCGCTGGCGAAAAAGAGCGGTCATTTTCGTAAATATGTCCTGGTCAAGTGCGACGATCAGGCATCCGGAGGTATCCCGGTCCAGGCGGTGCACGGCCCGGATTTCCTCCGATCCGCACTGGGCGCGCAATACCGCCTCGCAGCTTTTTGTGCCCACGGAGAGCATGCCTGGCGGTTTATTCACGATCATGAGTACATCATCCCGGTATAAGGCCTTGATGGCTGGAGGGGGCTGGCCGGCCGTGCCGCTTGTGGAAACCGTGATCATATCGCCCGGCGCAATGGCATGCTTTGGCATCCAGACCCGGCGCCCGTTGACCGTCACGGCGCGCTCATCAAGGAGTGCCTTTGCGCGGCGGTTGGAGACCGCCAGGGTTTCCGCAAGGAAGCTCAAAAGGCTTCTGCCGGCCTGTTTCCGTGAAACCGTGAAGTTTTGATTTCGTGTTGTCATGCAAGTGGGGCTTTAACTCCCGTCCAATTCCTGATATAGCTGCCCGTTCTACCGTAAGTTGTGACCTCAGTGCGAGGCTTTGTTGGGGCCGTTATGGCGCCGCGGCATAAAAAGAAAAAACGTTGAGTACCAGCATGACAGACATCATTGACGCAACCACAGCCCCTGTTGAGGACATTGACAACTGGATCCTAACCGCCCTCGAGACCAGTCCCGTGCCGATTGAAGAGGTTGTTTCGGTTCTTAGAGGCGCTGCTGACAATGCCTCCGAGGAAAAGCGTGACGAATGGGCCAGCCTCGTGGAAGACGTCCTGCGTGACCGGAAAAGCGGGGCTGAAATGCTGGCGCTGCTGAAGGCGCGATTGGAGTGGGCGGGCGACTCCGCCGCCTTTTGCAAATCGTGCCACGAGGCCCTGCATGCGGCCTTTCGTGACCGCCTGCAGACCGCTTTCGTAGCATGTGCCTTTGAAGGCGTTCGGTCCGCTGCGGAGGGAATGCGTCGGCTGACTGTTCTGCGGGGGTTGACGGAAGGGGCGTACTGCCTCGATAAAACCTGGGGATTCGGCATCGTCAAGCGGCTGGATGATTTTTACAAAAAGGTGACCATTGATTTCACCCGTAAGCGCGGTCACCAGCTCAGCTTCTCCTATGCGGCTGAGTCGCTTAGCCTGGTCGGTCCCGATCATCTCCTGGCCCGCAAACATCAGCAACCGGATGAAACCGCTGCACTTGTAAAAAAAGAGCCGCAGGCGCTGGTCAAAATCGCTCTGCACAGCTACGGCCCGCTGACGGTAACCCAGTTGCAGGAAATTCTTGAAGAGGAAGGATTCCTGGAGGGAGCCGGCTGGAAGCCGTTCTGGGACGGCGCACGCAAGGGGCTGAAAAGCGATTCGTTTGTCAGGGTCCCGGCTAAGCGGTCGGAGCCGATTGAACTGCTTGAGGAGGAAGCCGCTTACGATGACCAGTGGTTCAGCCGGATGGCAACTTTGCGGGATGCGAAGGAAATTTATGATGCAGTGCTCGAGCTGGAGCGCGAAAAAGCCGTGCCGGAGGAGGGCGCGACTACCAGGCCCACGGTTGGCGGCCGGCTTGCCTTTGCGATCCTGGGTGCCGAGGATTCCGACTCGGTCCTGTGCTGCAAGTTAATGCTGCAGGCCGAGCGCCTTGGATTTTGCGGAACCGGCGAAGAACCGGTCAACCCCGTGAAAGTGGCTGATTATCTGGTGCAGCAGCGCCGGTTTTACGATGCCTGTGCCGGCCTGAGCGCCCGTGATTTACCCCTCTTCTTCGATATGCTGAAAAAGTACGGGTTCGAAGGGCTTGATTCACTGCTGCTCGAGGGCATGGGCGACATGCCGGTGCAGCTGCTGGACGAAAGTCTCACCTACATCATGGCCGAGGGTCGCAGTGAGGATGCCCGCCTGCGGATTCTTTCCGGGCTGAAGGGTCAGTCCGCAAGTCCCCAGTTGCTTTACTGGCTCTGTACGCATCTTGATCTTTATGATGAGTGGAAACTGGGGCAGGTCTCAGACCTTATGCTCCTGGTTGTGGGCTGCTTCGAGACCCCGGCCCAGTACCACCGGCTCAAGGCCCAGAAATTGCTCAAAGCCCTCTTCGAGGATAATACCTGGCTGGGCGGGGCAATGGATATCATAGGCGAGGCTGCACGCGCGCACCTGCTGGTGCGTGTCCAGGGCGCTCGCGGGTGGGAGGAATCCTCACGCCGTTCAGCGATGGGTAAAATGATCAAGCTGTATCCGGAGCTGGAGTCCGCGGCTTCCTCCGCTTCCGACAAAAAGGACTCCGAGCAGCCCGGCGGACGGTTTACCTCGTGGCGAACCTATAACGAGCGCCAGGAGGCATTGCGCGAACTCGTCGAGGTCAGCATTCCTGAAAACAGCCGCGAGATCGCGCATGCACGCAGTTACGGTGACCTCAGGGAAAACTTTGAATACCAGGCCGCCAAGGATATGCAGGGCCTGCTCATGCGCCGCAAGGCGGAAATGGAACGTGACCTGGGTGAAGTCAGGGGCTCTGATTTTTCCGGAGTGCCCACCGATGTGGTCGGGATGGGAACCGGTGTTACCCTCAGCCTTCCCGATGACTCTGAAATCACCTACTGGATCCTGGGGGAATGGGACCGGGATGAAGAATTGAACATTATTTCGAGCGAAAGCCAGCTCGCCCTCACCTTGAAAGGTAAACGGGCCGATGAGCCGGTTGTCCTGCAGACGGAAACAGGCGAACAGGCCTGCGTCGTGAAGTCCGTGCATGCCCTGACCGATGCGGTCCGGAGTTGGATCAGCGGTGCATGAAGCCGCGAACGGTCAGGGCCGGCATTGTGGGAATCTGGCTGGTGCTTTTTGCCTGCCTGGTTCGCTTCGAAGCCTGTCCTGAATATTTCACGCGTTCTCTCTCCGGCTACAAGGGCCTTCTGTCAACGGACATCCTCGTCCGTGATACCTGGATGAAGATTCTGTTTGAGGGGGCACCCATCGGGTACAGCCACTCGACCATTGAGACCCGCGAAGAGGAGCCCCTGGCGTATTACCGCATCCTCAACCGCACCTACCTGAAGCTCAATATCATGGGGGTGACCCAGCCGGTCTATGTCGACACAACGGCGTTCGTCGACGCATCGCATCAGCTTCAGAAATTCCGGTTTACCATGTCTTCCCGCGCGTACAAGGCTGACATTTCCGCTGAGCGTGACACGGAGAATACCTTTGATGTCACGATTCGCACCGGGGGGCGGGTGCAGCGTTCCCGGGTGGAAATTCCGCCTGATGTCATTCTCTACTCGCCGATGACGGAGGCGCTGCTGAGAAAACTCAAGCCGGGGCAGGAACTGATGATTCGAACCCTGGATCCCGCGTCGATGTCCGCACTGAACATGGTCGTGCGGGCCCTGCGCAGGGAGCCGGTGTCCGCCGGCGGCCAGACCTATGAAGCTACCGTGCTTGAAATTGAGCATTCCGGCGCAGCCTTCAGGTCCTGGATGAAAGATGACGGTGTGGTCGTCAGGCAGGAAACGCCGTTTGGCTGGACGATGGAAATGTGCTCGGCGAAGGAAGCTTTCGAAGCGGTGTCCGGCCAGGAGGGTTCACCTGAATTGCTCTCCTCGCTCTCCGTTCCATTTGAGGGCGTTCTCCTGAGCCCGAGGACATCAGGCCGGCTGGTATTGCGGTTGTCCGGGGTCGAGCTCGATGAAAACCGATTGATCACACACCGTCAGTCGGCTGAAAAAGATCAGGAAGGGAATGTCCTGCTCTCGGTAACGGCTGCGCAAATGCCCGGCGAATCCGATTCCGGAGAACCCCTGCCGGCCCCTGAAGACTTTTTGCAAAGTACGCCGTTTGTGCAGAGCGGGGATCCCCGGATCGTCGAGACGGCCCGGAGAATCACGGGGGGACTGGACCGTCCGCGTGACCGGGCCATGGCTGTCTTTGAGTGGGTATATCGCAATGTCCGCAAAGAGCCGACTGTCAGTCTCCCGTCCGCCGTGGATGTGCTGGAAAGCATGGCAGGTGATTGCAATGAGCATACGTACCTGTTTGCCGCCCTGGCCCGGGCGGCAGGGATTCCGGCAAAAATCATGGTCGGCCTTGCATGGCATGAGGGGGCGTTCTATTACCATGCCTGGCCGGCAGTTTATCTCGGAAGGTGGATTGAGATGGACCCCACCTGGGGCCAACCCTTAGTGGATGCCACGCATATCCGGCTGACAGAGGGAGAACTCGCAAGCCAGATCGAACTGATCGGCCTGCTCGGACGCCTGAAAATTGAACTTCTTGAACAGGAATCAACAGGAGCCCCGTCACATGATTGAAATTGAGAAACTCACAAAAAACTACGGCAGCGTCTGTGCCGTCAATGAGCTGGATTTGTCCGTGCCAGCCGGTGAAATATTCTGTTTTCTCGGTCCAAACGGNNGCAGATCCCCGACAAGACGATCTTCGCCTTTCTGGGACCCAACGGAGCGGGAAAAACCACCACGATCAAGATTATGACCGGCTTGCTGAAAGCATCATCCGGTCGTGTGCAGATCGGCGGCCACGATATCGCGGAGTCTCCCCGGGAAGCGAAACGTCTGATCGGGTACATCCCGGATATGCCCTATGTCTATGAGCGTTTTACGGCCGAGGAGTTTTTTCAGTTTACGGGGGATATCTACAATGTTGAGAAGCCCCTGATTGCCGAACGCTACGAAAAGTATTTTGACCTGTTTGGCCTGCATGAGCACCGGGGTGTGCTCGTGAAGGAATTGTCGCACGGTCTTCGTCAGCGCCTGATCTATGCCGCCACCTTTCTGCATGAGCCCCGAGTGCTTTTTGTGGATGAGCCGCTCATCGGGCTCGATCCCTACACGATCCGATTGATTAAAGACCTGCTTCGGGAGCGCGCACGCTCGGGCATGACCGTTTTTCTTACCACCCATATTCTCGCGCTTGCCGAAGACGTGGGGGACAGGATCGGAATTATCCTGCACGGGAACCTCTGCGCCCTGGGCTCGCTGTCTGAGCTGCTCGACAGGCATGGTATGCAAAACCTGGAAGACCTGTTCCTCGCGCTCACGGCAGGTGAAAACAGCTCCCTGAAGGAATAAAAGACGCCATGTCGAGCCTCGACGCTTTCATTCTTAAAAACAGGGCCTACTGGCGAAACAGCTGGCGCCTGCTGCGCAATCAGTCGCAGTTCAAAATCGTCTTTATCGCCGGGTTTGCCCTGTTCTTTGAAGTTGGCCTATGGGTTTTATTTCATGACGGGTTTCGGTTCCTGGATTCATTCGGAGTCGGCGGCCTGGTGACCATGCGGCTGTTTTCGCTGTTTTTCCTGGGGCTGGGGATCATGCTGGTAATGTCCGGAGTGGTGACGTCCTATGCGACCCTGTTCCGTTCTGACGAAATTCCCTTTCTGCTGTCGCGGCCTATTCCGGTTTCGCACATTGTGCTGCAGAAATTTTATGAGTCGGCGGTTCTGTCTTCCTGGGCATTTTTCTTCGTCATCCTGCCTTTTGTCGGTGCGTATGCCTGGCACCAGAAACTTTCGATGCTGTTTGCCGTCTGGACGCTTCTGTTCGCGGTGCCCTTCCTTGCGGTGTGCGCCGGGTTGGGCATGCTGTTGAGCATGCTGGTCGTTGCCTGCCTGCCGCGCATGCGTGTTTTGAAATTTGCATTGGTGCTGCTGGCTGTCTGCGGTGCGATATGGGCTGTCACGCTGTCTGGCGGGCGGGTGGATTTCGATGATGAAAACTTCAGCCTGGCGGGAGCCATTCCCGGCATGACCCTTTCGGGGAACCGGTTGATTCCCAGCACCTGGATGGCGGAAGGCATTCTCTCCATGAGCCGCGGGGTATACGGGAGGGGCCTCCTGTATTTCGGCAACCTTCTCGCATCGGCGATGCTGGTCGGCATGTTCGTTGAATGGCTTGGCCGGACGTCGTTCTACCGTTCCTGGCAGCGCGTGGAAACCGGCAATGCCCGCGAGCAGCGCCATTCCATGCTTTTCCGGCTCGGTGACCGGTTGCTTGGGTTTTTGCCCTCCGATATCCGTGCCATGATTATGAAGGATATCAGGACCTTTTTCCGTGACCCGATGCAGTGGTCACAGGCGCTGGTGTTTTTCGGGCTGCTGGGCATCTACTTTGCCAACCTGCAGAACTTCAACTATCACCTCTTCGGTGAAAAATGGAGAAACATGGTGGCGTTCCTGAACGTGTTCAGTGTTGCGGCCGTGGTCTGCTCACTGGGGGCGCGGTTTGTATATCCGCAGCTAAGCCTGGAGGGGCAGGGGTTCTGGGTGCTGGGCCTGGCGCCCACAAGCATGCGCCGTGTTTTCCTATGTAAGTTCGGCCTGGCGCTTTTCTCGGCACTGGTTGTCAGCATGTCTCTGATTCTGCTCTCATCGATGATGCTGCGCGTGGATCCTGCCCTGCGCCTGGTTTCGGTGGGCTTGTCNNAATCCCGCGGCAATTGTGGGCGGGTTTGGCGGGACCCTGAACCTGGTCCTGGGGCTTGCGTTCATGCTGCTTACGATTCTGCCCTTTGCCTTCGTGTTTCACCTCTGGTATCTCGGGGCCCTGAGCGGCGCAATGTTTCAGCGGGCCGTGATCATTTGTGTCTGCTGGCTGCTGTTGCTTACCGCCGTGAGTGTCGCCACGGTGCTCATCGTGGGGCTGCGCTCCCTTGAGCGGCGGGAATACTGACGGGGCGTGTCGGAGCCCGGTCCCGGGTTGGCTTATTTCGCAATGCGAATGCAGTTCCGGCCGGAGGTTTTTGCCCGGTAAAGCGCTTTATCGGCCCGGTCAATCACCTCCAGCGGAGACTCGTCGGTTTCCGCGTGGTGGGCTACGCCGATGCTCACGCTGATGCGAATACTTTTTCGTGTCGTGCGCACGGTTGTGCTTTCTTTGACCTGTGACGGTTTGCGCTTGGGGCGGTCTTTGGAGCGGATGATAAAGGGCGTACTCTGGATACGCAGGCGAACATCCTCAAGCTCTTCGATAAATGTTTCGCATCGTTCGCCCGTCTGAATGGCGGAAAACTCCTCTCCGCCGTAGCGGAAACAGCGTCCCGGTCCGAATTTGGCGAGTGTGTAGGCGGCATACCGCAGCACCTGGTCGCCGGTCTCGTGCCCATACGTGTCGTTGATCCGCTTGAAATGATCGATATCAATCATGGCGACCGAATATCCTGAGGTAAGCGATGCCGTGTAGTGATTCATTGAGCGGCGGGAAGGAAGCTCGGTCAGTTCGTCCATGTGTGCCATGTGCCGGAGGCTTTCAACCACGGCCGCATTCATGGCAATCGAGGCTCCGCACATGTTGAGGTAATATACGGCGTCCCGGGAAAGTGAGCCCCACATGCCGTCAGGGGCGGTGAAGGCCTGCAGAATGAAAACCGCACAGCAGCCGAGGATAGGGCCGAGGTAGGGGCTTTCCTTCCGGTTTCGAAACAGGAGTGCAGCCAGCGCGACAAGAATAAGCCCAAGGGTGAACAGGGACAGCGTTGCCGTGCCGGGCAGCGGTCGCAATGCAGCCATGCGGGAGGAAAAAATCGTTTCAGGTATGGAGCCGGTTCGGGAAAAGAGAATTATTCCCGGAACAGCCGAAAAAACGATCAGCAGGCGAATGGCGCCGTGTCCGTTTAACAGGCCCTGTTCGCCGGCATGAAAAAAAACGGGAATCATCAGGGCCGTATAGAAAAGGCAAATAAATGCCGTCGCGTGTGCCCGCGCGGCGGATTCATAATCAATGATGTGCCGTGCCGACAAGACCATCACAAAGATGATGAAAAGCGACAGGAACGTAATTCGGGTCTGGCGGTAAACCGCGCCCAGCGTGGCCGAGACACAAAGAAGGATGGCAGGCAGCGCCGCCACGTATTGCATGTTGATTGCGTCCTGAAGCGAGAGGCTGCGTCCGGCGGTTAGAGACACCAGGATTCCCAGCAGGGGAGCGATGAGCAGAATCCCCATCGCAGGCAGGGGCGCGGTTTTGAGGGGTGCCGGTGAGGCACCGTCACGCATGCTGGCGCTGATGGTGCCGGCGCTTTCGACGGCGGCAGCGAGTATCTTTTTTCCCCTGTGCATGGCCTACCATAAAGGGAAGGCCTGACTGATTCAAGCACCCGTGGCGGGAATCGTCGATGCCGTAAAGGCCGGCTTTTTGCCGTATGCTTGAATCGTCAGGCCGAAAATGATACGTTTTAGCAGAGCTTGGAAGGAGCCAGACCGTTATGAAAAGCGCCTATGAACTTGCGATGGAAAAGCTCGGCGGAAGCCGGGAGTATACCGATGAGCAGAAAGCACGATTGGCGGAAATTGACAGCCGTTATGAAGCAAAACGGGCTGAGAGTGAGCTTGCAGCCCGCGAACGCCTGAAGACTGCGGCACCGGGATCAGAGGATGAGGCGCGTGTTCGCTATGAACTGGCGCAGGACATCGAACGCCTGAACCGCAAACAGGATGCGGAAAAGCAGAAAATCCGCGACGAAGTATAGGCTAACGGCAGTTCTTTGCCTGGATCAGGGTAAAGGAATCGGTATATCCGAAGGGCCTGGCATTGCCTGCGAGCTCGCCACCAGGACCGTGATCTGCACATCTTCTCCCGACGCCTGAAACGTCAGGGTCATCTGGCTTTCTCCCCGGCCTGCCCGGATCGTCTTGCGGCCGGCAATTTCGAAGGCTGTTTCAATAATCCATCCCTTGGAACGTATACCCTCCAGGTAATGTGCAAATGCATCGGCTTCTGTGCGTGAAGAGGAAAGCGTCGCCATCACTGCGTTGGGCGCAATCACATGGTTCAGGGCTTTCGTTTGCGGATCCTCCGGGAGTTCGCGCTTGATCTGTGCCGGTAGCTCGGTGCTGGTAATCGGGGAAATTTCAAAAGATTCATGATCGGTCAGGTCCGGCATGGGCGCATTGGTGAAACTCGTGCGAGACCTGCGCCTCGGGGAGGGGGAGGGAAAGTAATCGTCGTTATACGCGTCGTCCCCCGCCCGGGCGGCGGATGGATGAGTCATCCGGAGCGCTCGGGGAATCACTGCCGGAGACTCGCCCGCTTTCGTAATGTTCCGGCTCGTAGTACTCAAAATCCTCGGTGTAATCAACGCAGCCGGGGAGCAGGCAGACGGCAAAAAGCACAACATGCGGTATGTGTAATCCCTTCACTGGTCGGGAGAATACCGCTTTAAGCACAGGCAGGGCAACCGCGAAGTGGTCGACCGCCTGCGAATTCACCGTGCGGAAAACCGGAATTCCGCGTTTCAGCTGATCGATTGAAGATAGGCGACCAGGAGGTCGCGGCAGGCTGCCAGGTCTCCCGTGTGCACCATTTCCGTGATGGTATGAATATAGCGGGTTGGACAGCTCAGGGTCATGGCCTTGCAGCCGCCTGCGGAGCGCTGAATTCCGCCGGTATCGGTCCCGCCGCTGCGCAGCAGCGAGCGCTGAAAGGGGATCTTATTGTTTCTGGCTGTTTTGGTGAACGCTTCAATCAGGTCGTAGTCGCCAATGGCTGAGCTGTCCGCAATCGTGATAGCGGCGCCTGCTCCCAGTTTGGTGCAGGTTTCATGTTCGGGTACGCCGGGTGTATCCACGGCAAGGGTGGTGTCTATTCCGATCCCGATATCCGGATTCACGGTGTGGCTTGAGGCAATCGCGCCCCTGAGGCCCACCTCTTCCTGGACGGTGAACACACAATGCACCTCGCAGGCATGCGTTTTCAGGCGTCGGCAGGCCTCGATGGCAATCCAGCAGGCAACCCGGTTGTCCATGCACTGTCCGACTATGTGCTTGCCCAGGCAGTGCACAGGCGCGTCGATTACGACCATGTCGCCGATTTTGACCCGGCGCTTAACCTCGGCGGGAGACAGTCCGAAATCGAGGACGAAATCACGCAGGTCCGGGACTTTCCCGCGTTCGTCCGCGTTAGCAAGATGAACCGGTTTTACGCCAGGGTTGAGAACAGCCTTGAGATCCTTTGCGGGGTTTGCCGGGTCCGGGCAAACGGTGACAATCCGGGCGAAAAGATTTCGAGGATCAAACCCGCCCACCGGGCTGATGTAGGCGCGTCCTGTATCCGTCACATGCGATACCAGGAAACCAATCTGGTCCATGTGGGCGGCAAGCATCACCTTGACCGGTTTTTTCGGGGTGCTTTTCGTGCCGGTGCGCGGGCGGCGAACGGCGATAACCGAGCCGAGGGGGTCAATGGTCACCTCGTCAAACAGGCCGTCAATTTCGTTCAGGATCAGCTCGCGGACACGATGCTCACGTCCGGGGACACCCGGGGTGAGCGACAGCTTTTCAAGCAGGGCGTAATTTTTCATGGAGGAACCTTAGCACGCCGGNNCTGCTTCAGGATCCAGAAGTTCCGTGCCCAGTGACGTTCGACCTTCACCCAGAGGTTCAACCGGATGCGAACGTCAAACATGTCGCTTAATTCGCGCTCAGCCGCTGCACGCACATTCTTCAGAAGGGCCCCCTTGCGGCCGATCACGATATATTTCTGGCTTTGTCGTTCAACAAGGATGTCTGCATCGACTTTCCATTCCTTCGCGGTTTCCTTCAGGTCGGTAACATTCACGGCGACGGCATGTGGAAGTTCATCCCTGAGGTTGTTAAACAGTTTTTCGCGAACTACATCG
>JABAHO010018630.1_pt1 | contig 21945 bp, 23 predicted proteins | sample 7062071 | NCBI WGS metagenome assembly JABAHO01 (sample SAMN14534356, study PRJNA622989) | marine sediment metagenome | biome: marine biome [ENVO:00000428]; feature: marine pelagic biome [ENVO:01000023]; material: deep marine sediment [ENVO:00002113] | place: India: Gulf of Kutch | collected...
GCCATCAGAATGGAGTTTCCGCGGAAACTCCAGCGCTGCGACTTCGACCGAGGCGCCGCATCCGACCTTGCGGCGACAGGGGTGTTCGTCTGATATTGCGGACCAGTCTTGCCTCACCGGAAACTCGTCAGCTGTCCGCTGTGATCGGCTCGAGGACCACCACTGCCGTCTCGCCCGGCCGGCGAGCCGCGTAGCCGTCCAGGTTCTTGTCCAGTTCCCGCCAGCGGTCCCAGAGCCGTGAGCGCTCCGCTTTCTTAGCGGCTCGACCGGTGACCTTGCGTCGCCCACCGGCAAGCTCGACGCTTGCTTCGGGGTGAGCTTGCAGGTTGAGCCACCAAGCTGGCTCACGGGGGTCCCATCCGTTCATCGCCATGGTCACCAGGTTGGGGCCGTCATCGAAGTAGCCGAGGATGACACTCCTCTCTTGCCCTGACCGTCGACCAATCGTTGTGAGGCGCATCATGCCATAGCGGTTGGCTTTGGCTCGGCGCAAACCAACGCGGCCACCGGAAACCTTGTATAGGCCACGATGGATCGACCAGGCGAGGCGAACGAACCATCTAGGTGGTAGGCGGGGCTGCTTGTCTGCCATGAAATACGTTCCTTGTCTGACGCCACTACCGTCCACCAAAGTGGACGGCCGTGCCAGGGGCCAATGGCCTTAGGCGCACCACCACGAATCAACCCGATGTATTGATGAGTAGGTTCTACGGCAACTTCGTGAGGAGCGATGTGCCAGGCGGACACGATTATCAAGGCCCTGAGGAGGCGCTTGATCGTTACAACGCGGTAATCGAGGCCGCCCATAGCGAGGCTGGGATCAAGGGGGCAGAGAACCCCTACACCTCTCGCAACGGGCACATGTTCAGCTTCCTCACGCCAGATGGCTCGATGGCCCTACGGCTGTCTGATGAGCTGGGGGAGCAGTTCCAGGCTGAATACGAGAGCGGGCCGGTGATGCGATATGGCAGCGTGATGCGCGGCTACGTTTCGGTACCGGCCGACCTGCTCGCCAACCCCGCCGAGCTCGCGCCGTGGTTCGACAAAGCCTGGGACTGGATCGGTTCGCTGCCTGCCAAACCGACGAAGAAAAAGTAGCGGGCGCCAGCGAGCAGACTACGGGCTTGAGGGAGAGGGCCGGAGTCCGTGCCCATTCCTTTCTCCGTCACTCTCACATCCACCCAGGGTGTGCGTATGGTTGAGCCAGATGGTTGTATCCACTCCGCCCGCACAGACCAGGCGTCTAGGGAGCAGGCGGCCGCTCATCTGGGCCTCGCTGTTGGTTGGCATGCTCCTGAGCGTTCCCATACTTGCGTCGCCATTTCTTGACCGTAACGACCCGCTCCTACGGTCATCCGTGCCTCCCGGAGACGAGGAGTGGATCAGCCGCTCGGTTGACGAACCAGAAATCGCCGTTATCGGCGACCAGGTTTGGTCGGCTTCCGGCGGCGTGTGGCACCTGGAAGGTGACCTTTGGGTCCGCAACGGTACAGTGCCCGAGCAGGGTGTGGCTTTTTCACCCGACGGAACCATGTGGCTTCACACCACCGCATCGGTTCTTCAGCAAAAACTGCAGGAAGCCGGCACGGGGGGTGAAATTCGCCGGGTGTTGATACAAGACAACGGCACTGTATGGGCGTGCGCCGAAGGCCTGCTGCTTCACTTCGACGGCTCCGACTGGGCTTCGTTTCCCATGCCGACCGAGCTGGGAGTCGTCGGTTGTGAAATAGCTGAGACCGCCGACGAGGTCGTCTGGGTGGGGACCTTCAATGCCTGGGAACCGTGGGAGGGAGGCCTGGCTCGCTTCGACGGTACCGACTGGGAAGTGGCCTACCCGTTCGGCGCCGATGAGGAACTGCCGGTGGTAGCGCTGACGACCGGTCCCGACGGAGAGTTGTGGGGAGTGTTCGTTGGTTTTGATGAGATAGCTGGAACCGAGGGGCGGGAAGCTCGATTTACCGAATGGAGGATGGCGAGCTTCGACGGTAGTGACTGGAACACGTACGCCTCGCCGGGTGGAACAACGGATCGCTTCCCGGTCTCGGCAGTTGCCACTTTCGACGGCGCGACCTGGTACCAACCCGGTTCCGAGTTGCGTCCCCAGTCGACTGCTCGCGGCTTGGTGACTTTTGATGGGAACCGCTGGGTGACGCTGACCGAGGGGGAGACACTCGGCCCGACCCCAGTCGGATCCGGCACCGTCTGGCTGGCCGGACCCGTCGACGTACTGCGAGTCCCGTAGTGCCCGCTGACCCGGATCGCTCCGGCCAACTACCCTGACCGGCGATGGCAGCTCCGCACCCATCCTCAGAATCGGCCCTCCGCGCCGACATCCGATTGCTCGGCAACCTGCTGGGCGAAACGCTGGTGCGCCAGGAGGGCCCCGAGCTTCTCGAGCTGGTCGAGAAAGTGCGGGCGCTCACCAAACAGTTACGCGATCCGGAGGCCGATTCCGAAGCCCCGACTGAGCAGCTCACCAGGATCCTGGCCGGACTGGACCTGGAGGATGCCATTCAGCTCGTGCGGGCGTTTTCGGCCTACTTCTATCTCGCCAACATCGCCGAACAGACTCATCGTTTGGCCGACCGGGCCGGCGGGGGGCGGGGTCGCCTGCAGGCGGTGGTCGATCGGATCACCGAAGCCGATGTCGGCCAGTCCGAGTTGGAGGAAGTGATCCAACGCTTGGAGCTGCGCCCGGTCTTCACCGCCCATCCCACTGAGGCGGCTCGGCGTTCGATTCTGACCAAACAACGCCGGGTTGCCGAGTTACTCGAAGAACGCTCGGATCCTCGCCTGACCCAGGCTGACCACGACCGGGTGGTGCGACGACTGGCCGAGGTGATCGACTTGATTTGGCAGACCGACGAACTGCGGCGCGAGCGCCCCAACCCCACCGACGAGGCCAGATCGGTCATGTACTACTTCGACGAGATGTTCCGGAACGTAGTTGGTGAGCTGTTCGACGAACTCGATCATCAACTGGAGCGGCTCGACGTCAATCTTGCGCCAGAGTCTCGTCCCCTGCATTTCGGCACCTGGGTGGGGGGCGACCGCGACGGCAACCCCAACGTCACCCCGGAGGTAACTATGGAGGTGATTGCTGTCCAGCACGATCGGGCGCTTCGTGAGCTGATCGCCGCGGTCGAACGGATCGCCACCGACCTGAGCACGTCTGAGCGCATTGTGGGAATCAGCGATGAGCTGGCTGCCTCCCTCGAGGCCGATCGAGAACTCCTACCCGCGACCTATCAGCGTTACGAGCGCTTGAGCAGTGGCGAGCCTTACCGGATGAAGCTCGGCTACATCCACCAGCGCCTGCTCGCCACTCGCCAGCGGTTCACGGAAGGAGCCGAACACGAACCCGGCCAGGACTACGCCAGTGCCGCTGAGCTCTACGAAGAACTGGCAATCATGCAGAAGTCGTTACGCGCCAACCAGGGTCAGCTCGTCGCCGACGGCATGATGGCGCAACTATTGCACCTGGTGAAAGCCTTCGGTTTCCACATGGCGACCATGGATATTCGCGAACACGCCGCCAAGCATCACGTTGTGCTGGAGCAGCTGTTCGAGCGCATCGACGGCCCGAGCGGCTACCAGCACCTGAGTCGTGACGAACGCACCAAGCTCCTGGCAGCCGAGCTCGCTAGCAAGCGCCCGTTGTCCTCGGTCACGACCCCGTTGGAGGGCACGGCGGCAATCACGCTGGCTGCGTTCGTGACCATCCGGGAGGCGATTAGCCGGTTCGGATCCGCGATCATCGAGAGCTACATCATTTCGGAAACGGGCGGCCCCGACGACGTGCTGGCGGCCGCAGTTCTGGCTCGCGAGGCCGGATTGATCGATCTTCACGCCGACATCGCCGACATCGGTTTCGTCCCGCTTTTCGAAACCACCCAAGAAGTCGCAGCCGCCGGTGAGATTCTCGATCAGATGCTGTCCCAAGCCTCCTATCGGAGGCTGGTCGAGCTACAAGGCGATCTCCAAGAGGTGATGCTGGGCTATTCGGACTCCAACAAGCACGCCGGCATCACCACCGCCCAGTGGGGCCTCTACAAGGCATCCCGAGATCTGCGCGATGTCGCCCACCAGCATGGAGTCGAGTTGCGGCTGTTTCACGGCCGCGGCGGCACAGTCGGTCGAGGTGGTGGCCCCACCGGCGAGGCGATCATGGCCCAGCCGTTTGGAACGGTCGATGGCCGCATCAAGATCACTGAACAGGGAGAAGTGATCGCCGACAAATACGGGCTGGCGGATTTGGCCAGAGACAATCTCGAGCTGGCACTATCGGCCACCATCGAGGCGTCGGTCCTGCACCGGCACCCGCGTCGGTCTCGGGACGTGCTCGCCCGCTGGGACGCCACCATGGATCTCGTATCCGAAGCTGCCTACGGGGAATACCGAAAGCTGATCGATCATCCCAGCCTGGTGGATTATTTCCTCACTGCCACACCGGTCGAAGAACTGGGTCAGATGAACATCGGTTCTCGTCCCAGCCGACGCCCCGACTCCGGGGGCGGCCTCAGCGGGCTGCGGGCAATCCCGTGGGTTTTCGGCTGGACACAATCGCGTCAGATTGTGCCGGGTTGGTTTGGAGTCGGAAGTGGTCTGGAGGCTGCTACCGCGGCGGATATGGACGATGCCCTCACCGAGATGCACCGCGATTGGCCGTTTTTCGAAACTTTCATCTCGAATGTGGAGATGACCCTGGCCAAGACCGACATGGCCGTGGCCGCCCGATACGTGGAGGAGCTGGTCGAGCCCGAGCATCGATCGTTGTTTGAGGTGATCAACGATGAGTACCAGCGCACCGTGGAGGCCGTCTTCCGACTGACCGGCGCGTCGAGTCTTCTCGACGAGCACCCGATACTGCAACGGACGCTGGCCGTCCGCAACGTTTACATCGATCCGATCAGCCTGCTGCAGGTGGGCCTGTTGGCTCGCTCCCGTGCGGCAGACGCTCCGGATCCGGCCCTGCAGCGGGCGCTGCTGCTGACCGTCAATGGAGTGGCGGCAGGACTGCGCAATACCGGGTGACCGCTAGCGGCGGCGCCTCCTACGGCTGCCCGCCCGCCGGGACAGGTCGGCCAACGACGGCTTCTTGAATTCGACTGCCTCCGGCTGGAAGGCTGCCAGATTGGCCAGGCGGGGATCGTTGGAGAACATCTTGGTGATCTCGGTGTGGAGGCCGGAGGCTCTTTGCAGACGCTGCACATCTTCGACCTGGTCCCACAGCACCAACGTCACGACCAGACCCTCCTCTCCTGCTCGAGCAGTGCGGCCCGAGCGGTGGATGAAGCTCTTGTAGTCGTCGGGCGGGTCGTAGTGGACCACGATATCGACGTCGTCGACATGAAGTCCCCGGGCCATGACGTTGGTCGCCACTAAAACAGGGACCGCGCCCTTCTTGAAGTCGGCTAAGGCTCGCTCTCTCACCTGCTGACGCAGGTCGCCGTGGATGGCCGCCGTACGGACTCCCTCCTTCTTGAGCTGATCGGTGACCCGGTCGGCTCCACGCTTGGTGCGGACAAAGACCAGGGTCCGGTCGACGCTTTTCGAAATGGCGGCGGCGACCTTGGCCTTGTCGAGCTGGTGGACCTCTAAGAAGCGATGCTCCTGAGTTTCCACCACCTCGCCTTCCGATTCGACTTCGTGTCGAACGGGATTGGTTAGGTAGGACTTGATGAGTGAGGCGATGACGCCGTCGAGCGTCGCGGAAAACAACATGGTCTGGTGCCCTCGCTCGATGTCGGCCATCACCATGCGCACCTGGGGAAGGAAGCCCATATCGGCCATTTGGTCGGCCTCGTCGATGACCACTCCAGTCACGTCCTGCAGCGAAATCTCGTTGCGGTCAATGAGATCGATCAGTCGACCCGGCGTTGCCACCAGGATTTCGACGCCGGCTTTGAGCTCTTTGATCTGTCGTCCCATGGACACTCCGCCGTATACCGTGCCCAGGCGGTAGTCGCGCGATCTGGCAAGTGGGGTCAGTTCGCGAGCCACCTGGAGGCAGAGCTCTCGGGACGGTACCAGTACCAGGGCAGCCGGGCGTCGGGATTCTGCCGGTCGGGCTCGTTCAATCAGCGGGATGCCGAACGCCAGGGTCTTGCCCGACCCCGTCTGTGCCTTGCCACACACGTCGAGGCCGGCCAGGCCATCCGGGATCGCCATCTGCTGAATGGGAAAGGGGTCGGTGATTCCGGTCTGTTCGAGGGCGGCGACAAGATCGTCGGACACGCCCAGGTCGGTGAACGAGGTCGCGTCGACCTCGCTGGCGGTTGGGGTCTGCATTTTCTCTTCCGTTCGTCAAGTAGTTATCGGCCTCCGACACGACTCAACAAAGCGGTAGAGCGGCAGAGACCCAGCGAGCACGCGTTATCGCAGATGCGTGCACTCGCTGGGTCTTACGGTAACACCGATGGGCCACAATCTGTGGCAGGCGCCGATCCCGCCGGTGATGCAGCGAACTATCCGTCGTTGCTTGCGGCTAGCGAGGATGGCAACCCGGGCCGGCCGTGGCGGCGAGCGTCGAGCCGGCCAGCCCATCGGGGACCGGCCTTACCTAGGATCGGGAAGAGGCCTCAAGTGCCTGCGAGTATCGCGACTTCGTCAACCGTCTTGACGACGGTGGCCTTTATCTTGCCCTCGGCGAAAGCGACGCCTTCAGCGATCAGCCGGTCCCACGCTTCGTCGTGTCCCCAGCTGGTGCCCAACTTGCTGTAGTCGGCAATTGTCCACCGCTGCTGTACGTCGTAATCTCCCAAACCCTGGACCGTGAAGAACGTTCCGCCATAGGTCCACCCATCCGGAGAGTTTTCTCGCAATTTCTGCTCATTCTTGCCGAGGAATTCGGCATACTCGCCGGCCTGGTTCTGCTTGAGATCGAATTGATAGATGATCTCCAAGGGCCCTCCTTTCATGGGGTAATGCGAAGCTAGCAAACGGCTTTCTTCGGCGGCCGGTCAAAAGATCCGAGGGGCGATACCCAGATTGAGTGCTGCGGTCGCTAGGCCTGGGAGTCGGCTTGGCCGATTGCGACGACGCCGTCGACCATTCCACGAGTAAACGCGGTGTTGGTGAAGAAGAAAGGCTCATCCCGTCGCGGATACTCGAGCCGCACGGCTTCGCAATACGCAAAAGTAAACGAGTTCTGTTTCGGAATCAGAGAGAACTGGTGCCAGCGGATGCCTGCCCACTGAGCGATCTCCTCCAACTCACGCGGATTGGCTACCCGGGCAGCCCACTCGGAGCCGGCTTCGAAGCCGCGTTGATAAAGGGTGGCGTCGTCCCCGTCGGCCCGTTCGGCCTGTACTCGAACCATTTCGGCTTCGAGGGCGGTTTCGCAGATCTGCTTCAGATCCAAACCGGCTTCGGTGAGCTGTTCCTGCAATACGCGGTCGATCTTCAGTGTTAGCTGTGGCATGTCCTAGCCCCGCCGTAGTTAGCAATATCAACGTACAACAGCTTGCGTATCCTGTCTTACTGTTCCTCCGACAGGAGCCGGCGACAAGGTTGAGCCCCCCGTGGGGCGGTCGGTAGTCTCCTGCCTCGACGAGAGGGTCCTGGTGGAGAGAGGCGTCGAGAACGAACTGGATCCGGGGTCACACCAGCAATTCAACTCCGGCGCCACCGGGTCCGAGCCCCTCGGCCCAACCCCAGATCTCCGCCCGCTCATGGTGGCTCTCGCGGCACTCGGTCTCGGGTACTACATGGCGTTCATGCGGCTCGTGCGTGGCGATCTGCTCAACTCCTATCCATTCATCTCCAGCGACGGCATCGAATGGCTGGTCGGCGGCTTGGCCGTATCCCGGTGGTTTGGGGGAGTAGATATTCCGGAATTACCGCAGCTGCGTAACCCGGGGTTTGTCAGCGTGACGGCTGTCGACTTCCAGTTGGGAGCTGATGGTTACTTTCTGTTCGCAGTAATCGCCATCGCAATAGTCGCCGCGCTGGCACTGCTGCTTCTGCTGGCGCGGTGGGAAGGCGTTCCGCCCTACCAGGCAGCAGTGGTTGTTTTGGTAATGGCTGTGTCGCCGGTCGGGTTCTCGAGGATGTGGCTCCTCTCAGATCAGCTTGCCACCGCACTTCTGGTGCTGGGGGCAGTCGCCCTCCACCCCTATGCGACGCGCGGCAGCCAACGATGGCTGGCGGTGGCGACCGTTGCGGCCGGCCTGGGCGGTGCGACCCAGTTGTACGGTTTGGCCGGCTTCCTAGTAGCAGGCGGATGGTGCCTGATCGTATCAGTCAGGCGTCGGAAGCCTGATTATCTGCTGGCCAGCGCTCTCGTAGCGGCTCCGGTGCTGACATTCGTGCTCACCCGCCTGTGGCTGGCCCAGATCCCCAATGTTGCGCCGGTTCGTCCCCTGGGCCTGTTTGAGATCAGTTTCAACATGGTCGGTTTCTACGCCAACGCCTGGGGGTTCGCCTTCGGCGCGCTACTACCGCTGCTGGGTGTGCTCGTCGCCTACAGGTGGCGAGAGATAAGGGCCTCTCCTTTGCTGACCGGTTATTGGCTGGCGGTACTGGCTTTCATGGGATCGAGCTTCTTCTATCAGTTCGAGGATTTTCGCTTCACCGTGCCGACGAGCCTGATGATGGGTGTGGCGATTATGGCGACCCTCCCGGGTGAACGCCCTTTGCCGCGGCCACGGGAGCTGATGGCGGCGACCGGGGTTCTGGCGGTAGTCATCGGTCTTCTCTTAACACCGAGGAACTACGTGAATCCCAAGTGGTCGACGGTAGAGATCAATCCGGCCAAGTCAATCGTTGGACGTCTCCTCACCGCTGAGCCGAAGGACCGGTTTCGGCTTGCCCTTCATTGTGACTCCGACCAGTTGTGTGCCGGGGTTCCGTTCAGGATCCGTGACTCCGACCATGCCCGCCATTGGTTCCGCATTTACCGCTACCTGTTGAATGCCGATTCGACCACACCACTCGCGTTGTTTACCGAGGGTATGTACCAAGGTTGGTTTGAAGCGCGCAACACCAACGACTGTTGTGAGCCAGACTTCACGGTGTCGTACGGGCTGGCTGGTGACCGCCCTGTTGTAGGCGACTGGGATGGGGCGCCGACGGATCTAGAGACCGGCACCGATACGCCGGGTGTTTTTCGAAGCGGTGTTTGGTTGTTGAGGAACTCGAGCGACGCCGGCCCGGCCGATGTGGAGCTCGAGTTTGGCGAAGCAGGGCAAGCGCCGGTTGTGGGCGATTGGGACGGAGACGGAATCGACTCAATCGGAGTATTCGAAGACGGTGTTTGGCGATTACGTAACTCCAACACCACCGGCCCGCCGGATTTGCAATTCGAGTTCGGGCAATCAGGAGATGTACCAGTAACTGGCGACTGGGATGGAGACGGCGTCGAAACGATAGGCGTGTACCGGGGAGGGGAGTGGTTGCTGAGAAACTCCAATTCCGCAGGCCCGCCGGATGTGCAACTCAAATTCGGCCAGGAAGGTGATCGGCCGGTCACCGGTGACTGGGAAGGTGATGGCATCGACACTATCGGGCTCTTTAAGGACGGGGTGTGGAAACTACGCGGCACAAACGCCGGTGGTCCCGCCGATCTGTCGTTCAGCTTTGGGGTGTTTGCTGCCGACCTACCAATTACCGGTGACTGGGACAACAGTGGCATGGACTCCGTCGGGGTTGCTCGCTGACAAGCTCGCGGAGCTGGGCCTCTGCGGTTGACTACGCTCGGGCCGTGTTCGACGTCGTTCTATATGAGCCGGAGATCCCACCCAACACCGGCAACATCATGCGGCTATGTGCCAACACCGGAGCCACATTGCACCTGATTGAGCCCCTCGGGTTCACCCTCGACGAGCGCCAGCTTCGCAGGGCCGGTCTCGACTACCGGGAGTGGGCCGACGTACGACAGCACGAGTCGCTGACGGCTTACCACGAAGCCCGCTCTCCAGGGGCCCTGTATGCCTTCACCCGCAACGGAACTGTGAGCTACGACCAGCTGGACTATCGGCCCACCGACGCGCTTCTGTTTGGGCCCGAGTCGGTAGGCCTCCCGGCCGAGGTGTTGCACCTCAGCACCGTGGCGGCCACGGTGCGCATACCGATGGTCGAGAAGAGCCGCAGCCTCAACCTGGCCAACGCTGTGGCCATTGCCCTGTTCGAGGCATTGCGGCAACACGGATTTCCCGGCCTGGAGAAAGTCGAGATGTAGGCTGACCACCATGGGCGTTGCACGAATCCGCCTGCTGCTGGCGAGCGGATTAGTTGGGTTGACTCTGCTAGTCGGCCCGATCGCAGCGGCACAATTTGTGTGGGACGTCGAATCGGTTCTCGACCCGGCAGAAACCGCCGATGCCTTTGGGCGTTCGGTCGCGCTCGACGTTGACACACTCGTGACCGGTGCGCCGAGCGACGACACGCTATTACCCAACTCGGGAGCAGTTTGGGTGCACTCCCGCAACCCGGAAGGCGGCTGGGACTTCCAGTTCAAGGTCAACCCCACCGATGCCGCCTCCGGCGATGCCTTCGGCTCAGCTGTGGCAGTTGAGGGTGACTTATTGCTTGCAGGAGCACCTTTGGCGGCGGACGGTGCGGGGTCGGCTTATGTCTTTGAGCGCGGCCTCGACGACATCTGGTCTCAGCAAGCCAGGCTGGTCGGGTTTCCGGTTCCGGCCGATGCTGGATTTGGGTTCTCGGTAGCGATCTTCGGAGACACTGTGGTGGTGGGCGCCCCCAACGCTGGAGGTGGCAGCGCCTACATCTTCCGGAGCGACGGCGATGGTTGGTCTCAGCAGGCGATCCTCGAGTCGAACGACATCCAAGCCGGAGATCGCTTTGGGGACTCGGTGGCCGTATTCGGCAATACCGTTCTGGTGGGCGCGACTCTCGAAGATGGCGCCGGTGCCAGCGCCGGAGCGGTCTACGCTTTCGTCGGCAACCAAGCAGGGGAGTGGGTCCAGCAAGGGAAGCTGCTCGCAACCGACACCGCCGGGGGCGACCTGTTCGGTGGATCAGTCGATCTCGAGGGCAATGTCGCGGTAATTGGCGCCAGTGGCAACGACGACGACGGCAGCGGCAGTGGCTCCGCATACGTTTTTGAGCGCAACCCCTCCAACCTCTGGCTGCAACAGGCGAAGTTGACGGCGTCCGATGCGGCGCCGTCCGGGCTGTTCGGATTCTCAGTTTCCTTCGACGGCCTACAACTCGCCGTAGGAGCCCGCGGCGCGGGGTCGGTGTACGTGTTCGAGAGTGAGGGCTGGGTAGAAAGTGCGGTCCTACAAGGTGCCCCCTTATTCGGCTCCGCCGTTGCCGTCGCCGGTGAGAACCTAGCCGCCGGCACGGAAATCGGGTTGTCGGGCACGGTCACCGCCTACCGCCGGGCAGAGCCACTAGCCCCGCCTCCGCTCAGCGTTGGGATGTTTGATCCCAGCAGGGGCGAATGGCACCTGGGTGACGGTCTCGGCAACGTCAACACGTTCTTCTACGGTGCGCCGGGCGACATTCCGCTGGTCGGCGATTGGGATTGCGACGGAGTCGACACGGTCGGGCTCTTCCGACCCGAAACGGGATTCGTCTACCTGCGCAACAGCAACGATTTCGGCACGGCCGACCTCGAGTTCTTCTATGGGATCCGCGGCGACGTCCCGTTCGTGGGAGATTGGGACGGCGACGGTTGTGACTCCTTGGGTGTCTACCGCAACGGGCGGGTTTTTCTGCGCAACGATCTCTCGACGGGATTCGCCGATCTGGACTTCTTCTACGGCCTGGCATCCGATGTCCCGTTTGGAGGCGACTTCGACGCCGACGGCTCGGATTCCGTCGGGCTATATCGACCGAGGAGCGGATTCGTATTTCTCCGCAATGAGCTCTCTGGAGGCTTTGCCGAAATCGACTTCTACTTTGGGATCCCGAAAGACCGGGTGATCGCCTTTGATTGGGACGCCGACGGCGACGACACAGTCGCCATCTTTCGACCTTCTGAGACCCGCTTCTACATCACCAATACCAACGCCCAGGTCGTCGCCGAAATCGATTTCCGCTTCGGGCGACCGGACTGGCTGCCCCTCGCCGGACAGTTCACCCCCTAGCTCCACTACATTGGGCGCCATGGCGCTCAATCTGAGCAAGCTCGAATCGGTTCTGGCCCGGGCGGCAGAGTTGGATGCCGGCGTCGGGAAGTCGCGACCAGTCGTTTCCGCAGAAGAGGTCTCCCTGGTGGCGGCCGAGTTGGGGATTTCCCCGGCCGCGACGGCACAGGCGCTATCGGAAGCCCAAGCGGGCCCAGCGCCTACGGTGGAGGCATCTGCGATGGTACCCGGAGAACCCGCCCGGGTGGCCATCGACGTCGCGACCTACCTGCATATGCGAGGTCTCACCGAGGTCGGCTCAGGCGTCTGGGAGCAGCGAACAGGTTGGTGGCCGGATCTCTATCGCTACCGGGTTGTAACCCCGGTGGCCGTCGCCGCCGCCGTAGCGGCCGATGCAACTCGGGTCACCCTGATTGCCGGGCTCGACCGCATCTGGCGTCTCCATCTACTAGCCGGAGTCATCGGTTTCTTGGCTGTTGTTGGACTGACGATTCCTCCGCTCGGATTGACGAGTTTGTTTGCGGGAGGGGTCCAGGCAATTCTCGTTGTTACCGTCGCCTGGTGGTCCTATTACCACCGGCGACAAGCGATCCGAGCGCGTTTGGGCTCGGCCCTAGAGGAGATCGGACGGCCCTCGTATCGGCTACAGCCCTGGTGATCGATTCGACCCGTGAGCCTGCTCTAGTGCCTAATCTCGCCGCATGCGCGTCGCAATAACCGGATCCAGCGGCCTGATCGGGTCGGCTCTCCTGCCTGCGCTCATCGACCATGGACATGAAGCGGTGCCAGTTCTTCGGGGAACCACGTCCGGTCGAGGCTTGAGTTGGGATCCGAATGAAGGCCGCATGGACGATCTTTCGGGTTTCGATGCAGTCGTGCACTTGGCGGGGGTCGGCATCGGTGACAGTCGGTGGACGGATGCTCACAAACAGGCAGTACTTGATAGTCGCCTCAAAGGCACCCGACTTGTGGTGCAGGCGATCGCGGAAGCAGATCCCAGCCCATCGGTGCTGATGAGTGCATCGGCGGTGGGTTACTACGGCGATCGCGGCGATGAAAATCTCGTTGAAACCTCCGAACCGGGAACCGGCTTCCTGGCGAAAGTATGTGTCCTCTGGGAGGAGGAAGCGGTGGTAGNNCAAGGACGGGGGAGCCCTGGCCAAGATGCTGTTGCCCTTCAAGCTCGGACTAGGTGGTCGCTTCGGTCCCGGCACGCAGTGGATGAGCTGGATCTCGTTGCCGGATCACGTACGGGGAGTGATTCATCTGCTCGAAAGCGATGTTTCGGGCCCGGTCAACATGGTGGCGCCGAATCCGGTAACCAACAAAGAGTTCACCAAACAACTGGGGGCGGCGCTAAATCGACCCACCTTGCTTCCTACTCCGCTCTTTCCAGTCAAAGCTCGGTTCGGCTCCAAACTGGTGGAGGAGATGATGCTCTATAGCGCTCGCGTCGGAGGCACGCGCTTGGCTGAATCCGGTTACGAGTTTCGCCATCCGGATCTGGCGTCAGCCTTCCCGGCTGTTCTTGGCCCCTAAATCCTTGCGGCTGGCCAAGTATGCGCCGCCCAGCACGAGGATCATGCCCACGATCGTCAAGGGCGTGATCTCGTCGTCCCGGAACCCGACTCCGAGGATCGTGGCTACCACCGGAATCAAATAGAGTGCGATAGAGCCCCGAGTCGCCCCGACTCTTCCAACCAGCTGGGTCATGATCGCAAGGGCGACGCCGGTTCCAAACACCCCGAGGGTGATCACTGCTAATGCACTCGGTACTTCGAAATCTGAGCCTGAAATCGAAAACAGACCAATCGGCAAAGTTGCGGCTGCCGCGACCATTTGCACCCGCCATATCACGGGTAAGGCTCCATAGGTTTGCTGCAGCGGAACGGCGATGTTGGTGGAGAACCCATACAGGAGTGTGGCCAACAGCACCAGCATTATTCCCAGAGCAGCGCTGTCGCCTCCCTCGGAGGAAAGCGACACCAACACCACACCTAGGAAGCCCACGATCAAGCCGCTGATGATTATGCGGCCCGGCAGACGTCTCAGCATCAGAGCAGCGATGGCGGCGGCGAACAGCGGCATCGCACCGTTGAGGATCCCGGCCAGCGAGGAGTTGATCCACTGCTGGGCGATCGGAAAGAGTGTGAACGGAACCGCCACCCAAGTGAAACCGAGCAGCACGATCCGAGGCCAAGCATCGGGCACAACCGGGTTGCGGGCGCCTGGGAGAAGGGTGATGGCGGCCGCTCCCAGTGCTACTCGGAGCCAGGTGATCAGCCCGGGCTCAAAGGCATCCAGCCCAATGTCAATGAAGAGAAACGACGAGCCCCAGATCAGAGCGAGTGAAGCAACCATGGACCACTCGGCGACTCCGAACGAATCCGATCGAGTTCCATCGGCAGTGGTCATGATGCGACTGGACCGGCTGACCATCCGGGCAGGCTAGTGCCGGGTCGTCACGTCTCATTTGTGGCATCGCCGCCTTAGGCTCCCCTCATGCCGTCACTCGTTCTGTTCCCCCGGGCCAGGGTTCTGCTCCCCAAGCAGCGTCTTCGGCTCCGGGTTCACGACATCAAAATCAGCGCGGCACTGTTCGACGTTGCCAACTTTGCGGCATTCTTCTCAGCCGGGCCCGGCCGGATTAGTTCGATCGGAGTCGAAGCCACAATCCTGCGTCGCTACCGGGCGCCCCACGACCGGGTCGACCTCGAGGTGATCGGGGGCGATCGGCTGCAAGCAACCGGAACAGGCGATGGCCTGGTGCGTGACTTCGAATACATCCCAGATTCAGACGGGCCGCGAGATGTGGGGCAGCTCCGAGCGGAAGTAGAGCGGGCCTGGCAACGGTTCGCGGCGGCGGCAGCCGAAAGCGGTCGCGGCATGCAACTCGCCGCGAAGATTCACGACAGCCCGCTAATCGCTTCATACCAGTTGGGGACGATGCTGGGGATTTCCCACCCAGAAAGGCAAGAGCTGCTCGAGCTGCCGACAACCAGTGAGCGGCTGGAAAGAGTGCTCCTGATACTGGCCGGAGAGACCGGCCTGTTGCGTCATATGCTCGGGCTGGGGAGAATGGGCGCCTAATGGCCGGAGTCAAAGAAATACCAGAGCTGATTCAAGAATCGGTCGACATCTCCAAGCAGTACCTGCGGCAGGAGACGGTCGAGCCGGCGAAGCGTCTTGGCAAGGCGTTCGGGCTTGGCTTCGCCGCGGCGGCAGTCTTCAGCGTCACCGCGTTGCTAGGCGGCATCGCCGTAAACCGGTGGATCATCCGCGCCCTGCCCGAGGGTGGGACCGTAACTGAGAGCCGCAACTGGAGTGGGCTGGGTTATGTCATATCGGCGGTTGTTTTGCTGATCGTTGCCGGGCTCATCATCGCTGTGGGGCGGCGCGGGGCTCCAGAAGAGCCGGAGCCTTTTTCGGTAAGCTCGCTGCTTGGTACCGATGAGGAGGAGTAGCCTGGGCTCATGCAGATAGATCGCTCCGACCTCGAAGCCAAGTTTCGACAGGTGCAAAGCGCGGTCGACGACACCACGTCCACTGCGAAAAGCGCCGGTGTTGGGCTGGCCATTGCCGGAGTGCTGGTCGTGCTCTTGATCTACCTCCTCGGGCGCCGCAAGGGACGCAAAGGCGGAGCGCAGCTCGAGATCTACCGTCTCAGCTGAGGCTTATTCGTTCCCCAGCGCTTTCTGGGCCTTGGCGAGCTTGCGTCGGCGGCGGCGAGTCGAACGTTTCTCGTTCTTACGCTGCCAAAGCTCCGCGGCTGCTTCACGACGCTTTTGCCTGCGCCTGGCACGCCGCGAGGGGCCGGCCTTGCGCTCGGCTTTCACAAGCGATTTGGCCGCCGATTTCTGAAGTCTCCTCGCCCGTCGAACTCGGCGGCGGCTGGGACGGCGGCGGGCCTTGCGCTCTGCCTTGGCGAGTCGACGGCGCTGCCGCCGGGGAAGGGATTGTGGATCAACGACTCCTTCCTCGAGCTTGTCCAGGCGGCCGGCCCGGCGTCGCTGGCGGCGGGACAGCCGCAGCGGCTCTGGCTCTGGCTCCGGCTCAGGGGAGGCCGGACTCTCATCACTCGTCAGCATCTCTGTCGCGGCCGCCACTAGCTCGGACCCGATGCCGCTGGACGCGAGCGTCTCGGAGATCGGCGCCTGTCCTTCCTCAGGTATCCGCACCACGTAGGTCTCACCAGGTTTGAGCTTTTTGCGCACCAGCAACGCCTTCTCGGGCTTGTTTCTCTTACGGATCTGCTCGACGGCATTGACGGCCGCCCACAACCCGATCGAAGTGGGTGTGCCGCCGGTTCGCAGGCTGCGCAGCAGTCGTTTGGTGTTGTCTCCCGCTAAATTCATGACAGCCCCAATCTAGGCCACGTCCCAGGGGAGTACATGTTCAGGCACCGTGAAACCCTATTAAAGGTACTCATTGGCATCATCGTCATAGGGATGCTGGCGCTGTTTGTCACACCCTTCCTGCAGTAAACCCATGACGCACTTTGCCAAGGGCGACGCCTGCCTACTGACCGATAAGAAAGGTCGTCAGTTCCTCGTGACTCTCGAGGAGGGCGGATCCTTCCACTATCACAACGGATATCTACCTCACGATGAGATCATCGGCCAGCCCGACGGCGCCGTGTTGCAGTCCTCGCTCGGAGGGAGGTTGGTAGCTCTCAAGCCCCGACTTTCCGATTACGTGCTAAAAATGCGCCGCGGGGCCCAGGTCATCTACCCAAAGGACTTGGGGGCCATTCTGGTTTGGGGCGATATCGCCCCGGGGCTCACCGTCCTGGAGGCGGGGACCGGCTCAGGCGCGTTGACAATGGGCCTGATCCGAGCAGTCGGGGATCAAGGCCGGGTGGTCAGCGCTGAGATTCGCTCCGACCACGCGGCCCAAGCCCATCGATCCTTGGATGCCTTCTTCGGGGGCATTCCCGCCAACCTCGAGCTACGGGTGGGAGACGTTCGGGACATGATCGAGGAGGTGGCCCCTGATCGGCTCGTTCTAGATCTGCCCGAGCCCTATGCATTGGTCGATGTCGCTGCGGCCGGTCTTCCCTCCGGAGCCGTGTGGATTTCCTACGTACCAACAGTGCCGCAGATGCAGCTCACGGCGGAAGCTTTGTTGGAATGTGGCTGTTTCTATGGCGTGAGGCATTTCGAAGTCTTACACCGTGAATGGAAAGTGGAAGGCCGTTCGGTACGGCCCAATCACCAGATGGTGGGTCACACCGGCTTCGTGACCGTGGCCCGAAAAACCCAACCACTTCGCGGGTTAGAGGCCTCAGAACGCGAAAATCGTCCCCAATAGGGACTCGCCCTGGTAGGTTGCTTCACTCACTTCGTATAATCGCGAAAGCCCCCCCAATCCCGGACCGATATTTAGGCCTATGACGAGCTATCAGTCACCAGACCCGGCAGAACTCCGAAACACCATCAGCATGCTCGAGGAAGAGATCTCGGTGTTGCGCAGAAGGCTGCAGGATTCGCCCCGCCGGGTACGGGTCCTCGAGGAGCGATTACTCGAAACCAAGGGTCAGCTCACTCAAGCAGTCCACCAAAACGACAAGTTGGCCGCCGTATTGGAGGAGACGCGCGAACAGCTGGCGATCCTTCGGGAAGAAGTAGAGAAGCTGACTGCCCCGCCCAATCCATTCGGAACCATCCTCGGGCTCAACCAGGATGGCACCGTCGACGTGATGACCGGTGGGCGCAAACTGCGGGTGAACGTCGAACCGACGATTGAGATCAAGGAGCTGGAACGTGGGCAGGAGGTCCTCCTCAACGAGGCCTACAACGTCATCGACATTCGAGAATTCGATCAGCTGGGAGAGGTCGTCGCGGTCAAAGAGATCGTCGATGAGACCCGGATGATCATTCTGGGTCGCGGAGACGACGAGCGGGTTGTCGAGCGGGCGGCGCCCCTAATCGAGGAGTTTCTCCGAGTTGGGGACCATGTTCGCCTCGACACTCGAACTGGCCTGGCCTTCGAGAAGCTGCTCCGCCCGGAGATTGAGGAGCTGGTACTCGAAGAGGTTCCCGACACCTCGTATGACGAGGTCGGCGGGCTCGAGGAGCAGATTGAAGCTATTCGCGATGCGGTTGAGCTGCCATACATCCACAAGGACCGCTTCGTCGAGTACGACTTGAAGGCGCCCAAGGGCATCCTGCTGTACGGCCCGCCCGGGTGCGGAAAGACGCTGATTGCCAAAGCCGTTGCCAATAGCCTCGCCCAGGCTGTGGCTCGTAAGGCCGGCTCGGAAGATGCCCGTTCGTATTTCCTCAACATCAAAGGTCCCGAGCTGCTCAACAAGTACGTCGGCGAGACCGAGCGCCAGATCCGGGTGATCTTTCAGCGTGCCAAAGAAAAGTCCGACGAAGGAGTCCCGGTTATCGTTTTCTTCGACGAGATGGACTCGCTCTTCAGGACTCGTGGGACCGGCGTCTCCTCCGATGTCGAGTCGACGATTGTCCCGCAGCTTCTGTCCGAGCTCGACGGCGTCGAGGCACTCAAGAACGTGATCGTGATCGGTGCCTCCAATCGAGAGGACTTGATTGATCCAGCCATTCTCCGTCCGGGTCGGCTTGACGTGAAGATCAAGATCGAGCGTCCCGGTCCAGAGGCTGCCCGCCAGATCTTCTCGATCTACCTCAGGCCGGATCTGCCGCTCGACCAGGAAGAAGTCGGCCGGAATGAGAGTCCGAGGGTCCACGTCGACAAGATGATCGACATGGTCGTTCAACGAGTGTTTGACACCTCGGAGGTGAACCGCTTCCTCGAAGTCACCTATGCCAACGGTGATAAAGAGATCCTCTACTTCAAGGATTTCCTGTCCGGCGCAATGATCGAGAACATCGTTCGTCGGGCCAAGAAAGACGCCATCAAGCGCGAGATCGATGGCGGTTCCAAGGGGATCCGGACTGCGGACTTGATCGATGCCATCGTTCAGGAGTTCCGTGAGCACGAGGACCTGCCGAACACCACCAACCCCGACGACTGGGCCAAGATCTCCGGCAAGAAGGGCGAGCGGATCGTCTACGTGCGCACCCTGATCGAAGGAGATGCAGAGAGCCGCAGCATCGAGGCCACTACGACCGGTCAGTATCTGTAGGCATCGAAGCCACTACGAGCGCTCAGCTACGACCGGTCAGTATCTGTGGGCCTCGAGGCCACTATGAGCGGTCGGTATCTGCGGGCAGCTCTCGGTTTATGGACGTGGGTTCTCTTAGCTCGACGTCAGCTGAAGGACCCTTTACCTCTAGGCCGGGCCAGGGCGGTATCTTGGGGTTTGACTGATGCCCTTGTCTTCCGAACTACTCGCGAATAACGTCTCACCCGATACTATGGCTGGCTCATGACGGCTGTTCACAAGGTCATCGGCACCGAGACTGAGTATGGGATTGCAGTTCGGGGTCAAGCCGACTTCAACCCGGTACTGGCGTCCTCGATGGTTGTCAACAGCTACGCGGGCATGAGGGCCAAGATCCAGTGGTCACATGAAGAGGAATCGCCCGGTCGGGATGCCCGAGGTTTTGGGCCCGAGGGCGGCATCATGCCCGACATCGATGGCGGACTTGTCAACGTGGTGCTGGGAAACGGGGCCCGCTTCTACGTCGATCATGCTCACCCCGAGTATTCGGCACCTGAGGCTTACGACCCCCTGGAAGCGACCCTGTACGACAAGGCCGGAGAGGTAGTTGTGAGTCGGGCTGGTCGCGAAGCCGAGCTTCTGCTTGAGGAGGGCAGGACGCTGCTCCTACACAAAAACAATTCGGACGGCAAAGGGAATTCCTACGGAAGCCACGAGAATTACCTCCTCGCCCGCCAGCTTCCTTTCGCCGACCTGGTCGACTATTTCACGACCTTCCTGGTAACGCGCCAGATTTACACCGGATCGGGCAAGCTCGGCTCTGAGAACGGCCGGCCTGCAGTTGACTATCAGATCACCCAGCGGGCTGATTTCTTCGAAGAGGAGGTGGGCCTCGAAACCACTCTCAAGCGTCCCATCATCAATACGCGCGACGAACCGCACGGCGATCCGGCTAAATATCGCCGGCTTCACGTGATCATCGGCGACGCCAATATCAATGAAGTTCAGAACCTGATCAAGCTTGGGTCCGCGGCACTAATCCTCATGGCGATCGAAGAAGCTGCCGTGCCCGACACCCTGCGCCTCGCTCGTCCGGTGGAGGCCACCTGGCAGGTGAGCCACGATGTCGAGCTGAAGAAGCCGCTCGAGCTGGCCGAGGGTGGATCGGCGACCGCCCTCGAGCTGCAATATCGGTATCTGGAGTGGGCCCAGAAGTACGCCGAGAGCACCGAACTGCCGGTCTCTTACAAGCAGGTTCTGGAAGAGTGGGAACAGGTCTTGACGGACCTGGAGGCCGATCCATTGTCGACTTCTGATCGCCTCGACTGGACCGCGAAACAGAGCCTGCTTCTCGAATATCAGAATCGCGACGGACTGGCCTGGGATTCCCCGAAGCTCAGGCTGCTTGGACTTCAGTTTCACGACGTGAACCCGGAGAAGGGCCTCTACTTCCGCCTGTCGCAGGCCGGGCGAGTGCGGCACCTGTTCACACCCGACCAGGTGGAAGCTGCTGTGGTTGATCCTCCCGAGCGGACGAGGGCTTACTTTCGCGGCAACGCAGTGCGCAAGTATGGGCCATCGCTGGTGGCCGCCAACTGGGATTCATTGGTGTTCGATACCGGTGAAGAGACGCTCAAGCGAGTGCCTATGATGGAACCACTGCGCGGCAGCAAGGAGCTTGTGGCAGGCCTGCTCGACTCATCCGATGACGCAGCAAGTCTGTTGAAGGCGCTAGGAGAAGAAGAATGAGTGACCGTGAACAGAAGAGGGAGCAGAAGCACTCAACGGAGTCGGAGGAGATCGTCGACGAAACGGCCGACCCCGAAGCCGGCCAAGAAGTAACCGAGCGGATTGACGACTTGCTCGATGAGATCGATTCCGTACTCGAAGAAAACGCCGAAGAATTCGTGAAGAACTACGTTCAGAAGGGAGGGGAGTGAGCCTGGAACTACCCGGTGGGCTCCCCCTCAATCCCCACATCCCGGCGGATAGCTTCTATGAGCTGCTGCGCAACCACAACCTGGCACCGCAATGGGAGCTAACCGAGAGCTCTGTACAGGCGTTGGCTGCACCGGAGGCGACGACGGTCCTTGCTCTCCGGTATTCGGACGGTGTCGTGATGGTAGGCGACCGCCGAGCCACGGAAGGCCATTCCATTGCCCATCGGCGGATCCAAAAGGTCTATCCGGCCGATGACTACTCGGCCGTAGCGATTGCCGGAACCGCTGGCCTGGCGATGGAAATGGTCAAGCTGTTTCAGACCGAGCTGGAGCATTATGAGAAGCTCGAGGGATCCCGGCTGAGCTTGGAGGGAAAGGCGAACCATCTGGCCCGAATGGTCCGCCAACAATTGCCCATGGTCTTTCAGGGCCTGGTGGTAGTGCCGCTTTTCTGCGGCTTCGACGAGATCGCCGACGAAGGCCGGTTGTACACCTTTGACGTGGTGGGTGGCCGCTACGAAGAGGAAGACTTCGCGGCTTCGGGTTCGGGTGGCCGGGAGGCTAAGGCATTCCTGAGATCGGTGTACGCCGACGGGGCCACGGCGGATGAAGCTCTGAAGAACGCGATCGCCGCCATCACCGCCGCCGCCGAGCAGGACACCGCCACGGGCGGGCCTGACCTGCGGCGTGAGATCTATCCCACCGCAGTCGTGGTCAACGCGGCGGGTTACAACGAAGTTGCGGAGGCCCATGTTGCCGAGCTGTCTCAGGCGGTAGTGGAGGACCAGACATGACGATGCCCTTCTACGTTCCTCCGGAACAACTCATGAAAGATCGAGCGGAGTTTGCCCAGAAGGGT
>JABAHO010014698.1_pt1 | contig 21905 bp, 24 predicted proteins | sample 7062071 | NCBI WGS metagenome assembly JABAHO01 (sample SAMN14534356, study PRJNA622989) | marine sediment metagenome | biome: marine biome [ENVO:00000428]; feature: marine pelagic biome [ENVO:01000023]; material: deep marine sediment [ENVO:00002113] | place: India: Gulf of Kutch | collected...
GCGCTTGTCCTTGGGATCTCGTCCGGGCCATGCGATTCGATTCCGCTCCGGCGCGCTTAGCCAACCGCCGCCGCGATTCGCATGCAACGTGCAACCCTTGTCCCAGACCCACGCCGAGCCATCGGTCGGGCGGCCGATATGTGTCGCTGCGAAACAATCCTCCGTCCACTCCCACACGTTGCCGATCATGTCGTGGAGCCCAAACGCATTCGGTTCGAACTGGCCCACCGGTGCGAGATCCTCGTACCCGTCGTTGCAGGTTGCATTGAACCACGGGAACTTGTAGCGGTTGCGTGCGGCGATATCGTAGGTGTTCGCGTACTTGCATGCACCGCCAGGGCTATCGCCCCAGAAGCGCGACGTCGTCGTACCTGCGCGCGCAGCGTATTCCCATTCGGCTTCCGTCAGCAGCCGATAGCGATGACCAGTCTCTCGCGTCAGCCAGGCCGCGTAAGCCCGGGCATCCCGCCACGAGACGCAACCGACCGGATGATGGTCCTCGACCGATTCCGGCTGGCGACGATCGAGCCACGATGCGTCCTCCGACTCCATGAATCCTTCGTTGTCGTCCCAGACCCGGCAACCGACGGCGACCTCGTGACCGGACGCCTCGACGAAAGCGCGGAACTGACCGTGCGTGACCTCTGTTTGACCGACCGCGAACGCGTATTCGATGGTTATCCGGACCTGAGGGCCCTCCCCCCGGGTCAGGTCGATTTCGCGCGACCCCAGCGGCGTGCCCATCATGAATTCCCCGCGCGGCACGACGACCATCGTCGGGCAGACTTCGCAGTCTTGTATTTCCGTACCCTGTTGAGGCGCGTCAGCGGCCAGACCGGCCGGGACGAGAGCTAGACAGATGAGCGAAAGTGCTGTGACAGGATGATTCATGATGTCCCCATCGAGTTGGCCACGGGCGACATTATGACCATGAGCGATCGCGACCGGTCAATGCCGGCTGCGAGAGAATGTTGGGGACCGCAGCTTCGTCGCTACTGCGACACCGGCGCCCGAACCTCCCTGATGCGGACGATGACCGCAAACAGCAAAACCGCACCGTTGGCCGCCGCTACTGCCGCGAATGGTGCCTGAGGGCCGATCGCGTCGAAGAGACGCCCGCCGCCCGCGGACATGGCAAGGATGCCCAGGGCGCCGAAAAAGGCCTGCGTGCCGAAGACCGAGCCACGCAATGCGGTTTTCGCCTCCTGGGCCAGCAGTACCGTGGATGCCAGCTGGCAGCTGCCGAGCCCCATGCCGACGCACACGAGCGCGGGGATTGCCGAGAGGCTCAGGATGTCATCGAGTGACGCAAGCCAGCCGTAACCGACGGTTCCGATGACGAATGCAACCACCAGTAGCGTGAGCCGGTCTATCCGATCTCCGATCCAGCCGAAAATCGGTGCCCATATCAATGACGCGGCGAGCGCCGTACCGACGACCTGCCCGCTCGCGCGTGCCGTCGCCTCCGCCGGCGACATGCCGACCGCCGTAGCCGCCTGCACACCCCAAAGCACCAGGAAAAGGCTCAGGATCGCCATGTCAGCCCGCGCTGCGAACGCACTCAGATAGGACAATGCGATACGCGGTCGACGCGCCTCTCCGACACCTTCCCGCATGAGCTTGGCAATCGGCTCGCGACCGGTAACGCCTGGCGGCCGTCCCGGCTTGAGTCCGAGCATGACAATCGCCGCGATGACTGCGATGCCCGCGGCCGTGAAATAAGCGTAACGGGCAGCCCAGACCTCGTCGACGCCGGCGTCGACGAGGATCTCAGGCAAGCGCGCCAGCCCGACGAAGAACGCAACGGCGCCGATGCCATTCAACAGGAACGCGATCCCGGTGAGCTTGCCACGGGCCCGGTCGGCCGGGTAATCGGCCAGCACGGCTGCCAGCGACGTCGTTGCTGCAGCGACACCCACAGCGAAGATCAGCCGGAATATTACGAGCTCCGTTACCGATGTCGCGAAGGCATAGGTGCCGTAAGCAACTGCCAGAATCACGAACCCGACGACATATATCGCCCGCCGCCCAAATCGGTCCGACAGCGCACCCCACCAGCCCAGCACACCGAGCAGCACGATCTCCTGCCAGAAGACCAGGTCGCCGGAGATCGTGCCGTGCTGTTCCTCGGGCAGTCCGAGATTCACGGTCAGGATGTACGGGGTTAGTGTTACGAGATATGTGAACATCCCGATACTGATCAGCGCAGCGAACAGGTAAGAGAAGACATGCCGGCGCAGGACGCCGTCGGCCAGCTCGATTGGCCCCAGGGAGTGCGTGGCTGTATTCAAGACTGTCTGAGCAGTCGCATGCCGTTCAGCGTGACGAGTAGTGTCGCGCCGACGTCGGCCAGTACAGCCATCCAGAGCGTTGCGATGCCGGGGATCGCGAGGAACAGGAACACGAGCTTCAGACCCAGGCTCAGAACGATGTTCTGCTTGATGACTCGGCGTGCGCGTCGCGCGATACGGAGCGCCATCGGTACGTGCGACAGATCGTCCTGCATCAGGACGACGTCTGCAGTTTCCATGGCCTGTGCGGTGCCAGCGCCGCCCATCGCGATGCCGATGTCCGCGCGTGCCAGTGCCGGGGCATCATTGATACCGTCGCCCACCATCGCCACACACCCCCAGCGCTCGTGTAATTCCTCGATGGCGCGGAGTTTACCGGCAGGACGCTGGCTCGCGCGAATTTCGTCGATACCACCTATGTTGGCGGCGACCCTTTCGGCCGAAGATTCGGTGTCGCCGGTCAACATGATCGTTTTAACGGGCGGACGCAGGCGCTCGAGTTCGTGCAACGTATCGCGTGTCGTTTCCCGCACCTGGTCCTGGACGCCGATGTAACCTACGACCTCGTCGTCGCGCGCGACATACATCACCGTGTGTCCCTCGGCACGCGCACTGCCCGCGAGTCCGTCGATCTCGCGCCAGCNNCCCGGACGGTCTCGCCATTGGCTAGCCGGCCGCTGACCCCGAGTCCCGGATGAGCAACGACCGAATCCGCCCGCTTAAGCGTGCCGGGTTTCGCGCGCTTCTCGGCCGCCGCAACGATGGCGTGGGCAACCGGATGCTCCGATGAACGCTCCACCGACGCGGCAGCGGCAACGAGGTCGTCGCAGCTGTCGCACGGTTCACTCACGAGTTGCGGATGATCGCAGTCGGCGGCTCGCATGCTGGTCACGACCGGCCGCCCATGGGTCAGCGTGCCGGTCTTGTCGNNGACGTCGGCGAGACGATCGAGCTGTGCGCCACCCTTCACGAGCACACCCAGTGATGCCAGTCGCGTCAGGGCACTGACAACCGTGACGGGGATGCTGATGACGAGGGCGCACGGGCACGCGATGATCAGTAGTGCAAGTCCTCTGTATAGCCAGCCACGCGCGCCCTCTTCGACGCCGAGCATAGGCTGACCGAAAAACAACACGGGTACCGTGGCAACGAGCACGGCTACCACGACAACGGCCGGTGTGTACCAGCGTGCGAAGCGGTCGATGAATCGCTCGGCAGGGCTCCGCTGGGCCTGCGCCTGTTCAACGAGCCGCGCGATGCGCGCGATCGTGCCCTCGGACGCGACACGCGTGACGCGCAGCGTCATCGCTGCCTCACCATTGACCGTGCCCGCCATGAGCTCGTCGCCCGGCCCCCTTGCGACCGGCATACTCTCTCCGGTCACGGGCGCTTCGTTGATGGACGAGATACCCTCGATGACGGTGCCGTCGAGCGGGATGCGCTGGCCCGGTTTGACGAGCACCCGGTCGCCGACCGCGACTTCGCCGACCGGCACGTTCACATGACGATCGTGCGTCTGCTCGCGTTCACCTTGTCCATTCCCGTGGTCACCGTGATGGCGGCGAAGCACAACGGCTTCCTGTGGCTGCAATTGCATCAACTCTTTGATCGAGTCGCGAGCACGCTCAGCGCTGAAGGCTTCCAGGGCTTCACCGAGCAGGAACAGCAGGATCACCGTCACAGCCTCGCCTGTCGCGCCTATGCCGAGCGCACCTACAGCCGCGATGGCCATGAGGAGATCGATCGTCACGCGCCGGGCGAATACGAGCGCACGGACTCCCTTGACCAGGATGGGCGCACCCGCGACCAGCACGCCGACCGCGAATACGACGTCGACAACCGGCATCCCGACGACTTCAGGCAGCCTCGTTGCCATAGAAAAAGAAAGAATCGAGGCTGCGGCTACGACGGCCGCCATACGAAACTGCGCACGATCCCACAGGAAGCGCATGAATCCGGGAAACCCCCNNGGCCGGGTCGTCGGCCACTATTCGATAGCCGAGTTCTCCAAGGCGCCGGGACACCCGCTCCAGCTCGACATCGCCGCGCAGATCCATGGTCTCGGTCGTAAAACTGACGGAAACGCCCTCGACACCCGGCAGCTGAGCGATGCTGTCCTCGATCGTCGCCGCGCAATTGCCGCAATCCATGCCGGCAATCCTGACGGTCACCGATGTGTCTTCGACAGCCGAATCTGCTGATGAGTGCTCAGCCACGCGGGAAAAACCTCGTCATCCATGGTTCGAGATCACCGGATCATGCGGCTTGAAGCAAGGTTTAAGGTCAAGTATCGATCGACCCGCTGTGACTTTACATAATCTGGCAATCAAGCGTCGGCGTTCTCTAGCGCCATGAAGAGCTGTGCGAAAAGAAATGCATTCTCGCCCTGTGCCGTGAACACATACCCTTCCGCATCCTCGGCAAGCTCGGGCTCCCCGTGTGCATCGCACCCGATCTCGCCCGCCGCGAGCGTCTCCAGTGCTTTGACGAGTTCGGCATCCCAGCGCGGAAATCTGATCGAGTAACCGTCGTCCGTCCGCCAGATGTGAACGTGACGTCCGCGGAGCTCGGCGAACATCTGCTCCCACTCGGCATCGGCGAGCTTGCAGCCGAGTCTCTGCACCAGCTTGAGCAGGGACGAATCCCGTGATCTGTGCCCCTCGTGACCACAGATCTGTTCCACCAGTTCGCGATAGTGGCGCCCCGCCGATTCCCCGGCCGTCCGATCGACCTGTTCCGCTACGTCATCCAGGAATAGCTCGAGCTCGTGTCGCAGGACGAGCATCTCGGTCACACGCCGTTCGATATCGATGAAACGCTGCTGCGCGATATCGACGATATCGGCCCCCGATTTTTCGCCCGCACCGAGAATCGAGCGGATGTCGCTGAGCGAGAACCCGTAACGCTGGGCGCTGCGAATGAAGCGCAGCTGCCGCTCGGCGTCGGGTCCGTAAAGCCGGTATCCCGCCGCCGTCCTCCCGGCGGGCTGCAGCAGATTCTCTTTCTGATAGAAGCGCAGCAACGACGTCGATACGTCGCACCGCTTTGCGAGCTCCCCGATCGTCAGCATTTTCGACGGCAGGTCGTCCGGCATCGTGATTGACCTTAAACCTTGCTTCAAGGCGTAGCATACTCAAATACCTGCCGGCCGGCCCGTTGCTGGCGAAGTGTATTTCGGAGCACGCACATGATTGGTGTCGACGACAGACTGGTGACACCCTCCACGATGCGGTGGGTCAGGATCGGGCTGATCGCCGGCATCGCCACGATCCCCACGACAATACTGCTCTATTACGTTCTCGGTCNNTCGGTCTCACTGTCGATGCTGCATGGCAGGGCGAGAACATGCTGCGGCAGTGGTTCTGGATCCTGGCATTGCTCGTGATCGCCAAGGCAGCCCTCGCGTGGCTCTTCCGCACCGGTCAGTTCCGCGCGTCCAGCGAAGCCAAGCTCAATGTGCGCGACCGGATCTACAAGCAGGTCGTGAGCCTCGGACCCGGCATCCTCGGTAAGCGACGTACCGGCGAGATCGCCAACACCGCCACCGAAGGCGTCGAGTACCTCGACTACTACTTCAGCGTCTACTTCGTGCAGGTCTGGGTGGCGATCGCGATCCCGATTTTTCTGTGCGCCGCGATCTTCTGGATCGACTGGGTCGTCGGCCTGTGGATGCTGGCAGGCGTCCCGCTGACGCCGCTTTTCGTCGGCTCGTCAGCACGCGGATTCCGGCGGATCAGCAAACAGAACGAAGCGGTCAAGAACCGCAACAGCGCCCAGTACCTGGACTCCATCCAGGGCATGTCGACGCTGAAGATGTTCAACCAGGCCATGCGACGTGGCCGGGAGATGGAGGCCGGCAACGAAGCCCAGCGGCGCACCACGATGAAGCTCCTGGCGGTGGCCCAGTCGCAATTCGTTTTCCTGGAACTCGGTTTCGCGCTGTTTTCGACCGCCGTCGCGATGGGCGTCGCGCTGTATCGTTTCTCCGGCGGTTACATGACGCCCGGGGAAGTCTTCGCGGTTGTGCTGATCAGCCTCGAATTCAGTCGCACCCTGCTCCTGATCGGTGAATTCTTCTTCGCCGGCGCGCTCGGGCGCGAAGTCGCCGCAAAGGTCATCGAGTTCCTGAACGAGAAAGCGCCGGTGCTGGTGTCTGCGGACGCGCGACCCGGTCCGTCGACCACCGGAGCGATCAGCATCGAACTGCGCGACGTCACTTTCACGTATCCCGGCGCCGATACGCCCGCGATCAAGAACCTGAGTCTGCGACTCGAACCCAACGAAACCGTTGCGCTGATCGGACGCAGCGGTTCGGGGAAGACGACCGTGACGAATCTCCTGCTCCGCACTCTCGAACCGGACACAGGCGAGATACTCTTCGACGGCATCCCAGAGCGTGAACTGACGCTCGAATGGATCCGCGAGCAGATCGCACTGGTACCACAGGATCCGTTCCTCTTCTTCGGCACCATAGCCGAGAATCTTCGCATCGCGAAGAGCGACGCAACGGATGATGAGCTGATGGCGGCGCTCAAAGGTGCCGAGCTGCTCGATTTCGTCGAATCATCGCCGGCCGGTCTGGAAACGATGGTCGGCGACCAGGGTCTCGCGCTCAGCGGCGGGCAGGCGCAGCGGCTCGCTATTGCGCGAGCCATCCTCAAAGATGCGCCCATCGTCATACTCGACGAGCCGACGTCTCAGATCGACGTCGAGACCGAAGCCTTGCTCAACAAGGCGCTCGCGCGCCTCACGGCTCAAAAGACCGTGCTCCTCATCGCGCACCGGCTCAGCACCATCGAGCAGGCCGACCGCATACTCGTAATGGAGGACGGCGAACTGGCCGAGAGTGGTACNNTCATCGCACATGGCGGAATATACGCCGGCATGATCCGGACCAAGCGACACATCGAACAGGCGGGCGCCACCAGTACGCTGTCGTCGGGAGGAGCGCCGGCATGACGACGTTCGAAGCCGCCGCCGGCTCCGGCGCAAAACCAGGCAATGCTGCGGTCATCCGGCGCCTGATGGGCTACATGACGCCGTTCAACACGATCATGTTCATCTCGCTCACGACACGCGTCATCAAGATCGTCAGCCAGGCCGCGGTACTCGGTATCGCGGCTGCGAGCATCGGCATCTACATCGATGCGTACGAACCCGGGGTCGTCAACTGGGACGTGATCTGGACGCAGGTCAAGTGGATCGCCATTGCCGGCACTATCGTCGGCTTCGCTTCGTATATCGAGAACTACACGGGGCACTACGTCGCCTTCCGCATCCTCGCGGCATTCCGGGACAGGTTCTATTACGCGATGCTTCCACTGGCGCCGGCGAGGACGGCCAAGTTGCAGTCGGGCGATGCCGTCAGCAGAGTCATGACCGACTGTGAACGCATAGAACCCTTCTACGCGCATACGATCGCACCTGCGGTCGCGGCGATCTGCGTTCCGGCGCTACTTCTCGCCTGGTGCTGGACGGTCGACCCGTCCCTGGTCTGGGTGTTGACGCCCTTTTACCTCGCGACGACGTTCGTCCTGCCATGGCTCGTCTCGAGACTCGGCGGAGACGGTGTCCGCTACCGGGAGCAGCTCGGCGAGGTCAACGCATTCGTAGCCGACAGCATCCAGGGTGTCCGGGACACGGTCGCGTTCGGGCACGAGAAAGAGCGCGCGAAAGCGCTCTGGGCCATCGGTGCGACCATGCAGGATGGCCAGGAGAAACTCTACGGCGCCGACGCGATCCAGAGGGCGCTGGCGGAAGTCTTTATCACGGTCGGCATACTCGCATCGGGCTGGTGGGGTATCGAACTCGTTATCGCCGGCAGGATCTCTGCACTGACAGAGCTGCCGGCCGTGGTGGCCGTCTCCGTCATCGGGTTCTATACTTCCGTCGGCCTTGCGAACAATTACACGGACTTCCGTGTATCGATGATCGCGGCCAGGCGGCTCTTCTCGATGATGGATCAACCTCCGGCTGTTTCGGATCCAATATCGCAGGAGGCAGTCGGCGCGATCGAACCTTCGATCAGGTTCGACAAAGTCTCGTTCGAATACGACTCGGACGATGTGGCCTGGAGCCGTGAGAAGATGGTGTTCGACGACTTTTCGCTCGACATCGCCGCCGGCCTTCATGTCGCATTGGTCGGCCCCAGCGGCACCGGCAAGTCAACCGTCATCAATCTGTTGCTTCGCCAGTGGGACCCGCAGGACGGTTCGATCTTGGTCGGTCAGAAGCCGCTGACCGAGTTCCCGTTGGCTGAACTGCAACGCCAGTTCGCCGTCGTCTCTCAACGGAGTTTCATCTTCAACGAAACGGTTCGCGAGAACATCCGCATGGGCGACTATGATGCGACGGACGCCGAGATCGAGCAGGCTGCCCTCGATGCCGGACTCGGAGAGTTCCTCGCGACCGCTCCGGACGGTCTGGACACGCAGGCCGGCGAGCGAGGCAGTAAACTTTCCGGCGGCCAGCGGCAGCGTGTCGCTATCGCCAGGGCTATCCTGAAGGACGCACCGATCGTCCTGCTCGATGAAGCCACTTCGAGTCTCGACGTCGAAACCGAGCAGAGCGTCATGCAGGCGCTGCGCAGATTGTGCGAGGGACGCACGACGCTGACGATCGCACATCGGCTGTCGACGATCGTCGACAGCGACGAGATCCTGGTGATGCTCGAGGGACGGATCGCAGAGCGAGGTACCCACGCCGAGTTGATGGCCGGCGAAGGCTGGTATCGGAAGATGTTCGAGCTCCAGCAGGACGAAGTCGACGCCACTCTGGTCTCGGGCTGAGGCCCGGCGCCGCATAGAGCCTAGCGCGGATCCAGCTGGCCTGCTTCGGTCAGCTCCTCGATGAAACCGAACCGCGTCATGTCCTCGATACGCATCGGATAAAGGATGCCGTCGAGATGATCGCACTCGTGCTGTACGACGCGAGCGTGAAATCCATCGACTTCGCGGTCGATCACATTCCCGAACTGATCGGTCCCCTGGTAGCAGATGCGGGCATGTCGTGGCACCCAGCCGCGCATGCCGGGGACACTCAGACAACCCTCCCAGTCGGACTCTATGAAATCGTCGATCGGCGTAATCACCGGATTGACCAGTACCGTCTCGGGCACGGGATCGGCATCGGGATAACGCGGCGTAGACTGCACCCCGAAGACCACGACGCGTTGCATGACGCCGATCTGCGTTGCTGCAAGACCCGCACCATCTGCGGCAGCCATCGTATCGAACAGATCCTGGATCAGCGCATGGAGCTCAGGGGTGTCCAGTTCACGGACAGGCTCTGCAACCTGTTGTAACCGCGGATCCCCCATGCGCAGGATGTCTCGAATCATCGGCAGCGACTCCGTTTGGCGGACGAACTACCTGACTGTCGTTCGGGAGTCTGACGTCAGTCGGTCATCTGCGAGTACGTATCGTGGAACGCCACGCGATACCAGTCCTCGCCATCCCACTCGAGAACCTGCGTGAAATTGATGCGTCTCGCGAACGCTTCGCCGGCCCGCTCGCCGCGCATCACATAGATGCCGGTGATGACAGCCGTATCGCCGCTCGTCCTGACGACGATGTCTGATGTCGACACATCGGTAATGTTCAGCGTACCCGACTCGGCGTCGGCCCGGCGCCGCTCGATCGATGCGAGCCACGCCGATTTGTCGAGCGGAGCGGCATCGTTGTTCGTGTGGCTGTAGTGTTCCGCCAGCATACCTTCGAGCGCTTCGACGTCGGAGGCGTTGAAGGCAGCGCTGATAGCGGCGACTCGTTCCGGGAGGCGAGCCTCCTTGTGGCCATCGGCAACTGCGTGCGCCGACACGCCAAGGACGACCAGGGCAACCGGCAGTGTCATCAGGTTCTTGCTTTTTGGTTTCATGTTCGCGCTTTCCTCCGGGTTGGGATTTGCCGCATGATAGCCCAGCAATTAGAAGAAGGACCGGCCGGCCGCTCCCTTGCAGTATCTTCCCAATCGTTGCACGATGCGGCCGCGAGTCCCGGACTCGGAGAACAAACATGAAAAACGCGGGTAGCCGTCGCCAGTTCATCACCAGAGCCGCGTGCGCTGGTGCGCTGGCATCGATCGGCGGCATACGGGCGCTGCCTGCCTCGGAGGAGGAGACCAGCGTGCCCCTGATAAGACGTATCCGAATGGCGACCGTCGGCGCACCCGACGTCGCAAAGCTCGAAGACTGGTACACGAAATGGCTCGACTACCAGGTTGCCGAGCGCGGTAACGTGTCGGAAGTCGTAGCATTGTCCTGGGGAACACCGGCGATGACGGGGCGGCCTTTCATAAGTCTTGCACCCGAGGCCGGTGGCGACGTCTTCATACGCGCCGTGGAGATCGACGAGGTCCCCGAATACCGGCCGATGACGAGTTTCGGCTGGAACTCGATCGAGATCATCATCGACGATGTCAACGCGCTCAACGAGCGGCTCGTCGATTCTCCGTTCGAGATCATCGGCGAACCGCACGCACTCGGCGGCAGCTTCGCGTCGATCCACGCGATGCAGGTGGTCGGACCGGCGCAGGAAGTGCTTTACCTGACCTGCGAAACAGGCGACCGGGAAAAGTCGACACTGCCGATCCCCCGTTCGTTCGTCGACCGTCCGTTCATCATGATCCTCGCCGGACCGGACATTAACGCGATCGAGGATTTTTACGTCGGCAATTTCGGCATGACGGCGATCCCGCACTTCCAGTCCTCGATATCGATGATCTCCCGATCGCTCGGCCTGCCGGATGACCACATATTCGAACTCGGCCTGCTCAGAGGCGCCGAACGCGGCAACAACATCGAGCTGGACACCTACCCGGCATCCGCCGGCCGCCGAAAGCAGCACGAAGGCCAGCTGCCGCCCGGCATCGCCATGACGACTTTCGCGGTACCCGATCTCGATGCACTCGACGTCGACTTCATTTCGCCCCCCGCCACGATCTACGGACCCAAGCGGGCAGCGACCTTCGTAGGGCCAGCCGGCGAACTCACGGAGCTGATCGAAGAAGTCGGGTCCTAGCCGCCGCGGGCGACAGGACCGCATGTCCTCGACGCCGACTGGCCGGAAGCTGAGGATCGCCATGATCCTGGACGGCTGGGACGTCCCGGCAAACGGGCTCGTCGTCTCTTCACGCAGGTTCGTCGACGCACTCCGGGCGCATGGGCACCAGGTCGATGTTTTCGCGACGGGACACCCGGAGCCAGGCAAGATCCCGATGCCGTCGCTCAGCCTGCCCCTGCTTCAGCCACTCGTCGAAGACATGGGTTTCCCGCTCGGCCGTCCATCGAAAAAAATATTCGAGTCTGAACTGCAACGGTATGACGTCGTCCACGTGCAGGCGCCGTTCTTCATGGGCTGGGGGGCCGTTCGTGCCGCGTCGCGACTGGGACTCCCGATCGTTGGCACGTTTCACGTGCAGGCGGAGAACATGCTTCGAAATCTAGGTATCTCGTCACAGCGACCGGTACCGATGATCTACAAGACATTCAACCGATACATATTCAACCGCTGCCGCATCGTGGTTTTCCCGAGCAACCTCGGACAGTCACTGTTGTCGGACGCGGGTCTCAAGGCCCCGGCCCGCGTCATCTCGAACGGCGTACCGGATCGCTTTTTCCAGGCGCCCGAATCGGCAAGCAGGCGCGACCCGGAAACGACGACAGTGCTTGGCGTCGGCAGGCTCGCCGACGAGAAACGGCAGGACCTGATCGTCTCTGCGGTAGCGATGAGCGAGTTTCGCGACTCGATCCGGCTCGTACTCGTCGGCCGCGGCCCGAAAACCGAAGCGGTCAGACAACAGGCAGAGCGGGAGGGCCTGAATGCCGAGATCGGACCCAGGGACGACGCTGGGCTGCTGGCCGCCTATCGGGAGGCGGACATCTTCATACACGCGAGTGAGATCGAACTCGAGAGCCTGACAACGCTGGAAGCCATGGCGAGTCACTGCCCCGCGCTCATCGCAGACTCGCCGACGAGCGCAGCACCGCAGTTCGCGACCGGTGAGGATATGCTGTTCCGTCCCGATGATGCCGGCGATCTGGCCGGGCGGCTCGATCACTGGATCCGACAGCCGGAGGCGCGCGCCGCGGCGGCCCAGCGGTGCCATGATCAGGCCGAGAACTATCGCCTGGGGCGATCGGTGGACCAACTGGTCACGACCTATAGAGAAATCATCGACTCGAATCCGGGACCGCATTAGAAAAAGGAGCCATCTGTGAGAATCCTCGTCATCGCGCTTTCGTTCCTGGTCACCAGCCTCGCTCAGGCAAGCGAACTGCTCGACCAATACATCAGCATGCGCACGGGCAGTTTCGACTCGGCGACACAGGCCGCGACGGATGCGAGATATGGCACGGCTATCTGGCACATCAGCGAGATCTGGATGGATGACGACCCGACGACGCGGTGGATATACATCGAGTCGTGGATGAAGGATGCGGACGCGCCGTACATGCAGCGCGTCGCGAGCATCCACGATCAGCAGGATGGAACGCTCCTGTCGCGACGCTATGTCATAGCGTNNTGCGGGGTGTTCAGCCATCATCGTCCAGGCGGGCGACCGGCAGTTCGAGAGCGCGACGATCGGCAATCGCTGTCAGAATCGTTACAAGGGCGCGAGCTATGCAATCTCTCGTTCGACGCTGGGCGCGACGACCATGACCAACTGGGACAGGGGATTCTCGGCTGATGGCCAGCTGGTCTGGGGGCCTGCCAGCGGCGGCTATCGCTTCGAGCGGATCGACGATCGGCCGGCCTGCAACAAACCGGTGCGCATGCTGGTCTACGGCGATATCTTCGATCGCGCGAAATTCGGAGCCTACGGACGTGCGCTGGCGGAATCCGGGCTGTACCCCGAGAGCGGCGGCTACTACGAGGCCATCAGCCCGGCGCTGGAGGTCTTCGAGGGCGATCCGCCCGACTCGCGCGGCGTCATCATCGTCCGTTTTCCGTGCGCAGAGGCAGCACAGCGCTTCTGGTATTCCGACGCCTATCAGTCCGAGATCCGTCCGCTGCGCGACGGCATCGCCGAATTCGAAGTGCTGCTTCTGAGAACGCCTCGTGTACCTGACTACGTGGACACAACTGCGCGGTAACGGCCAGAGAGGATCGCCGAGGTACGCCAGGCGCGCACCTGGACTGACGATACAACAACCCTGACCGAGGTCAGTTCGGGTAGAACCAGTCCGGTCCGGCGCATGCGCGCGTCAGCACGACTTCGACGTTGACGCTGTCACCAGGTTCGTCGACGACTGTCAGGCCGGCGAGTTCATCACGAGCGGCCGGCGTGCAGTGCACGCCGTCTCCATCGAGATCCTGCCAGGCGTATACCGCAAGGCCCGTGCCCATCCAGTCCGGGTAGTCGATGCGATGGGAGATGTCCGTACCGGTCATCTCCCAGTCCGCGATGCGCTGCAACGGATGCCGGAGTTCCCCTTCCAGCGACCATGCATGGAAAGCGGCGAGATGGATGGTCGGCTCGGCGTTACCGTCCGGCACCACGACCGTCCCGGAGATATCGATCGAACGAGTGTCAGTGTCGCCCTCCCCGCACGCGGCAACGCTGAGTCCCGCGAGGACGGCAACGGCGAAATTTCGCGCCGCGCTCACCGGGGCGGCTCCACACCGAATACGCGAACGAAGTTCCCCGCGAGTACGGCCCTCATCTCGTCGACCGAATAGTCCGCATCACGCATTGCGGCCACGTAGTTGTCGAGGTGTCGCTTCAGATAGCCCGGAAATTGCGGACCGTCGGAACCGTAGATCAGCTTGTTCGTGACACCGCCAGACTTGATCCGTCGAACGAAATCGCCGACCACTTCCTCGGCGCGGGTCGCGCCCAGTGCGCCGGGTTCCATGTAGACGTTCGGATAACGTTGCGCCAGATCGATGCATGCGTCCGTGTACGTCAGCTTCTTGTGGTAGCTGTCCCAGCCGGCGTGCCCGAGGATGAACACGGTATCCGGGTAACGCCCGATGGCGTCTTCGAGGTAGTACGGGTCTGTGTACGGCGGCTCGAGCCGTGTGCCGGGGTTCGGGCTCGTCGCCGTGTGCAGGTAGATCGGCTTGCCGAGACGTCCTGCGACCTCGTAGATCGGATAGAAGCGTTCGTCGTCGAATCGGTATTGCTGATGCGCGTTAGCCAGCTTGATGCCGATCATGCCATCCCAGCTCAGCGCGTCCTCGAGTACATCGAGTTGTTCCGGTCCGTCGATGTTCCACTGGTAGACGGCCAGACTCGCGAAACCGAACAATCGCTCCGGCGCGACCTTGAGCTGCTCGGCGACGAACTCGTTCGGCGCGTTGCCGGTGGTGTGCGGGCTGTAGAGTGCGAACACACCGCCACCAGCGATACCGGCATTGTCGAGCTGACCGACGATGCCATCGCCGGACAGCCACATATCCGACAGGATACCCACGGTCCACTTGAATCCCCGCGGCACGCGCTCGGCGAGTCGTTCCTGGAACCACGGCGTCATCAGGTCCCATGTGCCGGTATGCATGTGGAGATCGATCACCATGAGCCGCTCGTTGCCGGCCTGGACACCCGGTTCCGGCGGTGGCCCGCCACATGCCCCCAGAAACGCCATGACGGTCAGCGCGGCTGCAACCCCGGCCGAACGCAGAAGGCGGGATGCTACGATCGATGGAACTTCGTTCATCCGGACAACGTTATCGATGCTCCGCAAGATCGTCTATTGGTCGGCGGGTGTTGTTCTTGCGGTGGTCATAGTCGCAGTGATCGGCATCTGGCGCTGGCAGGAAGGTCGCCTGAGCCCGCCGGGACCCGCTGCAGCTGCAGCTCTGGTGAGCGATGCGGCCGTCACGGTGCTCGACGACGACTGGCTGGTATTCGAACCGGCCGGAAAGACACCCGTCGCCGGTATCGTCTTCTACCCTGGTGCACACTGCCCGATCGAAGGCTATGCGCCCCTTTTGCGTGCTGTTGCGGAACGCGGCTACCGCGTGATCGCCACGCCGATGCCGCTCTATCTCGCCTTCCTCGCGCCGGATCGCGCCAACGACGTGATGGCAAGATATCCGGACACGAAGCGCTGGGTCATAGCCGGTCACTCGCTGGGCGGTGCCATGGCGGCCAGCTTCGCCTACAGGAATCCTGACGCGACGGAGGCGGTCATCATCGTCGACTCTCACCCGCCCGAATACGAGAGCCTTTCGGATTACGAAGATCCGGTGCTGATGATCCACCGCGCATCCCCGGACGGTACGCCGCCGGTCATGTACCAGGAGCGCATGCATCTCTTCCCCGGGCACACGAGATTCGTGCCGGTCAGAGGTGGCGGACACATGGACTTCGGCGATTTCGTCGTAGGTGAATCCAGAGCCGACGAACTGGGAGACCTCGGCTCCGATCTTCAGCAAGCCATGACCGCGATTGCGATCGGCGAATTCCTCGCCTCGGCGCTCTAGCTCGGTTAGTTCACCAGTCCAGCCTGCTCAGCGTTCGTCGGCCTCGTCGACCAACTGCTGGAACGCCTGCTCGATGCCGTCCGGGTCCTCGTCGGGCGCAGCTTCGATCACGCGGAAGACGCGGCTCAGCAGGGACTGCCTATCGTGCTCCCGTTCGTATTCGAGCGTTTCGTCAGGCTCGAATGCCTCGATCGCCGACGGATCCGGCAGCTTGCCTTCGGCCGCAAGGCGTTCGTAGGTATCGAGCCGCTCCCTGAGAACTGCGACCTCGCCAGTCAGCGCGACGATCATTGCCAACAACTTGTCGCTCTCCGAATGCTCGAGAAACTGTGGTCTCCTTCCCCGCGCGACACGGGTGCGGACCTGTTGTTGTTTTCCGTTATCAGTCAATGTCTTCCCCGGCTGTACTTTTTCAATTCTGCGATATACTGGGTCCGCGCGCAAAGGAGCCAGAAAGATGCGAAACAACTCCACCCATTCGATGTTTCCCGATGCGACTGCCGAAGAGCAGGCGCAGCAGAATTTCATCAAGAGTCTGCGCGTTTTCTCGACCCGGAATTTTCACGCGGTCAATCGCTCGCTGATCGACGAGAAGTTCGCGCCCGAGGCCGGTCGTCTCACAGATGACAGCGTTACGCGCCGAGACGTTCGCAGGGCGCTCAAGGCCGAACCGGAAAACCAGTGGTGGAGTTCGATGATGCGTACGACGCAGGAGATGCTCTACGACACCGTCGGGCCGAGCATCGAACGACAACTAGGCGACCTCTGCGACCGCGCGGCGTCCGTGCGCGGCAAGATCGGATCGCTGGAGCTAAACCCGAACCTCGTGCCGCCGCGTTATGCGACGGCGCTCGACTATCACTGCAAGCCCGGCAACTATCAGACCGAACTCAGGGAAGACGACGTCTTCGCCGGCGCCGAGTTTGACCGCACGTTCAGGCTCTACTCCATGGGCGGCATGGGTCCTGACCTGGACGACGGCGGCCACACACTCATCGCCTGGCTGAACCAGCACTTCCCCGATTTCACGCCGACGCGGATCCTCGACATGGGTTGTACTGTTGGCCACAGCACCGGCGCATACTGCGCGCACTTCCCGGACGCCGAGGTTCATGCCATCGATCATGCCGCGCCGTGCCTCCGATACGGGCATGCCCGTGCCGTCGCCATGGGCAACCCGATCCACTTCTCTCAGCGGCTGGCCGAAGACACAGGGTACGAGGATGGGTCATTCGACCTGATCGTTTCGCACGCGTTGATGCATGAGACGACCCGGAAATCGATTCGGGCCATTTATCGCGAATGCTTCCGGTTGCTGAAACCCGGGGGCGTCATGGTGCATCTGGACGGGATAGCGCCGGACGACATCTACGAGAAGTATTATTCCGAGTGGATGGCTCACTACAACAACGAGCCGTATCTCGGCATCGTTCAGGATGAGGACTTCGTCGATATCTGCACCCAGGCAGGTTTTGGCAAAGACGACATCGTCATCGGACCGGCCGAACCGCAGTTCCGCCTCCACGACGGCGATTCGGCGCCGGTCAACTGCTATCTCGCGGTCGCCGCGACGAAGTGACGGGACCCGCTAACCGTAAGTCCCGACGCCTGACTTGAGATCGCAACCGTGAAGCCACGCAGTCTTGCGGGCTTGCTTTGCGCTGTGCTGATGCTGGTGATGCCACCCGCAGCAGCCGATGAAGTCGTCGTTGTATCGCTCGCACCGGCGAAAGGCGTTTTCCGCAGCGCATTCGATTCTTTCAAGGAGCGCGTAGAGACGGCATCACCGGACACCCGCGTCGTACTACTCGTGGACGGACAGGCGGGATCCGAAGCGGCCATGATGTCGGCGTTGCGGCGTGGCCGAGCACAGTTCGGCGTTCTCACCGTCGTCGGCGCGTCGGCGGCCATACCCGAGCTGACACTCCTGATGGCGCCCTATCTCTTCGAGTCTTTCGCCGAGGCCGACTTCGTTCTCGACGAATTCGTCGCGCCCATCGCCAGTCGCATCCTTGCCGAGAAGGGCCTCGTTTTCGTCCGCTGGATCGACTCGGGCTGGTGGAACATATTCGCGAATCGTGCCATTGAAGTACCGGCAGACAGCGCACGGCTGCGTATGCGAGCGGGTGGTGGGGATCCCGCTCTGCTCTTCCTGAAAGAGATCGGCGCCGATGTCATCCCGTTGCCTTTTGCCGAGATCGTACCCGGCCTGCAGACCGGGCTCATCGATGGCGGCGCTACCAATACGCAGATGTATTTCGCGGTCGGCATGGACGAATACGCACCGCACCTGACGATGACGCGTCATTCGATGAATCCCGGCATCGTCATGGTCAATAAGCGCTGGTACGACCGACTCCCGGAAGATCAGCGTGCACGGCTATATGAGTCTTTCCCGACTTCAGCCTATCTTAGAGCGGGTGTGCGGCAGGAAGAGATCGATGCACTCGAGACGCTGGCAGAGCGCGGACGCATCGCCTATGAGCCGACCGCAGAGCAGCTCGAACTCTGGCGCGAGACGGGTCGCGCGCTGCATCCGGCCCTGGTCGGGAGCCTCGGCGGATACGCCTCGGAGATGTACGCCGCCATCTCGGCCGGAAAAGAGGCGTTCGCAGCTCACATGGCGGCAGACCTACCATGACGAGCGACGGCGTGCGCGAACCGCCTCGCACCGTTCGCGGTTCGCTCGCTTATCTCGGTCCCGGGCTCATCATCAGCGCCGCGCTGGTCGGATCCGGCGAGCTCGTCGCGACGACGAAACTGGGGGCACAGGCCGGCTTCCTGTTGCTGTGGCTCATCGTCGTCGGTTGCGTGCTGAAAGTCTTCGTGCAGATGGAACTCGCGACGTACGCCATCAGTACCGGCGAAACCACTCTGACGGCGTTCGACCGGATACCCGGCCCGCGCCTCAGGGCGAACTGGGTCGTGGGTCTTTGGCTAGTCGCCATCACGCTCAGTTACACCATGCTGGGCGGCATTATCGGCGGCGTCGCACAGGCCATCGCCCTGGGCCTGGATCTGCCAGAGCGCTGGATAGGCATATCGATCGTGGCGGTCACCATCGTGCTGCTCGTGACCGGCAAATATCGCGGGATAGAGATTTCGGCGACCTGGCTGGTCGGGTGCTTCACGGTGATTACGCTCGGCACGGCGATCGCGTTGCAGGCGACGCCATATGCCGTCAGCCTGACCGACATCGGTTCAGGCCTCAGATTCCAGCTCCCGGGCGAGGATGGTGCGCTCGCGATCGCGCTGGCGGCGTTCGGGCTCATCGGTGTCACGGCATCGGACATCGTCGGCTACCCGTACTGGTGCGTCGAAAAAGGCTACGCGCGTTTCGCCGGCCCGGCGTCCTCCGATCCGCGCTGGGCCAATCGGGCCCGCGGCTGGATCCGGGTGATGCGTATAGACGCATTCGCCGCGCTCATCATCTACACGACGGCGACGCTCGCGTTCTACGTGATCGGCGCGGCGGTCCTGCACCCGCAGGGCCTGGACCCTGACGGCATCGAACTCATCACGACGCTGATCGCGGCCTACGAGCCCGTCTTCGGTGCGGCAGCGAAGTGGCTGCTGATCATCGGTGCGATCGTCGTGCTCTACTCGTCGTACCTCGTGGCGATGGGCACAAGCGCGCGCACGTTCACCGACTTCTCGGGCATCATCGGCATCGTTGCACGCCGCGATCCGTCAGCCGTGCAGCGATCGGTGACACGATTGTCAGTCATCCTTCCGCTGGTCACGCTCGGCATCTTTCTCACCGGCATCAACCCGGTCGGCCTGATCATGGCCGGCGGTATCGCCCAGGCTTTCTTCCTGCCTGTCGTCAGCCTCAGCGTGCTCTATCTCAAGTACAAGGTCACCGATCGGCGCCTGCGCCCGCGTCTCGCGTGGGACGTCGCACTCATCGCATCCTCATTGAGCTTCGTCGCTATCGGTATTTTCAGCCTGATCCGGCTGATCGACCGATTTACCTGAATAAGAGGGAAATCCATGAAAAGAATCGTCCTCGCACGGGATCCGGACGGTCCCATCACGCCCGACAACTTCCGCGTCGAAACGGTCGATGCCCCGGAACCCGGCGACGGAGAATTTCTGATCCGGGCCGTGCTACTGGGCCTGGAACCCCGACAGCGGACGATCATCAACCCGACGACCGACGACAACCGCGAGATGCGGCCAAGCGGTGCGATGTGCGGCCCCGGCAGGGTGATACCGGGCACCGTGCTCGGTGAAGTCGTCAGATCACGCCATCCCGGATATCCGGACGGATCGCTCATCGAGAGTTTCAGCGGATGGACGGAATACGCCGTGTCAGATGGTTCGCCACACCCCACCAACAATCCCGCCGGCGTGCAGATCCTCGATCCGGCGCTCGGGCCGATCGAGCACCGGGTCGGCCTCCTCGGCATACCCGGCATGACGGCCCTGCTCGCGGTGCGCTACGAAGGCAAGCTCTCTCCAGGTGACACGATGGTGGTCACGACCGCCGCCGGCATGGTCGGGTCGGTCGCCGCTCAGCTCGGCAAGCTATGGGGCGCCAGGGTGGTGGGGCTCACCAGCCGTGAAGAAAAGTGCGNNGCGGGACGAACTCGGCCTGGATGCGGCGATCAATTACCGGGAGAGTCCCGACTTGGCAGCCGTGGTGGGTGCGGCGTGTCCGGACGGCGTCGACTACTTTTTCGACAATTGCGGCGGCGACATAGCCGACGCCGTCAAGGCGCATATGAAACCGGACGCACGCTATACGGGCTGCGGTTTCGTCGCCAACTACGAGAAAAAGGACTGGGGCCAATCGGACATGTTCCGGGGTGTCTTCATGATCCACCACTACGTCGACGAGTATCCCGCCGCACGGCGGGAGCTGGCGGACCTGCTCGACGCTGGCAAGATCAGCACCCGCACGACGATCTTTGACGGCATCGAGGCGGCACCCGGTGCACTGATCGCACTCCTGCGCGGCGACAATATCGGCAAGTACCTCGTCCGCGTCGGACCGGACCCGGCCATCTGCGGGACCTAGTCCGTCGGAATCATCTCGTAGATTTCGAGCAGCTGTCCCGTAGGCGCCCGGAGGAATACGGTCATCGAACGACCCGTCGGTGACGGGCTGTAGGGCTTGACGATGTCGACACCGTGCTCGACCGCACGGTTGTAGATGGCCTCCAGCCCGACAGCCGTGTGGACCAGCACGACACCACCGTACGCGGCGCCGGAAGGCGTCAGGTCGGCTACCGGATAGTCGTCCTGGTCATCGACGACGAGTATCGCGACAGTCGANNAGACTTGAAACTCGCGAAGTACGTCGTTGCGCCTTCGTCCCAGCCGAGCTGCGGGTGGGCGGAACCGGTCCGCGGCTGCGGATCGCCGCTGTACTCGAAACCCATCACGTCTCGCCAGAAGGTCACCGACTGAGCGAGCTCGCTGTAACGGGCGATCAGCGTCGTGCGTGCGAAATTCGCTTCGCCGTCCGCCGCCGGTGCACTTTGAATAGACATGGTGAGTAGTCCCGCGACTGCGATTGCCGTCATTCTCATACCGTAGCGACCTCCTTACAATCACCGCCCTTGCGGGTGCCGAAGCCATACCAGGTGATGTCGTCCGACAGTCGCCCCGTGTGCTCATCGAATTCCGCATCCGCGAGTGCCGCCGACTCGAAACGGGCCGGATCGCTTTCCCAGAACGGTGGCACAACGACCTGGAAGAAGCCTTCTGTCNNCTGGAAGAAGCCTTCTGTCGGGAACCCGGCCGTTTCGCAGAGGTCCGCGGGCGACTGGTCCCGGTACGGCTTGTAGAAGGGCTCGTGGTTGTAATAACTGTCCCAGTCCAGATAGAACGCATCGTAGGGCGTCAGCGCCTGATTCGGCGGAAGCTCCATGTTCATCAGGATGCCACCCGGGCGCAGCACCCTGTGCGCCTCGGCGAAGAAACGGGCGATCGCGGCTGGCGGAAGCTCGTGCAGGAACATCGACGTGAACACGACGTCGAAGTGATCGTCAGGGANNGGCACACCCATGCCACGTGCCCGTGCATGCGCGTATCTCAGACACGGCGACGCTACGTCCACACCATAGACCTCGGCCTCGGGAAACACGCCTTTCCACGGCAGCGTGTTGTGCCCGACGGTACACCCGACGTCGAGGATCCGTCGCGGCTTAAGGTCGGGAAAGCGTAGCCTTGCCACATT
>JABAHO010002980.1_pt1 | contig 21764 bp, 20 predicted proteins | sample 7062071 | NCBI WGS metagenome assembly JABAHO01 (sample SAMN14534356, study PRJNA622989) | marine sediment metagenome | biome: marine biome [ENVO:00000428]; feature: marine pelagic biome [ENVO:01000023]; material: deep marine sediment [ENVO:00002113] | place: India: Gulf of Kutch | collected...
AAGCGCTGAAAGCATCTAAGCGCCAAGCCTCCTCCAAGACGAGATCTCCCTGAAGGCAGGTTGTAGACTACGACGTTGATAGGCTGGATGTGTAAGCACAGCGATGTGTTAAGCTAACCAGTACTAATCAGCCGTTCGGCTTACCTTTTTTATATCTTCGTTATCAAACCTCACTGTCATTCGCCCTGGCGGATAGCCAGACGGCTGTGAAGTTGTTCCACTCAATATTTAATGCCCCGATGGGGTAACAGTTTCCCCGGTAACCATGGCGAGGTGGTAACACCCGTTCCCATTCCGAACACGGAAGTTAAGAACCTCTGCGGCGATGGTACTGCAATCTATGGTTGTGGGAGAGTAGCACGTTGCCGGGTTTTTTTTCTGAAGCCGGTCTGCTTATGCAGGCCGGCTTTTTTTTGTGCCGCGTTGTCGGCAGACACCGCTCGACACCNNACGTTTGAGCAGGTTTACATGGACTTTGCCGAGGCCATTTCACGCCGGTCCACCTGCCGCAGGCTCCAGGTCGGCACCGTTATCACCACCACGGATTTCCGTAAGGTGCTCGCCGTGGGGTATAACGGAAATGCCTCCGGCCTGCCGGACCGCTGCGACCGCGATGAGCCGGGAAATTGCGGCTGTCTGCATTCAGAGGAAAACGCCGTCATTAACTGCGATACGCCGCGCAATATCGAAAAATTTGTTTTCGTAACGCACCTGCCCTGCGTGGCCTGTGCCAAGCGGCTGATTAACCTCGGCAACGTGCGCAAGGTCTACTATGCCCGTGATTACCGACTGAAGGATGCCGTTGAAATCCTGTGTGAATCGGGAATCGAGGTTATAAGGCTGGACGGCGGTACGGAGCGGGGGTGAGACCCGCAAGTACCCGCCGGGCTTACTTTGGCAGCCCCTGCCGGTATGCCTCGTAGGCCACGACGGAGACCGCGTTGGCCAGGTTTAAGGTGCGACTGTGCGGGCCGGGCATGGGAATGCGAAACAGGGCATCGCGGTACCGGTTATAAAAATCCGGCGGCAGCCCCGAGCTTTCGTTGCCGAATACCAGTGCATCCCCGTCCGAAAAGGCTGTGTCGTAGAGGCTGCGCTCGCCCCGGCTGCTGGCGAAATGCAGGCGCGCAGGATGCACACCCTCAAGAAAATCGTCCCAGGTGTCATGCACATGGATGTCGACATGCGGCCAGTAATCGAGTCCGGAGCGCTTCACCCTGGATTCCTCAAGGGAAAACCCGAGTGGGCGGACCAGGTGAAGCCTGGCGCCCAGGCAGACACAAATCCGGCCGACAGCGCCGGTGTTGTAGGGAATTTCGGGAGCAACGAGAACAATGTGCATGAAGTGAACCCATGATATCCGCCTGGCCCCGGCGGGAGCCGGTCAAAGGTCTTTTAGTTCCGTTTCAAGGCGTTCGATTTTAGCCTGCAGGCGTCCAATTTCTTCCAGCTTTCGGGTGCGCAGACGTTCCTTGCGTTCACGTTCGGCGTCCGTATCAAAAATGATGCGCGGCTTCAGGATGGAGAGCGCATAAACAGCGTTGGGATCCTCGGGGTCAATGGCGATTTCCGGGTTGGCGACCACGTAAACATCGTGGCGTTCAAAAAGCTGCAGCAGCCCCAGAAGCGTATCGGAGGAGGTGGCGAGTTTTTCTATCCGCCTAACGATCACGCGGTCGATGCAGCCGGTTTCAATCATTTCAATCATGGCGGAGAGCGCCGGGCGTGAATCTTCGTTCTCCAGTGCCCAGCAGGTCGGCGGGAGCCTCCCCTCGATTTCTACATCGGTATGAATGTGCTCTTCACTGACGGTCAGGTTGTGCTGGAGGGCCAGTTCGCGTGCCTGCGCGATCTGGTTTGGGATGGACGTGGTGTGGTGCCGTTTTTCTTTCTGGCTGGTACGTGCGTATATACAGGCTCTCATGCATTCAGCGTATTTCAACGGCGGGTGGTGTCAAGCTATCCCCGCAGTCAAAATGCTGGTGGCCCTTTAGGCGGAAGCAGGAAGGGTTGACTGTTTGACTGCGACTGGTTTGAATGGAAAAAATTAAACTTTTGAATCGAGGACTGTATACCCATGGCGCACCAACCGCTGAACATTGGTATTGTCGGAGCCGGGGCCAATACCCGCGCCCGGCATATTCCGCTGCTACAGTCCATTGAAGGGGTTTCGATCACCGCGGTCTGCAACCGCAGTGAGGCTTCCGCCCGTGAGGCTGCCCGCGAATTCGGGATTCCCCGGGTTTTTGCGGACTGGCGGGAGCTGGTGGCCTCGGAGGGCGTGGATGCGGTCGTGATCGGCACCTGGCCGAACATGCACTGCCCGGTAACCGTCGCGGCGCTCGACGCGGGTAAGCATGTGCTCTGCGAAGCGCGCATGGCCATGGACCTTGCGGAGGCGCGGGAGATGCTTGCGGCCGCCGCGCGAAACCCCGGGCTGATCACGCAGGTTGTTCCATCGCCATTCACGCTCGGCGTGGACCGTACTGTCCGCCGCCTTCTTGCGGAAGGCGCGGTCGGGCCGCTGCTGGTCATCGAGGTGAAAGGCTGTGCGGAGACGCTCCTGGACCGTGAAGCACCGCTGACCTGGCGGCAGGACCGCGCCCTGAGCGGACTGAATGTGCTGACGATGGGGATCTGGTACGAGGCCCTGATGCGCTGGGTGGGTGAAGCGGTTTCGGTGAGCGCGTCTGCCCGGGTTTTTGCGGACAGTCGCCCGGATCCGGACTCGGGCCTGCCGCGCGAGGTCACGGTTCCCGACCATCTCGATATCGTGGCTGAAATGGAAATCGGGGCGCAGGCGCACCTGCAGTTTTCGTCGGTGCTGGGTGCTGCCGGCGGCAACGTCATCTCCCTCGTGGGAGAGCAGGGGGTGCTGCGGCTGGCAGACGGGATGCTCAGCATTTGCGGACCGGGTGGAGGCGAATTTCAGGCGGTGGATATCCCGGCCGAAGAAGCCGGCGCCTGGCGCGTGGAAGCAGAATTCATCGGCGCGATTCGGGGCGACGCGCCTGTCGCGCTGACCACCTTTGCGGACGGGGTACGGTACATGGCCTTTACACAGGCGGTCGCAGACAGCCTGGCCAGCGGGGCTACGGAGCGGGTGTGGCGGGAATAAGGCGGGGCTGTACCCGGACACAGGCTTCTGAAACCTGCATCCGGGAATCGCAGCGTAAGCGGGCTCAGGCGGCTTTGAGCGTGCCCTGGATGAAGACCATCACGAAGAGCGCCACGGTTTCAACCACGCCGATGGCAATCAGGTAGTTGCCGAAACCCTGCCCGGTCTCTGCAAGCGCATCGCAGGCGCCAGCACCGGCTTTGCCCTGCATCCATGCGGACATGCCCATGGCGAGACCGCCGAGAAGTCCGGCGCCGATCAGGACCGGAAATGCCTCGGGGGTGGCGGCGGCTTTGACCAGCGATCCCTGCAGAATCAGGCCGTAAATGGTCTGCGAGAGCGGCGCGCCGATGAAGGCCACCAGCAAAAACGGGGCAGCCTTGTTCTGCGCGTAGCATCGCTTCCAGGCGCCGATGCCGGCCGCGCCGGCGGCGCCGGTGCCGAGTGCGGATCCCGCGGCCGCAAGGGCCAGGGCGGCGGCAGCGCCGAGTCTTCCGAGTGAGGGTCCAAGCAGGGTGATTTCTTCCGTCGTCATGTTTTGCTCCTTTCTGGGGATGTTTCTGAAATTGCGGCAGTACGCCTCAGGGGCGAGAAGGCATGTCCGGACCACTGGATCCCGATATGCCGTGAGAATTCGAGCGTGTTCAGGCGCACACCGTGCACCAGGACACCCATAACGCAGAGCAGGATATTCAGCCCGTGCCCGGCGAAAAGGATGAAGGCCGATATCAACGCGGCAACCGGTCCGCCAAAGCCCCTTGCAAGGGCCATGTCATTGAAGCTGACCGCAATCGAGTAGGAGGCCAGCCCGACCGCAAACAGCCGGATGTAGGATACGATGTCGACAAAATTACCGATGATATCCAGCGGCAGTACAAAGTAGGTGTGAAGTTCCTTCTTCAACTCGGCCCGCGTGTTCATGAACAGCAGCACAAAAATGAAGCCGAGCACGAGCGAGGGGATAAACCATGTCGGAGGTGTTTCGAAAAGAATCATGGCACAGGCCATGGCGTACATGGCCCAGGTGATCAGGATCCAGCCGACCTGGGCGATTGCCTTGGTGCTGTTGATGATGGTCAAGGCGTTCCAGGCATGTGCAATCGTGAGGTGTATGGAGCCGAGCAGGAAGCAGAGCTTCTGCATGTTGGCCTGGTCGCCAAGCCACTCCGATCTCGCGGTATCCAGAAAGCCGGGAACCACGCTGAGTCCGAACAGGTTGCCCGTCAGGGACCCCCAGGCAATCAGCAGGATTCCGAACCCGTAAATGCGCCGCGCAAAACGCTCCGAAATGGCTGCCGTGCGCTTGCGAATCAGCATGACGGCAAGAATGATGGCGCAGCCGATGCCTCCGTCCACGCCGGGAACCTGCATCTTTTCAAGAGTGCCGGGGAGATCGCGGATGCCGAAGAAATTTCCGGTGAGCACTCCCCAGACGATGGTGCAGATGCTTAGCAGTTTTAACAGGGTGAAGGGGTAGGCCGGTGCCGAGGGGAACTTTGAACGGGCCAGTGCGGTCAGCCCCAGGAAGAGCAGCCCGTACCCGCCGTCGCCAATGATCATGGCAAAGAATATACTGAAAAAGACCAGGAACACCGAGCTGATGTCGATTTCGCGGTAGCCGGGGAAAATGCCGATGACATCAAAAACACCTTTGATCGGCTTAATCCATTCGGGATTCTTGATCAGGGTGGGTACTTCGTCCTCTTCGGAGGGCGCTTCAAACCAGATACCCCAGCCCTGTTGCGCAGCCGCATCCTCGAGCCGGGAGACCTCGTTCTCGGGGCAAAACCCCTGGATGTAGGCCACCCGGTCGCCGTGTAAGCCCATGCCCGCATGGGCCTCGAGATATTGAAGGTCGTCACGCAGGAGCTCCTGCCATTGCAGGATCAGGGGCCGATGTGCGGATTGGCGGCGCAGGTCGTCACGCATATCCGAAATCTGCTGTTGAAGAAGTCCCGCGTGGTGCTGCAGTTCGCCGTACGAACGTTCGGGCAGTGCAAAAACGGTTCCGCCGGAGACCTCAATGCTGTCGCGGCCGGCGGCAAGCCAGTAGCGGGCCTGCGGGGTTTCGACCAGTTTTGTCAGGGCGGTGCCGTCTGCGGCTGTCACGGGGGCACGGGCCGTATCGCAGATGATTTCAACCGCGATGCCGCGTTCTCTCAGTTCGTGTATCTCGGCCGGGTCAAAGTTGCCGAGCGGCTCAATGCGGGCGCATTCGTTTTCGAGATCCTGTAACTGGTCCGTGAGTCCCGATTTCTTGGTGGCAAGCGCCAGGATTTTCAGCACGGAATCGGCAGCCTGTTCCCGAATGTAGGTTTCATCCTCTGTTTTCTGCTTCACGGCCTTTGCGGGCGGAAGTTCAGAAAGAGCCCGCTCAACAGCCCGCAACTGCTCCCGCGTTTCGTCCAGGTTTTCTCCGGCAGGCCGCGCGGTGGGCGTGACATGCAGGACCCCGAGGTTCTGCAGGGCCTCCACGGTATCGCCGCGGTCAGCCTGGTGGCAGAACACAACCAGTTTTTTCATCCTGACGATCATGACGTGCGTCTCTTGGCGATTTTTCCCCTGGCGACGGCTGCGGTCTGCTCATCGCCCAGGAAGATGCGGATGGTGCGAATGTTTTCGCGGCACTCCGGAATTTTGACTTTCTCAAACAGGTTGACCCGCTGGTTGGTAATGCGGAGTTCCTCCGTGACGCGGGCCCGCTGTTCTTCGAGCACCTCGCGTTCAACCCGCCAGCGAATCTGCTTTTCCAGCACTTCCATTGCATCGTCGAGCCACGAGGGCGTTTCAAAGAGATCGATATCGCCTTTTGCAAGGCGGATGCCCTCCAGCACAGGAATTTCCACACCGGCAATATTTCCGATAGAAATAGTGGCCGACTGCAGCACCAGCAGGGAGTCGAGGTCGATGGGCTCTGACATCATCCTAACCCATGCCTCCATGGCGGTCCGGGTCTCCGCCTCCCGGGCCTTGACGGCTTCCACCTGGACCGTAATGGTCTGGATCTCCACCTGGAGCTGCTGCTTTTTCAGCTGAAGCATCGGCAGAAAGCGCTCGTAGCGCTTCAGCGCCTCCCGCTGGGCTTTCAGCTCGTTTTTGGTGTGCTTGATTTTGACCGACATGCGACCCTGTCTTCGCGCGGCGGATCGGGTCCGCCGGCGGGTTGATTTTTCAGGCAGCTCCCTGGGCCACCGCTTCAATGCGCGGCCAGAACTTATTCACGAGCTCCGATGCGATACCGGTCTCCATGGGCTCAAAACAGTCCGCGAGGATTTGCCACCCCAGATCGAGCGCCTGCTCCAGCGGGATGTTGACGGAGAGGTCCATCAGCTCCGCCTCGAACCGGGCTCCGTACTTGAGCAGTTTCTGGTCCCATTCGCTCATGCGGAACCCCATGGACTGCTTTTCAATCGTTTCGCGGTAATCGGCATAAAGCTGGATCATGGCCGTCATGATGGCGCGGTGATCGTCCCTGGTGTCGCCGTTCACCATCTGCTTCAGTCTGCTGAGGGATCCAAACGGCTCAATGCGTCCGTCGCTGAGGTAGAACTGGCCCTCGGTGATATAACCCGTATTGTCGGGAACCGGATGCGTCACGTCATCACCCGGCATGGTGGTAGCAGCCAGGATGGTGATGGATCCGGCCGAGTCAAAGTCGACCGCTTTTTCGTACCGCGAGGCAAGCTGGCTGTAGAGGTCGCCGGGGTAGCCGCGATTAGAGGGAATCTGCTCCATGGTGATCGCGATTTCCTTCATCGAATCGGCGAAGTTGGTCATGTCCGTCAGCAGCACCAGCACGCGTTTTCCCTGCAGGGCAAACTGCTCGGCAACCGCCAGGCTGATGTCGGGCACCAGCAGGCATTCCACGACGGGGTCTGCGGCTGTATGCACAAACATCACGGTGCGGGAGAGTGCGCCGCTTTCATCCAGGGTATCGCGGAAAACCAGGTAATCATCGTGCTTCAGGCCCATGCCCCCCAGGATAATCACGTCAACCTCCGCCTGCAGGGCGATGCGGGCCAGCAGGGGGTTGTAGGGTTCTCCTGCCTTGGAAAAGATCGGCAGCTTCTGTGATTCGACGAGGGTATTGAAAACATCGATCATGGGAATCCCGGTGCGCACCATGTTGGTCGGGATGATGCGCTTTGCGGGGTTCACGGAAGGGCCTCCGATGGCGATGGTACTGTCGGACAGGGCGGGGCCCCGGTCACGCGGTTCCGCTCCGCCCGTAAAGATGCGCCCCAGCAGTGCATCCGAAAAGGGGACCTGCATGGAATGGCCGAGGAACCGAACTTCGGCATCCGTCGTTACGCCGCGCGCGCCGGCAAAAACCTGGAGCGAGACCTCATCGCCGTTCAGGCGGATGACCTGCGCGAGCGAAGCGCCGCCCCGTGACGTGACATGGGCAAGCTCACGGTAGCGGATGCCCGTCGCCTTGATGTTGATCACATTTCCGGAAATGCTCTCGACTTTATGATACAGCTTCTGCATGTGCGGATACCTCCGAGACCATATCGGCCAGTTTGGTTTCAATCGTTTTGAATTCGGGTGCGCTCATGTCGGCGCGGTTCCAGTCTCGTGTCGTCTGGGTCAGCCGGTGGAAAAACGACCGGGCAGACTCCTTGTCGGAAAAGTTCATGTCGCGGGTGAGAATGTCCGCCAGGAAGCCGAAGACATGCTCCTGGCGTTCGGCCCCGGTCGCGCAGTCCACGTCGTGGTAGGCGTCCTGCTGGAGGAAAACGGCGTCGAGGTACTCGCTTTTCAGGTAAATCACAAAATCCGAAATGACCGTGCCTTCCTCGCCGACGACCTTCATCATCTGGCCAATGTCGTTTCCGCGCCGCAGGATGCCGCGGGCGGTTTCCACGAGTGTGTCGTCGGCAACGCTCGGGTATTTGCTCCAACTGTCCAGCGGGTCAATAGCGGGGTACCGGCGCGCATCCGAGCGTGCCCGTGAAAGCCCGTGAAAGGCGCCGACTACCTTGAGGGTGGCCTGGGTCACCGGTTCGTCAAAGTTGCCGCCAGCGGGGCTGACGCTGCCCCCGATCGTAACGGATCCGGAACGGCCGTCTTTGAGTCGGACCAGGCCGCCGCGTTCGTAAAACCCTGCAATCACGGATTCCAGGTAGGCGGGAAAGGCCTCTTCTCCCGGAATTTCCTCAAGGCGTCCGGACTGCTCGCGCAACGCCTGGGCCCAGCGCGAGGTGGAGTCGGCCAGCAGGAGCACGTCCAAGCCCATTTGGCGATAGTAACTGGCAATCGTGACCGCCGTGTAAACCGAGGCCTCGCGCGCCGCCACCGGCATCGAGCTGGTGTTGCAGATAATGACCGTGCGGTCCATGAGGCTTTTCCCGGTGCGGGGATCCGTGATCTCCGGGAATTCGCGCAGGGTCTCCACCACTTCGCCGGCGCGTTCGCCGCAGGCGGCAATCACGACCACGTCCACCTGGGCATGCCGGCTGGTAATCTGCTGCAAGACCGTTTTCCCGGCACCGAAGGGTCCCGGGATGCAGTAGGTGCCTCCACGGGCCACGGGAAAGAAGGTGTCCACAATTCGCACCTGGGTGACCAGCGGATCCACGGGGCGCAGACGTTCGTCAAAGGCTTCGATCGGCACCTTGACGGGCCAGCGTTGCATGAGTTTCAGGTCGTGGCTGTTGCCGTCAGCATCCTTAACCGCAGCAATGGTATCCGTGACGGTGTAGTCCCCTTCATCGGCGATGGACTCAACCGTTACTTCGCCCCGGATGCCGAAGGGTATCATCACCTCGTGGGAGAAGAGACCCTCGGGAACCGTGCCGATTTTCTCACCGGCCGTCAGCACGCTGCCGACGGAAGTGCATGGCGTAAAATGCCAGCGCGTCTCGCGGGGCAGGGCTTCGAGATAGGTGCCCCGCTGAAGGAAAAAACCGCATTGTTCGGCCAGCTGGGGGAGCGGGTTCTGCAGGCCGTCAAACACCTGGGTCAGCAGGCCGGGACCGAGCTCGACGGAAAGCAGCTCGCCGGTAAATTCAACTTCGCCGCCCACCTGCAGGTCGGACGTGTCCTCGAACACCTGCATGTCGGCCTCGGCGCCGCGAATGCGGACCACCTCGCACATCAGGCGAAAATCTCCGAGCCGGGCATAGCCGACTTCGTTCTGCCCCACGGGCTGGTCGAATTGAACGGAAATCATGTTGCCGTTAACGCCGGTGATGGTTCCTGTATTCATTGTGCTGCTGTCCAGTGTTGTGTTTGCCGCCATGCAGGGGCGTAGTCATGCGAAACGTGTTTAATTACTCTGCTTGCTCCGGGCTTCGGTTCCTCGGCTGCTGGTGGATGACGTCCATTGCTTTCACCCGGCCCGTGTCCTCGCTTAACGGCGCCCAGCGCTCTACGAGTTTCAGCTTAAGGCCGTAAGCCAGCAGGGCCTGAATTGAAAACATGTCGAATCCGGCCATGGCCTCGAGTTGCTGCCAGCGAAAGCGGTCCAGCGCCTCTTCGCGCTGAAGCGGGTTTGCCAGGCTGAAGGCCTGGTCGACAGCCTGTTGTACGGAACCTTCAAACGGCGGGTTGCCGCGCAGGTAGGGGCCGGCGTCACGCTTGTGTTTCTCCGCCCGGAACCGCGCAATGGTATTGCGGACCTGGTTGTCGAGTTCTCGCCAGGCCGTGACAAAGGGGTGGCGGCTTTGCAGGGAGGGGCGGGTCAGGGCGCAAACGGCCTCGTAATGGGCGGGGCGAAGGTGCAGGCGGCATTGGCGCCGAAAATCGNNAGTAATTCATAACGCCTGAAGCGCTGCTGCCTGGTGGTTGGGGTCAGGGGTTAATCGGATGCCGCCGCCTCCTGTACAATACCGGCAATGTGCGGCCGTAACAGGCGGCACAGGGTTTCGGTAACGGCTTCCTCGGAAAAATCATGTTCAACGTTTTCCCCTTTTAAAACGACGCGAAAGCCGCGAGTGACACGGCTGTCGCCGGAAATTTCCAGTCCGTCGGCGGCTGCCTTGCCAAGACGGGCCTGCACGTGCTGCAGGATTGTTTCGCGTTTGTCTTCTGGAACAAGAACGGTGATATCCCGCGCCGTTTCGCCGGAGGAGGCATAGGCTGCGGCAATTTCGGCGACGACGGCAGCGAAGGCGTCGGTATCCAGCGCTGCGCCGGTGTCCTGTTTCACCAGGCCGCGGATCGTGCGGTCAATAGCATCGCCAAGCGAAAGCAGTACATCGCGTGAAGCCTGTTCGAGCGCCTTGCGTCCCCGCTCGGTGGACAGGCGGGAGTCATGTTCGGCCGCGGCACGAATTTCAGAGGCCTTCGCCTCCGCATCGGAAACTATTTTTGCCGCCCTGTCGCGGGCATTTTCAATGATGCCGTCCGCCTCGGCCCTGGCCTTTTCCACGCCGTCCTGCTGTATCCGGTCCAGCAGGCTTTGAAGCTGGTCTGTCATGACATGTCTCCTTCGTCCGGCAGGGGCCGGGGTTCCGGGCTTATGCGTTGGCGGCGCTTGAAAGCGACTCTCTGAGGCTTTCAAGCTGTCCGGCACTTCCGAGGACCTGGTTTTTGTGCTCAATGTACTTGGCGTATTCCACCATAAAGATTTTGCCCGGGGGACGCAGGTCGAAGTTCTCGGGATCGTCGCGGAACGCCTCGCGGTGTACGCGGCACCATACCAGGCGCCCGTCCGTGTCGATGTTGACCTTCGTGACGCCCATGGTGGAGGCCCTGGTGATCTGGTCTTCCTGAACACCCGAGGCGCCCTTGAGGGCCCCGCCGGCAGCGTTGATGCGTTCGACTTCGTCCGGCGGTACAGAACTGGATCCGTGCATCACAAGCGGAAAACCGGGCAGGCGGCTTGCAATGTCCTCAATCACGTCAAAGTGCAGCCCCTGGCTGCCGCTGAACTTGTAGGCCCCATGGCTGGTGCCGATGGCGCAGGCGAGGCTGTCACAGCCCGAGCGGGTTACAAACTCCTCGGCTTCCTCAGGGTTGGTCAGGCAGGCTTCTTCCTCGCTGACCACCACGTGCTCCTCGACGCCGCCCAGCATGCCGAGTTCTGCTTCAACCGAAATTCCTTTTTCGTGTGCGCGGTCCACGACACGGCGCGTGATGGCAATGTTCTCGTCAAAGCTTTCGTGGCTCGCATCAATCATGACCGAGCTGTAAAACCCGCTATCAATACAGTCATAGCAGGTTTCCTCGTCACCGTGGTCGAGATGCACGGCAAAAATAGCATCGGGAAAGATTTCGTCGGCGGCCCGGATCATGGCCTCGAGCAGGCGTTTGTCCGTGTAGGCCCGTGCGCCCTTGGAGAGCTGGATGATGAAGGGCGCCTGGCTGTTGATGTTGCCGTGGAACAGGCCCATTACCTGCTCAGCATTGTTGATGTTGTAGGCGCCGCAGGCATACTTGCCGTAGGCATGATCGAAAAGCTGTTTGGTCGTTACAATCATGGCTGAATCCCTGTTGAATGTGCGTTCCGAACCTGCCCGCATCCGCGTCCCGGCCGCGAACAGGAAAACTCGAAATATACACCCACGGGAAATCAGGTCAACCATACATTCCGACGGAAAAAAAAGGGGGCTGTCCGGTCGCGGTTTGCGGGACAGATCAGGCCGGCGAGACCACGGTCCGTCCGGCCAGACGGCCCTCCAGCATATCATCAATTCGCCCGCTCAACCGGTCGAGAGTGCAATCCGAGGCGATGCGCTCAAGATGCCGCGGTTTCCAGGCAGAAGCCAGTTTGGCCAGCAGGGCGCGTTTATGCTCAATCGGGGTTTCGGCCTGGTCAATCCCGACCAGGCGCACCCCGCGCAGGATGAACGGGAATATGGTGGTCTCGAGGGTGGCCGAGGCAATCATGCCGCAGGTCGTGACGATAGCGTGCCTCCGGGCTGCCCGGAGCGCCGCATCGAGGTAGGGACCGGCAACGGTGTCGATGACGCCGGCCCACTCGGCCTTAAGCAGCATACGCTCCCGCGGCTGCAGGATGCTCTCGCGAGCGATTACGCGGGAAGCCCCGAGCGCCTCAAGGTCGCCGGTCCGCCCGGGTTTGCCGGTTGCGGCCACGGTTTCGTAGCCCAGTTGAGACAGCATCATCACGGCGAAAGAGCCCACGCCTCCGGTGGCACCGGTGACCAGAACGGGGCCGCCTCCGGGCTGGATGCCCCCCTCTGCAAGGGCTTCAATTGCCAGTCCGGCCGTCATTCCCGCAGTGCCTAGGATCATGGACTCCCGGAGATCGAGTTCCGGCGGAAGCGGCATGGCCCAGCCGGCGGGAATGCGAATGTATTCTGCAAAGCCGCCGGGCGTGTTCATGCCCAGGTCGTAGCCGGTGACGGCAACGGGCGTGCCGACAGCGATGGACGTGTCGGAACTTTCTTCAACTATGCCCGCAGCATCAATGCCGGGGGTATGCGGGTAATGCCTGGTGACGCCCCGGTTCCCGGAGGCGGATAGCGCATCCTTGTAGTTCAGCGCGGAGTAGTGCACCCGCACCAGCAGATCGCCTTCCGGCAGCTCGGAGATGCGCCGACTGGTAATGTCCCGCGTAAAGGAGCCGGTATCCGTCTCGCGTACAACCATGGCTTTGAAGGTTCTGTCGCTCATACGGCTCCAGTTAGACCACTCCGGCCGGGCCTTTACAAGCGCTTACCTCCTGAGGGGAGATTTTCGGCCGGGACGCCGCACGGGGTTGTACACACGGAAAGAAACATGTTCAGGGAGGTGAAAAATGCCCTATAATAATGAAGAGGGAGGAAGAAAATGGTCTCGAAAACGACAAGAATTACCACCATGAGGCAATTTTTCGGCATCAGTCTCCTGCTCCTGGCTGTCGTGATCGCCGGCCCCCCGGCTGTGGCGGTGCAGTCCGGTGATACGCGCGACGCGGTAATCGCCGAGCTGGGACAACCGGCAGGCCGGATGACGTCCGGCACCCTTGAAGTCCTCTCGTTTGCACGCGGGGTCGTAGAGTTGCGTGACGGTCGCGTGGTGACAAGCACGGTGGTATCCGCAGAAGAGGCGGCCGCGAGGCGCCTGGAGCGTGAATCCCGCCGAGCGGCCCTGGTCGCTGCGCAGGAGGCAGAGCGGCAGCAGCGTTATGAAGAGGGGAGCCGGTTGAAAGCCGATACCCTGGGAGATCCACTGTTTCACTCGCGGTCTGCATATGCCCAGCTCCAGTTCTGGCGAAGTTTTCAAAGCCGGTATCCGGAGGTGCCGGTGGAGGTGGAGCTTGCAGATGCCCTCTCGCGCCACCGGGATGCCCAGGGGCTGAAGCAGGCAGACCGGCAGTTGCAGGCGCTGGAAGCCCGGGTGGCACTCGCCGAGGAAAAAGCCGAGGCCGCAGAACGAAGGGCGGGGGACGCTGAACGCAGGCTTTATCGTCGGCCCTATACAACCGTGTACCACGATCGGCCTGCCGCCCATAAGTCTTCGTACCCCAAGAAGGCCTGCAGTGTTTTCTGCAAGTCGTCACATGCTCACGCGCCCTGTCCGCACGACGCCGGGAGTGATGAGGCGGAGCCCGGACACTCCATAACCTACACGCAGCTGCCCGGGCACCGGTTTTACATGGGCCACACCTACGCCTATCCGGATTTTTACCGTGGACCGCACTTCTCAAGCCGGGATGCAGACTGAATTTCTCATGGCGACCCGTTGGCATCCTGCTTCTTGCATGAATGCATCTCTCTGTGTTAGCGTCAGCCTGCTATGACACAACTCCAGGGAATTTTACGAAAGCTAAGGGCTCTTTTTGGAGATCCGGTACAGTATAATCTGCCCGTCGGCGACGAGCAGGTTGCGCTGAACAGCCTGCTGGGCTGCGATATTACCATTGCGCATACCGGTGAAATTTTCTGCATTTCCTGCGGCAAGCGCACCAGTAAATCCTACGCACAGGGATACTGCTTCCCGTGTTTCCAGGACTCGCCCGAATGCTCTCCCTGCATCATCCGGCCCGACCTGTGCCGGGCGCATGAGGGATTCGGCCGCGACATGGACTGGGAGCGTGAGCACCATCTCTCCGAGCAGGTGGTCTATGTGGCCTGGACCGGCGGAATGAAGGTCGGGGTCACCCGCGCTGAAAACCTTCCCACCCGCTGGATCGACCAGGGCGCGTCCCTGGCGGTAAAGCTTGCGGTCACCCCCAACCGCCACACCGCCGGCCTTATCGAAACGGATCTCAAGGCGCACATATCGGATCGCACCAACTGGAGGCGCATGCTCAGTGAGGGCTGTATCGCACCGGAGGATATGATCAGTGCAAAAACCGGGCTCGTGGATCGCCTGCATCCCGAGTACCGCTGCTATGTGTCCGAGGATGACACCATTACCGAGCTGACCTACCCGGTGATCGGGTTCCCCGAAAAAATCAAATCCGTCTCCCTGGACAAAGACCCCGTTATCTCCGGCTCCCTGCTGGGCATCAAGGGCCAGTACCTGATTTTTCATGACGGCCGTGTGCTGAATATCCGCAAGCACCAGGGATACGGCATCAGCTTCGAAGCCTGAGCCTGTTCCGGCCCGAATCCGTGAATTCACCCTCGACAGCGAACACGTCCGGCTATATATTTAGATAGGCTAACTATTAGAAAGGCTATTTAACCGGGCGTAAGGTATGAAAGCGCATGACGATTTAGGAGCATACATTCTCAGCACGGGCAAACGCATTCGCGACTACATGCTGCGGGCCCAGCTGGAAACCCTGGCAAAGCATCCGGACTTAAAACGGTTTCGGGATTTGACCACGCCGCAGATGACGGCCGCCATGATGGCGCTGGAGCGGGGGCCGCTTTCGCTGAATGAGCTGTCGGCAGGGCTGGGTGTGTCTGCGCCTTCGGCATCCGTCATGGTGGACAAGCTGGTCGAAAAGGGAGTTATGACCCGTGTTGCCTGCCCTAACGACCGCAGAAAGGTCGTTGTTGCGATCAGCGATGATGCCCGGGCGCGATTGGGGCGCGTGCAGCAGAGTATGCGGGTTGCCCTGGATGAGTTGACCGCGGAGCTGGGAGAGGCGGAAACGAGGCGCTGGTTTAATGTGATGAAAAAAATCAGGCAGGCGCTGGATAATCTTGAGAGGAGCGAAGGATGCTGAAGGATCTTAACGTGCGAAAAGTCCGGCTGGTTGTTGCCGTGTGCGTGATGGTGCTGCTGTTCGGCTTAGTGATGATGGTGATGTTGTCCTCGCAGAAAAAGGCGCCGAGCGTACGCGCGATCCAGGAACGGGTGCTGACGGTCGAAGGAATGGTTGGAAACCCGGGTGATTACGGTCTCGTAATGACGGGCTTTGGCGAAATACGCTCGCGCGATGTTCTAAGCATCGCGCCCGAAGTGACCGGCGTGGTGACATCGGTGCATCCGCGGCTGGAACTGGGTGAAGTGATCCTGCAGGGCAGTATTCTTTTCGAAATCGACGCGCGGACCTACCGGGCGAGGCTGACGGAGGCACAGGCAAACGTCGATCTGCAGGCGGATATGGTTAAGCGCCTGCGCGCGCAACTCGAGGCGGACGGAGCCCGACTCGCCACCCTGGAGCGGACCCGTGACCTTTCCGCGCAGGACTACCGCCGCGTTTATACCCTTTTTCAGGACAGTCGAATAGGCACACAGGCCGGGGTGGATGCGGCTGAACAGGCAAAGAATGAGGCCGTGGACCGGGTGGCCCAGCTCGAGAAGCTTCTGACCCTGATGCCCATCCAGATCCGGGAGGCCGAGAGTGCTGTGGCCGCAGCCGAAGCCCGCCGGGATGCTGCCCGGCTCGACCTGGCCCGCTGCACCGTGACCGCGCCGTTCACGGGGCGCATTCGTTCTGTCCGCCTGGAGCCGGGCCAACTCGTAATGCCGGGAGCGGAGCTGGTCGTGCTGGTAAACGATTCCCGGCGGGAGGTGCATCTGCCGCTCGACAGCCGCGAAGCCCGAAGCGGTCTTTCGTTTGAACCTGCGCCGGACGATCGCCCGATCGACGGCTGGTTTTCGCGAGTGAAGCCGGTTCTGTGTGAACTCGAGTGGACGGAAGCCGGCGCGGGCTACCAGTCCCGAACGGGACGCCTGGACCGCGTGGTCGGTTTCGATCGCAACACGCGGACGGTGACGGTGGCGGTTACTCTCGAGGACGGCGGTGCCCGGAATGCCCTGCCGCTGGTAGACGGCATGTTCTGCCGCGTAGAGATACCCGGTGGCGAAGTCACGAATGTGTATCGGCTGCCGAGCTCAGCGGTCAGCTTTGAGGGCACCGTCTACACCGTGGTCAGCAACCGGTTAAAGACCGTAGATGTCGAGGTTGCTCGGGTAAGCGGAGACTACACCTATGTGTCCGCAGGGCTGTGGCCGGGCGTTGAGATCATCACAACCCGGCTTGTAAACCCCCTGGAGAACAGCCGTGTGCAGTGGATTCGGGAACCCGCAATGCCGGAGCCGCCTGACTCATGAACGGATTACTTTCAGCCATAATCCACAACCGGGTTCTCGCGACCATCGTGCTGGTTACGCTGATCGTGGCCGGCGTGATTGCCTCGCAGCAGATGGTGCGGGAAACCTTTCCAAAATTTTCCGAAGACCGGATCCGGGTCAGCATGGTTTACCCGGGAGCGGACCCCGAGGAGGTGGAAGAAGGCGTCAGCCGAAAAATTGAAGAGGCGCTCGAGGACGTAGAGGGAATCAAGGAATATGCCACCACCTCGCGCGAGAGCGCGGGATCGGCCGACATCCTGGTGCGCGAGGGCTACGAGGTGCGTGACGTGCTGGACCGCGTGCGCAGCCGCATCAGCTCCATTTCCAGCTTTCCTGCAGACGCGGAGCAGCCGGTGATCGAGGAAGTCACCATTGAAGAGCCGGTCGTGCTGCTGGCGCTGGCGGCCGATATGTCTGAAAAGCGGCTGAAAGAGTGGGCTCAGAAAATCAAGGACGAGCTGCGCCTGCTTGACGAGGTCTCGCAGGTGACCATTTTCGGCATCAGGCCCTATGAAATCGCCGTAGAGCTCTCTGAAGCCCGGCTCCGGGAGTACAACCTGACCTTTGAGGATGTGGCCGATGCCGTCCGGCGCAACAGCGTCACGCTGGCCGGCGGAAAACTTCGCACGCAGAGTGAAGAGATGCGGCTTCGGACCGTTGGGCGCAAGTACACGGGCGAGGAACTTGCATCGGTTGTCGTGCTGGCCTCCCGCACGGGTGAGCTGGTGACGCTCGAGCGCCTGGGCGATATCCACGACGGTTTCACCGAGGACCCGGTCTTTGCATCAGTCAACGGCCAGAAAGCCGTCTTCCTCTCGGTCATGAAGACCGGCGAAGAGGACGCCTTAAAGATTTCGGAGTCCGTGCATGATTTCATCGCGATGAAGAAGCAGGAGCTTCCCGAGGGCGTGAACCTCTCCCCGGTATACGACAGCTCCGATATGCTTGGCGCGCGCATCCGCCTGCTGGTCCGCAACGGCTGTATCGGGCTTTCATTCGTTTTCCTGCTCCTGTGGGTATTCCTGGATTTCCGGCTCAGCTTCTGGGCGGGGATGGGCATGCCAATTTCCATATGCGGGGCCCTCGTGGTCTTGTGGGTGGCCGGCGGGACGCTGAACATGATTTCGCTGTTCGGCCTGATCATGGTGCTCGGGATCATCGTGGACGATGCGATCGTGGTGGGGGAATCGATTTATGTGCATCGTCGCAAGGGAGAACCGGCGGTGCAGGCATCCATTTCAGGCCTGCGGGAGGTCGGGTTGCCGGTTACGGCAGCGGTGCTGACGACGGTTGTGGCTTTCATTCCGCTGATGCACGTAGGGGGCATCATGGGCAAGTTTATCGCGATTCTGCCCGTGGTCGTCATTGCCTGCCTGGGGGTGTCCCTCNNCCCGGTTCCATGCGCGCACTGCCGGAGGGCTCGAATGGGTTGTTAACCGGCCCTATGCCGCATTCCTGAAAAACGCGCTGCGCTGGCGTTATATCTCCATTTGTGTGGCTCTGGCCCTCCTGATGACCATGGTGGGCATGCTGCGGGGCGGAATCCTGAAATTCGAACTTTTCCCCTCTATTGACGGTTTTATTGTCACCGCGAATGTGGAATTTCCCGATGGAACTCCCGCGGACATCACCCATGACGCCCTCCGGTACCTGGATGAAGCCTTTCAGGGGGTCGTAGAAGGGAGGGAGACGCTCACCGGCGATCCGGTCGTGGAGTACAGTATTGTTCTGGTGGGCCAGTCTCTCGATGGGGGAATGGCCGATGGGCCGCATATCGGGTCGGTGCAGATGGTGCTGCTGGAATCTGAGAAGCGCGGCATAGCATCACGGGATCTGCTGGTGGCATGGGAGCAGGCTGCCGGCGAAATTCCCGGCGTTGAATCCCTTACCTTCAACGAAATGGATGTAGGCCCACCCGGGGCGGACATTGAATTCTGGCTGAGCGGCAACCACATGCCTGCAATCGTAGCGGCTTCGGAGGCAATGAAGGACCGCCTGGACCAGTTTGATGGCGTCTACCAGATCCGCTCCGATTACCGGCCGGGCAAAACCGAGGTGCGGCTGTCGCTTAAGCAGGAGGCCCGTGCATTGGGATTGAGCGTTCGTGACCTTGCGGACCAGATTCAATCCGGTTTTTTTGGAGCGGAGGCCCTGCGGGTCCAGCGTGGCCGCGATGATATCCGCGTGCGCATCCGTTATGCCCAGGATGAGCGCCGCAGCATGGATGACTTGCAGTCCATCCGCATCCGCACACGTGACGGGCAGGAAGTGCCGCTTGTCTCGGTGGCGGATATCTCCTTTGGCCCGGGGTTTACGCGAATTTCACGCAAGAACGGCATGCGAAACATTGCAGTGAGCGCAGCCGTGGACTCCAACCGGGCCAATACCCGCGAAATCGTGGGAGTGATTGAGCGCTCTTTCCTGCCGTCCCTGAAGCAGTCTTTTCCGGATGTGTATGTGTCCATCGAAGGTGATGCGCGCCGCTCCGCGGAGTCCTTTGACTCGCTCAAGTACGGCTTCCCCCTGGCGCTGTTCGGCATATTTGTGATCGTAGCCACAATTTTTCATTCCTACATTCAGACGGTGGTCGTGCTGGTGACGGTGCCCTTCGGGATCATTGGTGCATTCCTCGGGCACCTGGTCATGGGCCTGAACCTGTCCATGATGAGCATGTTCGGCATCGTGGCGCTTTCGGGGGTGGTGGTGAATGACGCCATTGTGCTGATTGAAAGCGTGAACGCCAATCTTGCCCGGGGGCATGGGTTTCTTGATTCGCTGCAGCTGGGCGGCAAGCGGCGGTTCCGGCCCGTGGTCCTGACCACCCTGAGCACAATCGGCGGGTTGCTGCCGCTGATTATTGAGAAGGACCTGCAGGCGCAATTCCTGATCCCGATGGCACTCTCGATTGCCGGAGGCGTTTGCTTTGCAACCCTGCTGACGCTGCTGCTGATTCCATGTCTGCTGGGCGTGGTCAACGATCTTCGCTGTGCGGCCTTTTTCCTGCGGCGCGGAACCTGGCCAACGCGGGAAGAGGTTGAGCCGGCTCTGCGCCGGGCTAAAGAATCGAAAGAGGAGAAACAGAACCATGTACACCCGACGCGGTAATTTGCTCCCGGTACAATGCGGGCGGCTGATGGCTCTGCCCGTCACGGCCATGGTGCTGGCATGGGTGGGGATGCCGTCCGGTGCCGTTGCGGACGAGGAGGGGGCCTACCTTGCGCTACATGATGCGATGGTGATCGCCGTCAGCAACAGCCCGTCGATCCTCGAAATGGATGCGCGGACCGCACAGGCCGGGGCCCGCCTTGACCAGGCCCGGGCCCGCTTATGGCCTGAAATTTCTGTGCCGGCATCCGTGACGCGACTCTCGCCGGCAGATAATTTCCAGTCCGTCAACTCCCCTGTGCCGGCCCTGGAAGACAGCGAGTATTACCGTCTTGGGCTGTCCGCTTCGTGGCTGCTTTTTAACGGGGGCGAGCGGGGTAATCGTATTCGCAGTGCAGCGTTGGGAGAGGCAGGCGCCAGCGCATCGGCAGATGATGCCAGGCGTAAATTAATGGCCGGAGTGGCTGCGGCCTACCTTGCGGTGCAGCTGGCCGACGAAGAGGTGCGCATTGCCGAAGCCGATCGTGATTTCAACCGCCGGCTTCTGGACGAAGGGCAGGGGCGGCTGGAGGCTGGAACCGCGTCGCGGTCGGACGTTCTGAATTTTGAAATACGGATGAACACGGCCGAGGATGCGCTTGTGCGGCTGAAGGAGGCCGGGCGCAATGCGCGGATCACGCTGGCGGAGCTTATGGGGCTGCCGGACCGTGCTGCGGAGGCTCTGCCCGGCCTGGCGCCCATCGCGATGCCCGGCGAGGAAATGTCCGCTGCGGGCGGCGATACGCGGGTTGAAGACGCGCTGGCGGATGCCGCCCGGTTTCGCCCGGACGTTCGCGCCGCAACCCTGGCTGTCGAGCAGGCCGAGCGGGAGCAGGATGCACAGGAGTCGGAGCAGTTCCCCGTAGTGGTGGCTTCGGGCGCCCTGGAAGGGGAACGGCTTGATGACCCGGGATTTGAATCAGGTGATTTCGGCCATTCGCTTTCCCTCGCGCTCAGCTACACATTTTCCGACGGCGGGCTGCGGCGCGGCCGTATTCGGGAAGGCCGCGCCCGTGTGCGCGAGCTCGAGGCGGGCCGCGAAAGGCTCATGCAGGCGGTCGAGGCCGAAGTCCGCAGGGCCCTCGTNNGCTCGCGAAAACCGGGATATCGTTGAACAGGAATACCGGGCGGGACAGGCCTCACTTGTGAGGCTGAACGAGGCGCAGCGCGATCTCAACGTAGCGGAGAGCCGCCTCGCACTCGCACGGGTGGACCGGGTTTCCGCCACTATTACGATTGAAGCCGTTACCGGCCGTCTGCTCCGGCGCCTCGCCGACCCACCCGCAGCGGCGGAGTGAGGTCCCGCCTTGTAAATCAGGCCTAAGGCGCTGGCACTTCAAAACACCAGTGCCACGGCTCGTACACCAGCTTGTTGGGATTGTTCCGCGGATAAGAAAGCCTGAATCCAAACTCTGCCGCGTTGGCCTTCAGCCATTGGAATGCGGGCGTATGTTCAAACGCCTCCGCAAGCGGTTCGCATCCCGGGGTGGAAAGGTCTACCGCGCAGCCTGTATGATGTTCGCTGTACCCCGGCGCTGCATTGACGCGGAGAATATCCTCAATTCTCTCTCCCCGGGACAACTTTTCACGTATCAGCCCGGCCTGGTAGGCATGCGGGCGGAAGGCGGAGACGAGTTCAAGATCGATCCCTGCTTCTGCAGCCGACGCCTGCATACGCAAAAAGGCCCGGGCTGCATCGGGCCGCAGGCGTGCCGGTCGACCGAACATATCCGGGCCGATTTCCTGAAGCTCTGATGCCTCGGGCCGGTACGAAAGCCCGTAAACGGCTTCGTAATCTGCGGGAATACCCAGTTCAGTAATTTTCATTTTTGAGAAGGGTGCGGCTTTTGCACTTAAACAAAGGGAAATTAGCATAAAAACGGCTGAAAAAAAGCCCGATTTTGTGCATATGGCCCCGTTTTGCGAGGCGCGGACACTGTGTAAACGGGGCTGAATTTCTTTACATACACGGGCCGGATTGATATACTCACCATGCTGAGGGACATTACTATATCCCTCCAAGAAATATGGTTGCCGCGTTTGCTCTCCGAATGGAAGTGAGGTGTCGGATCGGTCC
>JABAHO010006584.1_pt1 | contig 21651 bp, 19 predicted proteins | sample 7062071 | NCBI WGS metagenome assembly JABAHO01 (sample SAMN14534356, study PRJNA622989) | marine sediment metagenome | biome: marine biome [ENVO:00000428]; feature: marine pelagic biome [ENVO:01000023]; material: deep marine sediment [ENVO:00002113] | place: India: Gulf of Kutch | collected...
CGTCGAGCCCTTGGCGAGGGTCACACGCGCCCTCCCCTGCGGCGCCGGTGCGGGACTCCTCGCCCTCGACCACGCCGGCGACTTCCATCTCTGCCACCGCTTCACGGGTTCCGATCTTCCCACCCTCGGCAATGTCGACGAGGGCGTCGATCGCGACCGTCTCGCCGGTTTCCTCGAACGCGCTGCCAAACCGGACCCGCGCGGCTGCGACACCTGCCGCATCCGCAACCTGTGTGCCGGAGGTTGCTACCACGAGTCCTACGCGNNGAACCCCACCTGGCACTACTGCGATCTACTGCGGGATTGGATCGATTTCGGCATCCAGGTCTTTGCCGACATCAGCCAAGAGAACCCGCGCTTTTTCCGCGACCACCTGGAATCCCGGAGGCCCGCTCTGTGAAACACCTGACGCCGCTCAATCGAAAAGCCGCCGATCTCGTCGAGAGACGCGAACGGCTCGAAGCCGGTGAGGCGCCCGAGGAAGCGCAGGTCGTTGCCCTCGAGGTCGTCGCGGGGTGCTCGACCACTCTAGACCCGGGCTGGGAGGTCGATCTCTTCGGGGGCGTCGCAAGTCTGTGCCAGCCGATGGAGGCGGATCTCTACGGATGTTCCGACCCGTGCTGGTGGCCGGCGCAGGTGCCCGACACNNCGTGTCCCTCGGGTGCGCTACCGCCCTCCTCGGACTCCTCCTCGGGCTCTCGTCCGGTTGCCAGCCCCAGAGTGGCGAACGCGACTACCTGATCGCCCCCCATCGGCCGAACCTGCTCGGGATCATCGACGCGAAATCCCGCGAAGTCGTCCGCGTGCACACACTTCCGGGCGGCCCGCCGGGCACGGCGCTCCCCGGCCCCGACGGGGAGGTCGCGTACGTCCTCGTCGACCGCAACCGGCGCGCCACGGGGATCCAGATCGACAGCGGCGAGGAAGTCTTCCGAGCCGATTTTTCGACGGGAAGTGAGCGCGTGACCAGCCCCGGCGCGATGGCGCTCCGCCCGGGTCACGACGAACTCTTCGTCTATGAACATCCGGTGGAGGTCGCGAGCGATCGCTACACGGTGGGTGCGACACGCGTCTCGGTCTATGGAACGGGGGACGGCCTCGAGGCCAAAGCGCTCCGCAGCTTCCCCGTCGAGCGCCGCACCATGCTGATCGCCTTCTCGCCGGACGGCGCAAGGCTCTACGCCTTCAGCTGGGACATCGTCGCGTACGACCCGGAAAGCGGCGCGGAGCTCGAGCGCATCGGCATGCAATCCTGGGAGCGGGAGGGGTTTGGCGCCCCCGACTACTTCGACGCGTGGCCGGCCTTCGAGCGCACCGACCTCTGGGTGGCGCCCTACGTGGCCATGCAGGGAGAGATACCGATCCTCGGCGTCTTCGCCTTCGACCTCGCCGCCGGCGCTCTCCGCTTCGTCGACGTCGAGCAAGCGGGAACCTTGATCTTCAGCATGACGGTGAACCCCGCACGGCGAAACGAAGCCTTCGGGGCTTACACCACACTCTCGAAGATCGATCTCGACACGGGATCCCTGCTGGGCCGCATCGATCTCGATCACACCTATTACAACGTCCTCGTTTCGAGCGACGGCGAAGAGGTGTACGTGGGCGGCACGATGGACGACATCGGTGTCTACGACGCCGCGACCCTCGAAAAGCGCGACCAGATCATGCTGCCGAGCGGGAACGACCAGGGACTCGCGGCGATGCGGATCATTCGGCGGGCGCGACTCGAATGAGCGCGGCGGGCTCTCCCGCCCCGCCGGAATCTGCGACCCGAATCCTCGCCGAGTCCGCACCGTGGACCCTCGCGCGCGACGCCCTGCGAGGCCACGGCGGCACCTTCGCGACGATCCTGTTGGTCTCGGCGCTCGCCACCGCGGTGGCGCTGGCGCCGCCCTACCTCGTGAAAATCCTCGTGGACGACGCGCTGTTGCCCCGCGACGCGGGCGTGCTGCCGGCGCTCCTGATCGCGCTCGTCGCTTTGGCCGTGGGCGGAGCGCTCCTCGGGGTGCTCAATACCTGGCTCCACACCCGCACGTCGGGACGGATCCTCTTTTCGCTGCGCGAGTCGCTCTACGCGCACCTGGCCGCGCTCTCACCGCGCACCCGCGCCCGCTACGCGGAGGGCGACCTGCTGACGCGACTCGACGGAGACGTCGCGGAGATCCAACGCTTCGCACTCGATTCGGTCCTGGCGCTCGCGAGCGGAGTCGTGGGTGTCGCGCTCACCGTGGCGCTCCTGGTGTCGCTCTCGCCGACCCTGGCCGGACTCGCGGCGCTCCTGCTGCCCGTCGAGTGGTTCTTCTTGCGCTGGATCCGCCCCCGCCTCGCCGAGCGCACCCGCGCCCTGCGCCGGGACACCGCGGCGGTATCGAGTTTCTTCGTCGAGACCCTCCCCGCCCTCAAAGCGATCCAGGCGACGGCGAGTGTCGAGCAAGAGACATCGCGACTCGCCGGGCTGCATCGCAACTACCTGCAGGATCTGCTCCGCGCGGGGTTGTGGAACGGGGGCGCGGCAGCCGGGCCGAGGCTCCTCGGGGCCCTCGCGCAGGCCGTCGTGTTCGGTGTCGGGGGTCTCGCGGTCATCGGTGGAAACTTGAGCGTGGGCTCTCTCCTCGCCTTCAGCGCCTATCTGGCCCAGGCCGGCCGCCCCGTGCAGACGCTCTTCGGTGTCTACACGGCCTGGGCGCGGGTGAAAGTGTCCCTCGAACGCGTCGGCGCGCTGACCGCCGAGACCCCGGAGGTCGCCACGCCCCCCGCGCCTCGCACCTTTCCCGAACGAAGCGTGGACGCGCCGGTCGGGGAAATCGTGTTCGACGAGGTCTGCTTCGCGCACACGGGCACGGCGCCCCTGCTGCAGCGGGTGTCGTGCAAGATTCCGGCGGGCTCGACGGTCCGGATTCGCGGCGCGTCCGGCGCCGGCAAGAGCACCTGGGTCGACCTCCTCGCGCGCCATTACGACCCCGACAGCGGAGTGATTCGTCTGGATGGAATCGATCTCCGCGCCCTCGAGCTGCGCGCCGTGCGCCGGGCCGTCGCGGTGGTCGGCCAAGGGGGTGTGCTGTTTCGCGGCAGCCTCGCCGACAATCTCCGCTACGGGAATGGTGCGGTGCCGGACGAAGACGTGCGCGCGGCCGCGGAGGCCGCGGAGCTCGGGGCGCTGCTCGAGCGAGATACCCGAGGCGGAGAGACCATCGCCTCCGGGGGCCGCGGGTTGTCAGGGGGCGAAGCGCAGCGGGTTCTCCTGGCGCGGGCCTTCCTGCGCTCTCCCCGCGTGCTCGTTCTCGACGAGGCCACCTCCGAGGTCGACGAGGACATCGAGGCGGCGCTCCTCGCTTGCGTCGACCGTCTCTTCCCGGACACCACCCGGATCCTGATCGGGCACCACGACAGCGCTGCGCGCGGGGCCACCGACCTGTGCTTCGAGCTCGACCGCGCTCGGCTGCGCCCCTGTCGAAACACGTGAGCGCCACCCGCGAGCCGGTTCGCGTCGGCGTTCTCGACAGCGGAGTCCCCGGAGCGCGAGAGCGCTGGTGTCCGCCCGGCGCGCGCCGCCCCCCCAGACCCGTACTCGACCACGGAGCCCTCGTCGCCGACCAGATCTGCGAGTTTGCGGGGGTCGGGAGCGAGATCGTCGACGCGCCGATCTTCGAACGCGCGCTCGGCTGTTCGCCCGAGCGGGCTGCGGCCGGCATCGCGTGGCTGCTGCAACGCGACGTGCGCATCATCAACGCAAGCGTTGGTCTCGCCGGCGACTCTCCGGCGCTGGCGGGGATCGTCGCGGAGGCCCTCGAGGCCGGGGTGTGGATCGTCGCGGCGACTCCCATCCGCGGCGCACGGCCCGTCCCGGCGCGGTACCCAGGCGTGATCAGCGCGACCGGGGACGCCCGCTGCCGGGCGCGCGAGATCTCCCATTTTGGCGGGGACCCGGCCGACTTCGGAGCGTCGCCCCTGCTACGCGCCGCGGCACCGCAGGCGGAGCCCCGGGGCGGGTCGAGCTTCGCCTGCGCGCGGGTGACGGGCGCGCTGGCGCGCGTGCTGTTGGAGAATCCGACATGCGACGCGCGCCGGGAGCTGGCGGAGCGCGCCGCGTACAGCGGCCCGCAGCAGGACCCGCGCGGCGAGCCCCCCGCGCGCGATGGCGCGGCAATCGCAACGACCGGGGTTCGAGCGCGCGAACCGCGCGACTAGACGCGCGCCGTCTCGAGAAATCGATCCATCAGTCGTTTGCGGCTGTCGACGTCGGGGCCGAGGTTGAAATCGGGGACGATGAACTCGTCGACGCCCGCCGCTTCGAAAGCGCGAAGCGCGGTCTGAATGGCCTCGGGGCCGGATCCGATCGTCGCCGGGAGCGGAAGCTTCGGTTGCCCGGCGTCGCCGAAATCGACCAACGCGACGGCCGACCGCTGAATGTCCTTCGGGTCGCGGCCCCGGTCTGCGCAGTGGCGATCGAGAATCGCCATCTTCTGCGTGAGTACCTCGGGAGTTCCCCAGACGTTCCATTCGTCGGCGTGCTCGGCGACGATTCGCAACGTCACCTTCTCGCCGCCGCCGCCGATCATCAATGGAAGCTCAGACTGCACCGGCTTCGGGTTCAGGGGCGCGTCCTCGAGCTGATAGTACTTTCCGGCGAAGGTCGTGCGGTCGTTGCGCAGGAGGCCACGGACGACGTGGCAGGCCTCGTCGAGCCGCGCCAGGCGTTCGGGAACATCGTAGAGGGGGATCCCGTAGGCGCGGTGTTCGTTCTCTTGCCAACCGGCACCGAGACCCAGGACGAAGCGACCGCCACTCACGTGGTCGGCGCCGGCGGCCATCTTCGCGACAACGGCCGGATGCCGGTAGGTATTCCCGGCGACCAGGTGCCCGATCCGAACGCGGGGAACACGCGCCGCGAGGGCGGTCACGAAAGTCCAGCTCTCGTTGGTGGGCCCGCTGTTGTCTTTGCCCGAAGGCATGAAGTGATCCGCGTACCAGATCCCGTCCCAACCACTCGCCTCGGCGTGCTCGCACACCGCGAGTAGATCGGCCCAGGGGCTCATCGGATTCGGCCAAAACCCAAAACGCATCGCGATCCTCCTCGGGCCGCGACGCTAGCCGAGCGACGGCGTATCGAAAATGACGCGGCGCCTTGGGCACACGGTCGGCCTCGAGCGGCGGTGTGAACGCCGGGATTTGGCCGCGAGCGGCGGTGTGAACGCCGGGCTTTGGCTGCGGGCGGCTGGGCGAAGAGGGTGTCGGAGTGGCTACGCCGCCCGGCGACGCGCGGCGCCGAGGCCGACGAAGCCGAGGCCGAGGAGCAACGCCGTGCCCGGTTCGGGCATCGCGGCGGTCGCGGCGGCGACGGCGAGACTCGATACATAGAAGGGATCACCACCGGCGATCGCACTGAACTCGAAGATCGTTCCGATCACGTTCGTGAACGCCACAACCCCTTGGTTGATTGCGTACGTTCCGAGACTCTGACCGTCCACGAAAAGCTCGTAATCCGGCCCCCCGCTGAACGTCATCTTGTGCGAAGCATTGAAATGCTCCGCCGAGAACAATTGGACTTCGCGATCGAAGTTGAACGTGAGGGATTGCCCCGCGACGAGGTTGTCCGGGTTGGTGGCGTTGTGCTCGGCCTGCCCCTCGATGAGAGCGCCGAGCCCGCCAAAGGCCGGGGCGTAGTCGGCGATGACGTCGGTTCCGGGGCCGGAGGTCACCGACAACCCGATCCCGCCATCCGAGAACGCCAAGCTGCTCGCCCGGACGTCCGCGCTGCAGCCCGGCGCGCCGACGGGACAATCGTGCGCCGACATCACGTTGGACACGTAGAATTGGAAATCGACCGCGTGGGCCTTTCCCGCCAGGAGCAATCCAGCAATCACCAAGACTGCAACACGCGCGCGCTTCATTGTCTGGATGGTCTCCTCGCCGGGGCGTGCCCCGGGATCGCCACCCCGAAATCGTATCGGACGATTACACTTTTGCAATCGCGTATTTGGGGGCGCTCCCGCGTCTTCCTCTCCGGGCGATCGGCGGCTCGAAATCAGCCGGTGGGGGGTCGGGAATCGGCGTCCGCGGGAGACTGGAAAGGCCCGTATAGAGCGCGCTCCGTTGCCTAGACCCCGTATCGCGCCCCCGGCTCCTCTGTGCCGAAAAATGGAGGCGTTCTCGATAGGAATCTGAAATGGCGTTTGAACGGTTGTTTTTGGCCGCGCCAGCCTGGCCCTCGGGAATTCTTCAACTCGCTCGGTCGGCCAGGAATTCCCCGAGCCTGGCCACGCCCTCGAGCGCCACATCGAGATCGGCCGCGTAGGAAATCCGCAGAAACCCCTCTCCAAAGCGCCCGAAGCTGGTTCCGGCGATCGTAGCGACACCCGCCTCTTCGAGCAGGGCGTCCTGGAGCGCGCGAGCACTGGGGGCGCGCGCGGAGACGTTGGGGAAGCAGTAGAACGCGCCGAGGGGCGTGGCGCAGCGAAGCCCCGGGATCTCACGCAGCGCCTGGGTTACCGCCCGGCGGCGCTCGTCGAAGGCGCGGACCATCCTCTCGACCGCGTCCTGGGGTCCCTCGAGGGCCGCGATTCCGGCCCACTGCGCGGCGGCATTGACGCAGGAGTGGTCGTTGATCGCGAGACGGACCGCGGGTTCGACCAGGCGATCGGGCCACACCGAGAAGCCGAGTCGCCAGCCCGTCATCGCATAGGTCTTGGACCAGCCATCGAGGACGATCAGACGATCGGCGAGCGAGGGCGCACCCAGCAGGCTCGCCGGCTGGCGACCGTCGTAGGCGATTCGCCGATAGATCTCGTCGGAGAGCACGGCGACGTGCGGATGACGCTCGAGGCCGCGGATCAGGGCCTCGAGCTCCTCCGGGTCGGCGACGCCGCCCGTCGGATTTCCGGGGCTGTTGAGGATCAGCAATCGCGTAGCCGGGCCGATCCGCGCGAGCACCTCTTCGGCGCGAAACGAGAACCCCAGATCCTCGTGGAGCGCGTAGGGCTTTGGCGTCGCGCCCGAGAACGCGATGGCGGACTCATAGATCGGGAAGCCGGGGTCCGGGTAGACGATCTCCGTCCCCGCCTCGCCGCAGGCGAGCATCGCGAAGAACATCGCCACCTTGCCGCCCGGTGTGATGAGAATTCGCTCCGGGCTGACCTCGGCCCCCGTCTGCTCTCGGAGGTGCGCCGCGACCGCCTCGCGGAGGGGGAGGATCCCTTGCGCGTCGGTGTAGCCGTGGTGCCCGTCGCGGAGTGCGCGGCACGCCGCCTCGACGATGTGGGGCGCAGTGGGAAAATCGGGTTGCCCGATCCCAAGGTTGATCACAGAGCGACCCGCCCGGCGCAGCGCCTCCGCCCGCGCCAGCACTTCGAAGGCGGACTCGGTTCCCAGGCGCGCCATCCGCGCCGCGAGTTGCATCGGACCTGTCCCTAGCTCGCGGCCCCGCCCGGCGCGAAGGCATAGCGGGTGTCGGCCGCCAGTACGGGTGCTTCGGGGAGCCCGAGTTCCTTCCGCACCAGATTGGTGCCGCGCACCAACGCGATGCACTTGTAGTACGCGATGCGTCGCGACATGCCCTCGCGTCCGAACCCGCAATCGGAGCTCACGATCAACTTCTCGGGTGGGACGTATTCGAGGGCCTTCCGGATCAGGCTGGCGATCAGGTCGGGCGTTTCGACCGTGGTGCGGGTGTGGTCGACCACACCGATGCCGACCTTCTTGTCACCGAGGTCGAGCCCCTTCAGCAGGGAGAGATCGCGGCCGTGGTTGCTCGCGCACTCGAGCATCAGGACGTCGGCGTTGAGCGCGTTGAGATAGGGCAGCGAGCGCTCGTAGCTCGGTCGTTCCCAGTAGAAGCTCTGCTGGTTCGGGTTTCCCCAACAGGTATGCGCCCAGATCTCCGTGTTCACGCCCTCGACCTCGCGGTTGAAGGCCTCGGTCAGGAACTCGAGATCCTTGTCCGAGGGCGGCGGGTCGGCCTCGCAGGCGAAGTGGTGGGGCGGCTCTTCAACCTGAATGACAGGGCACCCCGCGTCGGCCAGTTCGCGGAGCTCTTCGTTCAGCGCTGCCGCGAGGTCCATCACCAGCTCCTGCTCGTTCCGGTAGTGCTCGTTCCAGAGCATCATCGGAAGACAGGTGGNNCAGGTGGCCGAGATCGAACCGAACTTCACCGGTCGAGTCGTCATGCGTTGGGCCGTCTTCCAGGCCGCGGTGAAGTGCAACGGGCCGCGACCGATCTTTCCCGTCACCGCCGGCGGGTGATAGGCCTCCTGCACTTCGTACAAGATGTCGCCGGGGCGCATGTCCGCGTATTCGAGGAAATGCGAGGAATCGCGATAGCCCTCGATCCCGGTCAGACGCTCGATCGTGTAGAAGAACCACGAGCGCCCACCCACCTCGAGGTCGAAGCGCGCGTCGCCGTCGACCAGGATGTCGAGGCCGGCGCGCTCCTGCTCGTTGATGTAACAGGCGACGGCGTCGGTGTACTGCTCGCGGTAGAGCGAGTCGCCGAGCGCCACTTTGAGTGGGCGGCCCTGGAGACTCTGGGTGTACCAGGAGGGGCGCGGGAACGAACCGACCATGGCGGTCGGCAGCGTCAGTCCTTGGGTGGCGTTGAACACGGCGTCTCCTATCCGCCCGGGGTGCGGGCGGGGTCCAGCATTTCGTCGAACTCGACGACGTTGCCGTCGGGATCGCGCACAAAACAGATGCGCCGCGCCCCGAGATCGACGGGACCCTCGGTGATCGCGATGCCCAGCGCTTCGAGGCGCGCCATCGCATCGGCGAGCGAGGACACCACGAAAGCGGGATGGGTCACACCGGGGTGTTTGTCGGACTCGTCCATCAAGATGTTCGAGGCGGCGGCGCGGCGGCGTCCGTTGTAGATGAGGTTGATCTTGGTCCCCCCCGTCGTCGCCATGACGAGGGCGCGGTGTTCGGGCAGATCCTCTTCGAGGCGAAACCCGAGCTGTTCGTAGAAGGCAACGGCCTCGTCGCGATCGCTCACGCGAATCCCGACGTGCTCGTAGCCCCGAATGTCCATGGGGCCACGCTAGCCCACCTAGCGACGGCGCAGGGGGTGGTCTTCGGGGACTTCGACCACGACGAGTCGAAACCCATNNGGCGATTCGCATTTCGAGCAGCCCCCACGGTTTGCGAACCGGGGGCTCCACCACCTCGACGTCCCGCTCGCGCAGCCGCGCGTACTCCGCCTCGACGTCCTCGACCTGAAGCCACAAGTGCGGCGTCTCGCCGAGCGCCTCTTCGTCGGCGCGCCCCGAGAGTTCGAGAAAGCCACCGCCCAGAAAGAACACGGCGGCCCCCCGCCACTCCCGGTAGATCTTGAGACCCAGCTGGTCGCGGTAGAAGCGAAAGGAACGATCCCAGTCGTGCGGGTGGAGGAGCACGCGGCTCGACAACACGTCCATCGAGCCAGTGTGACGCAGCGCTGCGGGGTTGGCTGCGACCGGGGTGCGCACCCGACGCCGACTCCGGCTTGGCGGGCCGGGAACGCTCTGATATCAAGGCGCGGTGTTCGACCGACCGACCGCCTCGGAACTCCTCGCGACGATCGCCGAAACCCTCGGAGACGAGGTCCTCCCCGCGACTGAAGGGTTGGTCCAACACCACGTCCGCGTCGCCGTCAGTCTCTGTCAGATCCTCGAGCGGGAGGCCCGTCTCGGCGCGGACATCGAGGCGGACGAGATCGCGCGACTCCAGCGCCTTCTGGGAAGCGACACGGCGGACGCCGCCGCCCTCAACCGCGCCCTCGATTTAAAGCTCGCCTTCTCCCCGGACGACGCCTTCACCCGCGACGCCTGGCGCGAGCTCCTCGCGATCACGCGCGCCAAGCTCCGCGTCGCGAAACCCGGACACGATGGCTACGCCTTCGACGCCGAGGATCTTTCCCGTGAGTGAGGCCGAGGGCCTCGCCGCCTTCCTCTCGGAGACCTGGGACACCCGCATCCAGGTGGACGAACTCCGAGTGGCCTCTGCGGGCGCGCGCCGACGCAATCTGCTCTTCACCGCCCACAGGGGCAGCGAGCGGATCCCGCTCTGCGCCACGATCAGCCCGAGCGCGGATATGCAACACAGCAGCGTGGACTACGAGGCGGGTGTCCTGCGCTTTGCAGAATCCGCGGGCGTGCCGGCGCCCCATGTTCACGCGGTCTGCGACGACGATCGTTTTGTCGGCGGGCCCTTCTTCCTGACGACGCAGGTCGAGGGCGAGTCGGTGCCGCGCCGGGTGCTGCGCGTGGTCGAATCGGATCCAGGGCTCGGAGCGACGCTTGCGCGACAGTGCGGAGCGGCGATGGCGCGTCTCCACGCGGCTCCCGTTGCCGACGCNNCCGCCCTCGACGGTCCGAGCGGCCAGCCCCCGACCCGTCACTCGCTGGCGCTCTCCCGTCTCGCGATGGCCGAGCTCCTGCAACCCTCACCGGCGCTGCGGCTCACCCTGCACTGGCTCGAGACCCACTGTCCGCGCGAGAGTCCGGAATGCGTCGTCCACAGCGATTTCCGCAACGGAAACATGATCGTCGGACCCGACGGGCTCCGGGCGGTGCTCGATTGGGAGACCTGTCGGCGGGGCGACCCGATGGAAGACCCGGCCTGGATGTGTGTCCGGATGTGGCGCTTCCGCAATGACGACCGCGAGGTGGGTGGATTCGGGCGTCGCGAAGACCTGCGCGCCGGCTACGAGGAAGCCGGCGGGACCTGGGACGACGAGCGCTTCCACTGGTGGAAGGTGCTGGGCACCCTGAGCTGGGGGCTGGGGCTCGCCACCCAGGCCCGGGAGCACCTGGACGGCACGCTGCGTTCGATCGTGTTGGCGGCGAGCGGGCGCCGGGTCGTCGAGCTCGAATACGATGCCCTGATGCTTCTCAAGGGCTCCCTCGGTGGCGACGCGCCGGGCCTCTAAGGCCCCGAAATGTCATTTGATTTCTTTCTAGACGGGGTTGCGCCCGGTCTCATAGACTGTGCCGCGAGCGTTCCAGCAAGGGGACGCGCTTCGAATCCGCCGTATCTGGCGCGGACCCACCCTCCAAGGAGATTCTCTTGAAGCTTCTCAATTCCTTTGGCCCCAACCCTCGCATGGTTCGCATGTTCCTGGCCGAGAAGGGCCTGGAGCTCGAGCTGGTCGAGCACGATCTGATGGCCGGCGAGAACCGCCAGGGCCCCTACCTGGAGAAGAATCCGGGTGGCCAGATGCCCTCGCTCCAGCTCGACGATGGCACCGTGATCGCCGAGACCGTGATCATCTGCGACTACCTCGAAGAGTTGAACCCGACGCCGGCGCTGATCGGGACGAACGCGGTGGAACGCGCCGAGGCGCGGATGTGGAACCGCCGCATCGAGCAGAAGATCACCGAGAACATGTACAACGGCTTCCGCTTCGCCGAGGGCCTACCGATCTTCAAGGACCGCATGCGCTGCCTCCCCGAGGCGGCCGACGGCCTCAAGGCCGTGGCCCAGGACGGCCTCGGCTGGCTCGACGAGCAGATGCAGGGCAAAGAATTCATCTGCGGCGATCGCCTGACCATCGCCGACCTCGTCCTCTACTGCTGCACCGACTTCGCGGCCGGTGTGGGCCAGACGATCAATCCCGAACACAAAAACGTGAGCGAGTGGTTCGCGCGCATCGACGCACGGCCGAGCGCTCAAGCCAGCCTGCACCCGGCCGCCGGGCAGGTGGGAATGAAGGGGTAACCCGATGTTCATGAAGGCATACCAGGCACAGACCTACGCAGCGCTCCGGATCATGGCGGGCTTTTTGTTCCTGTGGCACGGCACGCAGAAGCTCTTCGATTTCCCGGCCGAGTTCCCCATGGATCTGAACCCCATGATGACCACGGCGGGAATTCTCGAGCTGGCGGGCGGTCTGCTCGTTCTGGTCGGGTTCCAGACCCGATGGGCTGCCTTCATCTGCAGTGGCCTCATGGCCGCGGCCTACTGGATCGCCCACGGGACGAAGGCCCTCTTCCCGATCCTCAACCAGGGCGAGCTCGCGGCGCTCTACTGCTTCGTGTTCCTGTTCATCGCCGCCCAGGGCCCCGGGATATGGAGCCTCGACGGGACGCGGTCGTCGTCNNGCCAACGGCGCGGGGATCTGGAGCGTCGACGGACCCGACAAGTAGTCGGCGTCCGGACCGAGAACCGAGAACGGGCCGTCCCTCGCCGGGCGGCCCGTTTTTCATTTTCCTCTGCCCTTGCCCTTGTCTTTTTGCCCGCCGCGCTGCGCTTTCGCCCAGGTGTCGCGCAAGGTCACCGTGCGGTTCGCCACGACCGCCTGCGGGCTCGAGTCGGGATCGATGCAGAAATAGCCGAGACGCTCGAACTGGAAGGTCACTCCGGGTTCCGCCGCGGCCAGACTCGGCTCCGCCAGGGCGCCCTCCAGCACTTCGAGGGAGTCGGGTGAAAGGGGGCGTCGACAAAATCGCCGTCGCCCGCGGTCGGGTCCGCTTCCTCGAAGAGCGTCGAATACAGGCGCGCCTGAAGGGGTACCGCGTGGCGCGCCGACACCCAGTGGAGGGTCCCCCGAACCCTTCGTCCATCCGGGGCGTCGCCGCCCCGCGACTCCGGGTCCCAGCGACACCGAAGCTCGACGATCTCCCCCGTATCGTCCTTGATGACGTCGACACATTCGATGAGGCAGGCGTAGCGAAGCCGCACCTCGCGGCCCGGAGCCAGGCGAAAGAACTTCCGCGGCGGATCCTCGAGAAAGTCGTCGCGCTCGATGTAGATCTCGCGCGAGAACGGCACCTCGCGGGTGCCCGCGCCGGGATCCTCCGGGTTGTTCACCGCCGGGAAGGATTCCTCCTCGCCCTCGGGGTAGTTCTCGATCACCACCTTGAGCGGCCGCAAGACGGACATCACCCGAGGCGCGACCCGGTTGAGATGCTCGCGGATGTGGAACTCGAGCCGGGAGAGCTCGATCAGATTGTCGCGCTTGGTGACGCCGACGCCTTCGCAGAAATCTCGGATCGCCTCCGGGGGAACGCCGCGCCGTCGCAACCCGGAGAGGGTGGGCATCCGCGGGTCGTCCCAGCCGGCCACGTGTCGCTCCTCGACGAGGCGGCGCAGAAAGCGCTTCGAGAGCACCGTGTGGCTCAGGTTGAGGCGGGCAAACTCGGTCTGCCGCGGTGTCGACGGTGTGTCGAGCTGGTCCAGGATCCAGTCGTAGAGCGGGCGGTGGTCCTCGAACTCGAGGGTGCACAGGGAGTGGGTGACGCCCTCGATCGCATCCGAGAGCCCGTGGGCGAAATCGTAGAGGGGATAGATCTTCCAGGCGTCGCCCGTGCGGTGGTGTTCGCTGTCCTGGATTCGGTAGAGAATCGGATCCCGCAAGGGGAGGACCGACGACTCGAGGTCGATCTTTGCGCGGAGCACACGCGCNNGAACAGGTCCAGGTTCTCCTCGACGCTGCGGTCGCGGTAGGGGCTCGGCCGCGCGGGCTCCGTCATGCTCCCGTTGTAGGCGCGCATTTCCTCGGGGTCGAGGTCGCAGACGAAGGCCTTGCCCTGCTGGATCAGATCCTCGGCCCACCGGTAGAGCTGGTCGAAATAGTCCGAGGCAAAGCGCCGGTGCTCGCCCCAGTCGAAGCCGAGCCACCGNNACACCCCGTCGAACTCCGCGGCGATCCCGAAGTTCAGGCAGATCGAGCTGGCGTGGCCGATGTGGAGGTAGCCGTTCGGCTCCGGGGGAAAGCGCGTCACGACCTTGCCGTCATGCGTCTTCGCGGCGACGTCGGCGGCGATCATGTCGCGCACGAAATTCGATGCGACGGGTTGTTCGTCCAAAGCCCCCCCTGCTCCACCGGATGCGCCTCTAGCGCGGCGACGGCGGCTGCGGAGTCTACGGGCCCCGCTGGCGCTCGTCACACACGCGCCGTCCTCGTCGCTCGGTCCGGCAGACGCCCGCCGACGCGTCGACTAGGCGCCCATCAGATGGTTGAGCAGGGCCTCGTTGACGGCGTCCGCGGCCTCGAGGGCAATCGCGTGACCGGCGCCCGACACCACGACGCATTTCGAGCNNGCGGGGGAATTCCGCCGCCAGGGCCTCGGCGCCGGGGGTGAGCAGGTCGCGCCCCCCCGCGACGATCAAGGTGGGGGCGTGGATGCCGGTGAGTTCGGGGCCCCGCGAGCCGGACCAGGTCGCGAGCCCGGCGGCCCAGCGCCGCATCGAAGGCGGAGAGACGCGCGCGGCGATGTCCGCGAGACCGCGTTCCAGACGGGCCCGGGCGCGCTCGTCCGCCAGCGTTTCCTCGGCGAAGAGCCACGGAAGAATTGCCTTCGCCACGAGCGCGGGCCCGCCGCTTTCGGCCGCCGCGCACCAGAGATCGATCACGGCGAGGAGCCGAGGGGTCGCTTCGAGGAAGGGGGTGATCAGGGTGAGCGAGCGGACCTGCTCGGGGCGCGCCAGGGCCCACTCGACGGCCACCGCCGCGCCGAGGCTCGCACCGACGACGTGAACCGATTCGCCGACCACGCGCGAGGCGTCTTCCGCCGCCATCGCGACCTCATAGGCCGGGGCCTCGGGGGCATCGGAGAGACCGACTCCGCGCGGGTTGATACCGACCACCCGGAAACGCTCGGCGAGTTCGGGGACCTGTCGGGCGAACGCGCTGATATCGGTTCCGAAGCCGGGGAGCAGGACGACCTCGCGCCCTTCGCCCTGACAGGGCACTTCGAGTGCGACGCCCGGGCTCACCTCGACGAGCGCGCGCCGCCGCTCGGCGTAGGCCTCGACATCCTCTTTCGTGATGCGGCCGCGCGGGCCGCTTCCCGGGATGCCCTCCACCTCGAGCCCGAGCCGTTTAGCGAGCGCGCGGGCCGCCGGCGCGACCGGAATCCTCGCGGGACGGGAGGTGTCGGCCTCTGCTGCGGCGGGCGTGGCCGCGCCCGCGCTGCTGGCCGGCGCCGATGCGGCGGGCGCGGTGTCCTCGGGGTGGTGGTTCTCGGTGTAGAAAGCCTCTGCGTCGAAGGGTTCGTCGGCGCTGTCGGTGATCGCCGCGAGGAGTGACCCGCAGGGGAGCAACGCCTCGGGATCGGGCTGCACATAGATGTGTCGAAGCACACCACTCGCGGTCGCCTCGACCTCGACCTCGGCCTTCTCCGACTCGATGAGGAGCACGGTCTGGCCTTTGGTCACGGGACCACCCAGGGGAATCGGCCACTCGAGCACCTTGCCCTCGCTCATCGTCAGGCCGAGCTTCGGCATCGCAATCGCGGTGGGCATCGCGGGCTCAGCCCATCTCCGAAACGGCGCCGACGACCTGGCCGACGGAAGGCATGTACGCCTTCTCGAGCGGCCCCGCGAAGGGGACCGGGGTGTGGGGTGCGGTGATGCGCTTCACCGGCGCGTTCAAGAAGTCGAAACCACGGTCGACACAAAGCGCCGCGATGTCGCTGGCGATCCCGCAACGCGGGGTGGCCTCGTCGATCACCGCCAGACGGCCCGTCTTCTCGAGACTCGCGAGGATCGTTTCCTCGTCGAGTGGGGCGAGGGAGCGCAGGTCCACCACCTCGGCGCTCACGCCGTTCTCGGCGAGTTGATCGGCGGCGCGCAGCGCCAGCTTCACGGTGGCGCCCATCCCGACGAGGGTCACGTCGTCGCCCTCGCGGGGAAGCGCGGCGCTCCCGATCGGCACCTCGTAGTCCTCCTCGGGGACCTCGCACTGGTCGTTCAGGATGCCCTTCGGTTCGCAGAAGATGACCGGATCGTCGTCGCGAATCGCCGCGAGAAGCAGCCCCTTGGCGTCGCGCGGGTTCGAGGGGATCACGGTCTTCAGGCCCGGAATGCCGGCGGTGATCCAGTAGAGCGACTGCGAGTGCTGCGCTGCGGCCTGCATCCCCGCGCCGGTGAGGGTGCGCACCGTGAGCGGCACGCGCGCCTTGCCGCCGAACATGTAGCGGAGTTTGCCCGCCTGGTTGAGCAGCGGATCGAGGCACACGCCGATGAAGTCGATGAACATCAGCTCGGCCACCGGGCGGAGGCCGGTGGCCGCCGCGCCGACTGCGGTGCCGATGAGCCCCATCTCGCTGATCGGCGTGTCGAGCACCCGGTCCGGGAAGGCCTTGACGAGGCCCTTCGTCATCCCGATCACACCACCGGCCTCGTCGACGTCGTCCCCCTCGCGGAGTCCGCCGCCGGCGACGTCCTCCCCCATCAGCACCACATCCGGGTCGCTCTCCATGGCGATGCGCATCGCCTCGTTGATCGCTGCAGTCGTGGGGAGTGTTCGCGCCATGATGGCTCCAGGCTTCGCTTGGGACGAGCGTGTTGGGGTCTGGACAGCTCAGGGGTTCACGTAGACGTCGGTGAGCACTTCCTCGGGCCCAGGGACGGGTGCCGCCTCGGCACTCTCGATCGCCGCTTCGAGCTCTCGCACGACGTCGCCGTCGATCTCGCGCAGAGTGTCGGCGTCGAGGAGGCCCGCCTCGGTGGCCTTGGTCTCGAACCGGTCGAGCGGGTCGCGGTTCTGGATCCAGTCCTCCGCCTCTTCCTTCGATCGGTAGGCGAGCGGGTCGCCGACGTAGTGGCCGTAGAAGCGGTAGGTCTTGCACTCGAGCAGCGTCGGCCCCTCGCCGCTGCGCGCGCGCTCGATGGCCTCGCCGGCCTTCTCGTAGACGTCGAAGAAGTCCATCCCGTCGGCGATCAGGCTATGCATCCCGTAGGACACCGACCGGTCGGCGATGTCTTTCACAGGCACCACGAAGGACGTGGGCGTGAACTCGCCGAAGCCGTTGTTCTCGACGACGTAGACCACCGGGAGCTTCCAGTTCGCCGCCATGTTGAGCGACTCGTGGAACTGGCCCTGGTTGCTGGCCCCGTCGCCGAAGAACGCGATCGAGACCGCACCGGATTTCTTTTGTTTGGCGGTGAGCCCCGCACCCGTCGCNNTCGGCGATGTGCATCGAGCCGCCCTTGCCCTTGCACACGCCGGTGGAGCGGCCGAAGAGCTCGGCCATCATGCCCGCGACGTCGACGCCCTTGGCGATGCAGTGGCCGTGGCCCCGGTGCGTGGACCCCACGAAGTCGGTGTCGGAGAGGTGCGAGCACACGCCCACCGCCACCGCCTCCTCACCGGCGTAGAGATGGAGGAAGCCACCCAGTTTTCCGGCGGAGACGAGGTCGTTCAGTTTTTCTTCGAAGGCGCGGATCATGCGCATCCGGCGATAGGCTTCGGCCAATTGGTCGCGGCTCAAATTCATCGGATCCTCCGGATCGAAGGAGCGGCTCGGTCAGCGGCCCCGTCGGGCATGATGCCACCACCCCGCGGCAAAGAGAAGATCATTCGAGGAGACGGGCGCGCAGCTGCTCGCGACGTTCGGGCCCACACTCGAGGGGCCCGTGCAGGTAGGCGTCGACGGAGCCCACAAGGGCTCGGATCTCCTCGAGCGCGGCGCCGAGGTAGCTGGGGTGCGCCGCGACCACCGGGCGCAGCACCTCCGGCGCGATCGGCGGGGCACCTTTGTCGGCGTAGCGCCGGAGTTGTTCGCCGAGCGCCCATTCCCCGTCGAAGTACCGCTCGGAAAGCAGGTAGTCCTCCATGACGTCGTCGCGCGATACCCCGAGGGCGAAGAGCAGCATCGCCACACCGAAGCCGGTGCGGTCTTTCCCGGCGGCGCAGTGGATCAAGACGGGGCCCTCGGCGTGGGCCACCTCGCGCAGCAGGGCGGCGTAATCGGCGTGATGATTCCGCGCGAGGTCGCGGTTGATGGCCGTCATCATTTCGCGCATCTCGGAGGCACTCGCGGTCCCCGAGGTCAGCCGCTCGCGATACCCCTGTGCGCTCCCCGGGTAGAGTGCGAGATTCGTCATGCGGGCGTGTTCGCGCTCGGGGAGTGCATTCGGTGCGCGTTCGAGTTCTTCCCCATCGCGAAGGTCGAGAATGCGATCGAGCCCGAGCGAGCGGATGGTGTCTCGGTCCCGGTCGGAGAGTCGCGAGAGCTCGCCGGAGCGAAAGAGTTGGCCCCAGCGGACGCGGGCGCCGCCGGCGCCAACGTATCCACCGAAATCCCGGAAATTGGTGGCGCCGTCGAGGGAAATCCCCCGCTCTCGTGTGGCCTTCGTCTTCTGGGTCATCGCCGCGCAAGCCTACCGGACCCGGCGGGCCGGGGGGGCGTACGGGCGCTGCGCTCCACGGCGGGGCGGCCCGGCAGCATGCCCCCGGGCTTCGCGTTAGCCTTCTCGGCCTCGCGAGGAGACCAGTATGAGCGTGCGCATCGGCATGGGAATCTCGAGTTTTCCCTTCCAGAACCCGGGCAGCTTCTTCCGCTGGGCGGAGCTCTGCGAAGAGAAGGGCGTCGACTCGCTGTGGCAGACCGACCGCCTGGTCGGCCAGGACGCCTACCTCGAGGCGATCACCGCCGTCGCCACGCTCGCCGGGATGACCGAGAAGGTCCGCTTCGGAATGAACGCCGTCGTGGCCCCGCTGCGGGATCCCCTCGTGATGGCCAAACAGTGCGCGACGATCGATTTCCTGAGCGGTGGGCGCATGCTCCCCATGTTCGGGGTGGGCTACCCGGGCGCCGGTGAATGGCGTGCCACCGGGCGCGATCCCAAGACCCGGGGGCGCCAGGCGAACGAGATGTTCGAAATCATGGCGAGGCTCTGGTCCGAGGAGAAGGTGAGCTACGAGGGCGAGTTCTATCGCTACGAAGAGGCCACCATCGCCCCGCGCCCCATCCAGCAGCCGATGCCGCTGTGGATCGGGGGCAACAGCAAGGCCGCGATCAAGCGCACCGCCCGGCTCGGGAATGGCTGGATCGGCGGCGCCGCCACCCCCGACCAGGTGCGACAGGTCATCCAGGCGATCAAGGCCGAGCTGGAAGTGACGGGTCGCCACATCGACGAAGATCACTTCGGCGCCACCCTCGCCTACCGCGTCGGCAGCTGGGACGACGACGCCGTCAAGAACTTCCCGCTGCTGCGGCGCGCGGGTGTGGGCGACGACGTCGACCTCAACCCGCTGCTCTGCATCGGAAGCCTCGACGAACTCATCGGCCGCCTCAAGAAATACCGAGACGCCGGCGCCCACAAGTTCGTACTGCTGCCGATCGCCCAAGGAGAGGACGACGTCTTCTACCAGACCCAGCAGGTCGTCGAAGACGTCATCCCCGCCATCGAGGGCTGACCTCGCGCCCAGGCTCAGAACCCGCCGCCACGGCTACCCCGTGCAGTCGGGTACTTCGCGGAGCCGGAGGAATACCCCGTCTGCGCCATTCGTGGCTTTAGTGACGGAGCGGGAAGAAGGTCCCCTCCGCGCAATGGCTCGGCGGTCACCTCTTCTGGTTCACCTAGATCAGTTGCTACGCGGGCTGGGTTGCCGCGCCTCCGCTTGAGTTGCGCTGCGGGGACCTACTTCCCGCTCCTCGCAACGACTTGGTGTTCGCGGGGTCTTCCTCGAGCTCCTACGTGGCGTTCCGATAGGCGGTGTGGTCCCCGCGAACGACTCCCTCCGTGCTCAGGACGCGAGAGCCACGTGGTCGGGTCTCGTCCCTCGGCGGAGGCAGGCCGGGTCTGGCAGAACGACGGGTTTGTGGAGTGGGGGTTCGCGAACTTTGGATGCCGGTGGGTGGGTGAGCTGTTGGGACTACCCGTTTCGAATAGCAGGAGGTCGCGAGGAGACGGAGGAAGGCCCCCGTAGCGCAACTCAAGCGGAGGCGCGGCAAGCGCTTTCACGTGGCAACGCATCTAGGTGAATCGATGACGGTCGCCGCCGAGCCATTGCGCGGAGGGGGCCTTCCTCCGGCTCCGCGTGGCAACGCCGCGGGCCATTGAGCGGAGGGGTTACCCGCGCCATGGCAGTGGGGCGCGCGAAAGGCGTACGCAGAAAACAAACGCGCCACGCCGGAGAACCGACGTGGCGCGCTTAGGGTCGAGCGATCCCGTGGCTAGCGTGTGAGCCAGTCGAACTTTTGCGGCTTCCGGGTCGCCTTCGGGTCGATCATGATGTTGACCAGTGACGGCACCGGGCATTCCATCGCTTCGAGGAGCGCCTTGCGCATCTCTTCGGGGTTGGTCGCGAAGAAGCCGCGGCCGCCGAAGGCTTCGATCACCTGGTCGTAGCGCGCGCTCGGTGTGTAGACCGAGGGGAGCGGCGGGTCGCTGAGTTCGGACACGCCCTGGCCGATGCCGTTGTTGTTGATGACGACGAAGGTGATCGGCAGCTTGTGGCGGCAGGCCGTCTCCACCTCCATCCCGCTGAAGCCGAAGGCCGAGTCGCCTTCGACACACACCACCTTCTTGTCCGGGTGTACCGCGGCGGCCGCGATGGCGAAGCCCAGGCCGACCCCCATCGTCCCGAAACTCCCGGCGTCGAGCCGGTGGCGGGGCAGGTAGTTCGGGAGGACGCTGCGGCCGATGTCCATCGTGTTGGCGCCCTCGCTGCAGATGATGGCGTCGCGCGGCGTGGCGTCGCGGATCTCGCGGAGCACGCGGTAGTAGCCCATCGGCACCGAGTCGTCGTTCATCATGGCGTCCACGAGCTGGCGGTTCTCTTCGATCTTCTGATTGAGCTCGCCCCACCACGCCGAGGTGCTCGAGAAGCGCAGCGGCTCGGCATCGATCGCATCGTTCAGTTGGTGCATGATGGCCGCCGCGTCCCCCACGAGGGCGGCTTCGGTGGGCACGTTGGTCCCCACCTCCTCGGCGGCGATGTCGAGCTGCACGACCCGCACGTCCTTGTTGAAGCGCGGCGGCAGGCCGAAGTGCAGGATCCAGTTGAGCCGCGCGCCGATCAGGAACACGACGTCGGCGTTCTGGAGCGCGTGGGAGCGCGCCGGCGCGATCGACAGCTCGTGGTCGTCGGGCACCACGCCCTTGCCCATCGGCGAGGGCAGGAAGGGCAGCCGCGTCGCCTCGAGGAACTCGCGCACCTCGTCTTCGGCGTGGGCGTAGGCCGCGCCCTTGCCGACGATCACGAGCGGGCGCTCCGCGCTGCGGAGTGCGGCGATCGCCTTTTCCACCGAGCCGGGGTCGGCCAGGCTCTTCGGGGCGTCGGGGCAGCGATCGCGGACGTCGAGCTGCGACTCGTCGATCTGGTCGGTGATGATGTCATTCGGGAGGTCGACGTATACGGCGCCGGGGCGCCCATAGATCGAGGTGCGCACCGCCTTTTCGATGTAGGTCGGCACACGCGAGATGCGGTCGGGGCGGGTCGAGAGTTTCACGAAGGGCCGCGCCGACTCGATCTGCGGCGCTTCCTGGAAGGCGCCCTGCTCGTTCTGATACGAGTCATTGGCGCCGCCCAGAAGGATCATCGGCCAGCAGTTCGACCAGGCGTTCGAGAGGCCCGCGACCCCGTGCACCATGCCGGGTCCGGACACCACGAGGCAGGCGCCCGGCCGCTGGGTCATATAGCCGACCGCACCAGCGGCGTAGCTCGCAGCCTGTTCGTTGCGGAACCCGNNCGGCGGCGATGCCCTGTACCGGGAATCCGACCACGCCGAACATCGTGTCGACGCCCTGTTGCTTGAGACTCCGCGTGATGACTGTGTTGCCGTCCAATTCGGGCATCGGATTTCCCCTTCTCGGTGGGATGGGTGTGGTAACGGTGCGGTCGGGCGCTCTTTCGCCGGCCGGGCTCCGGAGCGGAGAGTCTACCCCCAAAGGGCCTTCCCGAGCCCATCCGCCCGGCCAGCCCCGACCGGCTCCGAGACGAGCCGCGTC
>JABAHO010005464.1_pt1 | contig 21647 bp, 21 predicted proteins | sample 7062071 | NCBI WGS metagenome assembly JABAHO01 (sample SAMN14534356, study PRJNA622989) | marine sediment metagenome | biome: marine biome [ENVO:00000428]; feature: marine pelagic biome [ENVO:01000023]; material: deep marine sediment [ENVO:00002113] | place: India: Gulf of Kutch | collected...
GACTCTTGCCGACGTCGTCCTCATTGGGGAGGGCATTGGAATCCACTGGGGCTTCTCGACCGCCCGGGAAGACGGTCATGGTGGATGCATAGGTGTGATCGATAGTGACAACGACATAGCCCTCGCTCGCCAGCGCCTCGGCCTGGTTGAGGTTGATGGTGCGAAAACCGCGCCAGCCGTGCGAATAGACGATCACCGGATAGGCGGGCGATGCTTGCGATACAGGGGCGTCGGGATAGGTGTGGGTGTCGGTGAGGTCGAGGTGGTCGAAGCTGAACGATGGGACATCTACATACTTGGCAAGCTGCGGTCCCACCGAGTCGAGGTCCTCGATCCAGGGGCCAGGCTCGGCTTCGGCACCGGGCTCGGCCGGGTAGAAGAACTGCACCATCAGCTCGCGGGGCCCTCCGGGGTTGGGGCCATAGATCTCCTCCCGCGTGCTGTCGACCAGGTGGAGAGAGAATGTTCCCACCTCCAAGGAGCCGCTGGGTGTGGGTAGTCGCGGCACGGGAAGAATCAGCGGCACGGCCAGAGCGGCGATTCCGACGAGGCCACCGAGCGCCCGCGCGACGCTTCTGCCCGGCACCTCGGGCCTGGTCTCGGGTGGCGGGCCGATGAAGTCCCACCAGGTGTAGAGGCCGATTATGACCGCCAGCACATACCCGGGCACCATTTGCCAGCGGTAGCCCTCGAGGGCGAGCTGCCACGGAACCACAATCGCCACTATGAATCCCAGGCCCTGGCGCCAGCCAGGATGTCTGACGAATCCGGGCAAGATAAACCACAGCGCGATCAGCGCAAGCAGGACTATCTCGAGAGTGCGCATAGCTATCTATCGGGTTGCGACCGGGCCTAGCTTAGTTTTCGCGCTCTTTCGGGCGGGGAATTGTCTCGAGTTGTCGTGGGGAGATTCAACAGTTTTCCGGAACTAGCCGATAGCCTGCGGACATGGAAGATTTTCCTGGAACCGTGACCATGGTCGGGGACACCGAGGAGTTGAGCGTGACTGCGACCGCCAACGGCGGAGCCTTGCGGATCGTGGCCGGGACCACTGAGCTGGGAGCCTGGGACCTGACCAAGGACGGACACGACTTCCGTCGCGATGGCCTTTATCTCCGGGATGGCGTCGACGAGCTCGTTTTTGTGGCGGACGATCACGACGGGTTCGTGAAGGCGATGCGTGCCGAGCGGCCCCGTCGCCCCCCTCGGCAACGCCCTCGCCTGCAAGGACGGTCCTGGCTCAGTGGCCTGAGCACCAGAATCCGCTGGGCATGGGATCGGATCCCCACTCGCTACCAGCCGTTGGTGGTCGGGGCCCTGGCTCTGTTCCTACTGGGGTTGTTGTGGCTCTGGGTGCTTGTTCTCTTGTTCGCCCTGGTTTTCAGCGCCATCCTGCTCGCCGGCATAGCCACGGCCCTTGATCCGTACCTGGCTGTGAAGCTCCCAGAGCGCGTGTCGCCGGCGCTGTTACTCGGCGTCGGACTAGGCGGCCTCGCCCTACTCACGATTGGGGCCTTGTTGCTCTGATCGAGACCGAAACAGCGGCCGCCTCCTGGAAGGTAAGGGCGGCAGGCTTGGGGGCCATTTTTTCCGCCGTCACCACAACGTACTCAGCGCAGGAACCTCCGTCTGTCTCACCGTCAGCCTCATCGCCGGGTTCTATTCCAGGCACTGCCTGACCGACGAATGTGACGACTCCGGCAAAGTCGAATCCGTGGATGCGTTTGCTGGGCCGTCGCAAACCGGTAACGAGGCGAATGACACAGGGTTCCCCGCGCATGAGCATCAGGTCACCGATATGCAGCGCCGCTGCCCGTACCGCAACCAGAACTTCGTCCTCCTTGGAGGCAGGGTCCGGCACATCGCAGAGTAGAAGGGCGTCGGACCCTCCGTAGGTATGCTGGACGATCGCCTTCATGCTAAGTCTGATTGCTGCAATTATCCCCCTGTATCCGTGAGGCGCTGGCTAACGCAACTGGTTAGTAATTCTGGGGGAAGAAGACAATGTCGCCGAGACAGACATTTACCTGTCAGGATGCCGTGCTTCTAAGGGAATAGCTCTGTAGGCTCGGGCCTATAGCCGCGTCAACTATCATCAATCATTGTATGAGTATGGTGAATGCTGAGTTTGTTACCGCAGCTCGTTTGAGGCACGCATGAATGCCGAGTCGGCTGCGGACGACGATCAAACCGATCCCCAAGCCGGGCCCGGGCTGAGCACGCTCGACGACGTTATTAATGGTATTGGCGCCAAGGTGCGATTCATGCGGACTCGGAAGGGTCATTCGTTGCAGCAATTAGCAAGGCTCGCCGATGTATCCGCCGCCGCGATCCACAAGATCGAACGTAACGGCATGGTACCGACGATCACCACACTGATGAAGCTTGCGGCCGCGCTCAACCGACCGGTTAGTTACTTCATTTCCGAGGAAGAGGAGGACGACCGGCTGCAGGTGCACACGACGCCGAAGAATCGCCGGTCGGTACTCACAACTATCCCGGGTCTCGAGCTGAAAAGCATCTCGGGTGCATATGGAAGATTTTTTCTTGCGGGTGCCCATGCCACGGCACATTCGGGAAGCGAGTCCGGCCCAGGCCCAACGACTCACCCGGGCGAGGAACTCGTATACCTTTTAGAGGGCAAGCTTTGCTTCGAGTTCGAGGACGAGGTGTTGACACTTCGGCCTGGTGACTCGGTTCACTTCCGCGGGGACGTTCTCCACCGCTGGCATAATCCTGCGTCCAAGTCCGCAAAGGCGGTATGGATGGCGCTGCGACCGATCTGATCATCGGTCCCTCAGCGCTATCACTGCCTCGCTGAGCCACCGGCAGTTGCTGCGCCTCGGTTCCGCCCCGACTCCGCCGATCCGCAGCTGATACTATGGTCAACGCCGGATCGTACTTTAGTGGTTGGCATGTTCGACTCAACGAGGGGCTGGTTTCGGGACCTGGTCACGAACAGCAACCTAACCGCCGATGGCCGGTCGGAGAGTGGGACTAGTGCTCCGATGGGAGGCGTCAAGAGATGCGAATAGTTGTTGTCGGCGGTGGAGCCGCCGGCATCGGCGCCCAAGGCGGTGCGAAGGCAGCTGCGCCCGACGCCGAAGTGGTGCTTTACACCGAGTTCGAAGACGTCGGCTATAGCCCTTGCGGTATCCCGTTCGTGCACGGGAAAGAGATTGATAGATTTGAGACTCTCATCCTGCAGGACAAGAAGTTCTACGAGGACGCCGGCTTCGACATCCATTACACCACCAGGGTCGAGAGCGTCGACACTGCCCGTCAAGAGGTGCAGGTTGCCGGCGAAGGCACGGTCAGCTACGACAGCCTCGTACTGGGCACCGGTTGGAACTACGCCGACCCGGGAGTTCCCGGAAGCCAACTCCAAGGCTTGCACTACGTCAAGAACATCCGGCGGGCGATGGAATTCGACAAGGTACTGGACACGGCCCAGGTCGCGGTAGTCGTGGACGCCTCACCCATAGGGATAGAGATGGCAACGGCGTTCGCGCACCGGGGCCTGGAAACCCACTTCGTGGATCCTGGTGGCTGGCCGTTGGCAGACGTGGCCGATCCCGAAATCATGGAACCGGTCGAGGAATCTCTGCGGGAGCTCGGCATCCACATGCACATGCAGACGACTGTCGACCGGTTCGTTGGTGAGAACACCGTGAGAGCAGTGGAAACGTCCGCCGGTGAGCTTCCTTGCGATGTTGTTGTTGTCGCGACACACAAGTCGCCCAACACCGACCTCGCTACCGGCGCCGGGATCAAGACCGGCTCGACCGGTGGCATCATCGTCGATGATGGCATGGCCACCTCCGCCGAGAACGTATGGGCGGCAGGAGACTGCGTCGAAATCCCACATGGCCTGACGAGTGTGCCGATAAATGGTCTGTCCGGAAGCCACGCCTACTCGCAGGGAAAGGTTGCCGGGGTCAACGCCGGGGGTGGCGAGCGCGCTTACCAAGCGGTACAGGTGCCGTGGGGCATGGTGGCGGGGACCTGGACTATCGGAGGCGTTTCGTTTGGGGAGACGCTAGCGACAGCCCTCGGCATTCCCCACGTGGTCGGCTTGGCAGATGGGATCTCAAAGGCGAGGTACTACCCCGGCTGGTCACAGATCCGCGTCAAGCTCCTGGTCGACCCCGACGACCGGACCTTGGTTGGTGGGCAGATGGCCGGCATCGAAGGCATCAAAGAGCGAGCGGACTTCCTGGCGATGGCAATGCGAGCCAAGATCCCGATTGAAGACATTGCCTGGATGGAGAACGTATATTCGCCGCCGATCGGCGCTCTGAACGAACCAATGGCTTTGGCCGCCCAGAACGCTCTTGGGAAGCTCTGATCATGGCGCGCATGGGACTTCGGTGATGAAGTTCTTCGTTTGGCTACGAAGCAACGCCGAGTTCTACCTCATCGAAGCCGCGCAAGTAGACATGGCCAAGAAGTATCGGAACGGCTCGGGCCCGTTGTTACCGAAGCGAGCCGGTTCGTTCTTTTGGCGACGCATCTTCGTGCCGGTTTACCGGATGCTGCCGTGGTCGATCCGCGGCTCGATCATGCGAGCCATGCCGGGGAGCCATCGCCGCTCGTGGGAAAGGAGGTCGTCCAAGTAGATCGACCTCAGTCCGGTTTCATGGTCGTGCATGAGGTGCACGCAGAACACTTCGGGTCACGCGACAGAAGGTGTAAGTAGGGTAAGGGCGGAAAGGCCGCCACCATTATGTTCAGCCATCAGGCTAAGACCAGGTAAGGAGAACACATGGCAGAATTCGCAAGTGAACGGGTCCAGCCCGGAGACGCAATAGTCGACTATGAGGACAAGGTCTTTCCCGACCATCAGGCTGAGGAAGGCGAGCAGGCTTGGGTGTTCATGCACACCGTGCCCTTCGAGGGTTCGGTGGGTCTGGTCAACATGCTCACCACGACGCGAATCAACCGTAAAGGATTCGATACTCACCTCGTTTTATACGGACCGGGCTCGTTGATGGCATCAGCGTCTCGCGGGTTCCCAAGGGTCGGTGACGAGGCGTTTCCGGGCGCACTCGCTTACAACAAACAGATTCAGACACTGTTGGACGAAGGTGCTCATGTGTACGCGTGCCGATTCTCGGCCGGCATGCTCTACGGCATGCGAGAGGCTGACATGATGGAGGGTGTGACACCGATCAATCCACTCGATGTTCTCGACGCGACACTCACTGCGTATCGCAACAAGGCGCTGGTCCTGACAACCTGGACCCTCTGAGTAAGGCTGACGACCGGAACGACATGGAGATCGACGCGCTGCTAGCGCGGTGGCGCAGCGCCGAGTCGAAGCTCTATCCGATGGTTGTGGTAGACCCGCGCCAGTACGAGGCCAACCTCGAGCTGGTGCGGGCCATGACCAACGACCTCTCAAACGTGACGACGATCGAAGATCTCGTCGCCGCCTACGGCAGCGGGAGTGACCAGTTGGCGGCAGCTGTCGAACGGCTCGGTGTGAGTGCGCCACGAGCGGACATCGGTCCGTTGCTGGTCGATGCGGCGTTCCACGGCCGCTACCGCGAGCTGCCGGGCGAACGGCAACAAGCAGAGGCGGCGAGAAGAATTGCCGAAGCTGGCAAGGGGCCGGCTTGGGTGCTTTTGGCCGAAACCGGCGATGACGGGCCCGAAGCGGCGACGGGTTTCAGCCGCATTGAAATGCACCTTCCCGACGGGCTCGGTGTCCACTCCTACATAGACATCGACGCAGATACGTTCCTGCCTCTCTACGGCATCGAGACCCTGCCCCTTGATCCGGCCACTGGTGAATTCGCCGGCCACGATGCCAGGCCCGAGCGGCACGAGTTTAAGGAACGGACTGAGTGGCTTGACGCACTGGAGACTATCAAGGCCAAGGTAGCTGAATAGTGCTTGGGTGACCGTGTTCCAAGCGCAGCGTTATTGCTGGGAGGCCCTGCTAGCTCGGATGCTCTCGTAGACGGCGCGATGATCCTGGGCTGCGCGTTTCCACGAGAACCGCCTCACCATCTCCTTTCCTACCTCAGCTAGGCCAGTGCGTAACTCGGCGTCATCTGTGAGGAGGCGCATGGCACGGGCAAGGTCCGCGGGGTCACCAGGTGCGACCAGCATCGCGGTTACGCCGTCTTCGAGGTACTCCCTGAACACAGGGATGTCGGTAGCAATCAGTGGGAGCCCCACTGCAAGCGCTTCCATGGCCACCAGGCCCCAGCCCTCTTTGACCGATGGGAATAAGCAGGCATCTGCAGAGTGATACCAGGCCGCAAGATCACGGTCGGAAACCGTGCCGAGCACGACGACATCGGTCTCGAAAGACACGCCGAGCGTTGCCGCACGGGCGAGTGCGGCCGTCCGATACGATTTGTGATCCTGGAACGAGTGACCGCCTACGATGGCCAGCATCGGCGGGTCCTCCATCGAGCGCTTCAGGATCGCAAGCGCCTCGATCATCTCGATCGTTCCCTTGCGGGGTTCGATACCTCCCACAGTGAGGAACAGGAAGCGGTCGACCGCTCCGACGGTGGCCCTGAGCGTGTCTCGGTCCAGGCCACGAGGTCGAGCCAACTTGGCGGTGTCGACACCGTTGTGGATGACGGTCGGAACTAGGCCAAACTCGGCGTGAAGGATCTGCTGCCATTGGCGGCTGACCACGATGAGCTGGTCGGGTTCGATGATGGCCTGCCGCTGGCAATCGATGAGGGCTTGGGTGGTGAAGTCGTCGATGTGATGGACGGTGCGTACGACGGTCGGTCGGTCAGGATGATTGGAACCCATGGCATCCCGGACCCGAGCCGCGGCGCGGGCCGCAATGCAGTCCTGGGTGTGGAGAATCGAGAACTCGGTTGCCAAGGAGCCGAGACCGTCGGCCAGGGCGTCAATTGAGCTGAAGACCCGCTCGTCGAGTGTGTCGGCCCAGGCCGGTGCGGGAATGAACGTGCAGGGCACTTCTGTGTCCCTGAAGAACCCGGTGGTGGGATCCCCCAGCGCAATGATGTGGACGGGTTGGTCGTCGGCAGCCAACGCCTCGGCCAGCGCAAGCGTGTGGACTACACCGCCTCGAGGTTTAGTCGAATACGTGACCAGCGCCACTGTCATCGGCCCAGGTCCTCACGGGAGTTCAGCATCGGAAACTGGCTGATGGCGGGGTCTCGCAGCGCGATGGCGGCTGCAGAGAGGGCGGCGCGCGCGTTGGTCGGAGCAACGATGCAGCCGACGTCCTCCAGCTTCTTGCGCTGGCTTGCGAGACCCTGTGGGTCGCCTTCGGTGCCGAGAACATACGCGACCACTTGAGGCCCATCCTCGATTGCCATCACCTCGGCACATGCCGGCGCCAGCTGACCCGCAGGGTCATCATGGCTGCCGTAACCGAGCACCACGTCGACGAGGATCACGGCGGTGTGGGGGTCGGCACCCTCTTGAACGATCAACTCGAGCCGTGCAGCTGGATCAATCATGGGATGCGGGCGGCCCTTCGTGTACTCCTCTTCGCCCAGATCGAGGCAGATGTGGCCGTCGAGAGGGGTGCCGGCCACTTCCCACTCGGGTCGCAACGGCGTATTCGAGTAGACGGACAAGCCCTGCTCGGCCATCAGCGCCATAGCCTCGAAGCACAGGGTTCCTCCAGAAAACAAGCCGCGGATGGCTGTCCGAGAAGCGTCGACCTTCGCCGAGCCGTGGCGGACGCGTTCAAGGAGACCCTTGTCGATCGGCGAGAAGCCGCCTCCGATCGCCTCGGCTATGGCCACGACTCCCTCCTCCAGGTTGGAGGTCACTATGACGTGCTCCGAAACTTCGATCGGTTCTCGAAGTCCGACCAGGGTGGCGACCAACGGCTTCACGGCTGGTCGGTTCAGTAACTGTCGCGACACCTCCGCTGAGGGCGGTTTCGAGACGAGGAGAATCGCCTCCGTGTCAGGGTCAGCCTCCAGGGAGCGAATGGCCTGAGCGGCCATGATGCCTCCGACCGTCTCGGACAGATCACGCCCGCCGACGCCGATCACGCGGCTGACACCGAGCCCGGCCTGGTCGATGAGGCTCATCACCTCCTGCGCCCCGGTGCCGGCCGCGGCGACGATTCCGACCTGGCCGCTACGTACAGCGTTGGCGAAACCCAATCCGACGCCATTCACAACTGCGGTCCCGGCACCAGGTCCCATCAGAAACAGACCCGCCTCGGCAGCTCGCCTCTTGAGCTCTATCTCGTCCTTGAGCGAGACGTTGTCGCTGAACAAGAGCACATCCATCGAAGCCGTAAGGGCCTTGTGCGCTTCGAGCGCCGCATATTGGCCCCCGACTGAGATCACCGCGACATTCGGGGAACTGAACGATCCGGTTTCTTCGTCGAGGCTCCGTATCGACGTCGGGGTGGACGCTGTCTTTCCCGCGCTTGCGGTGGAGAAAAGTGCAGTCTCCGCGTTGGAAAACGCAAGTTCGATCTGATTACCGCTCGCAGCGATAACGAGGTCGTTGGCACCCACGTTGGCAAGTTCGTCGGCGCTGAAGCCCATGTCGATTAGGGCCTCGACATTGGCCGGTGTTCCGGTCACTGTCGTGCCCCAATCGATCCCTGGTGTCTCGAGGATCGCTCGGGAACCCGCCAGCAGTTTGACTGAATCAAGGTAAGTATTCGGATGCAGACGGATGCCGCGCGTGCTCATACCGAGCCTTTCCCGGCCAAACGCGAGCTCGTGGCCCCCTGAACGACAGCAGATCGCCTGTCAGCGAGCAACGTTTTGTCGAGGCCGGATTCCGCCAATGTCCATCTACCAAACGTCACGGTTCGTTGATGATAGAGGGCGGGGTCGCATCGGGAATCACGGCGGCGCGGCCAGGATCTCCGGAGGTGGACAGGGGGATGGCAGTCCCGCGACCTCTCAACGCGTCACTTGGCCCCCGAGGTATATAGTGTGTCCCATAGGGAATGAGTGTTGCCGAAAGTAAACGGCAGCAATAGCCGGGCCAGGTTTCGACCGGGACTGACTGTGGATTGAGGCAGGCGATCGAGGGAGTGTGAGTTATGAGTTCCCCTAAGGTGACGCGTCGGGTGATCGACGCCCACAGCCATATTGGGGCCATGGAAGCGTGGCAGTTCTACGATTTGAAGGAGCCGGCGATACCCACGGTGTACGACTTTCCAGACACCGCCGCCTATCTGCGCCACCTTGACGGCGTCGGCGCCGAGCGCGGGCTGGTGATTCCAAACTACGGGATTCCTGTCCAGGCCCAACCGTTCTCGCTCAACCAGGTCATGCTCGATGCAGTGACATCGAGTGATCGCTTGGCGGGCGCCCTGTGGGTTTCCTTCCTGCCAGAGAACAAAGAGATGACCTTGGAGGCGCTGACACATGCCGGCGAGGAGCGTGTCGTTGCCTTGAAGACCACGTTTCTGCTGGGTGGCAACCCGAACCCAGATGAATGGGATGACGAGACCCGTGAAGTAGCGGACGCGTGCTTCGACGCGGCAGAGCAGCACGACCTCGTATTCCACTTCCACACAAGCCCGGGCGGCGGGTCGGACCTGAACAACTACATCCCGATGGTCGAGCAGTACGGCAAGCGCATAAAGATCTATTTGGTGCACTTCGGGGGCGGCGTCAGTGGGCACATCAGGCTGGTTCCCCGCTTCCTTGATTGGGTCGAGGAGGGCTATAAGGTCTATGCCGACACGACGTGGACGGTCGGGTTCGGAACTCGATGGTTGCTGGACGAGATTGAAAAGCGTGGAGTTGGCGAGGACCGTGTGCTCTTCGCTTCCGACGAGCCGTGGAGCGACTTCTGGGGCGAATACTGGAAGATCGAAGGCGCGAACGTCAGTGACGAACTGAAGGACAGGGTCTTCCACCAGAATTTCGAGGACCTGTATGGCTCCGCCTGGTAACTCATCGACGCTGCGGCCTGAGCTTGCTCCGCTCATTGCCGACATTCAGAGTCGAGGACTGCGCATCGAGCGAAGCGGCGAGACTACGCGAGTCGGCGGAGCGGGGCCATCTGACGCCGGAATGATCAGCATCGAGGGGGTGAACATCACCGCACCTGTCGGATCGAGCTTTGTAACCGAATCGCCGTACACGCTTCGCGAGGACATCTTCGGCGAGTGGGGCGTCTACATGGGCGAGGAACGCGTAGCCACGGCCGAATTGGCTGAACGACCCCGGTACTACGACCTCACCACCGACGATGGGATTCCATACTGGAAAATAGCGTTGCTCCACCTCGATTCGCTGGCCAGCACCGTTGTGCAAAAGTGCGCCTACTGGGGAACGGATGACCAGTGCAAGTTCTGCGGTATCGAGCTGACACTCGAATCAGGCAGCACTATTGCGGCGAAGCGACCGGAACACCTGGCCGAGGTGGCGGTCGCGGCGCAAGAGCTCGACCATGTCGTGGATATCACTCTTACTACCGGTAGCACCTACGGCCCCGACAAGGGAGCTCTGTACCTCGGGCGCTGCGCGGAGGCTATGCACAATGCGACCGGCTTGTCAGTAGAAGCGCAATTCGAGCCTCCCGAAGATCTCGACGTCCTCGACCAGGTGCACGATATGGGCGTCAGCTCCGTCGGGATACACGTGGAATCGTTCGATCCCGCAACACTGGCCGATATCGCCCCGCCCAAGGCGCGCACCGGCATAGAGGGGTATTTCAAAGCCTGGGAGCGTGCCATCGAGGTGTTCGGAGTTGGTCAGGTCTCGACGTACGTTATTTTGGGCATGGGGGAAGATCCTGATCTGACCGTTGCGGGATGCAAGCGCGCCATTGATATGGGGGTCTACCCCTTTATCGTGCCGCTCCGGCCGGTGCCCGGGAGCCTTCTCGAGAACCTGCTTCCGCCTGATGCCGCCTACATGGAGTCCATTTACCGAAGAGTCGTGCCGTACCTGGTGGAGCGGGGAATTGGATCGTGGAACGTTTCGGCTGGATGCGCCCGCTGCCAGGCGTGTTCCGGCATGAGTCTGATCGAGCAGGAATACATTGAGCTCTCTCCATCCAATAAGAACCGCACTCGCATCCCCCTTCGATCCGTCGATTGATCTCGAATACCTGAGCCGACGGGGGAGCGATTTAGTCTGTCGGCCTACCGCGACTGAGGCCGAACGGGCGATTTGCGCTCAGCTCCGGCACGAGGTCTTCGTGCTCGAGCAGTCGATCTTCGATGTGACCGATAGGGATAGTCGAGACTCCGCTCCGACAACCGTTCACCTAGTTGCCGATGTCGCTGGAGTCGCAGGCGGTACGGTCCGAATTTATCCGCTTGACGAACCGGGCATTTGGAAGGGTGATCGGCTTGCTGTCGTTCGCCAACTCCGAAGATTGATCCTCGGAAAACAGCTCGTCCGGACGGCCGTTCGCACTGCCGGCGAATTGGGGGGGCGAGAGATGATCGCGACCGTGCAGATCCCGAACATACCTTTCTTTGAGCGGCTCGGATGGCACCGGGAGGGTCCACCATCGACCGAGTACGAGCTGCCGCATCAGAAGATGCGAATCGCTCTGAATCGATCCGACCTCTGAGGAGCTCATCGAGTCCGAGAAGCCGTCGGTGAGGTAAGGCCTACAACGGGGGGATTCCGGTGAGATGGTCTTCCTGGAAGCTCACTATTGCTTCCGACTTGCCGCGGTGGGTGACAATCAGTTCACCGGTGTTCGTCACCTCACCAATTCGCTCACAGGTGAGATCGCGCTGGGTGAACCATTCCCGGCATGCTTCCACGCGATCCGGTTCGGCGCAGAGCAGAAACGCGAATGCGGGAAAGGCAATGAGCCACTGTTCAAGTGCCACGCCGCTGGGACCTGGTATGGAATCGAGGTCCAGAATCGCGCCGGCTTGGCGGGCCTCAAGCAACATGGCAAGGGATCCGAGGAGCCCAGCCATGCTCACGTCCTTGGCAGCGACCGAATCGCCGGCAGCTGCCACCTCTGCCAGGATCCTCACGTCACCGGCCATCCGGTCGCGCCTGTCATTGAAAGACGCAAAGAACGGAAAATCGGCGCGCATGGCCCCGTCCAGCGCGCAAGCGAGGAGCACCACCTGTCCGGGTCGAACGTTACGCACCGACAGCAGCGCGGTTGCTTCGCCAACGCCAAAGGCTGATACGGACGCTGGGCCATCCCGCAGTGTCAGGTGCCCGCCGACAATGGGTACGTCGTACATCCGGCTTGCGTCGTGCATACCCTCGAGCACCAACTCAGCGACATCAGCCGGTGCCACCACTGTGTCGAGGATGGCCAGAGGAGCCGCGCCCATTGCTGCCAGATCGTTGACGTTGGCTAGGACTGCCGCGAAGCCGGCGGCTCTCGGATCGGCATCAATGAAGGGCGGGAACATGGCTTCCCCACCTACCACGACTTGTCCTCCTCGAGTTGGGACAAACGCGCCGTCGTCCCCGGGTCCGGTCAGCCAGTCCGTGGTACCCAACACCCGCGATACCAAAGCGATCGGCGCCTTCTGGGCGACTCCGGCATGGTCCCGGTATGCCTCGGCGATCCTCTCCAGCGAAGTCAAAGACTCAGCCTGGCTTTCCGGAACCGCCTCGGTGTGAAGCCGCAGTCGCTAGACCGAGCCCGGCCTATGCTTGTAGGAAAGTGCACGGGCGTTGAGTATAGGAGACGTGATGAGATCGTGGTCAGTGGGCCGTAGCGACCGCTTGAACAAACCACGGCGCCTGGGTATTACGCACGTCATTGATACCGGTGTTCCGCTCGAACATCTTCGGGGTCGATTGGACGTGATCGCCGAGTATGCGGATATTTGGAAGTTCGGCTTCGGAACGAGCTACCTTGATCCCACCGCTATCAAGAAAATCCAGTTGCTGGATGATGCTGGCGTCACATCCTGTGTTGGAGGCACGCTGCTCGAAGCCGCGTGGATCGAGTCCAAGGAGCGCGAGTGTTTGGCTTGGGCGAAGGACCTGGGGTTTTCCTCCGTCGAAGTTTCCAATGGCGTGGTTGGCATGTCGGCAGTCGATAAGCGTCGCCTGATTGAGCTAGCAGCTTCGGACTTTGTTGTGATGTCGGAGGTGGGGAGTAAGGACCCGCATGCCCATGTGTCCGGTCCCGACTGGGCCGACGAAATTGCTAGAGATCTGGCTGCCGGCGCCACGTGGGGGATCGCGGAAGGCCGTGAGAGCGGAACTGTCGGCCTGTACGAACCTGACGGCTCGGTCAGATGGGAGGTCGTCGAGTCGCTTGTCAATGCAGTCGGAATCGAGCAGGTTATCTTCGAAGCTCCCAAGAATTCACAGCAGATTGCCCTCATTCGAGCCTATGGTCCCAACGTCTCGCTTGGGAATATCGCCCCGAGTGGCGTGCTCGCACTTGAGGCGCTCCGGCGTGGCTTGCGGGGCGACACACTTGGTCTCGGAATCGAGACAGGTCGTTGGCCATGAAGAATCTCATGCCGGATCGGTACCGACAAGTCGCCATAACCGAGGTCGACTTCGAGTTGAGCCCTCGGAGCATCGAGGCTTTCTTCCTTGGTCGCGAAGCGTATCGGAGGACTCGGTACATCGTGGTAGTCGCCGACGACGAGATAGCGCTGATCCAGGTCGAGAAGGCTTCGGAAGAACCCTTGTTCTCTCCGATTACCAGGGTCGAGATCATAGGAGCCCCAGGCGAGTGCGCGTTGATCCGCGACGCCGAGACCGATACCGGAATCGCATCGCATTTGGCCATCGCGGCTCAGCGCCAGGCGCCCGACAAACGGTGTGTCGCCGTCATCGGACGCTATGAGCACCTCAGCTTCATCGCTGATCCGGAGCCGGTCGAGATCGTGGTTCGAGACGTGGTTCCGCCGCATCCGGCGAAGCTGGCCGACCAGGCTCAGCGCATTATCGATGTGAGTGAGGACCTGCCACCGATTGTGCTTGTGCCCGACGTAGTTGACCTCGACGACCTTGTGGACGAAGCGAGTGAGTACCTCTTGCCATGTGCAGGGGCAGCAACTGATGATGGCCGGGGGAACCTGAGCTATCTCGACCAGCGGCCCGACTATCGCGATTGGACTCTGGTGGGTTGTACACGGTCACAACAGATCCACACGTGGTTCTACGGTCGCGAGGCTCCGGCGCGAGATTTCTGTCCAAGACGCCGAGCCGCGGACGATGGGCAAGTCGTCTTGACCAAATGCTGCCTGCTCGAGTCCGGCATGGAGGTTCGGGGCACGGTCGTGTACCTACCGTGGGGCTCGACCCTTCAGGGCGTTCGGGAAGGCCTAGGCGCTGCGATTGCCCTCAGCCGGGCGCTGTCGCGTGAATCAACCGAAGCGTCTCCGGGGAGCTCGACCGATCCGCAGCATGCTGCCGTTCGAGATTGACAGTGAGCCGAATCTCCGATTCACAGATGTACGCCCATCTGTGGGGCACCGACGAGCTGCGAGCACATTTCTCAGAGCGCGGCCGTCTTGAGGCGTGGCTGACGATCCTCATTGCATTGGCGGAGGCGCAGGCGTCCCATGGTGTCATCCCGCATGACGCAGCTAAGCAAATTCGAGCAAGGGCCAAGATCGAGCATCTCGATCTGGACTTTATTGCCCAAGAGACCCGACGGACTGCCCACTCGACCCTCGGACTATTACGTGGCCTGGAGAGAGTCCTACCTCCCGACGTCGCCCAGTATGTGTACTTCGGGTCCACCGTGCAGGACATCACCGACACCTGGACGGCACTTACCATGAAGCGAGTCGGGGAGGTCGCGTGGGTTGAGCTCCGGGCGCTGGAGAGCGACCTTCTAGAGTTGGCTGAGACCCATCGATCGCTCGTCATGGCTGGACGGACTCACGGGCAGATAGGTTCGGTCATCACGTTCGGATTCAAGGTCGCTTCGTGGGCGGACGAGATCCGTCGCCACATTCGTCGACTCGCCGACGGTCGGCCACGTTGGCTCGTCGGTCAGTTGGCGGGTTCGGTCGGCACGCTGGGAGCCCTCGACCAACAAGGCCAGGCGGTCAGGGCCGACTTTTGCGGGCTTCTCGGGCTGGAGGATCCAGGCATGTCGTGGACGACCAGCCGGGACCGAATCGTTGAGTTCGTGCTGCTCCTTGCGATGATCGCTACGACGCTGGCCCGCATCGGCGACGAGGTGTATGAACTACAGCGGCCCGAGATCGGCGAGCTGACTGAATCCGCATCAGGTCGGGCCGTCGGCAGCATCACTATGCCGCATAAGAGAAACCCGGAGGGCGCCGAGCACCTCGTCACGCTGGCGCGTGTTGTGCGCTCGAATGCACAACTCCTGTTCGACGCGTCCGTGCAGAGCCACGAGCGCGACGGACGGGGATGGAAGGCGGAATGGGTCGCGTTTCCTGAAGTCTGCCTGCTCACGGCAACTTCTTTGCGCTTGGCACGTGACCTGATCACCGGGCTAGAGGTCAATTCATCCGCGATGGTGCAAAACCTCGACCTGACGGGCGGCTACTGGGCGTCAGAATCGGCGCTCGTGGAGCTGACGGGGAAGCTCGACAAGCATCGTGGCCAGGAAATGCTGCATGAAGCGCTACGACGCGGCCGCAACGACGGGCTCGACTTCAAACACGCCTTACTGGCCGACGAGGAACTGAGTCGTCATCTGGATGCCGAGCTCATCGATAAGTTGCTCCAGCAGCCGGTTCCGGGATCGGCGGCTGCGATGGTAGACGCCGTTGTTACGCGGGCAGTGGTCGAGCGATCTCGCGAATCGGACGAATGGTGCTGAACCGGTTGGAGAGATTTGTGCTGGGCTCTTTCCCGACGCCACTCGCACGGGCGCCACGGCTGGCGTCGGTCCTGGGGCTGGACGAGCTGCTCATCAAACGGGACGATCTCACGGGATTCAGCTTTGGGGGGAACAAGGTCCGGAAACTCGAGTACTTGATAGCCGACGCTCGGGCCCAGGAGGCCGACACCGTTCTAGTGATGGGGGGACCCAGGTCCAACCTTTGTCAGACAACGGCGGAAGCCGCCCGCGTCGCCGAACTGGCGTGTGAGCTGATCTTGTACGGCCATCGCCCGTCGGAGCCGCCCTTGAACTTGCTCGTCGCAGAGCGGGCCGGTGCCTTCAGCTGGTTTACGGAGAGCGACGATCGTGAATCAGTCAACGGGCTCGCCGAAAGACGGGCCGTGGAACTGACAGCAGCCGGGCGCAGTGCTTATCTCATACCTCGGGGAGGTGCCACGGCGGTAGGAGCCGTTGGCTACCACCTTGCTGTGAGAGAAGTTGTCGATCAGCTTCACGCCTTGGGCTTTGAGTCGGCCACGATTCTCGTGTCGGTCGGATCGGGCGGCACTCTCGGTGGCCTGGCTTCCGGGGTATCGGAACTCGACGTTCCGTTGCGGCTAGTCGGAGCGTCCGTGAGCCGGGACCGGTATGAAGCGACCTCCCAGGTCCGGTCGATTGCGGAGCAATGCTCGGAGCTATTCGGCGCAGATCGCCCGACCGTGGATGTGACGATGATTGATGCCCGCGGGCCCGGCTACGCGGAGCCATGGGACATAGCTGAGGCGGCAAGCGAGTTGGCTAGGGCTACTGAAGGTTTGGTGCTCGACCCGATCTATACAGCCAAAGGGGCCGCGGTGCTCGCGGAGTTAGCTACCTCTGGCCTGAGGGGGCCCGTAGTGTTTTGGCACACAGGTGGGATAACCACCGCGATCGACACGATTGCACGAAAGGATGTCGCATGACCGATGACCTTTATAGGCTTGCCGGACCAACTGAACTAGCACCAGCGCAATCGCTGATCGATGCCGGCTTCGCGACCGAGATTGCTGATGCGCCATACCTCCACCATGGTTTGAACCTGGCCGACATGGCGCACGTCCTCGATCTCCACTCCAGAGGCCTGGTACCCGACGACGCCTTTCAAGACCTGGCACGTGTGTTGCTCGAGGCGCATGAGACGTCCCCGGATAACTTCCCGTATGACCCGGCATGGGGCGAAACCTACAACTGTCGTGAAAAGTACTTTTCGGAGTTGATCGGAGATGCCTCGGGTTGGTTGCACGCCGGTCGTCCGCGGCGCGAGGCAGGACGGGTCGCTCTGCGGCTCGTCCTGCGAAGAATGTGTGCCGAGCTTGCCGTCGCGACAGCAGATCTCATTGAAGCAGTAACGGCGATTGCGATAGAGCATGCCGAAACGTATATGGCGGATCAGACCTATCTCCAGCATGCACAGCCATCAACCTTTGGCCACTACCTTCTTGGGTCCGCGGCCCCGGCGGCCCGCGATCTACGGCGGCTTCTGACCGAACTCGAATCAGTGAATCTGAGCCCGGGAGGAGCCGGGTGTGTCAATGGCACGAGGCTGCTCAGCGACCGACTCCAGATCGCCAACTCTCTCGGCTTCGCCGGCATCATTGAACACACTCGTGATGCAATGTGGCAGACGGATGTGCTGATCTCGCTGCTGTCGATCGCTACCAGCCTGGTATCTAGCGAAAGCAAGCTAGCCGAGGATCTCGAGATCTGGGACAGCCCAGAGTTCAACTACGTCGAGTTGGCCGGCCCCTACACGCGTTCGAGCGTGTTGATGCCACAGAAACGGAACCCGTACGCGTTATCAATCGTTCGGGGCGCCTCGGGCGCGCTGATCGGTCGCCTCACGGGTTTTCTTGCGGTAATCAAGACACCGTCGGCGCGCAGTGATAACTACATATACGCGTATGGTGAGGTTCCCCGGGCTTTGGAACTTGCTCATCGGATAACTGTTTTGATGACTGGCGTGGTGTCGACCCTTAAGGTGAGGCACGAGCGGCTCTTCCAACAACTCGAGGCCGGATTCTCACAGTCCACCGACCTTGCTGAATACGTGATGATTGAAGCAAGCATCGACTATCGCACGGCATATCGGGTGGTGGGCCACACCGTGCGCGAGGCGAGTCGGAATGGCCTGCGTGGCCTGGACATCAAGGGTGCCGATATCGATGCCGCAGCTATCGCATTGCTGGGCGCACCGATCGGAATGAGCGATACGGACTTGACGGACGTGCTCGATCCGAGCCGGATCGTGAAAACGCGCCAAGCCCAGGGGGGAGCATCACCCGACGTCGTAATCCATATGGCGACCGGCTTCCGACAGACAGCGCGCGAAGCACGAATCAAGGCCGAGCGCATGCTCGCAGACTATGACTTGGTGGAGCAAGAGATCCTTCGAAAGACGCGGAAGGCCGCAGGTCGTGCTTGAGTCAGGCGACCGAATATTCGAACTCACATCCGAGCGAATTAGACACGTAACAAAAGCGGGATGCGCGGTCGGCCAGCCACTGGAGTTGGTCGGACGGTATGCCCGACGACGCTACCAGCCAAACACGGCTGAATCGGAGTCCCTCGAACTCACCGAACGCCTCGACCTCGAGATCGGTCAGGAGCCTTTCGTGCTTCTTGGCGACGTGGGCGATCGCAAGCGTGAAACACGACGCGACTGCGGTAAGCAGCATCTCCGTGGGTCTCGGTCCGGTGTCGGAGCCGCCCACGTCGAGCGGTTCATCGACGAGCAGGTCGAAGTGCCTCACCTTGACGCGGCATCTGTACTCACCATCCCAAGTGGAGGAGACGGTTCTCATGGATGATCAGTCTATGTCTGGGTCGTCAGAGACTGGAGAGTCCAGCGATGTGCGGGTTGTAAACGTTGGACTCGAGCTACTCGCTGATGCCATCCGGCAACAGGGACATGATGTAATGTCCGTCGACTGGCGGATTCCGGCCGGCGGGGACGCTCAGGTGATCGGCGCGCTCACACGGCTGATGGGGCGGCACGCAAGGCGCATCTCTGAGGCCAACGCAGAGGTCTTTCGACGACTTGACTCGGCGTCGCCGATGCTGACACAAGTGGCTAAGGCGATCGATGTCGTTCCCGGGATGTCTGACCGCACCATTCTGCACCCCGGTCCCCCGCTCGAATGGGCTGAGTTCTGTGATCCATTACGGCGTTCGGTTCGGGCTACTGTCATTGCCGAGGCGTGGGCTGGGAGCGTCGAAGAGGCAGAGGCGCTTGTCGTATCTGGAACTGTGACGCTCGATTCTGCCAACCACCACGCCGCGGTCGCGCCGATGGCGACGGCAATCGGCCCGTCGGATCCGGTCTTCGTGGTCGGGTTCGACGACCGAATGGCGTACTCGCCGATTAACCAGGGGCCTGGCGAGACGGCATGGTTCGGCGTTGACCGGCCGGACGCGGTGGAGCGACTCAGGTGGCTGGTGGACGTGGCGGGACCGATCCTGGCTAAAACGATCGCGTCGACAGGCCCGATAGACGTGTTTGCGATGGCAGCTCAGGGTCTCCACATGGGTGACGACCTCCATATGCGGACGCAAGCAACCGGAAACCTATTGCTCCGGCATCTTTTTGGTGACCTCGTCGACACCGGCGCTGACCAGCTTGGAGCTTTCGCCCGGTACTGGAGCGCGAACCATCTTTTTTTCCTTAACATCGCGATGGCGGCGGCCAAGGCGACGACGGGCTGGGCGGCGGAGGTGGCCGACTCGAGCGTAGTCGTGACGATGGCGCGTAACGGAACCACCTACGGCATCCAGGTGCCGGGAGCGGGCGGTCAGTGGTACGTCGCCCCTTCTCCTCCTGTTCAACACGCCATGTACCACTCCGGCTTTGGGCCGGAGACAAGTGCTCCTGACATCGGAGACAGCGCGGTTCTCGAACTAATCGGTCTCGGGGGACCAGCTGCTGCGGGGTCCCCTGCAGTCGCGGCGTTTGTCGGCGGCACTATGGCCGATGCTCGGGCTGTATCCGAGCAGATGGCTCACATCTCGATCGGCCGGAGTGGGCGGTTTACAATTCCGACTCTCGACCACATTGGAACTCCCGTCGGCATCGATATCCGCAAGGTCGTCGAACTCCAGATCACGCCGTCCGTCACGACTGGAATCCTCCACAAGACCGATGGCTCCGGCCAGGTTGGGGCCGGGGTAGCCGTAGCGCCAATCGAAATGTTCACGGAGGCGGTGCTGGCCCTCGATGCCAATCTTTCCTGACGTCCGAGTCGCGGGAGTGAACACTGCGCTGACAATTGGTGCCGAGGCAGCAGCCAGCCTGCGGGACTCAGCTGCAACGAGGGCGATAGTGGCGTCATTCACAGATGCAACCTATATCTCGAGCGGCCAGCGGATGCTTGTGGTCACGTCCCGCCGCGTTCCTAGTGGGCCCATGTATGTGACAGTCGACACCGACGATGTCAGAGTCGAAATGGGAGCAAGCGTGGTGGCCCATCCCGATCGGCTCGAGCTGGATCACCTGCGCGTCTCCCTCGGTACTGCTTCGGTTTGGACTGGCGAGCTCCCGGAACCAGAGGCACTCGTGGCAGCCCGCGACCTGGCGATCGATGCGCTGGCGCCTGTGGCCGGTCGCTCCGAAATCGCGGCCCCGCAATATTCGAAAAATCTTGATGTCGCGTGCGCCGCGCTTCAGCAAAGGGATTTCGATGGAGTCGCCCGGTCGATCGCCGGACTAGGTCCCGGGCTCACGCCTGCAGGTGACGACGTCCTCTGCGGTCTCCTGGTCGTAGCCGTTGCTGCCGGTGTCCTCTCTCCCGGCGAGTGGACGCCAAGCGTCGACGTCGCAGCACGAACCAATCCACTCAGCCTTTCATTCGTGCGGCTAGCAGCCACCGGTCAGGCAATCGCTCCTGTCCACGACATATTGATGGCCGCTGCTAAGCGTCAATGGCGAGTCTGTGTTACAGCGGCCGAAACTCTTCAACGGGTCGGTGGGACATCGGGCGCCGACGTTGCATTCGGGATGCGGGCTGGGCTGCGCCATCTTATGTCCTGGCGTGGTCCCTCTGCGACAACGCCCCATATGTGCCTGATAGGGCTACGGGGTGCGTTGGTGTAAGAGTTAGTACCAGTGATTTGCGATTGGTGTCCAGCTCGCTTTTTCGGGACGGGTAGGACACATCGGCGGGTCCGGTGGTGTTGAAGTTGCGCAGGAATACGGTGGTGGTTCGAGGAAGCCGCTACGTCGCGGCCTGTACCAGAATGGGCGAGTGGTTGTCGAACTCGATCCGATCGGGAGTGACCGGCCATCCGGGCAGCACAACGGGGCGTGGTTCCTCATCGCAGGTCTTGCCGTCATCGGTGCAGCCGTTCTCGTCATCTCGATCGCTTACTCCGACGACGAAGCGTCGGAATCGTTGCCGACGACGGCGGTGCAACGGACCACTGCGCCAACCGCCCAGCCCGGGAGGGTCGGAGCAGTGCCACAAGGTCGCGGCGATGCCGCGTTTGTTCCGCTGTCTGACGTCCTGCCGGATCTGTTCGGGACACTCCACGCGGTGGTGGGAGGCGATCCTTTCGTATGGGTGACGTGGGAGTCCCACCCTGGTGCTGACAACACCCGCCTGCGACTTCCCGCCGGTTGGCCATTCGGGTTTGGATTCGACGCTGCGGGCGAACGGTTCGCGTTTGCCACGCACGGTCCTTCTGAACAGGGTCGCTACGCGCTCCATCTGAGGCATCCATCCGGCTCGATCACCGAGTTGGTGAGCCCCGTCACCTCGTTTGCCTGGCATCAGACCGAACCGGCGACGATAGCTGCGGTCACGGTTCACGCGCGAGGACGTGCTCAGCTCGCAAAGTTCAGTTTCGAAGATCGGTTTGGCAGCCGAACGAATGTCACCGATGTGCCCCCTGAGGCCCGAATCGTGGCCTGGGGAGACTGG
>JABAHO010001793.1_pt1 | contig 21572 bp, 19 predicted proteins | sample 7062071 | NCBI WGS metagenome assembly JABAHO01 (sample SAMN14534356, study PRJNA622989) | marine sediment metagenome | biome: marine biome [ENVO:00000428]; feature: marine pelagic biome [ENVO:01000023]; material: deep marine sediment [ENVO:00002113] | place: India: Gulf of Kutch | collected...
ACTGGCAGACGGTGGTATTCACGGTCCTGACCGTCTCTCAGCTCTTTCACAGCCTTGCAGTCCGCAGCGAGCGGGAATCGCTTTTCGCCATCGGCTGGACCAGCAATCCGTTGATGCTCGGTGCGGTCACGCTGGCGCTGGCTCTGCATCTCTCGGTCATATACGTTCCCGCGCTCAACGACATATTCCACACGCAACCGCTCCCGCCCGTGGATCTCGCGATCTGCCTCGGCTTGTCTTCGTTGACGCTGGTCGTCGTGGAGATCGAGAAGTGGATGGCGAGACGTCAGTGGATATATTCGGGCAGATGAATCGCCACTCTGGCTGATCGCTGTACCCCGACCCGGGCGTCTTCGCGAGCCTGAATTACGCGATCAGCCAATGACGGGGCCTTTCTGTCTGGGCACCAAGAGCGACTATGCTTATGCGAGGTCACGGGATAACAGCATGACGAAAGCACGACTGGGACACGCGCACATATTCGTCCGCGACGTGGAGCGATCCGCCGAGTTTTACGCTGACATATTCGGACTCGATGTCACGGAGAACCGACCCGGCGAGTGGGCTTTCTTGTCGTCGGGTGCACTGCATCACGAACTCGCCCTCTCGCAGGTCGGCGCCGACGCGCCGGGCCCGACCGAGGATGCGGTGGGTCTCTTTCACCTGGGGTTCGATGTGGAGAACAAGGCGGAGTTTGCTGAAGTTTTTCAGCGACTGCTGGATCGGGGGGTCGACGTAAATCCAGTCGATCACCGGATTTCGTGGGGCGTCTATTTCGCCGACCCTGACGGCAACGGGCTCGAGATTTGTCTCGACACGCGAGAAGAGTCGAAGGGCACCGACTATTGGGAAGGCAAGAACCGTCCGCTCACACCGGAAAAGATCCTGTCGGCGATTCGCTGAAGCGATCCCGTCGAAGTGACCGGGGTGACCGGATTGCTGTCCAACGTCCGGGGTCGATCCCGAATAGCGTTGGCTTCATGTGTCGAGTTGATGTCAGAATGCGCGCGTCGGCGACGACGGCGGCGGTAGAGAGCTGAAGCTGTCACCAGTGCGTGTATGGCCCGCGGGGCGCACACGTCCGCATACCAGCCAACAAGGAACAACAAGATGGCAAGCGCCCAGACTAATTCGAGTCCCTATCCGAAACCCGCGTACGCCTGGTATTGCCTGAGCATCATTTGTTTCGCATACCTGTTCGGGTTCATGGACCGCATCATCGTCGGCCTCCTGACGCCGGCGATCCAGGCGGATCTCGGCATCTCCGATTCCGACATGGGCATCATCCAGGGCCTGGCTTTCGCTGTCTTTTACACGTTGTTCGGCTTGCCGCTGGGACTCGCGGCCGACCGCACGAACCGCAAATGGCTGCTGGCCGCAGGCACGACGGTCTGGAGCCTCTTCACCGCAGCAGCCGGATTCGCCCGCGGCTTCTGGGGCCTTTTCGGCGCGCGCGTGGGCGTCGGCATCGGCGAGGCCACGCTGAATCCGTGTGCAACGTCGCTCATTGGCGATTACTTCAAGCCTGAAACCCGGCCCAAGGCTTTCGGCATCTACACGATGTCCACGGCGTTCGGTACCGGCCTGACCTATATCCTCGGCGGCGCACTGATCGGCTTCGTCGGCGTTGGCACCGGCAATACGTTCGACATGCCTTTCCTCGGTCCGATCCCTGCGTGGCAAGCGGTCTTCATCATCATCGGTCTCGGCGGTTTGATCCCGGCGGCCATGATGGCGCTGACGGTAAAGGAACCCGCACGTCAGGACCTGGCCGGAGGCGGCGAGTCGAAGGCCACCTGGGACGAGACGGTCGCATTCCTCAAACAGAACAAGACCACGTTTATCTGTCACCACTTCGGCGTCGCGTTCATCATCATGGCGGTCTACGGCTGGGTGAACTGGATGCCGGCCTTCTTCCTGCGCATCCACGAATGGCCCATTGCGACGTTCAGTATCTATTACGGCATATTCGGCGGCATCACCGGTATCCTGTCAGCGATCTCGTCGGGCTTCGTGACGAACTGGTTCAAGTCTCGCGGCATGGTGGACGGGACCATGCGCACCGTCCTGTGCGGTGGCGCCGGCCTTGCAATCGGCACCAGCATCGCACCCCTGATGCCGTCGCCCGAATTGGCGCTAACGTTATATGTCATCGCGGGCCTTTTCGCGAACTGGCCACCTGCGCAGGCGCTGGCGGCCATCGCCGAGACGACGCCCAACCAGCTGCGCGGTTTCGTCACGGCGATCTACGTACTGGTTATCGGCATCGGCGGCGCCGGGCTCGGTCCGTTCGCCATGGGCTGGGTTACTGACAACGTGTTCGGCGACCCGAACTCCATCCACTACTCGATGGCGCTGGTCACATTCGTCATGGGAACGATAGGTACATTGCTGATCGCTTATGGACTGAAGGCGTTCCGCGGCAGCCTGTCGAGGGTGATCTGGACGGACGAGTAACGATCGACGTCGCCGGTTGCCGTACGGTATTTGCCGCCAGGCAGGTGCGGGTCTGAATCCCTAGCCGGCGAGAATCCGGGCGCAGGCTTCCCGCGCTGACCCCGCGGCGCCTTCGGTGCCGATGGTGCCTGGCGGCGTAGCCCCGTCGCCGACGTTGAAAAGACCTTCGATCGATGTCTCGACCGGCATCATATGGCCGGCCCAGCGGTGCATGCCCGGCGCATCGCCGGAATGACGCGCGCGGACGAGGAACTCGGCATCGTCCAGTTGCCCTGGGAAATTCTGACGTAACTCCGCGAGGGTCACGGCGAGGTCTCTCTTGAGGTCACACTTCGCGGCATCGCGAGGGGCGCCGTAAGCCGTGTGCAGGTACCGGCCCGCCGGCGCCAGCTGAGGCGAGATGATCGACGGGATCTCGAGATAGATCAGGTTCTCGTTGTTGCCGAACACCAGGCTGCCGTCGAAGCCTTCGACGAGTGGCTCGTCTGTCGCGAACGACACATGCAGTATCGGCGCAGCGTGCGGTGTGGCGTCGAGTTTTGCCAGATATGCAGCATTGAACGTCTCGCGGCCGCCCGCCATTTCGATCGTCCGGTTGGGTCCGGCATTCGACAGCACGTGGTCGCAGCGAATGCGCTCGGGGTCGTGTCCGCGCTCGNNGGCTGCGTATGCCATCCGCGAGCGCCCCCATCAGGTCGCCGTTGCCGGCGGCTGCCAGCCCGAAGCGACTGCCGCGGCTGCTCGATTCGAGGAAGCGGAAGAACTCGCCAGCCGGAATCTCATGCAGATTGGTGCCCATCAAAGCGGCGCAGAAGCCCTGGAACAGATTCTTCACGGGCTGATTGGTCGTGTGCTGGTCGAGCCAGTCACGGAAACTCTGCGAGTCCGGTGGTATCTCCCGCAGCGCTCCCATGATCTGCTCGAGCAGAAGACCCGCGGCCTCGGCGTCGCCTTCGAACGCGAACTCGAGCATCCCGGCGAGCCCGCCGCCGGTCGGTGGCAGGTCATAGTCGCCGTGCGCAAGGCGGTACCGCATGCGACCGGTCGTCTCGACCATGTTCATCTCGGCGCCGACTGCCGTGAACGACTCGCGGATCGCGGAGTACTCCCCCATCGGGATCATGATCGCGCCCGTCGTCACCGTGTACGGGCCGCGCTCGCGGTGTGAGCAGCGTCCACCGAGGTAGCCCGATTTTTCGACGACGAGCACCCGCATGCCGCCAGCCGTCAGCCGCGCGGCCGCGCACATGCCTCCCATTCCTGCGCCGACGACGACCGCGTCGTAAGCTCTCGAGCATCCTTTCACAATCTTTGTTCCTCCGTCATCGATCTTCTCGACGGACCCCCAAAACCTGCCGTCACGCACCGGCTCTTACGCTCCCCGACCGGCTGCTCCGGCAATGTATTCACCATTACACCGGAAATCCTGCCGCCTCGCGCAATTCTCGCTAAAGCTCGAGAAGTTTTTGCCAGAGTTCGCGCTCGCGAATCCTGAACTCGCTCGAATATACCCGAGGAACCTAACCGCAACCGGTCCGGGTGACGGATGAAGATATTCAAGAAGGAAAAGCAGGTTGTCGAGCTCGCGCTCAAGCACGTCAACAGAACGAGTGATTGTGTCCAGGCGACCGTCGATGCAGCTTGCGACTTCATATCAGGGGACTATTCGGGCGATGCATGCAATGCCGTCATCCGAATACCCTCGAGTCGGATGCAGACAGGTTGCTGAGAGAGATTCGCGATCTTCTGTGTTCCGGCGCGTATCTGCCATCGATACGAGGTGATATCTACACCCCAATGGGTTCGGTTGATGACGTCGCGAATGCGGCTGAATCGTGCTACGACTTTTTTCACGACCAAAAGCCAAAGGTTCCCGAGCAACACCGCGTGCAATTCATCTCGATGCTCGAATCGACCGCCGAGTCGGTACTCGAGCTCGGGCGTGCACTCAGGGCCTACTTCAAACCGAAAGGTTCCGTGGAAACGGTGCAGGAATGCGTCCGGCGGATCAGTGAACTCCAGTCACGGATCGACGACAGGGAAGGGGAGCTCATCAGCGAAATCTTCCGTTCGTCGCTCGACAAGGGTGAGAAGCTGCACCTCAGCAGCTGCATTTCACATATTTCCCGAGTCAGTGACAAGATCGAGAACGCTGCGGACGCTCTCGCGCTGGCGAGTCTGAAGTCGATTGTCTGAGGGGCGTCCCGGCTCCCTGCCCGGTGGGTCGAAACCGTTGTCGATACGCGCTTTCTTAGGCATCATCCCCAGTCTCGGCAATCGGCAAATCCGGGCTCTCGGAATCACGGCACGCGCGTTTCGACTACGCACTACGAGACCGTGAAACCAGCGTATCGGAGAGGGCGCGGACCGCCGAATAGCGCAATGTTTGTCCGTGGTAATACTGCGTTTTCCCGGCGCACTGCCGCGGCGTAGAATCTGGGTATGTGCGTAGCAGGAAGAAGGCCGACACATGTCGACTAGCATGGATGAGAACGGGCTGTCACCGGCGACCCCTGTCGAGCCGGACGGGGAGTCCGATGCCGAAGATTTCGGCCTGTCAGATTCACAATCCGCACCGACCCCGGTTCAGGCCGAGTCAGAGCCTGAAATCGATCTCAAGTCGTCGGACCTCTATCTCAATCGTGAACTGACCTGGCTCAAGTTCAACAGCCGGGTGCTCCTCGAAGCGGCGGACGAGCGGAATCTGTTGCTGGAGCGCGTGAATTTTCTGGCGATCTCGGACAATAACCTCGATGCGTTCGTCATGAAGCGCNNGAAGCGCATCGGGGGGCTGAAACAGCAGCTGGCGGCGGGCGTCCAACAGCCGACGGTCGACGGGCGAACACCCGCGCAGCAAATCATCGAGTTGAACGAGGAGATCCAGTCGTTTCGCGCCAAGCAGGAGTCGGTGTATACGACGCTTCTTGCAGAGCTCGACGCCAATGGCATCCGGATCATCGACTACGAGAACCTGGCACCGGCCCAGCGGGCTGACATACGGGACCAGTTCGTCCGCAATATCCTCCCCATCCTGACGCCGCTTGCCATGGACCCGGCTCACCCGTTCCCGTTCATCTCGAACTTCGCGGTCAACCTGCTCGTGACCATGCGATACCCGAACGACGAAGAGATTCACATGGCCCGGATCAAGGTGCCACTGATCAAAGATCTCACGTCGCGACTGCTGCCGCTGGATCGGAACTCGTCGACACACGAGTTCGTCTTGCTCGACGACGTCATGGCCAATAATCTGGATCTGTTGTTTCCGGGCATGGAAATCGCATCGTGCGAATTCTTCCGGGTGACCCGCAACATCAATGTTGGTCCTAGTGAGGAAACCGCGACGGATCTCCTGGAGCTCATCGAAAGCGAGCTTCGGCAACGCCCCTTCGCACCTATCGTCAGGCTGGAAATCGAGAAGGGGATGAACCCGTTGCATCGCGGCATGCTCGCCTCTGAACTCGGACTCGACCCGGACCTCGACGTATTCGAATCCGTCGGCCTCCTTGGCATGCGCGACCTTTTCGAGATCGCATCACTCGAGATTCCCGAGCTTCACGAGACGCCCAATCTGCCGGCGGACCATCCGCTGCTGGCGAGCGACACTCGCAACATCTTCCACATCCTGCGCGAGAGCGGTCCGCTGCTGCTACAGCATCCCTATCAGTCTTTCGCGAACTCCGTCGAGCGGTTTCTCAGGACCGCAAGCGAGGATCCAAAGGTCCTGGCGATCAAGATGACGCTCTACAGGACCTCGGCCGAAGCAGAGATTGTCGATCTACTGATCAATGCCGCGAGAAATGGCAAGCAGGTTGCGGTGCTCGTCGAATTGAAAGCGCGCTTCGACGAGGCGGCCAACATCGATCGGGCCAGATCGCTCGAGGAAGCCGGCGTGCACGTGACCTACGGCGTGCTCGGCCTCAAGACGCACAGCAAGACCATACTCGTCGTGCGCCAGGACTANNACGCACAGTAAGACGATGCTGGTCGTGCGACGCGACTTCGATCGCCTGCGTCGTTACTGCCATATCGGCACCGGCAACTATCATCCCGCAACCGCGAGGCTCTACAGCGACCTGGGCCTGATGACGTGCGACGATGATATCGGCAACGACCTGACCCAGCTCTTCAACTACCTGACCGGCATTTCCCCACCGCCCAAATACAGGAAGCTCCTCGCCGCACCGAATGCACTGAAGAAGCCCTTGATCCGCAAGATCGACCACCGGGAGATCGATCTGCACACCGCAGAGGAACCGGGTCACATTCAGTTCAAAGTGAATGCACTGGAAGACCCCGACATAACCGAAGCGCTCTACCGTGCTTGCCAGGCGGGCGTGAAAGTGGATCTGATCGTCCGGGATACCTGCAGGTTTCGACCGGGCCTGCCGGGACTCAGCGAGACGGCGACCGTTATAAGCATCGTTGGCCGGTTTCTCGAACACGCCCGTATTTACTATTTCCGCAACGGCGGCGACGAGGAGTACTTCATCGGCTCCGCGGACCTCATGCAGCGCAATCTGGAATCCCGCGTCGAGGTGGTCGCGCCCGTCGAGGATGCCGAGCTTCGACAGGAGCTCAGAATGATCCTGACGGCGCAGCTCGGAGACAACCGGAGTGCCTGGGTCATGCAATCGGACGGCAGCTATGTTCATAGAAGCCCGGCTGAGGGGGAGAGCGAGCGCGGCTGCCAGTCGCAGCTGATTCGGGCCGCACAAAAACGCCAGGTAGCCGCGTCATCGCACAAGGAAAGGAAGATCCGTAGCAAATTGCTCAACCGTTTCCAGAAGCAATTGCGGGGATCGACGACCTGAAACCGATGGGTAGCCACAGTTGAACCGAGCGTGGGCGCCGGCGGCGTAACGACAGACACAGAAACAATGGTTGCCCCGCAAGGGTGACCGTCACTGCATTGACAGGAGACTTGCCGATGATCCAGGACATTCGCGCAGGCGCGGTACTCATTGCCACCATCACACTGGTCGCTTGCGGCGGTGGAGGCGAGCGGCGCGAAGTCATCCAGAACAAGGGATCCGACACGCTCGTCAACGTCGCGCAGGCCTGGGCCGAGGACTACCAGACGGTCGACTCGACCGTCGTGGTTGCCGTCAGCGGAGGCGGTTCCGGCACGGGCATCGCGGCATTGATCAACGGTACGGTCGACATCGCAAATGCGAGCCGCGCCCTAAAGGACAAGGAATACGAACAGGCGCAGGCTGCAGGTCAGTCGCCACTGGAGCATATCGTCGGCTACGATGCGCTCGCCGTGTATCTCCATCAGGACAATCCGGCCGACACACTGTCGATCGCACAACTCCAGGAAATCTACGGCGATGGTGGAACCGCGACGAGCTGGACAGATCTCGGCATCGAAGTGCCGGGTTGCCAGGACCAGGAGATCGTCGTCGTGAGCCGGCAGAACAATTCGGGCACATACGCCTATTTTCGCGATGCCGTACTCGGTGGCCAGCGTGACTACAGGCTCGGTACGCGGGACCTTCACGGATCTAAAGACGTCGTGGATCTCGTCGAGAAAACGCCATGCGCGATCGGTTACAGTGGGCTCGCCTATGCCACCGAGCATGTCAAGCTCGCATGTGTCGAAACGGGTGAAGCCGGTGGTTGTATCAGTCCGTCTGTCGCCACAGCCAGTGACGGCAGCTATCCGATCGCGCGACCGTTGTTGATGTATACGAACGGAACGCCGCAAGGGAAGCTGAAAAACTATCTCCACTGGATACTCAGCGATACCGGGCAGTGCATAATCGTGGACAAGGGTTACGCACCTGTCAGAGCTGTTGATTGCGGATGACAGCTGTAGTCGCGGGCCATATCGATATCTGACTAGCGAGGGGAAAACGTCTGGTCCTCGTTGCCGGACGATTGGGAGTCTATGAGTCACTACGAAGAACGTCTCGAACAGGACCTCACGATCATCGACACCGAGCTCGATGCGCTTGGTGCCCGCGTCAGCCAGGCCCTGCGTGATTCCATGCGGGCGCTGTTGACGGGAGACCGCGAGATCGCGCATCGAACGGTTCTAGGTGACCACCCCATCAACCGGGCATCCCTGCAGCTCGACTGGCATTGCCACACCTTTATCGCGCGGCATCTGCCCAGTGCGGCACACCTCAGGCGAATCTCCTCGGTCATCCGCATCAACGTGTCGCTCGAGCGCATCGGCGACTACGCCGTCACGATATGCCGCGAGGGGCTACAGCTCGATGAGCCGCCGGGACGCAAGGTTTCGACCCAGCTGCAGTCCCTGGCCAACCAGGTCGAGAAGCTGCTCGACGATGTGATCGATGCATTTGTCGAAGGCAATGTCGACAAGGCCCGCGCATTGCGATCGATACCCGAGCAGGTCGAACGATCGATGGACGGCGTGTATGCCGGGCTCACCTCGAGCAAAAAACGATCGACCCGGGAGATCGTCGCCATTTTCGTCGTCTTCAGCCTGCTCAAACGGGTTGCNNTATTCCGGGTGCTCTTCATCGACGAGACCAATAGCTACCGCAGCCAGATGGCGGCAGCGATCGCACGCAAACGCTTTCCCAACGTGGGCGAATACAGCAGTGCCGGACGTGACCCGGCGCAATCGGTCGATCCCGCACTCGTCGAATTCCTCGAGGAGCACGGCATCGACAGTCACGAGGTCGCGACGAGGAGCATCTCGTCAGTGAATCCCGATCTCAACACATTCGACCTGATCGTCAGTCTCGACGACGACGTCCGGTCATTCATTCCGTCCGTTCCGTTTCACGCCACCGCGCTGCAGTGGCGGGTTCCCCGATTGTCCGAGGACCTGACGACCGAGCAGAAGACCGAGGAATTCGGGAATTCCTACCGCATGCTGACTGAGCGCATCGACCAGCTCATGCAAACCCTGGTCGGTGACGATGCCACCTGAATCTCCACGCATGCCCACGGCGGCCCTGGCCGGCGATCTGGACCGGCGTGATCTCAGGTGGTACACGGACAAGGCCGTGCAACTCGTCGTCTTCATCGGCGGCGTGTCCGCCATCGTCTTCATCATCGGCATTTTCGTATTTATCACGAAGGAAGGGTTTGGCTTCATTGCCACCGACTTCAAGTTCAGCGAGTTTTTCTTTTCGGCCCGCTGGCGCCCGACATCCGATATCCAGGCCACGTACGGCATCCTGGCCCTGATTGCCGGCACCGCGAGCGTGACCGGTCTCGCGATGCTGGTCGCGGTGCCGTTCTCCCTCGGAACGGCGATCTACATCGCCGAGTTCGCGACCGGCAAGACGCGCGAGATCCTCAAGGTCCTCGTCGAGCTGCTGGCGGCCATCCCGTCGGTCGTCTGGGGCTTCATCGGGCTCAGCATCATGAACCCGCTGATCATCGAGGCCTTCGATGTGCCTGTGGGTCTAAACGTCCTCAATGCAGGCGTGATCCTGGGGCTCATGGCAGCGCCCATCATGACGTCGATCGCCGAAGATGCACTCAAGGCCGTACCCGATCGCTATCGCGAGGCAGCCGAAGCGATGGGCGCCACCCGCTGGCAGGTCATTCGCAAGGTCGTTCTTCCCGCCGCGAAGAACGGCCTGCTCGGTGCGGTCCTCCTGGGTGTCGGACGGGGATTCGGCGAAACGATGGCGGTGCTGATGGCGACGGGTCATTCGATCAATCTGCCGACGAGCGTTTTCGACTCAGTGCGCGCGCTCACGGCGACGATCGCGGCGGAGCTCGGGGAAACAGCGGTCGGGTCGCCGCACTACCAGGCGCTCTTCACGATCGGGATTTTCCTGTTCCTAATCACGTTCCTGATCAATCTGACCGCGGACCTCATCGTTCGCGGAATTCGCAAGGAGTAGAACGGGTGTTTGCCGCCACAGATCAGAACGTCCGCAACAAAAAGACCGAGCGGCTCTATCGGATCCTGTTCGGCTTCATGACGGCCACGCTCGTGTTGCCGGTCATCATCATCCTGACCACGCTGATCTACAAAGGCGGCCCTGTCATCTCCATCGACTTTCTCTTTACGAATCCGACGAACGGGATGACGGCCGGCGGCATATTCCCGGCGCTGCTCGGCACCGTCTGGCTCGTACTCGTTGCGCTGCTCGTCTCCGTGCCGCTCGGCGTCGCGGCGGCTATCTATCTCAGTGAATATGCGGCGGACAACTGGTTCACCCGGGCCATCAACCTCGCCATTATCAACCTCGCCGGCGTGCCGTCGATCGTGCACGCGCTGTTCGGCGTCGGCGCGTTCGTCCTCTTCTTCCGCTTCGGCACCAGCATCCTCGCCGCGAGCCTGACGCTCGCCGTGATGACGCTGCCAGTCATTATCGTGGCGACCCGTGAGTCGCTCCAGGCCGTCCCGCAGGCATTCCGCGAGGCGTGCTGGAACATGGGCGCTACGCGGTGGCAGACTATCCGCCACGTCGTGCTGCCAAACGCGCTGACCGGCGTCCTTACAGGCGTCATCCTCGAAGTCTCGAGGACCTCCGGTGAAACCGCGCCTATCATGTTCACCGGCGCAGCATTCTTCCTGCCTTTCCTCCCGCAGGGAGTTTTTGACCAGACGATGGCACTCTCGCTGCACCTGTTCGTCGTGTCGACGCAGGTGCCCGGTATGCCCGAGGAATTGCCGTTCGGCGTTGCGCTGGTCCTGATCGCAATCGTCCTGGTCATGAACAGTCTTTCCATCGCCCTCCGGATGTATCTCAGGGGCAAGAAGAAATGGTAGCCGCGGCGGAGAATGTATCGGCGGCCACCGGACGTCCCGTGAAGCTCGAGGTCAGTGACCTGTCCATACACTACGGTTCGTCGGTTGCGCTCGAGGGCGTCAATCTCTCCGTCCACGAGAACGAGATCTTCGGCATCATCGGGCCCGCGAATGCCGGCAAGACGTCGTTTCTGAAGGCCATCAACCGCATGGAGATCTNNGAGATCTTCAACGCCGATATGAATGTCGGCGGGCGCATCCTCTTCAATGGGCATGACGTCCACAAGGTGCGCAACGTCTACGCGCTGCGGCGTCGGATCGGCGTGGTGTTCCCTCTGCCGGTCGGTCTGCCGCTGTCGGTTTACGACAACGTGGCGCTATCGCCCCGCTTGTCCGGCATCAAGCGCAAGGCCGATCTCGACGTCATCGTGGAAGAGTGCCTTCAACGCGCGGCGCTGTGGGACGAGGTCAAGGACCGGCTCGAGTCGCTGGGCAGCCTGCTGTCGGGCGGCCAGCAGCAGCGACTGACGATCGCCAGGGCCNNTGACCAACCTGGTGCAGCAGGCGAGGAGAATCGCCGATCGGACCGCATTCTTCCTCGACGGGTCCTGTGTCGAGATCAACGGTACCGAGGCGCTCTTCACCGGCGACACCAAGGACGAGCGGACCGGCCAGTACATCCAGGGCCGATTCGGCTGACGGGCCAGCGAATGAGCGATCTGACCTGGCAGAAATCGACGAACGGCCTGGCTATAGAAACGCGGGGCCTCAACCTGTGGTACGGCCTCTTTCAGGCCTTGTTCGACGTGGACCTCGAAATCCGTCAGGGCATCATCACGGCGCTGATCGGTCCGTCCGGATGTGGCAAGACGACGCTGCTGCGGAGCGTCAATCGCATCAACGAGCGCATCGGCAACGTCCGCATTACGGGTTCCATCAGAGTGATGGGCGAGGACATCTACGGCCCCGACGTCGAGCTGCTGCAGGTCCGCAAGCAGGTCGGCATGGTCTTCCAGCGGCCGAATCCGTTGCCGATATCGATACGCGACAACGTGTTGTTCGGTTACCGGACCCACTCCGAGAACAAGAAAATTGCCCGCAGCCAAGAGGACGACATCGTCGAGGAGGCGCTGAGCCAGGTGCTGCTCTGGGACAAGGTCAAGGACCGGCTCGACCGCAAGGCTACCGCGCTGTCGCTCGAAGAACAGCAGAAACTCTGCATCGCGCGCCTGCTGCCGGTGAAGCCCGAAGTGCTGCTGATGGACGAGCCCTGCTCCGCCCTCGACCCGAAAGGCACCGCAGCCGTCGAGGAGCTGATCTGGGAGCTGCGCGGCCAGTACACGATCCTGATCGTCACGCACAACATGGCCCAGGCGCGGCGCGCGAGCGACGAGTGCATCTTCATGCTGCTCGGCAAGGTCATCGAGCACACCGAAACCGAGACGATGTTCGTCACCCCCAGATCACGCGAGACTGCCGACTACATCGAAGGACGTTACGGCTAGCGTTTCCGGCACCGGAACCAGGCGAATTTCTGCTCGTCGCCTGAAGGCGTGGCGTGCGCTTCTGTGCTTTCGTCCAGGATGACGAAATCCGGCCCGAGTTCCGCTAGCCGTTCTCTGTCGTAGCGGATCACGTCGAGACCGCTGCATTTTTCAGGACCGTCCAGCGCGAAGGTCGCCAGCACGACGTGGCCACCTGCCTGTAGCGCGGCACAAAGCGCATCGACATAGGCTGCCCGGTCGGCGCTGTCAGTGAGAAAGTGAAACAGCGCACGGTCGTGCCAGAGATCGTACTTTCTGGCCGGACGGAAGCGGGTCACATCGGCCACGATCTAGGCGACCCCTTCAGCGCGGCTGCCGAGCCTCGCGCGTGACTCGATCAACGGGGCATCGGTGACGTCGAGCACGGTGAGATCGACATACCCGGCTTTCAGCAGCCGGTCCACCAGCCGGGACGATCCGCCGCCAACGTCGATGATCGGCGCGTCATGACCTATGCCCGCCTTCTCGATGAGTTCGAGCGAAACGACGGGGTCGGCCTGACGCCAGCTGAGTCCCTTTGGGTCAGGCTGCGTGTACAGGGCGTCCCAGTGAGACTTTCGGTCCGTCTCGGTCACCTTGGCCTCAACCCACCGTCGGAGCGAGAGAATTTAGCACGATGACCCGTTGGAGCGGGCGGCGCGCACGCGCCTCAGAGATAGGCGCGATCCGCCGGCGTCTCGTCTTCGCCGAGCTCGGAAGGACTCGCCGGCCGGGTCGTGATCGTCGGACGCGGGATCGACGTGATGCCGACCTCGTGCCGCGGGAACTCGTTCGAATTGATCGTGTCGAGATAACCGTGCCAAGCGGCGTGGCCGATGACCGGCAGGATGAAGACGAGTCCAACGAATGCCGTCAGCACGCCGATGACGACACCGGCGACGATGATCGCGAGCCAAAGCGCCATCACGGTCTTGTTGCGGAGCACCGCGTTGATGGACGTGACGACGGCCGTCACCGTGTCGACCTTGCGGTGCATGATCATCGGCAGTGAGAACGCGCTCGCAGAGAACGTGATCGCGGCGAAGACGGCGCCGATCGAACTGCCGACGGTGAGATAGGGAACCAGGTCGGCGAGTTCCCACTCGCCGCGTACGGGGAAGAAGATGCTGACCATCGAGCCGGCGCGTGCCCAGACCAGGAATATGATGAGCAGCACGAGTGCGAAGATCATCTCTTTACCGATGTAGCGCTTGAAACCCGAGCGAAGCGCACGTTGCATCGACACAGGCTGGCCGCGTTCGAGCTGCGCGCTGATCGCGTAGAGTCCGATGCAGGTCAGCGGTGCAAGGAACACGAAACCGCCTAGCATCGCCAGCATGAACCAGTAGCTGCCGAACGTCCACGCGAGCCAGCAGACGAGCGCGATGCATCCCGCCATGAAGAGCCCGTACGACAGGCTCTGGCGCGGCGCGCGTCGCATGTCGGCAATCCCCAGACGGATCCAGCGAAAGGGTGCACCCATGCCGAGTTTCCGGCACGGCGCGACGAATGGCAGCGGTTCCTGGTTCTGCTTTTCCGCGTTCACGAGCGTTCCCCCTGATAGCGCGCACGCCTCCTATTCAAACAAACTACGAAATGAAGACCCGGGCCAACATACGGGGTTTCCGTGACCAGATCGCGATTCAGTGCTCGCTGCTCGGCAGCACGCCGCCTGTAAGGTTATGATTCTCCGATGACTTTGCTCAGTGGTTTCGCTCGCGAGTTGCGCCGACGCAAGATGTTCCGTCTTGCGGCGCTGTACATCGTGGGCGCCTGGGTCGTCATGCAGGCGGCGGACGTCTTTTTCCCAGTGTGGAATATCCCGGACGCCGCCATCCGGTATCTCGTCATCGCGGCGGCGCTCGGCTTCCCCGTCGCGCTCGTATTCGGGTGGATGTTCGACATCACGCCCGAAGGCATCCGGCGCACGCCACCGGCGTCTGAAAGCGACCGGGCGACGCCCATTGCGTTGCGGTCGAGCGACTACGGCATCCTCGCGGCGTTGATCGTTGTCATCGGACTCATCGTCTACAACGCTGTCACGGACGTTGTCGAAGTTGCAGGTGAGATGGAAACAGGGCCCGCGCTGGTCGAGTTCGCGGAAAACTCCGTCGCGGTGCTGCCGTTCGCCAACATGAGCGCCGACCCGGACAACGAATTCTTCTGCGACGGCATCTCCGAGGAACTCTTGCACAGACTCTCGGAATTCTCCGATCTGCACGTTATCGGGCGCACGTCGTCATTCGCGTTCAAGGGCGCCAATGTCGGCATACCGCAGATCGCCGCGACGCTCGGCGCGCAATTTCTCTTGCAGGGCAGTGTGCGCAAGTATTCAGACGAGATCCGCGTCGTCGCGCAACTTCTCGATCGGACGGGGCGGCAAGTCTGGTCGACGTCGTTCGATCGCAAGCTCGCCGCGATCTTCGAGATACAGCGGGATATTGCCGACTCGGTGGCGACCAGCGTCGTCCCGCGTATCGTGACCGGTCGGCCCGACAAGACACCGCCCGACGTCGTCGCTTACGAACGTTTTCTGGTGGGCCGCGAGTACCTGCGCCGACGCCTGACGAACTTCGATGTGCTCGCATTGGAAGCGCTCGAGGAGGCGATCGCCATCGATCCGGACTTCGCCGAGGCGCACGCGGAACTTGCGATCGCGCTGCGGCTTCGTATGAACATGGCGGTCGACTTCGAGGACCTGAAACGCCGGGCAACGGATGCGATCGAAACCGCTTTGCGTCTGGACCCGGATTCGGCGCGCGCCCACGCGGCGCGCGGATTGCTGGCCGACAGGATCGATACGGGCGTCGACGACTTCGGTGTCGGAGACCTGCGCCGGGCCGTTGAACTCGATCCAAGCTCGGTGGATNNAATGCATTGCACAGATCAGGGGAATCCGAGCAGGGGGAGGCCGCGTACCGGCGGGCTGTGCTGATCGACCCGCTATTCCCGGTTGCCAACATCAACCTGGCTTTCAGCGAGACACGGACCGGTCGCTGGCCCGACGCTGAACGACGGCTGCTGCGCCTGATGGATCTCCCGCAGCCGTCGGTTTTGGCATATCTCCAACTCGGCCAGGGGTATGCTCGCTTTGGTCGCGAGTTCGATTCGATGATGCTGACGCTGCGCTGGCTCGCCCGAAATCCGCTTGCGCAGGGCGNNGGCGCGGTCGGCCTGGTGCCGTTGATCGAACTTTTCTCGATGCTGGGCATGTGGGACGAGGCCCGTTTCTGGGTCGGGCAGGCCGCCCGCTTACCCGATGAGCGTGGCGGCGCGACCGCCTTCTACGGCGCATCACCGCTTGTCGCCGAGGGGCGCTTTCAGGACGCAGCGGACCTGTTCGATGCCACGATCGCGGAACGAGGGCTCGACGTGGCGAGCCTGGATTTCAATAAACGCGAAAGCTTTGGCGAGATGCTGGCCTACAGCGGTCAACACGCCCGCGCGGTCGCCCTGGTCGAGAACTTTCGTACACCCCAGACTGCGCCGAACGAAATCGTTGCCCACGCGCCGGCCTACCTTGCGCTTGCCTGGTCTTACCGAAACCTCGGCAGACAGGCCGAAAGCGATCGGACCTTGTCGATGTTGACGCAATTGTTCGCCGAACGAGAGGGGCTCGGGCGAATGCACCGGCCGCAAGATCTGGAGAACCATGCGGTGCTGCACGCGATGGCGGGTCGGACGGACGATGCGATCGACACGCTGGAGCAGTTGCTCGACAGCGGTTGGAACGATTACTACCGACTCGCAAACAGGCCCGTGTGGCAGATGCTGCGCGACGATCCGCGGTACAAGGTGCTCGAGGCACGGGCGCGCGACAGTCTTCAGGCCCAACGCAAATTGGTCGAGTCGTTGCCTGCCATTGCTGAATTCAAAGCCACCTTCGAAGCTGCGCTCCGGGCCGCAGCGGATACGTCCACGACTTCAGAATGAGTGCGCTGAGCCGGTTCGGACGAGAGTTGCGCCGCCGGAAGATGTTCCGCCTCGCGGCGCTCTACATCGTCGGCGCGTGGGTCGTCATGCAGGCGGCGGACGTCTTTTTCCCGGCCTGGGGGATACCGGACGTTGCGATCCGTAATCTGGTTCTGGCTGCGGCACTGGGTTTTCCGGTCGCGCTGGTCTTTGGCTGGACTTTCGACATCACGCCGGAGGGTATCCGCAGGACACCGCCAGCCTCCGAGGCCGACCGGGCGGCGCCCATCGCGCTGCGCACCAGCGACTACGGCATCCTTGCGGCATTCGTCATCGTCATCGGGCTGATCGTCTACAACGCCGTCATCGACGTGCTGGAAGTCACCGGCGATGTGCCTGTCGCATCGGTGCCTGTCGAGGTGGTGAATAACTCCATCGCCGTGCTGCCGTTCGCGAACATCAGCAGCGACCCTGAGAACGAGTTTTTCTGCGATGGCATCTCCGAGGAGCTTCTGAACAAGCTGTCGGCTTTCGACGAACTCAGGGTCATCGCACGCACGTCCTCATTTGCTTTCAAGGGCGCCGATGTCGGGATCCCGCAGATCGCAGCCGCGTTGGGGGTGAGATACCTCCTGCAGGGCAGCGTACGCAAGTTCCAGAACGAAGTCCGAATCGCCGCACAACTCGTCGACAGCGATGGACAGCAGGTCTGGTCGACGTCGTTCGATCGTGAACTCCGCGGCATTTTCGACATCCAGCGCGAAATCGCGGATGCGGTCGCGACGAACGTCGTGCCGCGCATTTCGACAGGTCGAGCCGAGAAGACGCCGCCGGACATCCGCGCGTACGAGCAATACCTCATCGGTCACGAGTACATCGCCACTCGCGTCGGCTCGTTCGACGTACTCGCGGTCGAGGCGCTGGAGAAGGCGATCGATCTCGACCCGACGTTTGCTGCGCCCTACGCAGAACTCGCGATCGCCCTGAGGCTTTTGCGAAATCCGTCCGGCGACGCCGAGGGAATCCGGCGACGCGCGCAGACACTCATCGATCGCGCCAAGGCGCTCGATCCCGGTCTCGCCCGCGCGTACGCCGCGCAGGGGCTGCTGATGGACCTGACGGCGCCCGACGATCTGGCGGGCGCGGAAGCTGAACTTCGCCGGGCATTGGAACTCGATCCCAATGCGACGGATACGTACCTGTGGCTTGGCAACAATCTGGCCATGCGGGGACGTCACGAAGAGGGCGACGCGCTTTACCAGGCCGCATTGCGTATCGACCCGCTGCATCCGGTCATCAACGGCAATATCGCGGTGCATCTTTCCCGTCTCGGCCGATTCGCGGAGGCAGAGGCAGCATTGCTGCGAATGCTGGAGATGCCGCGGCCGTCGCAGATGGCATTCCGCGCGATGGCCGGGTTCTATCGTGACGTCGGCCGGCAGGCTGATGCGATGGCGATCCTTCTCCGCCAGATTGAACAGCAACCCCGGTCGGAACCCCTCATTCGGACTTTGGCACTGATCGAAATCTGCCTGGAGCTTGGAATGACGGACGCGGCGCAGTACTGGCACGAGCGGATCCTGGCGTTGCCAGATGGGTTCGTCGATCCGCGCCTGGCCGTCGGATTCTACGCAGAAATGCAGGGAAGGTATGCAGAGGCGGTCGATCACATTTACGCTGCAGTCGAACGGTACCCGGACGGGTTCCGCAGCTTGTCAGAAGGTGCACGGGTAGCCTACGGTATTGCGGCGATCCGCGCGGATCGATATGAACAAGGGATCGATATCCTGAAGAGTACCTCCGCCTACCAGTCGATCACCGAAGCCCGCATCACTTCCAGAACGTCCATGTTCATGGCGCTGGTGCGTGCCCATGCGGCTGTCGGGGGTGCCGATGAAGCTGCAGCGCTTCTGGAAAAGCTGGAGGACGCATTCGCAGCAGCCGACGCCAGGGGCGAGATCGCTGTTGGAGGGAAGCAGTATCAGTACGGACTGATTGCGATGCTGGGCAATCGGCACGAGTTCGCGCTGGATCGATTGCGAGCGGCCATCGACGCCGGCTGGAACGACTATCGACGACTGATGCGGTCGCAGATCTGGGCGCCATTGAGAGACGACCCGCGATTCCGGGCGGAAGCAGAAAGAGCCCGTGCCAGCATCGAAGAACAACGGCGACTGGTGGATGCAGCTGGCACAGAGACTGCGATCCGCGCCGCATATGAGGCAGTCAACACACAATCGCATTAGACCGCCTCGCGGACGCGCCCGAATGCCGAATTGGTCTACAGTGTCAATCAGGCTGATCGGGGAGGGGCCTCAGTGACACGTCGACCTGGAATCGTTGCGATCGCATGCACGCTGGGATTGCTCCAGGCGACAACAGCAGCCAGCCAATCGGTAGCCGATGCATCTGACGACGAAGCGATCGAGGAGATCATCGTCACCGGCTCGAATGTGCCGCGCGTCGACATGGATGCGCCGGCCCCCGTGATGGTTTTCGACTCGGCTGAACTCACCAGCGCCGGTATCAATACGCTCGCCGAGTTTGCACAATTCCTGCCGCAGAACAGCGGCACCTTCAACGACGCAGAGTCGAATAACGGACCGACGCGCGGGACGTCGCAGTTCAATCTCCGTGGTGTCGGCCTCGAAGGCACGCTGACACTGATCGACGGTCGGCGCATCGCGCNNGTCCGGCTACGAAGGTACGGAGTTCTTCGTCGACATCAACTCGATCCCGGTGCAGGCGATCGACCGCATCGAGGTGCTGAAGGACGGCGCATCGGCCATCTACGGCTCCGAGGCGATCGCGGGTGTCGTCAACATCGTGCTTCGCGATGACTACGAGGGCATCGCGGTCGACGCGGGCTACATGACGACGACGGAAAGCGACGGCGAGGAGTTGACACTGAGCGTCACCGGCGGGTGGCGCAATGATCGTACGAGCTTCCTGGGTACGGTGAACTATTTCGACCGTGAGGTCATCTACTCGCGCGATCGTGCGTGGTCATCCGAGCTCGACTTGAGGTCGCGTGGCGGGCCGAATCGTCGGAGTTTTTTCTCTGCGCCGGCAACCGCACAGCTCTTCACGAGCCGTGTCTTCGCGTACGATCCCGCGTGTCCCGAAAATGGTCCGCTGCAGAATCAGATTATTTTCGCGCCAGGTGTCGAAGGGTGTCAGTTCAACTGGGCGCAATATACGACTCAGAATTCACCGTCGACACGCATCAGCGGATCGGCCCGTGTACGTCACCTGATGACGAACGGCATGGAGTTTTTCGGTGACCTCATGATCGCGAAAAACGAGAACGAGGCCATCGCGGCGCCGAGCCCGGTCAGACTGTTCGTGGAGGCGGCGCATCCGGACAATGTGTTCGGCGAAGACGCCTTGTTGTTCTACCGGGCTACGGACACGGGGAACCGGCAGTCCATCACGGATGGAACGACCTACCGGTTCGTTACCGGGATCAGCGGCGAGGTCGGTGGCTGGGACTGGGAGACGGCGCTGACACTCAGCGAGAGCCAGGTCACGGACGATTTCTTCAACGCGCTCGTCTTCGATGATTTCCAGGCGGCGGCTCTCGGTTTCGGCGGTCCCAATGGCGATCAGTACTACAATCCCTTCGGCCTGAATCCGAGTAATGCCGAGGAGGTCATCGATCAGTTCCGGGTGCCCNNGTTTCGATGCGGTCATTCGCGGCAATATCGGTGATCTGACGGGTGGTCCCGTGGGGATCGCAGCAGGGATCCAGTTGCGGCGCCAGGCACTGAACCAGACACTGGATGCCATCCAGCTCTCGGGGAGACTGGCCGGTCAGGGTCTCCCCCAACGTCCGATCAATACCGACAGGGACATTCGCTCGGGATTCGTCGAAGCGCGCGTGCCGCTCGGAGATGTCGTCGAAGCGCAACTTGCGCTTCGCACCGACCACTACAGTGATTTTGGCACGACGACCAACCCCAAGGTCGGACTGGCGTGGACACCGACGGATACCCTGCTGTTCAGAGCGACGTGGGGTACGTCATTCCGCCCGCCAGCGTTCCGGGAGCTCTTTGATCCTGAGGTTGTGAGCCTGCGATTCCACGACCCGGATCCGTGGCGGTGCTCGGTGACTGGCGACGTATTCGATTGCAACGGTAGTAGCGTTCCGGCAACCACAGTCGGGAACCCGGCGCTGGAGCCGGAAGAAGGCGAGTCCTGGCTGCTCGGTTTCTCGTGGTCACCGCCCGGTATCGAGGGATTGACCGTGACGGCGGATGTCTGGTCGATCGAGCACACCGACCGGATCATCCGTTCGGAAGTCAATGCCGCATTGCTGGTGGAACGTCTGCCACCCGACCAGAATCCATTCGTGATCCGCGCAGAGCCGACCCCCGAAGATATCGCATTGGGTATCCCCGGGCCGATCATCGGGCTGCTCGATACTTACATCAATGCGGACAAGCTCGAGACACAGGGTCTCGATGTCGATGTTCAGTATCTCACCGCTATCGGCGACGGCGAGTTCTTCGCACGACTGAGCTACACGTATGTCGATCAGTACGAGCTGGGGCTGAGTTTCGAAGGCATCAGTCTCGTCGAGGATCTGGCCGGCGGCTATGGCGTGCTTGGACCGGTGCCCAGGCAGCGAGCGAATGTCTCCGCCGGCTGGGAGGGTGACCGGCACAGTCTCGCTGGCACGCTGCACTATGCCGGCGATTACGAGTCGGGGACCGTATTGCACGTCGACGGCGCACCGACGGGCGATCCGTTCCGGGTCGGTTCATGGTGGGCTCTCGATCTGCAATACGCTTACCGTTTCGAGTCTCTCGACGGGGCAACGCTCAGGATAGGCTGCCGAAACTGCACGGATGAAGACCCGCCCGTTTACAACGACACGATCAACGGCGTAAACATCCATGACGGCCGTGGCGCGATGATCTATGCGCGCTGGAGCCAGTCCTTCTGACGGTTGAAATCGCCGGTCGTCATACCCACTTTGGTATCAG
>JABAHO010003747.1_pt2 | contig 21561 bp, 21 predicted proteins | sample 7062071 | NCBI WGS metagenome assembly JABAHO01 (sample SAMN14534356, study PRJNA622989) | marine sediment metagenome | biome: marine biome [ENVO:00000428]; feature: marine pelagic biome [ENVO:01000023]; material: deep marine sediment [ENVO:00002113] | place: India: Gulf of Kutch | collected...
ACTGGTGCAAACAGTCGACTTTTTCACACCGATAGTCGACGATGCCTTCGACTGGGGCCGAATTGCCGCCGCCAATGCGCTGTCCGACGTTTACGCGATGGGAGGCCGGCCTTTGACGGCGCTGCAGCTCGTCGGATGGCCCCGCGACGAACTTCCCTTCGAGCTGCTGGCTGAAGTGCAAATGGGCAGCGCCGGTGTGCTGCGCGAGGCCGGGTGCCTTCTGGTCGGCGGGCATTCGATTGACGACCCGGAGCCCAAGTATGGGTTGGCGGTGACAGGGCTGGTTGATCCGGACCGCTTGCTCACCAACGCCGGAGCGCAAGCGGGGGACGCCATTGTCTTGACAAAACCGATCGGCACCGGCTTGATCACCACGGCTATCAAGCGCGACCTCGCAAGCGACGAGCAAGTTGCGGCGGCGATTGCGGTGATGACGACGCTCAATCGCGATGCGGCCGAAATCGGCCTGGCGGCCGGCGCCAAGGCGGCCACGGACGTCACCGGCTTCGGCCTGATTGGGCATCTGTCCGAGATAGCTTCGGCTTCGGGCGTCGGGGTCACTGTGGATCACCGCCAGGTTCCGGAGCTTCCCGGCGCTATCCAGTATGCCGAGGACGGCGTGATCCCGGGCGGCTCCCGCCGCAACTTGGAGGCGGCCGAGGCTTCCGTTGACTTCGGGGATCTGTCGCCGGCTGACCGCGTCCTCCTGTGCGACGCCCAAACGAGCGGTGGACTGTTGCTGGCGATCGACGCAGACCGGGTCGACGACCTTGTTTCTGCCCTCGGGGAGGCCGGGTCGAGCGCGGCCGCGGTTATCGGAGAATTCACCGCCGATGACGGGATCTCGGTTCGGTGAATCCTCCGTAGACTCGTCGACATGAGGAGTCGACGTTTGTTTGCTGGTGCCTTGGGAGGCTTCGTACTGTGGCGCCTTTTTGGGCCGACGACCCGGCCCCGCTCACATGGCCCGCAGGAGCATCCGTTGCCAATACCGGGGCGGACGGTGTTTGTCGGCAACAGGGAGCTTTTTGTCCGTGAAGCTGGCCTGCCCGACGCACCTCCACTCGTCCTTATCCATGGGTGGGTTTATGACAGTGTTGTCACCTTCTCGACGCTGGTGCCTCTGCTCATAGACCGCTTCCGGGTGATCATGATCGACCAACGCAACTATGGAGGGTCAAGCCGGCTACACGAGGAATATGAGATCGAGACCGTTGCAGACGAAATCGCCGGCGCGCTCGATGTGATTGGAGTAGGACAAGCCACAATCCTCGGCTACTCGATGGGCGGCATGGTTGCCCAGGCGCTGGCCCGGCGACACCCGGGGCATGTCAAGCGGGTGGTCTACGGCGCGACGGCCGCCAAGCCAATGCGGAGACCGCTCTTCGACGCGATCGGTATGGCGGCACTCAGGGTCCTGTGGAAGATTGGAAACCTGGAGGGGGCCCGGATATCGCGCTACGTGCTGCGAAGTGCCGGGGCCTATGGTCCCCAACACGACCGTTGGCTGTGGGACGTGATGATGAACCGCGATCCGGAACTCAACATGCGGGCTTTGCGGGCCATCAAGCGATTCGACTCCCGCAAATGGGTCGGCCAGATGCAGTTTCCTGCATTGGTGATCATTCCTTCGCGGGATCAGATCATCTCCCCCGGCACCCAATACGAGCTGGCCGGCCTCGTGCGGCAACCACGGGTGCTAGAGCTGGCGGGTGCCCGACACGAAGCGATATTCACCCACGCCGGCGAGATTGCCGACGCAGTCATCGAGTTCGTCGAGAAGACTCAGTAACCCTCTTCGGTCAGGTACTTGTAAGCCGCAACGCCGACGATCACCAGGATCAGCAAGAAGATGATCTTCTTCATGTTCGTAGCGTAGCAAGCGAAAGCCAGCAGTCCGCGTTAGGTGGGCAGCCAAACGACAGTCAGCAGTCAGCCGTCTGGAAGACCGGCAATGAATCGTCCTGTTCTCTTGGCGAACGTGGTTCTCAAAGTGCGAGGGCGTCGCCCGAGCTGGCTCGGAGACGGGAAACCAGGCGGTAGCAGTCGACTTCTCGGCCACCGCGTTACCTGCGTTTTGCCAAATCGGCCGAGAAGTGACAGAAAGGATTGCCTATTGCCAAAAGAAGATGGGCCCCGGAACCGGGGCCCCATCTTCTTGTCGTTGACTCGGCGATTAGGACACGCCGTGTACGCCGGCCACCGGCGTCCAAGAAGGCTTGGCGCCGGGCCAGGCATCGGTTATGTCGGCCGGTCCGGTGTCGTTGGTGTTCCTGAGATAGACGGTCATATCTGAGGGTCGGTAGATACCGGGGCTATCGCCGTTAACACCATCCCAGTCACCCGGCACGAACCTGTCGGAGGGATCTCCGAACGTGTATTGGCCGTCGGTGGGGGCAATTCCCATCGACGTGTCGTTCGTGAAATAGGTGAAGCCGTTGCTGGGCCGCTGCAGGAACACCGAGTCGATCCCGTCGTTGTCGGGGTCGCCTCCGAAGGCAAGATCGCCGATTTCTCCGAAGAAGAACTCGAGATCTGCTACGCCAGTGTCATTGGTGTTACGTAGGAATATCTTTCCACCACGCCTGATTCCGAGGCTATCACCATTGATACCGTCCCAGTCGCCCACGAACACCTGGTCGCCGGGGTTTCCGTAGAAGAAGAAGATCTCTCCGGTGCCGGAGCCACCGTTCGCCGGCAACGTGTTGGTGAGATAGACGAAGCCGCTCGAAGGCCGGTACATGCCGGGGGTGTCGAGCCCGTCGTTGTCCCAGTCGCCGAACAGTGGCACGTCGCCAGGGATGCCGTAGAAGAAGGTGTAGTCGGGCATACCCGGTCGGCGAATCCGCCATTTCCCGCTCGGCTGCACCAGCAACACGCTGTCGACCACGGTGGCCGATACGGCCTCGATCGAGCCAATGTCACACGCGGGACCGTTGGGTCGGGAGTTACCGATCTGGTCTATGGCCAGAATGCACGCCCCGCCGGCATCAATGGCGTCGGAGCCTGCCCCCAGCGGGTGATACCCGGGCATTCCCGCGGTTAAAGCGCCGAGCATCGGGTCGCTCAGCGCCGGCAAGTCGGTGGCGTCCGGCGTATACACGCAGGGGAGCGTCGGGTCGCCGACCAAGTTGTATCCATTGGTCGTTAGCGGTCCCGAACAGTCGGTGCCGAGCGTCGGAGCCGAGAAGTTCCCAAAGAGGATGGTTCCTTCGAGGGTGACCGTTCCTCCGTTGGTGAACCCACCGCCGGCGCCTGCCGCCGTGTTGTCGGTGATCGTCGAATAGGAGCTGGTCACGACGCCGGCAGGGGCGGTGTTGCTGATGCCACCGCCGTTGGCCCCGCTATTACCGCTGATGGTGGCGTTTTCCAAAGTGAGTGTTCCACCCACGTTGGAGATGCCTCCGCCGTCGAAGGACGCCGTGTTGTTGACGACCGACCCGCCGACCAGGTTCACGGTGTTGCTGGGATCGATGTGGATTCCGCCACCACCGCCGGAAGCGGTGTTGCCGTCCATGCGAGAGCCGTCAAAGTCGAACGTCGACCCGGCCCCGGCCACATACACCCCACCGCCGGTGGTTGCCGAGTTCCCCTGGATCCAGGTGCCTTGATCGACGGTCAAGCTTCCGGAGGTCCGAATCGCTCCGCCGAAGGCGGAGGTGCCGGTAGCGGTATTGCCGATCAGGTTGGACGAGGAGATGGTGAGGGTCGAATCCGAGTTGTGAATGCCTCCACCACCGTTGTTGGCGGAGGTGTTGTTGTTGATGTCGGTCGATGTGATGGTCATCGTCGCACCGGTGGCATTCTCGATGCCACCTCCGCCGGTGCCGATTGGATTCGTCGCCATGTTGTTGTTGACGAACGATCCACTAACAACCGCGGTCGCAGTCGGGTCGGCATTCAAGATTCCTCCGGCGGCCCCAGCGCTATTGAACGTGATCGATGATCCACCGATGTCGAGAGTGCTGGTGCCGACGCTGTAGACGCCGCCGCCGCCGACTGTGGCTGTGTTGCCGTTGACGGCTGCGGACGACAGGGTCAGCACGCCGCTGGTGTTGAAGATGCCGCCCCCACTGTCAGCGGCCGAATTGTCGAATAGATGGCTGTCATTGGTGACGGTGACAGAGCCGTTGTTGTAGATACCACCACCGTGCCGGGTCGCAGTGTTGCCGGTGAGTGTGCCGCCGATCNNCCGCCGATCTCGGCTGCACCATCAATCAGCGCGGTACCCGTGCTGTTGTTGTAGATACCGCCACCGTCATGGGCGGTGTTGTTGATGACGAACCCACCGTTGATGGTCAGGCTGCCGCCGTTGAAGATACCGCCGCCTGCCTGATCTGAGGCATTCCCGTCGACGGTGACGTTGTTGAGGGTCAGTGTTGCGCCATTGCGGATGCCGCCACCGTCACCACCGACGACGTCGCCACCGGTAATGGTCACGTCGGAGATGGTGACCACCCGGCCGGCAGTGATGCTGACTGCGGTGTCGAGTCCGCCGGCGTCGATGGTTGCAGTGGGGTCGCCGTTAATCGTCAGCAGGGTGTGTGAGCCGTCGATGACGATGGTCTCGTTGCAGGTTCCCTTGACTTCTATCACGTCGCCGGGCAGCGACACGTCGATTGCGTTCTGTAGCACACCTGCTGCGTCGCAATCAACATTGATAATTACTGCACCGGCCGGACCGGCTGGAATCACCAGCACGGTCATCATTGTCGCCACTGCGACGAGGATGGACAGCCTTCGGTTCTTGACCTGCGTCATGAATCATCTCCAAGTAGGTGGTACCCGCCGGGGCGAGTTGGGATTTCTTCCCCCGTCTACATCGTAAGCGAGCTTCTTGAGGCTGGTGGGCCTTTGAAGGCAGTTTTTTCGAAGGTGTCTAGTCACCTGGTCTGGGCGGTGCCGCGGGCGAGGAGCCTACGCCCCGGCGGTAACCTGGAGCCGGAATGAACCGCTTCGTCAAGCTGGCCTGGCTCTCGGTGGGCGCCACCCTCTTCGTTATCTTGTGGGGAGCCCTCGTCCGCGCCACCGGCTCCGGAGCGGGTTGTGGCAACCATTGGCCGTCGTGCAATGGTGAGGTGCTTCCTCTCAGTGGGACGCCGGAGACGATGGTCGAGCTCACTCATCGGCTGACGAGCGCTGCGCTGGGATTGCTGGTTCTCTACCTCTTCTTACAGGCTCGTAAGCAGTTCCCGCCCGGTGGGATTGTCCGCCGGGCCGCCGGGGCTTCGTTGATTCTGGTAGCGAGTGAGGCGCTGATCGGAGCCGGCCTCGTCCTTTACGAACAAACGGGCGATGCCCAAGGCCTCAGCCGCGCATTCTGGAACTCCGGCCACTTGATCAACACCTTCCTGTTGCTGGCCGCCGTCACGCTGACCGCTTGGTGGGCAGGGACGCCTCGAATAGAGGGCGAGCCGGCGACCGGTAAGGAGCAGAGGCTCATCGCCTGGACGGTCGGCGGAATGCTGCTGCTCGGCGTGAGTGGGGCCGTCGCCGCCCTGGGTGATACGTTGTTCCCGGTCGACTCAGTGGCGGAGGGCCTCGAGCGCGAGCTTTCTGCGACTGCCCATTTGTTCGAGCGGCTGCGAGTGTTCCACCCGGTGATTGCTATCGCGGTCGGTCTCTTTGCTGTCCGGGTGGCCAACCGCCTGGCCGCCAGTCGCTCAGGGCGGGTAGCCCGTCTCAGCACCTGGCTCACCTGGCTGGTTGTCGGCCAGTTTGGTCTGGGCCTGATCAATGTGCTGCTAGCTGCTCCGGTGTGGATGCAGCTGGTTCATCTGCTGGCGGCGGACGCCCTCTGGATGTGCTTTGTGATCCTCAGCGCTGAGGTACTAGTCGCAGCCAGGACGAGGGTAGACGCATGAGCGCAGTGGAGGTCCAGGTAACTGATCCGCGAGCGTCGACCATCGGTGGCCGACAGCTCGTGGTCGGGCTTGTCGCTCTGACCAAGCCCCGGATCATCGAATTACTCCTCGTGACGACCGTTCCCGCCATGGTCTTGGCCGATCGCTCGTGGCCGGGCACATGGCTGGTGCTGGCGACGCTGATCGGCGGGACCCTCTCCGCCGGCGGCGCCAACGCCATCAACAACGTAATCGACCGCGACATCGACGCGGAAATGAAGCGCACTTCCCAGCGGCCAATTCCGAGGAATCAGATTGAGCCCGGCATGGCGCTGGCTTTTGGGGTAGTGCTCGGCTTGGCCGGCTTCGTCTGGCTGTGGGTCACCACCAACCTGCTGGCTGCCGGATTGGCGACCGGAGCGCTGCTCTTCTACGTATTTGTCTACACCCTCTACCTCAAACGAACTTCCTCCCAGAACATCGTCATCGGCGGTGCCGCCGGGGCAGTACCTGCCCTCGTCGGTTGGGCGGCGGTTGAGGGCTCACTGGCCCTGCCGGCCTGGATCCTGTTCGCAATCGTCTTCTATTGGACCCCGCCCCACTTTTGGGCTCTGTCGCTCAGGTATCGAGACGACTACGCCCGGGCTGGGGTTCCAATGCTGCCGGTGGTCAGGGGAGAGGCGGCGACGTTGCGCGGGATCTGGCTCTACAGCCTGCAGCTCTTTGCCATCACTCTGGTGTTGTTTGCCGCCGCGGAGATGAGCCTGTTTTATCTGGCGGCGGCGGTGGTCCTGGGAGGAATCCTGCTAGGGGGCGCCTGGCGGCTGCGCTCGCGACCGGATGAAGCGATGCGTTTCTTCGGCTACACCAACGTCTATCTCACGCTGCTGTTCGGTGCCATCGCCGTCGACGCGCTGTTCTTCTAGCGGTCTGTCCTCCTGGGGGAGGACCGGCAGAGCGAAGCGAAGCCGAGGAGGGGGAGGGGCTGCCCTGCGGGCAGCTTGGCAGTTGCTTCGCAACTGCACGGGCGGGAACGGTTCACCGTTCCCCCCTTCCGACCTCCGGCTTCGCCGTCGGCCACCTTCCCCCAAGGGAAGGAGAGGCTAGGAGATCGCCATCGGTCCGTTCAAGAATCGGGCCTCTCCGGACAAGCCAACCTCGTCGATTGCCCCCGAGTCGAGGTCGATGAGCCAAGCGTTGGTCATCGGCGCTCCCCACACTCCCGATTGGGCACGATTCACCAATACTCTTTCGGGCCCGAGGTCGATGGTGGCAGGCTTCCAGCCCTGGTCGGGTCGATTGAGATCCTGCCTGAAAAGCTCGGTTCCCGAATCCAGGTCGACCACGACGAGTACCCACCGGACTTGGACGCCGTCGAATCCAACTTCGTAGTAGGCGAGCCGGCCGTCATCGCTCAGTTCCGCGTACTCATAACAGGGCTCGTCGACTGATTGGTTGCTGGCGGCGTCATAGAGCTGACCGTCGCCGCAGAACTGCTCGAACTCGTACGGGTTGCCCCCAAAACTGACCAGGGCACCCGATTCCGAATAAAAGGCGAAACCGGTCGCTGCTTCAGCCGACCAGAACGCGGCAACGTTGGTTCCCCCCACCGAGACTTCGATGGCCCCCGACTCCCAGCCTCCGGTCACTGCGAACTCGTCGACCGCCCTCGTATCCATGTCATACGCTCTGAGAGTCTCAGTTGCCGTATCAGGTGAATCGCCTTCCCGCCGGGTGTACCAGACCATGCCGTCGGCGGCATCTCTCAGCTGCAGGTATTGCTGTCCGGTCGGTACCAGGAGCTCCTGGGGTTCGAACGAATCGGGCGGCAGGTAGTCGATGATCGTGGCTTCCGGATCGGGTTCGGCGCCGGCGAAGGCATCGGATGATCGCTGGAATACAAGCCTGCCAACTCCGTCGTCGAGCGCCAGCTCGACCGGTCCGGTCACGAGCTGAAACAGGAACTCGTCTTCGACCAGGAAGGCGCCGTCGTCGTTGGCGACGATCAATGCATCGGCCTCCAGTGTCGGAGCCAGCGTGGTCGCGGTCGTTGTGGTCGAGGTAACCGTCGTCGTCGTAGTGGCAAGGGTGGTTGTTTGAGTGGTCGTCGGCGGCGAGGTCGTTGTAGGAATGGTGGAAGCACCGCCATCCGAACTGCCACAGGCGGTTGCCAGCAGGGTGGTTGCAACCGCTAGGACGAGGATTCTGTATCGGTGCATCGTCGCTCCTTCAGATTGGAGGTTCGGGGCCGATCGGCGGGTTCCCCCGGAAAGACATCATCGCTGTTAAATCGCGAAAATCGCGGTATTCCCCGGGTATAGCTTCTGCCTAACGTTGCGATGAAGCAGAGTTATGGCAGCCGACCCAAAGAGCATTCTTGCGTTCGTACCTGCCAAGGACTTCGAGTTGGCATGTCGTTTCTACGAAGCGCTCGGGTTTGTGGCAGCCGACGACAATCCGGATGTGCGCTACTACGGCCGCGGAAAGCACGGCTTCTTGTTGCAGAACTTCTACGTTGCCGACTGGGCCAAAAACTTCATGATGGCGATGCATGTCGACGATCTCGACGGCTGGTTCGAGGACGCCAAAGCAGTTGTCGACTCCGGCGAGTTTCCCGGTGTTCGCGTCAAAGCTCCTCAGCTCGAGGACTGGGGGATGCGGGTCATGTACGTTTGGGATCCATCGGAGGTCTTGTGGCACATCACTGCTGATCCGGACGAATGATCCCAACCCGGACACAGTGTGGTCGGACGGCTATGCTTGCGGTCCTGATGCGCGACTATTTCTTCGCTTTCTTCTTTTACGGGCAGCGGCCCGGGTAGAGGACTGCGCAGAATTACCACCTACCCGGAGCCAGGCTCCGGGTTTTTCTTATCCGGGGCCCGAGGAGGACCCATGGAACTAAAGACCCACTGGAACGGCAGCGGCGCCAGCTCGGTGCTTGTCGGAAGTGTGATGATCGGTGCCGGTGGTTACACCGTGATTGCCGGTCCGTGCGCGGTCGAGTCAGAAACGCAGATCATGGCTTCCGCGGAATTCGTCGCCGAGGGCGGTGGCGCCATCCTGCGCGGAGGTGCCTTCAAGGGCCGGACGTCGCCGTACGAGTTCCAGGGCCTTGGCGAAGAGGGGCTGCGCTACTTGCGACGGGCCGGCGATGCCAACGGTCTTCCTGTCCTGAGCGACGTAACCGAGCCAGGCGACGTGGGTCTCGTGTCCGAGTTTGTGGACATGCTGCAGATCGGCGCTCGCAGTATGCAGGACTTCGCGCTGCTGCGAGCGGTTGGGCAAACCGAGAAGCCAGTCCTGCTGAAGCGGGGCCCGGCGGCCACCATCGAAGAATGGCTATTGGCCGCGGAGTACATCCTCAACGAGGGGAACTCTCAGGTTGTGCTGGGTGAGCAGGGGATCCGGACCTTCGATTCGACGACCAGCAGCACACTCGATATCGGATCCGTACCGAGCGTCAAGCGGCTTTCACATCTGCCGGTGATCATCGATCCGTCGCATGCCTCCGGAGCCAGCGAGATCGTTCTTCCATTGGCGTTAGCCGGGCGGGCGGCGGGGGCAGATGGGCTGATGGTCGAAGTCCACCCCAGTCCCGATGAGGCTTTGACCGATGGCCCTCATCAGCTCGACAAGGACGAGTACCTGGCCCTGATGCATGCACTGGGGATTGTCCGGCTGCGTGCCGACATCGACGTAATCGACCGGGAGATCGTCCGCTTGCTGGCTCGGCGAGTGAAGGGGGCGGTCGACATTGCCCGCATCAAAGTTGAAGAAGGAATCCCGCTCAGATCTCTCGACCGCGAAGAAGATCTACTGGCGGACGTTCGTGAAGAGGCGGAGCTGCTTGGCCTGGACGCCAATGTGGTCCACGAACTCTTTGTCGAGATCATCAGGTATTCACGGGTCGAGCAAGCCCAGGCGCTCGATAGACCTCCGGAGTCCGAGTAGAAACCTCCCTGCGCCGGTAGCGTGACGTCATGGACCAGGGTCGGAGCTCCCGAGCGAGAGCCGCAACCAAGCGGACCGGTGCCGCGGTTGCTCGCCGGGTCGACACTTATCTGTCCGCCCGGGGCCCCCGGTTTCGGGCGTTGGCGATGTCGCACGCCCTCAACGCGGCCGGAGACACCCTCGTTGCCGTCGCCCTGGCGGACGTTCTGTTTCTAACACCCGACCCGAGCGAGGCTCGGAGCAATGTTGTTCTGTATCTGGCGGTCACACTGGCACCGTTTGCGGTGATCGGACCCTTCCTGGGAGGCTTGTTTGCCAGATTCCCGGTGGCGTATCGAAGGGGATTAGGCGTGGCCTCAGCCGTGCGGTCGGTCGTTGCCATCCTGATGGTGTTGAATCTCAACAACGACTTGATTCTGTTTCCATTGGCGTTTCTGATGCTGGTTTTTTCCAGAGTTCATGGAATCAGTCGCAACAGCCTCCTACCAGTGACTCTCGAGGGCGCTCACGAGCTGGTCGCGGCCAACGCGCGCATGGCCAAAGTCGGGGTCTTCTCAGGAACAACGGCCGCCATAGTCGGTGGCCTTCTTGTCACCGGCTTCGGGTTCATCTCAGAGACGGTCGGGAGCCGGGCGGCCCTGGCGGTCGCGGTCGTGGCCTTCGCCCTTTCCGCCTTGGCAGCCCATGGAGTCCCCTTCCCGCCACCTGTAGAGCCCCAGAAGCGCCGCCGAGGGGTTCTGCGGGTCACCCGATCGGTCCGGCTCGCTCAATTAGCAACGGCCGGAGTCAGGCTCATCAATGGGTTTCTCTTGTTTCTCCTGGCGTTCGCCTTCCGTGACGAGCAGGCAGGCTTGCTCGACTTCGGCTTCCTGCTGGGGGCGGCGGGACTCGGCTACTTCTTGGGTGCGGTCATCGCCGCGTGGCTGGAGCGGATCCTCCGGGAGGAGCCGATGGTGGTCGCCGCCTTGGCGATCGAGGCAGCCGCGGCATTCATTGCTGCGCAAGCCTTTGGTCTGGTAGCCGGCGCCGCCCTGGCGATGGCGGCCGGTTTCGCCTGGGGGGTCGCCAAACTTGCTTTTGATGGGTTGCTACAAAGATCGTTGTCCCACGAAGACCGAGGCAGGGCTTTCGTTCGCGCTGAGACGCTCTTTCAGCTGTCATGGGTGGTCGGTGCCCTGATCCCGACGGCTGCCCGGATTCCCTCCAGTGGAGGTTTGGCGGCCGCCGGAGTACTGGCGTTGGCCGCCCAGACGGTTTACGTGGGTGGCCTGATCCGCCCGCGGCCTGAACCGGTCTCCAAGCCGGACGAGGTACCGGATTGACGGAAAAGCGAAGCCGAGATGGTTGCGAGCTCCAGACGACTCCTCGAACCCAGTCTCAAAACGCGTGGTTATAGATTCGGCCGAGAATCGACAAAAAACACTGCCCTAAGCTCGGCGCATGAAGCCAATCTCATTCCTGTCCGACTTCGGTACCGACGACGAGTTCGTCGGAGTTGTCCATGGGGTGATAGCTCGGGTCGAGCCCGAGTTGCGGGTGATCGATGTCACGCATGGTGTGCCCCGCGGTGACGTGCGATCCGGAGCACTGGCGCTGCTGCGAGCGGTCCAATATCTTCCCGAGGGAGTTGCGCTAGCCGTAGTCGATCCCGGGGTGGGAACCAAGCGACGGGCGATTGCGGCCGCAACTCCATGGGGCTTTTTCGTCGGGCCCGACAATGGGTTGTTGGCGCCGGCGGTGGCGATGATGGGCGGCGCGGAGGTGGTTGTATCCCTGGAGGACGAGCGGTTTCGAGTGCCGTCGCTGGGGGGCTCCACGTTCGATGGCCGGGATGTGTTTGCTCCCGCAGCTGCCGTGCTCGCATCGGGTCAGGCGACCATCAAGGATCTGGGACCGGTCTTGCCATCGGAGAGCATTACGCCGCTGCTGCTGCCTCTGGTCGAGACGATCGACGGTGGTCTGCGAGGCGAGATCTGGTGGATCGACAAGTTCGGCAATGCTCAATCGAACGTGGCTCCGGCGGATCTCGAAGCGCTTGGTTTCCAACCGGGCGATGAGGTGCCCGTGGTCGTGGGCTCGACCGAACACCACTTCAACTGGGTTGTGGCTTATGGAGATGTCGAACCCGGCGTCGGACTCTTACACACCGACTCATACGGTCTGGTGGCTATAGCTGTCCGGGAGGGCAATGCAGCCGAGGACCTGAACCTGGCGCCGGGGGTGCACCTCGAAGTCAGAACGCCTGGGTGATCTGGATCAGTGCCGCGCCGACGATCACAATCAAGAGCACGACGATGGCGATGGTCGTGGCGGGACGCATAGTTGGAAGCTAGCGCTGTTACCCGGTGTGACGCAGGGCCGATACCCTGCTGAGCATGCCGGCTCAGATCATCGGTCAGGATTACGTAGAGTTCATTACCCGAGCCAATTGCCCGTTGTGCGACAAGGGTGAGAAGGTGCTGCACTCGGCAGCCCAGCGGTGGGGCGTTTCCATTCGCCGTCTCGACGTAGATGCGGATCGGGGCCTTTTCGACGAGTTCTCAACTCGGGTTCCCGTTGTTCGAGCCCCGGCCGGTCAGGTGATTGACGAGGGCAAGATCTCCAAGCTCAAGATCAACGCCGGACTTCTGCGACTGCGTTCGAGCCGTTTCGGCTAGGCAGGCCGGCTCAGGCTGCTCAAGTAGTAGCTACAAATCTGCAGCTCGGTGGAAAGATCCACCCTCCGCACGGCAACTCCGTCCGGCACGTGGAGCACTGTCGGCGCGAAGTTAAGTATTGATGTTATGCCGGCGGCCGTCAGCCGGTCGGCCGCCTCCTGGGCGGCGGCGGCGGGCGTCGTTACCACTCCGATCGACAGTCCACGCTTCTTAACTATCTCCTCGAGCTTGGACAGTGGCTCGACTTTCTGGCCACCGACCTCCATCCCTACCTTGGCGGGATCGGAATCGAACAGTCCGAGAACTGCGAATCCCTTGTCGCGGAAGCCCCCGTAGCCGGCTAGGGCGCTCCCGAGGTTCCCGATCCCAACAATGGCGACGGCCCAATCCCGGGTGAGTCCCAATGCCCGCTCGATTTGGAAGGTCAGATGGGCGACGTCGTACCCGACACCACGAGTTCCATAAGACCCGAGGAAGGAAAGGTCCTTGCGCACCTTGGCCGAGTTGACTTTGGCGAGGTCGGCAAGCCGCTCAGACGAGACGGTCGGGCTGTCGCATTCTGCAAGGCACCTCAGGTAGAGAGGCAGCCGGTTGACCGTTGCAGGAGGGATGCCTTTCACGACTCAATTCTAGGAAAGCTCAGCCCGATCCGGAATCGGCGTTTTCGAGTCGCCCGAGGGCAATGAGGAACATCACAAACAGAATTGCCGATCCAACCATGTAGCTACCGGAGATCACCCGTACTTCGAATGCGTTCAAGCCTTCGAAGATGACCGGCCGCGGCCCGCGGGGCGCATAAATGACAAACAGGAGGCTGTTGATCGTCGTCCAGCCGAACAAGGCCACGCCGGAAACGAGAAAGGCCAGCTTCTTGCCCAGGTTGGTGTAGAGAATGAGGTAGACGCTCCCGTAGAAGATGATCACCGAGCCGATCACGACGAACAGGCCTCGAACGATCAGGCTCTCGGGGAGGGTGATATCAATCAATCCAGGCTCCTTTCGAACTCGACGATCAGCCGCAAATCGGCCTCGCTCAGCAGGGTCCCGAAGCCCGGCATCCAGCCCCGGCCGATCCCGTTGACTCCGTAGCCGATGCCGTTCTCAGAACCGTTGAGTATGAACTCGTAGTGGTCTTCCGCATCGGGGAATTGCACTACGGCCCGGCCATCCCGCAGCGATGGTCCGAGGGCTCCCGAGCCCGGCTCGAGGGTGGCCACCGGCCCAGCCGAGTATCCGGCGGTGTGGCAGCGCGCACAGTAGGCGGCGTACAGCCCGTAGGCCCTGGTGACGGCCGCCAGGTCTCCCCCAAAGGCGGTGTCGGCCAGTCCTTCGAGATCAACTTCGTACCGCCCCTGCGAGGCTGCTATCTGCAGGTTGGTGAGGACCTGGTTGGCGCTAGCCAGCAGCCTGTCCTGGTTATCAGCCGCCGGACCCAGGGTAGCCAGTTGGTTGTCAAACTCTGCCAGGAGGCCGGCGGCGGCCTCGACGTCGGGCACGGCCTCGCCGACGTCGTCGGTTGTCGAGAAGGCGAGATTGACATCCAACCGGAGAACCAGTTTGTCTCGTTCGTTCGCGGAGTCCTGGGTCGCGTCGCTTCCGACGTTGGCGAACGCCAGCTCGGAGATGCGATTGATCTGCTCCTCCGTATCGTCGGTCAGGCCGTCGCGGTCGGTGTCCAGGCTCCCGGCGTTGGCGTCGAGGATACTCGCCAGGTCGGCGCGGAGCCGGGTTGCCCAGTTGAAGCGTTCCCCGGCCGTCGTTATGAGCTCGATCTCGGCCTCCTGGTTCGAGACGGCCTTCTCGATAGTGTCGGGGGCTCCCTCTAGCGTAGAGACTGCCAGGTTGATGTCAGTCTCTACCTCGCCCAGTGCCTCTTCCTGGCTGATTTGGATGCTTTCTAGGTAGTTGAGGAGGAAGTCGACTTGCTGGTCATTGAGCGGCCCTCCCGCCTCCACTCCCCATTGCGGCATAGGCGTGCCCTGCCTGCCCCAGACCACCCAGTACCTGACTTCTTCGCGGTCATATCGGTAGAAGATGTCGTTGAGGCTGGGCGCGATCCAGGGGACCGAAGCGCCCGTGCGCGGATCGGAGAACTCGGCAGTCCCTCCCTCGGCGACGGGGCCATGACATAGCACGCAACCGAACCCTTCTGGATTATCTTCCGTCTGGACGTTGTAGATCTGCTCGCCGATATGAAGGCCCTCGGCCTCGAAGCGCTCCTCGAACTGGTGTTGCCGGCCTGACTCGGTGGCGAAGTAAGCGGGGAGGGCGACGGCCAGGAAGGCAGTGGAGAAGAGAGCGGCGACCAGGGTCTTATTCAACCGTTTGTTTTCCAGGTCTTCGTCGGTCAGGTATGGCTGCAGGTTCGGTGGCACCTCGCGGTCACTCTTGGGTGCCCGCCCGCTGTTGACCAGGTACGCCAGGCCCAACAAGAGGAACCCGACCGCAATGGCAACGGCGAGCGGTCCGAGACTCATTCAGCGCCCTGCGTCACAGGCAGTTCACGCCCTGCGGATACGTGACGGTCGTTACGGTGGATCGCGGGGTATCTCGGATCTGTCCGGTGTTGATGATCAGTCGGCCGTTCTCAATTTCGAGGGCAAAGCGGTCCAGGTTGCGAGGTGCCGGTCCGGCGGCGTATTCGCCATGGGCGTTGTACTTGGAGCCGTGACACGGGCACTCGAAGCCCTGCGACGAAGCGCACCACGGGACCCGACATCCCAGGTGTACACACTTCTGGTATATACCAGCGAGGTCAGAGACCACGACGTCATCAAAAGCCTCGAAGTCGGTGCCGGCGAGCAGCGATTCCTCAAACGGCATGACATAGGTCTTGGCTTCCGCAACGTAGAAGGGCGCGATGGTGCCATCGGGCAGGAATATTGCCGCTTTGATGTCCTCGACGTTGCCGGCGTCGATCTTTCCTCCGAAGCCGCCTCTGAGCCTGGGCCACATGAACGCCAGAGAGGTGATGCCGAAGAAGGCCATGTAGGCAGCGAAGGAAGCGCCGGTAGCCCGGTTGAGGAATTGTCTGCGGGTTTCGCCCAGCTCCGACTCGGTGATCTCGATGTACTCCGGCTCGGAGGGAGCTTGGCCGTCGTCTTCGGTCTCGACTGGGGGCGTTTCTTCGGGAAGGTCGGCAACGGCCTCGAGCTCGGGTCGTCGTACGGGCGCCCGGGCGGCGGCCTTGTCCATTTTCCCGACGGCTCGTGTCACCTTCTCACGCCGCCATGCCAGGGCGAAGATGGCGACCGAGGAGAAGATCGCCACGAGAGCGATTGCCAAAGCAGCAGCCTGGCCGGCACTCATTCGAGCCAGTCCTTGAGATCGTCGAAGAACACGCCGTCACTCCATGGATAGGTGAAGTTGAAGCCGGGCCCTCTGAAGAACGAGCCCAGGATCACGAGGGTGGCGGCGCCCATCAGGAAGAAGGTGAACATCATGATGGCCAGTTTCCGGTCGGCCGGACGAATGGAAGGATTGCGGTCGATGTAGGGAATCGCCATCAGCCCCACCAACCCGATCAGCCCGGGTACCAGTACGCCGGCGATCATCGGGTCGAAGTAGGAGAGGAGCTCTTGTAGTCCGAGGAAGTACCAAGGGGCTTTGGAGGGGTTGGGGGTGAGGTTGAAGTTGGCTGCCTCCAGCAGGGGGGCGTTGATCAACACTGAGATGACGATCAGTACGGCGGTTACCACCATCAGCGCAACGAATTCGGCAGCAACCAGGTGCGGCCAGGTGCTGACCTTATCGGTGGGCTCGGCCTTTACTTGCTGGATTGCCTCGGCCTTGACGACAGTTAGGAGCCGCTGCGTCCTGACGCCCTCTGGAGGCCCGGCTGGAGCTGCGGCCGGAGCCGGAGCGGGAGCGGCCGCTGTGCCGTTGGTTCCGGTTGGAGCCAACGCCGGTCCGGCACCGGGGGGTGGCAAACCCGCCATGTCGGCCAGGATGGCTTCCACCTCGACACCTTGTGCCTTGGCCTTGGCTTTGGCGGAGCGCATGAGAAGTTTTTCCGGCATGCCCGATGCTTCGGCGGCGGCGGCCGCATATTCCTCAACGCTCATGGCAGCAGCTGGAGCGGCCGGAGCAGCTGGGGCCGCTTCGGTCACCGGGGGAGCTTCGTCCGACGATTCAGCTGCCGGCGGCGGTTCTTCGCCGGACCATTGCGCCAGGATTTGCTCGACAGGCACACCCTCGGCCTTGGCTCTGGCTTCGGCCGATCTCCGCAGAATGTTCTCAGGTATGTCTGCCATAGGTCTCTCCGGTTAGAGGGGTCCGGAAATGCCGCCGTCTTTGCGCACGCGCCAGAAGTGCACGGCCATGAAGATCACGATGATGAAGGGTAAGAACAACACGTGGGCCACATAGAACCGCAGCAGCGTCGCCCCGGAAATCTCGACTCCTCCCAATAGGAGGAACGTCACCTGGTCTCCGAAAACCGGGGTGAAGCCTGCCATCGAGCCTCCCACCGTCACCGCCCACAGCGCCAGCTGGTCCCACGGGAGCAGGTAACCGGTGAACGACAACAGCAGCGTCAGAAGCAACAGAATCACCCCCACTACCCAGTTGAACTCACGGGGCGGCTTGTAGGCGCCGTGATAGAAAACCCGGCTCATATGGAGGAAGACCGTGACGACCATGAAGTGAGCACCCCAGCGGTGCAGGTTGCGGACCAGGGTTCCGAAGGTCACGTCCGTCGAAAGGGCTTCGACATCGGCATAGGCCGCCTCCGCCGAGGGCGTGTAATAGAACATCAGGAAGATGCCGGTGATGGTCAGCAGGATGAACAAGAAGAAGGTCAACCCACCCAGGCACAAGGTGTACGACAGCCGAACGCCGTGCCGTTTCACCTTCACCGGGTGGAGGTGATAGAGGACGTTGTTCATGATCACGTACGAGCGGTTGCGCGGGGAGTCTGAGTACCCGGCCCGGAACGGTGAACCGGGACGGAAGATGCTGGCCCAAGTCTGACTCTCACGTAGCCGGGTTCCCGCGTCGGCTACTCGTTCTCGCAGGCGGAGACCGCTTCCGTTGCCACTCCCGTCGCCGTTGCCGTTAGCCATGGGTCAAGCCTCCCTCACCAGCGCATCCCGTAGGCGTACCCGTTCTTGAAGTCGCGGTCCCCGGTGTCTACTTCCCATGGCGCTTGCACGCCCAATTCGGAGGCTTGCTCGGCCAGCGAGCCGGCAAACTTCCCAAGGGTGATCACGTTGGTGGGGCAGCGATCGATGCAGAGGGCACAGCGGGTGCACTCGTCCTCGTCGACGATGAAGACTCCCTTGTTCTCGGCCTTCTCTCCTGGATCGTCGACATTGACGGCCTCGTCGATTACGTCGATCGACAAGTAGTGGATGCACTTCCAGGGGCAGATGTCGACGCAGCCCTCGCACAGGATGCACTCGGCCTGGTTGATGTGGAGGAACTGCTTGGGCCGAACTGCGGCTTGCACGTAATCCGGGTCGACGCGCGCCAATTGGTAGTCATCGCGGAACGGTGGCGTCTCCAACCAGGATTCGTTGGCCATTTATGCGCCTCCCTTGGTGAGGGGCCTGCCATAGGGCGAGATCTTGGTGACGACCTGGCCCTCGTCGCGCTTTTTGATCCATTCCTGGGCCATATAGATGCCGACGATCAGAACGATAAAGGCGTTCGTGTAGTAGCCGGCCACGAGCGCATCCTTGATAGTCGCATAGCTGATAGAGACCTCGTTGTTGAGGACCAGCCAGCTGGGGATCGTGAAGGCAGTTCGGGAGGTCCAGCCCAGCGGACCCTGGGCCAGGTTGAGCATCTCCGAGGGAATGATTCCAAAGAAGATGACCAGCTCAATCCAGCCAAGCAATGCAGCGATGCCGGCCCGCACCCAGGTGAGCGGCTTGTCCCACAGCCAGCCATAGACGGCAGCGACGATCATCACCTGGCTTCCGGCAACGGCGGTTAGCTGACCGAGCGTGTACAGCTGCCATCCCCGCGGTATCCAGGGCAGGACGTCGTTGCCAAGGGTGTCCTCTTTGGGGAGATTCGTGAAGTGAGCAACGACGATGCCGACCGCGAAGATGAGGAACCCGGCGAGGAGCCCGCCGATGCCGATGAGCCTGCGCTTGCGGTCCGTCAAGGGCTGGGCTCCGCCCGGCTACGCAGTTGCTTCGCAACTGCCGAGGTAGCCAGCGGCCACCCACGTAGCCCGGGTGAGTCGAGAACTGGCGGGACGCCGCCGTTACTTTCGCGCTGCTGCACTAGTGGTTCCCTGGTTTCCTGAGCGCGCCATACTCTACTGCGCCCGGTGGAGGTGACCGACAATCAGTGGTCCGTTAGATCCCGGCTTCACTCCAGGCCCAGCCGGTGATCTTTTTGATCCGCACGGCTATGACATCCCCGGAGGGAGCTTGGTCTTGATACCGCTGATACTTGGCGGTCAGCAAGCGGATGGCGGCCATGCGTCGCTCCGGATCCTCGACGATCCGGGCTGTGCCGTCGGCTCTAACCCACCAAAGCTTTTTCCAATCTTCCTCATAATGCTGGGCCAGCACCGACACCTCCGGCTGCGAGGCGATGTTCACTAAGCGGGCCAGTTGCGCGGTCGACTTGGGCTTGGCATCGATCGCGGTGTAGAGCCAATCCCCATCCAGAGCGAACACGATCGGCACGGCGTGGGGACGGCGGTCGGGTCGCACAGTCGCCAGCACGGCGACCCGTGCGGAAGTCAGAAGTTCGCGAGCTTCCACCGTCCCGAATTTACTCGCGCGCCAAGCCGGCCCGGCGCTCGAATTGCCTGAGAATTCAACAGCTTGGTTTTTGGTTTCGGCTGCGGGAGAATCCTCGGGGCCTCAGCAACGAGTTGACGGTCCCGGAACGGAGCGAGGCTTGACCGAACAGGGAGTCGAAGCGGAAATCAACGTCGGGAAGAACGCGGACGTGATTGTGCGGGCTCACCTCCAGGTGGCGGTCGCCTTCTTGATCATCGGGGCCGTAACCGGTCTGCTGCTGGCATTGCAGCTCAGCGCTCCCGACTTCCTCAACACCGGGCTTCTCAGCTTTGGTCGTCTGATGCCGGTGTTCACCGGGTCGCTCCTCTTCGGCTGGCTGACCATCGCGTTGATTGGCGCGATCTATTACCTGATGCCACGCTTGACGGGCGCCGAGCTGCAGAGCCCGCTCCTCGCCCGGGCCGGGTTGCTTCTCGTTGCCGGGGGCACCGGCGGAGGCCTGGTGGCTACTGCACTGGGAAACGGGCAGGGGAGGGTTCTCTTCGAGTTTCCGTGGTACTTCGACGTGGCGGTGATCGCCGGGGTGACCGCCGCTGCAATTGTTGTAACTCGGACTGCGCTGGCCCATCGCGAGCCTCGCCTTTATATCTCCGTCTATTACTTCGTCGCCGGGTTGTGGTGGCTCTTGTTTGCTCTCGTCGTCGGTGTCCTCGGTTTCTTCCAAGGAACCGACCTGGCGCTGTCCAACCGCTTCGCCGAAGCCGGTTTCCTATTCATGTGGGTGCTTCCGGCCGGCATCGGAATCGCCTATTACCTGATCCCCAAGCTCGCCGACAGCCCGCTCTTCAGCGAGCGGCTGGCAGTGATCGGTTTTTGGGCACACGCCGGCACCTTCTCATGGGTAGGTATGTACAGCTTCACTTTCGGTCCCGGAGCCGATTGGCTGGAAACGATCACCGGGGTCTTCGCGATCGCGGTTCTGATTCCGATCATGACAACGGTGGCCAGCCTCCTCTTGAGCGTTGATTGGTCGAACGTCCGCAGTTCGCCTCCGCTCAAGCTCGCGCTGGCTGGAACATTTTTCTTCGCTCTGCTGGCGATACAGATCCCGGCCATGGCCTTCCGATCGTCCAGCACAATCCTGCAGTTCACCTCTTGGGCGGAAGCGACGTTCGTAATCACGGCGATTGGGGCCGGGACCCTGTGGGTGATGGCGCTGGCGCATTCTCTCGTCGAGCAGCGAGAGGCAGATGCTCAGCTGGTGCTCGTCGGCGGCGGGTCGCTGCTGCTGGTGGGCACCATGTGGCTCGGAGGCCTCTTGTCCGGCTTCACGATGGCATCGGCATCGTCCTCACAAGAGTTCGTGAACTTCGGCGAGGGGTTCGTGAATGTGATCGCCCAGGTCAACGAGTTCAACACCGTGCGATGGATTGCCTGGGCCGTTCTGGCGCTCGGCACAGTCGTATTCGCGCTCCGCATCCTGACGGCGAGGTCGTGGAGGTTCGAGCCCGTTCTACCGCCCTCGCAGGAGGTGGTACCGGCGCCGGGTGATTTGCAACCACCTCAGATCGTGGTGGCGGCCGCGCTGGTGATGGGCCTCGCTTTCCTCGTGCTGGTCGTAACGCCTGCGCTTGACGCCTCCGATGAACAGGCAAGCTTGCTGGCAGTGTCCAGTAGAGACTATGACTCGTTCGCAGATGGCACCGAGGCCGAACAGGCCCGCGCGCTCCTGGCTGGCCTAGGTCTCGACGCCGCCACTGTTGCCGCCGGCCGTGAGGTCTACCTTTCCGAGGGTTGCTTTTACTGCCACACTCAGCAGGTCCGGGCCAACGTGACCGACGTGGGATTGGGAGCCGTGACTAAGCGGCAGGACATCATCTTCGAGAACCCGGTTGTCCTTGGAAGGTTGCGAATCGGGCCGGATCTGGCCCACGCCGGCGTTCGTGAGCAAACCAACGACGTTGCCTGGGTCAAGGACCATCTTTCTGACCCGCGCCAGAATCGTGGCTGGTCCGTCATGCCATCGTACGATTACCTGACCGAGGCTGAGCTCGAGGAGCTTGCTCAATACATCGTGAGTTTGCAGTAATGGATTTTGACCAGCTTGTGACTGCCGCCGCCGCAGCCCTGTCGGCTCCCGAGTCCATCGTGGCGCGGTCGGCTCGTGCCCGGGCCAGCGCGACCGGCACGACTCCCGAGCAAGTCCTCGCCCAGTGGGCCGGTGTGGAGGCCGGTGATGTAGCGCCGGCACCGCCGCCTGACGCGGAAGCTGCCCCTGCAGAGGGAGCGGCAGCCCCGGCGGCGGCGCCCAGCGCGCCCCAAGCCGAAGTCGATGTTGAGGTCGTGGCTCCGAGCGCGGCGGCTCCTGCACCTGAGCCGGAAGCGGAGCCGGAGCCGGAGCCG
>JABAHO010006125.1_pt1 | contig 21550 bp, 20 predicted proteins | sample 7062071 | NCBI WGS metagenome assembly JABAHO01 (sample SAMN14534356, study PRJNA622989) | marine sediment metagenome | biome: marine biome [ENVO:00000428]; feature: marine pelagic biome [ENVO:01000023]; material: deep marine sediment [ENVO:00002113] | place: India: Gulf of Kutch | collected...
GGTGGTGATCTCCGAACCGGACACGGACAATGCCCTGCGGGGCCGGGGCGGACATATTAACGCCGGCGTCGCCCGTGCCCGCGGGGATGTCGTTGCGATTGTGCACGCAGATACAACCATCGCGCCCCGTGACTGTGTTCGGATGCTTCGCGTCCTGCGTGCGCATCCGGAGGTCGTGGGCGGGGCCGTGGGATCTTTGTTTGACGGGCGGCGCCGGGTCCTGCGCCTGGTCGAGGCCGCCAACGACATGCGCGCGGCATTTTTTGGCATAAGTTTTGGTGACCAGGTGCAGTTCTTTCGCCGCAGGCCGGTCATCGAGGGAGGGGGTGTTCCGGATCTTCCGCTCATGGAGGATGTGGAGCTGAGCCTGCGCCTCTGCGGCATGGGCCGTACGGTTTACCTGTTCGGTTCGTCCGCCGTTTCGCCCCGCAGCTGGAGTGGCAGTGCTACCGGACGAGCGGCGCTGGTTATTTCGCTTGTGGCGGGTTATCTGCTTCGCCGACCCTTCGGGATTCCGGACGTGGCCGCCATGTACAGGCGGTATTACCGTGACAGGTGCTGATGCCGACATGCCCCATGAGGCAGCCGGGCATGCCTGCCGGGCAGAACCCGGTGCCCGGGCTTCTTATCCCGCCTGTCGAGGGATAAAGATCATCTGTATGTGCAGAATCGCTTGACGAAGCGCCCCGGCCTGACGTCTATTAACGCGATTCTGTTCCGGAAGAAATGCGCAATTTGGAGAAGAAAGAAGCCATGAGTTTTGAAAGTCTTGACTATGCACCGGCCGATCCCATCCTTGGATTGTCAGAGGCCTTTGAGGCGGATACGAACCCTGACAAGATCAACCTGGGAATCGGCGTCTACAAGGATGCTGCCGGGGTTGTGCCTGTCCTGAACTGCGTAAAAGAGGCGGAGAAGCGTCTTCTGGAGGCTGGAGCATCCAAAAGCTACCTTCCGATGCAGGGGTCTGCGTTATATGGCGAGGTGGTTCAGGCTCTGCTTTTCGGGGACGGTGCCGAGCCCGTGACGGCCGGCCGGGTGGCGACGGCGCAAACACCGGGTGGTACCGGCGCCCTTCGCGTTGCCGGGGATTATCTGCATACCATGCATCCGCAGGCCTCTGTCTGGCTGCCCAACCCGACCTGGGCCAACCATCCATCCATTTTTGATGCCGCCGGTGTTCCCACGCAAAAATATCCCTACCTGGACAGTGAGAACAATTCGGTGGCTTTCGATGCCATGCTGGAAGCTCTGGCTGCAGCTGCAGCGGGAGACGTTGTGCTGTTGCACGGATGCTGTCAGAACCCGACAGGTGCTGACCTTTCGCTGGAGCAGTGGCAGGCACTCGGACAGTGCCTGGTAGACGCCGGCTTGATCCCCCTGGTGGACTTGGCCTACCAGGGATTTGCAGAAGGTGTCGAAGAGGACGCAGGCGGCCTGCGTGTTCTTGGCGGTCTGTGTCCGGAGATGTTCGTCTGCTCAAGTTTCTCGAAGAACCTGAGTGTGTACAATGAGCGTGTCGGCGCTTTGTCCGTGGTGGGGGCAACGGCCGATTCCGTGCAGCGCGCCTTCAGCCATGTCAAGCTGCGCATTCGTACCAACTATTCGAATCCGCCTGCGCACGGGGGCGCCATTGTCACAACCGTGATGTCCGATGCCTCTCTGCGGGAACAATGGCTCGATGAGCTGCGGGCCATGCGGGAACGCATCAACGGTGTCCGCCGTCTCCTGGTGGATGCCCTGCATGAGCGCAATGTTCCGCGAGACTTTTCCTACCTGGCCGCCCAGCGCGGGATGTTCAGTTTCTCGGGGTTGACGACCGAACAGGTTCGGCGACTAAAGGATGAATTTTCCATTTATGTTGTCGGCTCGGGGCGGATTAATGTCGCAGGGCTGACCGAGACCAACCTTGGCCGCGTCGCAGACGCAATGGCGTCCGTACTCATCGCCTGAGCGGATATCGTCAAGATGCGGTCCCCGGGCCTGACCCGGCGCCTGTCAGTGATGCTGCAGGTCTTCTGTGCTGTCCCCGGCGGGTGCTCCTTCTGAAATCCAGTGGCTGATAGCAAGGATGTCAGCCGCTGGAACCAAGTCACCCTCCGGAGGCATCACATCCGGATCCGATTCGGGCATGATGATTCTTCTGAGGAGTTCGCTGGAATGCGGTTTTCCGGGAACCACCGCGGGGTATCCGCTTTCCCCCGGCTGCAGCATCGCAGCATAGGAATCAAGACGCAGGTCCCCTTTCTTTTTTTCAGCGCGGTGGCATTCGATGCAGTGCGTTTCGAGAATCGGGTATATCACGCGTTCGAAATCGCTGTCCGGCGCGGCCGGCAGGGAGACGTTTTGCTGGGTCCAGGAGAAGAGCGGGGCAAGGTAGGCGGATCCATGTGTCAGGGTGCCGCCGAAATGCCCTGCCGGTAAAAGAGCCGCGAAGGAAATCACTGCGCCAGCCCGGTAAAGGAACGCTGTTTTGCCACGCCCCCGGCCGGGAAGATGTACCGCCATGGCGGCGATCGTGCTTCCGGCCGCGAGTGCAACGCCGCTCCAGCGGTGCCGGGTCAGGATAACGGGGTCATAACCTCCCTCAAGGGCCAGAAGCCAGCCGGATGCACAGGCAAACACCGCGCTGACAGATGTGGCCGTCCAGATCCATGCCACGGCCCGCCTGTGCTCGCTCAGCCCGGCGAACGGCAGGCAGGATAACAGGGCGGCGGCCACCAGAAGTCCAATCGGCAGATGTACAAGAATCGGATGCACGCGGCCGATAAAGGCATTCTCCGCAGCAGCCACTCCGGGCAGCGCCAGGACCGCTATAAGGCCCGCATACAAAGCTGTTAAGATCCAAACTTTTTTCATCTGCGCATGACTTTTGTTGATCGGAGTTTTCCTCGTACCATAATCGGTGTCCTGATAAAGTTCCAGAGTGCAGAATCATGCAATCTTTTAGCGTGTAGAAGGGGTATCAAGGTGAGACTGGGTGTAACGCAGGGTGATGCCGGAGGCGTCGGGCCGGAAATTGTTGTTCGGGCACTGGCTGAAGATATGTCTCCGGATCACGAGATCCTGGTTTACGGGGACCTGGAGGTGCTTTCGCGCGCAGCGCAGGCATTTGAAGTAAAACGGCCTATGCAGGCCTACCAGGGGCGCTTCCGGCCCGGAGTTATCAATGTCGTGGATCATGGCTGTCTCTCCGGCTCAGATGTTCGGCCCGGCGAAGTTTCCGGCAGGGCAGGTGCCGCGGCGCTGCGTTATTTCGACAGCGCCATCAACGACGCCCAAAAGGGCGATATTGATGCCATCGTCACATTGCCCATCTGTAAAGAGGCCTGCCAAATCAATGCGCCGGGTTTCCAGGGGCATACCGATTACCTGGCTCAAAAGTGCGGAGTTTCAAACTATACGCTGATGCTTGCGTCCCCGACGATGATTGCCACGCATGTCAGCGTGCACGTGTCTCTTCAGGAAGCGATCCGCCGGGTCACCCGGCAGCGCATTTTGGACCTTGTGCGACTGACTGCGCCGGTGGTGGAGCGATTGCGGGGCAGGGCCCGGTTGGCCGTGGCCGGACTTAACCCCCATGCCGGCGAAAACGGGCTGTTTGGAGACGAGGAGCAGACCCGGATTATTCCGGCCGTGGAAGCCGCACGAGAAGAGGGCTTTGATGTCAGTGGCCCTTTTCCCCCCGACACCGTTTTCATGCTTGCACGCAGGGGCGACTACGATGCCGTGATTTGCATGTATCATGACCAGGGGCACATACCCATGAAGCTGATGGCCTTTGAAGCCGGGGTGAATGTTACGCTGGGCCTGCCCCTCGTTCGGACATCCGTGGACCATGGCACTGCATTTGACATCGCCTGGAAAGGAGTGGCTTCCCTTGAGAACTTCCATAGTGCATGTGATTTGGCGCTAACGCTTTCCAGCCCGGGAATGCCCGAATAAGGAACACCTGACAGGGGTGCATTTCTTTTACTCTTGCTCTCTTATGTCTCTGGTGGGACAATTTAGATCCAAGTCAAAAAGCCGATGGCGGTTAGCAACGGCAAAATCCGGATTCAGGATTTATGAAAGATCTGCTCAGCTGCGGGCTGGCGCACAAGTGGTTTGTCGCGTACCTTTTAATGTTTCTTCTGCCCTTCGGGTACCTTCTGCTGGTTATCAAGCAGCTTTCCGATGAACTGACTGCGTTTAGCGGTCAGGATGCCTATACAGGCCTGAGCCTGGTAATTGGTGTGCCTGCCGCGCTCATCATGTCNNTCCACCAAGGCGTTCATGCAGGAGATGAACATTCAGACCCCCAAGGCTGCTGAAAGCATGGATGAGGCACAACGAATCTCGGCCTACGTTTCGGAAATGATCACCGACCTGCGCGGCAAGCTGATCGATGTAGACCGGTATGCGCAGGACCTCGAGCGCGCTAACAACAAGTTGGTGGAGATCGCCGTGAACGACGGGCTCACGGGGCTTTACAATCACAAGCATGCAATTCATATCCTTAAACTCGAGCTCGAGCGTGCCATGCGGTTTAACCACCCCCTCTCGGTTTGCATGATTGATATCGACGGGTTCAAGACTTTCAACGATACCTACGGCCACCCCATGGGCGACAGCGTTCTGGCAAGAGTCGCACAGACCATTGAGGACAACATGCGCAATGTCGACATTGCGGCCCGGTACGGCGGAGAAGAATTCATGCTTATCACTCCGGAGACGATGCCCAATGAGGCCCTTGAGGTTGCAGAACGCCTGCGGGCCGCTGTCGCTGCGCAACAATTCGACGTCGGAGCCAAAGAACCGGTCAGCCTGACGGTCAGCATTGGCATCAGTGCCTATGCGGGGCTTTTAACAACAGCCGAGGATTTGATCGCGTCAGCAGACCGCAATTTGTACAAAGCCAAACACAGCGGGAAAAACCAGGTATGCCTGTGGAGCGATGAGCGTACCGCTGCTCCTGTTTTACAGGCCTGAGCGGCTGATGCCGTCAGGGGTTTCCCAAAAAGCTGTCGGCCGGGGATTCCTGCTCCCACCCGCGCCCGAAAACGTCGGAATCCTGCTCGGTATCGTTGCCCCATAGGGTGTTTCTGCGGTCCTGTCCCCGGTCGAAGGGGTTGCCGTACCACCCCCTGCTCTCATCCGGCTCCGGGGGCGTTGTTTCCCTGCTGCGGTCGGGCAGGTCAAAGACGGATTCCGATGCGCCGGGCAAAAGACTTCGCGCAACCGGGTCATTGAGGAGTGCTTCCTCCTGGAGGCGGAGGGATTCCCGTGAGGAAACCCTGGCGCTTTCTACCTCCCTGGCCAGCCATCCCCAGTCGCCCTGGGCGCGTTTGTGCCAGCCGTTCATCAGGTCACCCAGGTTGTCGGCGGAATCATCTTCGGAAGGGCGGTCCGTGCCGGGATCCCGGGCGGATGGAGGGGGCAGGCTCGGACGGCTGTCCGTCCGGCCCGGTTTAAGGTTGAATCGAAAGGCGGGTTCTTCGCTGAATTCCTTCGGTCTTCCGGGTTCAGCCGACAGGGACCGGAGGCTGTGCATGGTAACCGCCGTAAACTCCTGCGCCGGGGCGGACATGCTCGTTGGTGCATTGTGAATCGTCACTTTTTGAAACCCGGGCTCGAGAGGGGCGGAGGTTGTCGCCGGTTGCCCGCGTAAAGCGGCAAGCGGAACACAGAGCGTAAATAGAACCATCCGGGCTGCGGGCTTCATGTTCGGCAGCTTAGTTCGGGAACGCCTTCAGGCTCAATCGAAAATCGCATTCCAGTTACGCCGAGGGCGGTTTTGCCAGGATGCCGTGCGGTGTGCATAGGCCGCAATCAGCGGAAGCACAGAGGTGGCTTCGGCATAAACCATCTGGTCTTTGCCGGTATCCACTTTGCCCCATGAGCGCGCTTCGCTGAGTGTTGAGCTCGAGCAGGCGCCGTCCCGCACATCCGCCACGGTAATTTGTACGGCATATTCGTGCATCGGGCAGTCATGTCCGAGTATTTCTGCGCATACGACCGTGTCCTGTGCAAAGTTTTTGGGAACGCCGCCGCCGATCATGAAGAGCCCGGACGTGCCGGCCTGCATTTTAATTGCCGTAAGCTCCCTGAAGTCTGCCACCGAATCAATGGATACGCCGGGTCCCTTTCGATGGTGCTGGTGCGCCACCAGTCCAAACCCGGCACTGGAATCCGAAAATGCGGGACAGAAAACGGGTACGCCGGTCCGCGCCGCCTGCGCCACCAGTGAGTTTTCTCCCATGGCACGCTCTTCAAGGTAACGCCCCATTTCACGGATAAATGCGCGTGATGAATAGGCTCCCGGCGGCAGGCTGTCTGCAATGTCCTTAATGGTGCCGTCGCAGGCCTGAAGGTCGTCTTCGTCGATAAATGTATCATAAATCCGGTCAATCCTCAGGTCGCGAAGCGTGCCGTCATCAACCGCGTCGGATCCCCTGTAGTGCCGAAAACCAAGCGCCTCAAAAAAGTCCATGTCGACGATAGCGGCGCCGGTTGCAACCACTACATCCACCATGCGATAGCGGATCATGTCCGCGTACAGCCTGAGGCAGCCGCCGGCTCCGGCGCTGCCCGCAATGGCAAGCATCACCGTGCACTCCGGGTCCTGAATCATGTCGACCAGCAGGTCGGCGGCCCTGGCCGTGTCCCGGGCGGTAAACGACATGTTGCGGTAGGCATCAATGACGGCGGTCGCGTCAATGCCGGCGATATCGATATGTTCAACCGGTGTATTCAGCAGTTCGGATTTGGCTGGCTTGGTCATGGCTGTGTATCCGTTGAGGGGTGAACCCGCATGCTGAGAATGCGGTAGATCAGTTTTGCAGCGAGAAAATCGGGGGCCCTGTTGGCAGGATTCGGGCACAGCTCTACCACGTCAAACCCGACAAGTGTCTTCGTGCGTATCACCGCTTCCAGAATATGCATAACCTGGGTCCATCTGAATCCGCCGGGCTCGGGGGTGCCGGTTGACGGCATTTCAGATGGGTCGAAAACATCGAGGTCCAGCGTCAGGTATACATGACTGCCAAGCCCCTCGATAATGCGCGCAACAGCCTGTGCCGGGTCCGCATGGTAATCATGCGCAAAAATCACGCGTTGCGGATCCATGGCTGCTTTTTCAGAAATATCCATGCTGCGAATTCCGGCCTGGAACACGGGGCACTGCTCCTTGACCCGTGCCATAACGCATGCATGGTTCAGCATGGAACCCTCGAATGAGTCCCGCAGGTCGCTATGTGCATCCAGTTGAAGGATAGACAGGTCTGGATACCGGTCCGCATGCGCCCGAACCGCTCCGACGGTCACAGAATGCTCACCCCCAATCGTAACAACGAATTTGTTATCGGCGAGAGCGGCCGCAACAGCGGCCTGTATGGCGGCAACAGCCGATTCAGGCGTTGTGCCCGTTGCAACCGGCGGCAGAGTATGGATGCCCCTCCGGTACACTTCACTGTCAGTCTCGATGTCGTACAGCTCCATGTTGGCCGAGGCGTCCAGGATAGCGGCGGGGCCGCGGTCGGCGCCCTTCATCCAGGTGCTGGTGCCGTCGTAGGGCGCAGGGACCAGGCAGACCTCGGACGTACTGTATTTCGTGTATTCGGGCGGCAGGTCGCCATATGAGGCGACAGGCTCAGGAATCATTGCTGATGACTTCCCGGGGCATCACGGGGTGCAGGTAGCTTGAAAAGCAAATACCCGTGATTGCGGTGCCATACCGCTTTTCCACCCGCAGCGATTCCGTGATGCAGCGAATGTCCCGCATCTCGTTGGTCTCGGCAAAGCCGTCATGATAAAGCTCGTCCAGCAGGGCGTGAAGATGGCGGGAAACTTCCTGTTCCGAATCCTGTGTTCCGTGTTCGCATACCAGCCCGCCTGTCTTCAGCCCGGTCTCGCGGTCATAGAGCCAGGCGTAAATCAGACCGGCGGTGGCCATTTCGCCTTTTTCGGCCTGGGCCACGGAGAGAATACTCTCCAGCACGGAGCCGTGCACCAGGGGAGGTTTGGGCGCCTCGCGGGATACGGCAGGAAGAATCGACGAGTACGTCATAATATTGCAGCGCTCGATGCCTGCTGCGCGCAGAGCGAAATGGTAGGAGCCGGCATGCACGCCGAGGTCACTTTGGCCGCTGCCCTGCGTGACAAAATATTTGTATGGAATCCGGTTGGCGGTATGAAGCCAGGTTTCTGTCGATACTTCAACGGCAGGCGGTGCCGAACGCGATTCATGATCAACGCTGCAATGTGTCATTTTGTTTCCCCTGTTATAGAACTGCAATGACCAGATAACTATCCCGCTGCCATGGGGAAACTCTGTGCTTGATTCGCTTTGCGACGTCGGCGGCAGAATGCTGAAACCTTGCGGTGCGGGCCATCACTTTTCGTTTGGGGGGGGAATCTAAGATCGAATGGCCTCAAACGTCAATACCCCTAATGCAATAAAATGCACGGGGTTTTGGGGCCGATTAACGGGGTACAGCGAGTGTCCCGTTAAAAAATTCAATAATGTGGCCGCGCTCGGCAAGCCAGCCGATCGGAGCGAGTACGCTTTCACCTGCACCCGAAACGGGCGGGTTTTCCTGCTCCAGGGCCTCTGAAAGATCTTTGCGGGTACAGCCGGGGTGATCGTGAAGGTAAACCAAAACGTTTCGGATAGAGTCCACGGCATGCTCCGGCGGGAGCACCACCGGCTTAATCGCCGTGGCAAATTCCGTGCCCTTGCCGGCACGAAATGTGTAGATCTTCCTGTGCCGAAACGCGCCCCGCACCGCGAAGGTCATCGAACGGGGAGAGCGGGTTTCGCGATGCCAGGCTGCCGTGAAGGCATGCCTCAGGCCCGGGTCCTCCGTCTTGCGCGCAACAGCAACCGGCAGTGACGCCCGATGCGTGCCGGAGATCATTTGCGGCGCGTGTGACTTCAGGAACCACTCGCAGGCCTGTGATCGGGACATCGGTTTTTCCGCTTCAGGAGAATCACCCTTGAGCGTGTAGACGGTATGGTGCCTGCGGCTTTCCTTCCATTGCTCGATCAGCTCGGGGTCATGCAGTGTCCGGATTCGTTTGCGGTATTCCTCCATGCTGAGGTGGGGGTAGCGGGTGGAATGCAGTTCGTGAATTCGTTCGCTGTAGCTGTTGTGATTCGGGGGGCCCAGAAGTTCACCGCTGAGGCCGCACCGGCAGATGCAGATAAAGTTGCCTGCGGGCGGTTCGGTTTCTGTTTCGACGGCATCAAAGGCCTGGTCAAGGTGGGTATGCAGCACATGGTTCTGCATGCAGGCCGGGTCGGTATGCAGGTAGCCGCAGCTCTTGCACTGGTAAAGCCGGGTTTGGGAATTCTTGCCATCCAGCTCCACAATGGCCCGGCAGGTGTCGGGGTGGCTCAGAAAGAGCGATACAATTTCCTGCACGGGATATGCGCGTCCCGTGGTGTGCAGCTTACGCAGAATAATGCTCAACTGGTGGTCATCGGGCACAAAGCGAATGCGGGCGGATGCAAGGTTGCGGGCTGGGGCCGGCGGTTCGCGTTTTTCTGCGGGGCCGCGGTTCGGGGTATGCTCACGCCGGCCATGCCGCTCCCGGTTATCTGCGGGACGCCGAGGCGCGCGACCGCCGTCTCCGCGGCGCTGTTTACGCCCGTGGGGCGGGCCGCTTCCTTTCCTGTCGTCATCGCGAATAATGAACACGTTCTCGGAAGGGGGCTTTCTTGCCCAGTCGGGAACGAAATTCAAATCCAGCATCTCCGAGCGGTCTGCCGGAATTGAACTTTCGGAAGGATCTGTAGGGTGAGTTGACATAATGTGAAAACTGAAAGGAGAATAAATTAGGTAAAGTCCCGCGATATGTCCAGCGGGAGGTAAGGCAAGTCGCAGCTTGCAAGTCTCCGTTTCCGCGCCTATAAACCTGAGGCATGCCGAAGAAGCTGCAACTGCATCACTGGATCCTGATCGGGATGGCTGTTGGCCTGGGTGTCGGGCTGGCAATGTTTTTCTGGGGAGATCCTGCCAGCCGTGCCTTTATATCCGCGACATGGTGGCTGAACCTGCTGGGCAAAGATCTTTTTATCGGTGCGCTGAAAATGATCATCGCCCCGCTTATTTTTGCCTCGATCATTGCCGGGATCACAAGCCTGCCCAGCAGTCGTGAGCTTGGCTCAATCGGCTGGAAAACGCTCGCCTACTATTTTTCAACGACGGCATTGGCGGTGCTTGTGGGTTTGGTGGCCGTGCTGGTCATACAGCCAGGCAAAAAGGCCGCTTCGCACGGGGTGAGGGTCGAACGTGAGGCAACGCTGGCGGCGTACCGCGATGCTTATCGCCAGCAGCACAATATCAGCAATCCGCTCGCGTCCGAACACATTGCCGACTATCGGGCTTTCATTTCCCGGCAGGAGGGGGAAACCCATGAGAGCGATGCGGCTTTCGGTTCCAAGTGGGCGCGGATAAAGGGGACGGAAGAAGTCTCCGCCCGGGATATGTTTCGCCGGGATATTTTAAAACCAATGCTCACCAACCCTTTTTATTCCCTGGCGAGCACGAATTCGCTTGGAATTATTTTCTTTGCCATCCTCGTGGGCCTGGCCTGCACGGCTGTTGGCGAAAGTGCAAGACCGGTCGTTGTCTTCTTTGCCGCGTTTAATCGTGTCATGATGACCATTACGCTTTGGTTTATGCGCATTGCCCCGGTGGCCATCGGGTGCCTGATTGCCTCGGTTGTCGCGACGCTCGGCGTGCAGGCGCTGGCCTCCCTGATGTGGTACTGCATCACGGTGGTGGCGGGGATTGCGATCCATGTGGTGGTGCTGCTGGCCATCGTGGCTTTTGTCGGGCGCATGTCACCAAGAGTCTTTCTCAAGGGCATCCAGGAGGCCTGGCTGATCGCGTTCTCTACCACGTCTTCCGCGGCGACGCTTCCGGTGACCATGGAGTGTGTGATTGACAAGCTCAGGGTGTCGCCCAAGGTTGCAAACTTCAGCCTGCCGGTGGGGGCCACGATTAACATGGACGGAACTGCACTTTACGAGGGTGTTGCCATTATATTTATGATCCAGGTGTATGGCGGGCTTGACGATGTCCCGATTATGATGACGGCTGCCAAGACACTTGTGATTTTTGTGACCGCAGTCCTCGCATCGGTAGGGGCAGCCGCAGTTCCGAGCGCCGGGTTGATCACGATGGCCATTGTTGCCGGAGCCGTGGGGCTGCCCCTGTACTACATATTTTTCATATATGCCGTGGATCATCTGCTCGACATGTTCCGCACATCAACCAACGTGATGGGTGATGCGGCAGGCGCAGTCGTGGTGCAGCGGCTTGAGCGAGGGCGACTGGAAGAAGCCCCCTGACCCTTGTGTGCCCGCCAGTCCCCGGGGCTCAGGCGTCGCTGGCCGGCTGGCTGCCGGGGGCCGGACGCAGGCGGCTCACCAACCACCCGGTACCAAAAGACACGGCAAAGGAGTAGGGGAAGTACCAGGTCCAGTTCAGTTCCGTGTGTTGCTGCAGCCAGTAGGTTGTGGGGATCGCCACGGCGGCGCCAACCAGCCAGCCTCCAAAACGGTTTTTTCGCGAGGTCATCCCCAGCAGGAACAGTCCAAGTACCGGGGCATTAAATAAGCTCATGAATGTGGCAAACGTCTGGATAATGTTTTCTTCCGCGCGGGATGAAACGTAAAAGGCCATCGCGATAGCCGCCAGTCCCAGTGCCGCCGTCATGACCCGCGCGATTCGCACGTCGCCTGCATCGGAGGGATGCCTCTTCTGTAACGGTTTCAACAGGTCATGCTCGATAACCGTGGCGATCGAGTTTATGCCCGAATCAAGGCTCGACATGGCAGCAGCAAAAATGGCGCTGATGATCAGCCCGGAAACTCCGGGCGGGAGTTGCGTAATGATATAGTGCGGAAACACGCTGTCTCCGGACGCATTGCCGATTTCGCCCGGGTTCTGGGAGTAATAAACAAAAAGGCTTAGGCCGATAAGCAGCAGCATCGAGATCATGATAATGTCGGTGAACGCATTGAAGATGGTGGCCTTCACGGCTCCCCGTGTGCTGGAGACCGCAAGCATGCGCTGCACGCTGAGTTGGTCGGTGCCGTATTCCTGCAGCATCTGTAATGCAAAGCACAACAGAATTGAAATCGTGGTCATTTCAGTCCAGCTCAGGGACCACGTCCAAACATTGGCATGCCCGGCCTCTGCGGCCGCTGAAAGCATTCCGCTAAAGCCGCCGGGAATGTCATGCACCAGGGCCAGAAACGCCCAGGCGGCGCCGCCGATAAGTATGACAAACTGTATCACGTCAGTCCAAATGACAGCCGTCAGGCCTCCCAGGACGGTATAGGCGGTTGCAAGCAGTCCGATCACAAGAATAGCCGAGTTGATAGGCATGCCGGTCGCAATTGAGAGTGCAAGCGCAGGCATGAAAACCACAATGCCAAGCCAGCTGATACGGGCCAGCACGAACAGGGTGGATACCGCGTAGCGCCCTCCCTGCCCGAACCGAATCCCGATGTATTCATAGGAGGTGGTGCAGTTCAGGCGCCGGTAGGCCGGGTACATCACGCCGGCCAATAACGGTGCCAGTAACGGACTGACAATACAGACGACAAGTAATGGAAGCCCCATGCTGAAACCAATCCCGGGTAGCCCGAGAAAGGTGGACGCGCTGGTTGCCGAGGCGTACATGCTCATGGCCACCGGAATCCACGGCATGCGCCGCCCGGCCAGAAAGTAATCCGTGGCCGTGGTCTGGCGTCTTGCGAACCAGAACCCGACGGCCAGCATGCCAACGGCATAAAGCGCGAAGATGGTGAGGTTGAGCAGTCCGAAGCGTTCCATGGTCAGGGAGACTGTGGAGAAGTTTTCAGCGGGGATCAAGGACTGAACAGATGTCGTCTGTGCGGTTCAGGGCAAAAGCGCTATGTCTCGGCTCGGCCNNTGTACGGTTTAGGGCAAAAGCGCTATGTCTCGGCACGGCCTGGGCGCACGATTCGGTAGTCCAGCATCCGGCTGCCGTCAAAGGTGAAGAATCCCTTGAAAAAGGTGCCTTCAAGCAGCAGCGGAATCCAGTAGCGGTCATCCTCCCACATCCGGTCATAGGGGATTTGGTCGACCGGCGTCCATAGAGGAACAGCCTCGTCTGTTTCGCGTTCGGTTCCCGTGTAACCGGGGCTGCGGAACACCTCGACGTGAATCGAGAGTCCGTCGATGAACTGGAAATGAAGTACACCGGCATGCTCCGGGGCATGCGGATGAATTCCCAGCTCTTCACGGGTTTCCCTGACCGCCGCCTCGACGGGGGTTTCTCCCGGCTCTATGCGTCCGCCCGGCCCGTTAATCGTGCCGGCTCCCAGGCCTCGCTTTTTGTGAATCAGCAGTATGCGATGACCCTCGATCACAAAAAGCAGAGTGGCTTTTTGTCGGGGCTGCCATTCATCCCATGTGATGTCGGATACGTTCATATCGGTTTCTGCGGCTTCGTAATCTGAAAATGATGGGATACAGGACTATGCCGCCCCCGGTCCAGTTTCGGGTGTTAAAAACCTGCCCGCCGCCGTTACAAGCGCAACGCAGGCGGATGCGGTGTGAAGCACGCGCCATCCGAGCGAAACCGGGCGAAACCCGCGCGACGCGAGCAACTCAATTTCAAACGGATCCCACCCGCCTTCGGGACCGACAGCAACCAGGGCCCGGTCGGTTTGGTCGGCCTGAAGGGAGGGCAGGGGTTCGCCTCCGGGATGCCCGCATAACCGAAGCGTTGCCGGGGAGACCGCGTCCAGTTCGTCTTCGACAAACGGCCTGAACTGCCTGTGAACGGATACCCGCGGAAGGCAGGTATCTCCGGACTGCTCAAGCCCCTGCCGCAACCGCGGCAGATAGTATTCCGCCTGCAACCAGTGCGTAGCGAAATACGGTTTTTCGACCTTGCGGGCATTCACAATAAACAGGTGCTGGATCCCGAGACTGGAAACGACCGGCCAGAAACGTCTCAATACCTTGGGGCGCGGCATGGCCAGGATAAGGTCGATGCGCGGCGGGGGTGGCGGGCAGCCCAGTTCACAAACCAGGGTTATCGCTCCGTTGCCGATGCGTTCCACGCGCCCGGTACCAAGCGGCCCGTTAACAATTCCGATCTTCAGTTCGGTTCCGATGCCGGGAGTTAACACAGCAAGGATGTGATCGGCGCGCCGACCGTTCAGGACGGCGCGGCTGTGTGCGTCAAGTTCGTGTTGATCCAGGAGAATGCGGTTCACTGTGCAGAGACTAAAACAAATCCGGAGAATGAACAGCCTTTACACGGTCTGTGGCAGAATGGGGTTTGTGGAACAATGCCATCCGCGGTGTAGGCAGAGTCTCAGGGCACTGGCCCCGGCTCCCAGGCCCACAGCTTGTGATTCAGCAGTTTTCCCCACTGCCTGTCATACGGGTGAACCCTCATGGTTTTTTCGTCTCCCCTGTAGAGCGGGTACCCGCTGTTTGCCCATTCAAAGATAGACCCTTCCAGGTTTTGCACATTCCGGAACCCGCGCGACTCCAGCCACCCGGCAATCTTGGCCGAGCGAAACCCGACCGAGCAATAGGTGATAATCGGCGAGTCAATCGGCAGCGTGTCCGTGGCCGCGAAGGCTTCGGCCGGCGTGGCGGCCCGAATGGCTCCGTGCAGATGGCTTACGCGGAACTCGGCGAGCTCCCGGGTATCTATCAGCAGCGGTGCGGGCCTGTTCGTGTCAGAAAGCCAGCCGTAAAGATCGGAGGTTGAGATATGTGCAACATCCGGGTAACGGACGCGCACCATCCGCTTGACCGAATCCCAGTCGGCATTATCCACCGAGTAGCATCCCTGTAGGCTCAGCCACAGGACGCAAAGGCACCAGGCGAAGACCGGCTGGCGGCGAAAGCCTGCCCGATCCTTTTTGCGGGACATAGCCGAATTCACCTTGCTGCCGGTTTTCATGGTTATTTGTACGCTGCCTTATCGTGCAAAGGGTCCGGAAATGCTATTCGCTTTACCCCGCCCGAGGCCCTGTTTATACTCTCTCTTTAACTAACCTGTCTCCATGTTTAATTTACACCCATGCAGCTGAGCAGCGCCCGTGATTTATGACATTGTCATGTATGGAAACCCTGTTTTGAGGGAAAAAGCCGCCCGTATTTCCGAGGTGGATGACGAAATCCGGCGTCTTGCGGTGGATATGATCGATACCATGCGGGCGTATCACGGCATTGGCCTTGCCGCGGAGCAGATTGGCCGGACAGAGTCCATTTGTGTTGTTGATATTTCTCCGGACGAGGCTTCGCAGCGGGAGATGCCGGCGTTGCCTGACAGCGTGCCGATGCCTCTGGTGCTGATCAACCCCGTGATTGTTGGTGCAGAGGGGGAGGAAACGGGCCAGGAGGGATGCCTCAGCTTCCCTGAGATATTCGTCGACATTAACCGGCCGGAGCGAATTTCTGTTAATTATGTGGATCTGGATAACCGCCCGGCCTCCCTCGAGGCTGACGGTCTCCTGGCCCGTGCCATCCAGCACGAGGTGGATCACCTCAACGGCAAGTTGATCGTGGACAGGATGTCGCCCGCCAAAAAAGTTGCCAGCTCCGGTAAGCTGAAGCGGATGCATCGACAGGGGCGGAAGGGTGCCGTCGTGGCGCGCTGACGGTGAGTCCTGCATTGTGAGATGAGCGATTACCTGTACTCCGGCCGTCTGAAGGTTCCAGATCTCGCATTCAGCTATGCGGTCACGACGTCCCTGGTCAACGAGGCCATTCTGCGGCATGACTGCGGACCGGTATCCGGGCATATTTTGAGCAGGGCGTTGACTGCCGGACTCCTGAGCGGATCTCTGCTGGGCGAAGACGAGCGACTGAATATCCGCTGGCAGTATGAGGGGAACCTCAAAACCCTGCTAGTGGATGCGGCTGCGGATGGCTCTGTTCGCGGTTTTGTGTCTCCCACGGACCTGTTTTCATACGAGGGTGATGTGGAGGACCTCTTTGGAGGCTCTGGCAAGGTCACGGTGATCCGTTCTCGCGGCGGACAGGTTCTAAACAGCGGCGCCATCGAGGCCCAACTGATGAACGTGGTTGAGGACCTCTCTTTTTTCATGTGCACAAGCGACCAGGTCGAGACCGCGCTGTCTATCATGATTGCGCTTTCCCGGGATATCACACAGCCGGTGCGCATGTGCCAGGGCTTGCTAATCCAGGCGCTTCCCGGGTGTGACCTGGACGCATTTGACCGGGTGCGCAGGAGCCTCGCCGAAGATGAAGGCCGGTTTCTTATGTCGCAGGAAACCTCGGCCGATACCCATTTTGAGACGGTCATTAATTCGATTACCGCCGCGGTAACTCAGGAGCCGGGTGTGTCCATTGGCCGGTCGCTTAATCCCCGCTTTGAATGTAACTGTTCGCGCGACAAAATGGGAGCCGTGCTGCGGACCCTTGGCCGCGAGGAGCGCGAATCGATCGTTTCCGAGGGGCGGCACATCGCGATTCATTGCCGGTTTTGCAATGAGCGTTATGAATTGTCGGTTGATGAATGCCGTGCGTTATGGCAGGGGTAGCGCTTTACGGGTACCAGCGCCGGCGCCTGGCCGGCAAAAACATGGAGACAGTTTCTCATGGGATTTGAAAGTGGCAGTGTCAGTTTTCGGGTGTATTACATGTCCCGCCCGCTTCCTGATGATCATATTGCGCGGTTTGCCCGTCATGCCGCGCCGGGGCTTGATGACGTGGGCCGGGACCCCGGAACAGGCTGGGTGACCGGCCGGCACCTGCTGGACCGGAATATATCTGAAGCGTCTGCCTACCTTGCGGGGTACCTGCGCCTGACCCTCATGAAGGCCGAGCGCAAGGTTCCCATGCCGCTCCTGCGCGCAGAATGCATGATGGAGGAACTGGCCGAGCTTCAGGCTTCTGAAAAAGATGTCCTGCCCCGCGCGGAGCGCGTCCGGATACGGAAAGAGGTGATGGACCGGCTTCTGCCGTCTATGCCCCCCCAGTTGAGCGGCATTCCGGTTGTTTGCGGGCGTAACGATGACGTTCTCTTTGCCTCGGCGCTGGCCGATAAGCAGATGGATGCCCTGTCATTGGCATTCAGTACCGCGCAGGGAATTGAGCTTACCCCCGTGAATCCCGAAACCGCCTCTCTCAAAAGAAAGCAGTTCAGCCCCCGGCAGTTGGCGCCGACCAGTTTTTCGCCGGATTGCACAAGCGAGGAGGTTCCTGACCACGTGGGCCTGGATTTCCTGACATGGCTCTGGTTTTACGCGGAGGAACGCGGCGGGATGATACAAACCGACCAGGGCGAATTCGGAGTCATGCTTGACGGTCCGCTGCTATTCGTTATGGAGGGCGGGGGAGCACATGAAATCAGGCTCAGCCGCGGATCTCCCCTTAACAGCCATGAAGCCAATACGGCGCTTCGTAACGGGAAAAAGCTTCGCAGGGCACGCGTGATTCTTGCCCGTGGAGAAGAATCCTGGCGCGCGGAGGTGGATGCCGCAGACTTTGCGTTCCGGGGCCTAAAGCTTCCAAAGGTTTTCCAATACGATGCGGCCAGCCTTTTCCAGGACCGGATGCTTTCCATCCGAACCTATGTATCGGTCTTTCTCAGCTTGTATGACCGCTTTATTGAAGAGCGCATGCAGGTTGAACGCTGGGAGTCGGTCTGCCGGGACATGCAGAGCTGGGTCGCCGGCCGCGCGGGATCACGCTGAGACAGAAACAGTCATGGCCCCCTGCGGCATGGTCGTCGCGGATACCGGGTGCTGCAGGGAGTAGGGGCTGCAGGTCAGGACGTCGGCATCGTTTTTTTGCGAACGTAATCAACGATGCTGTCTGCCGGAATCCGCTGTTGTTCGAGGGTATCCCGGTCCCGGATGGTGACGGTTTGATCAGACAGGGTTTGGCCGTCGACGGTTACACAGAAAGGCGTTCCGGCTTCATCCTGGCGGCGGTAGCGTCTGCCTATGGCGCCTTTTTCATCGTAAAAGGCTGTGAGTCCGGCCTGTTTGCATGAGTTGAAAAGGGTCTGTGCCGCTTCCGGCATACCCTCTTTTTTAATCAGCGGGAAAATGGCGAGTTTGTACGGCGCCAACCGCGGATGAAATTTCATCACGACCCGGCTTTGCATGTTACCCTTGTCATCCGGGGCTTCATCCTCGGTGTAAGCCTCGCACAAGAATGCGAGCGTGGCCCGGTCCACTCCGCCGGAAGGCTCAATAACATGCGGGAGATAGCGTTCGCGTGTTTGATCATCAAAATAACTCAGATCTTTACCGCTGACCGAGGAGTGCTGGGAGAGGTCATAATTTCCACGGTTGGCAATGCCTTCAAGTTCGCTGACGCCAAACGGGAACTCATATTCGACGTCTGCGCACCCCTTGGCATAATGCGCCAGTTCATCAGGGTCATGCTCCCTCAGCCGAAGCCTTTCGCTTTGCAGCCCATGGTCGACATACCACTTGAACCGCCGGTCTCTCCAATAGCTGTACCAGGCCTCCGACTCTTCTTCCCTGCAGAAAAACTCGATCTCCATTTGCTCGAATTCGCGGCTGCGGAACGTGTAGTTCCGGGGATTTACCTCGTTTCGAAAACTTTTGCCGATTTGCGCAATGCCGAAGGGCGGCCGAAGGCGCGAGCTGTCCAGCACGTTGCTGAAATTGGCGAAGATACCCTGTGCGGTCTCCGGACGAAGGTAGACCTTGCTTGATTCATCCTGGAGGGCTCCCGCATAGGATTCAAACATCAGGTTGAATTCCCGCGGTTCGGTCAGGGTTCCGGGTTCAGCGGTATCCGGCCCTACGATCGTTGCCATCGCATCTCCCCCGGCGATGCTGCAGAAGGGGAGGTGCCCCTCCGCTTCGTCGGGATTGGGAGCCCCAAGGCGCCGGGCATGCTTAAGCGCGCGTTTGCAGGCTGATTTTCGCGAATCATCGTCACCCTCGACATAAGCAAAATACAGCCTGTCGGCGTCCGCCCCCGACGGAATCAAAAACATCTGGTCGGCACGGTAACGCTTTTTGGTTTCGCGGCAGTCCACCATGGGGTCGGAAAAGCCGCCGACATGGCCGGAGGCCACCCAGACACGGGGGTGCATGATAATGGAGCAGTCCAGCCCCACGATATCTTCGCGCATGTGAACGTTGTCGTGCCACCAGGCGTCCTTCACGTTGCGTTTCAATTCAACACCAAGGGGGCCATAGTCCCAGAATCCGTTGATGCCGCCGTAAATTTCAGAAGACTGGAAAATGAACCCTCTTCGCCGGCAGAGCGCGACGAGCTTGTCCATAAGGTCGTTGGGGTTTTTGGGCATGTTCGATTCTCCTGTGCCTGAACACAGCTGAAAAGGGCGCATGAAACCATGGCTGTCAGCCCTCGGCAAGCAGAAAGGGGTGGTCCGGCTCTGCCGAGGTCCTTGACTCAGGGGTGGGCATTGGGTAGCGTTCATGACCGCGGCAGATAAAAAGGAGCATGCATGACATTTGGTGAAGGAAAAATCTGGATGGACGGCGAGTTTGTGGACTGGGCGGATGCCAAAGTTCACGTGATGAGCCATGTTATCCACTACGGATCAGGCATTTTTGAGGGCCTGCGCTGTTACAGCACACCCAATGGCCCTGCGGTGTTCCGGCTGCAGGAGCACATTGCGCGCTTGTATGATTCTGCCAGAATCTACCGCATGGAAATTCCGTTCAGCCCCGAGGAGCTTGAGGAAGCGATCCTTGCCACGGTGCGAATCAACGGGCTGACATCCTGCTACATCCGGCCGCTGGTCTTTCGCGGCCTGGGCGGTATGGGGGTAAATCCCCTGAATTGTCCGGTTCAATGCATGATTGCCGCGTGGTCATGGGGAAAGTACCTCGGTGACGAGGCCATGGAGAACGGGGTTTCCGTCAGGATTGCCTCGTGGCGACGGGCGGCGCCGAACACATTCCCCAGCCTGGCAAAGGCCTGCGGAAACTACCTCAATTCGCAACTTGTCAAGATGGAGGCGCTTCAGGACGGATATGACGAAGGCATTGCCCTTGATCATGCCGGCCGGGTCTCGGAGGGGTCTGGAGAGAATATTTTTGTGGTGCGCAGCGGCGTGATTTACACGCCGCCCTCAAGCAGTTCGATTCTGCCGGGGATTACACGGCACTGTGTCTTTACCCTGGCAAGAGATCTGGATATTCGAATCCATCAGCAGGAAATTCCCCGCGAGGCGCTGTACATCGCGGATGAAATTTTCTTTTCCGGCACCGCGGCCGAGATTACACCCGTCACGCGGGTGGACCAGATTCCTATTGGCACTGGTTCCCGCGGGCCTGTTACAGAGAAGATTCAATCCGAATTCTTCAGGATCGTCGAAGGCCGCACCGAAGACCGGCATGGCTGGTTTACGGCCGTCTAACTGAAGAACTCCTGCTACGCCTGTACAGGTGTTCAAGCGCATCGAAATCCCTGCACGCATAGTATCCCGCAATCATGCGCTGGTTAATCAGGGTTGTTTTGAAGGCCCCGATCTGTTCCCAGCGCCGCACGGATGTGATGACCGGCTCAGAACAGGTGACAACAGTCCCGCGCCGCCGCAGTCTCTGGACCAGGTCGAAGTCCTCGAGGATCGGGATGTTTGAAAAGCCGCCCAGGGCGGTAAACGTCCCCCTGTGCATGAACAGCCCCTGGTCACCATAAGGAAGACCGAAAAGGCGTGATCGCAGGTTGGTAAAGAGTTCTATGCAGCGGAGGGACGCGGCCGGGCCGTTAATACGCAAGCTGAATGCGCCGGCAGGAACACCTTTGCGGCCGAGGGCGCGCCCGACCGCATTCTTAAAACCTTCCGGAAGTTCTGTATCGGCATGTAAGAATAAAAGGATGTCACCCGTAGCCTGCATGGCGGCGGCATTGAGCATGCCAGCGCGATTGCCATGTCCGCGGACGATAACCGCTCCTGCCCGCTGCGCGATGTCTATGGTGCTGTCCGTGCTTCCCCCGTCGGCTATGATGATTTCATCTGCTCCGGTTCGCGCTTTTTGCAGAACCCGCTCCAGGCCGGATGCCTCGTTCAGGGTGGGAATGATTACCGAGATCCGGTTTTCGGTTGCCGGGCCCGGTGCGGGTGGACGGACAGCCTCCCATTCCCCCAGGTTTGCCGCTTCATCAACATCGGCCAGGGGCGATAGCAGATGGGCCGGTAAATCCAGCGAATCGGCCTTTATGCGGGTGGCCTGCAGGACGGAGGGCGTACCCCATGCGATGTTGCCGAAAAGTTCAGGCACCGGCTTGCAAAGGCCGATGAGGTAGTAGCCGCCGTCATGCGCCGGACCCAGGACAAGAGGAGACGTATTCAGCGCCTCCAGGGCCTCCCGCAAATGTTCGTGTGTGATGCCCGGGCAGTCGGTGCCGATGATGATCGTTTTTTCATATCCGGAGGCTTCTGAATCGACAAAAGCCTCGTGCATGCGTCTGCCAAGGTCAGGGCCTGCAGAATCCACGTAGGATGCTCCCTTTCCAAGCCATGCCCGCATCTGCGTCTTGCTTGATCCGGAGTATCGTATCTCGAGGTCCGCGGCGACATG
>JABAHO010016587.1_pt1 | contig 21534 bp, 24 predicted proteins | sample 7062071 | NCBI WGS metagenome assembly JABAHO01 (sample SAMN14534356, study PRJNA622989) | marine sediment metagenome | biome: marine biome [ENVO:00000428]; feature: marine pelagic biome [ENVO:01000023]; material: deep marine sediment [ENVO:00002113] | place: India: Gulf of Kutch | collected...
TCCGCCGGTGAGCCCCGGAAGGCAAGAACACGATCACAAGGGCCACGGCAGTAACGGCCCCCGCAATGGCGTGACCGGAGGGGAACGAGGCGTTGGTTGTCGACACGAGGCCGTCCGGAGGTCGATCACGATCGTAGAGGGCCTTCAAGACGGCCACCGAGATATCGGAGACGACCCACGCCACCACCCACACGGTGAGCTGTTCGAAGCGTCGCTTGGACCACAGGTAACCGGTGAGAGCCAGCCGAATGGGAAGTGTGAACCAGGTGCTACCGACCACGTTGAAGATCTTGGCGGAAACAGTGAGCGGCCCGACCTCGATAGCGACCATGGCGTCGAACCAAACGTCGTCGATGGCCTGGACTGAGCTGATATCCACCGCCACCCACAGCATCACGGATGCGGCCGCTATATACAGACTGACGGCGCCGGCGACGGCCCAGCGGTGGTCATCAAATAGCGCCGGGTGATGGTGGACCTCAGGCGTGGTCATCCGATCACGCCGGCTTCGCGCAGATCCCGCTGGAGCTGCCGGGAGGGAAAAAGATCGAGGGAAGCGGTGACGTCCTCGACCAAGCTGCCGACTTCCGGGCCCTTGGCATCGAACCGATAGGTGATGCAGCCGCCATCGAACACAGTCACCCAGGTCCCTCGGTAACTGGGCTGGTCGAGATGGTTGTCCAGAATTGCGGGCAATCGAAGGACGCTCACCGCACGCCGCAGCGATGACTCGCCCGGCAGAGCCAGACCCACCGTGGGCGGATCATTCAGCTGGTCCTGCTCCTCGATCGCAACCAGCACCCATCCCCGCTCGTGGGCATCGGAGATCTTGTCGGCCAAAGGCCGGTCCTTCTGATCGTAAGAAGCGACGACCCTCCTGCCTTCAATCTCCTGCGCTTCCAAGAAAGCCTCCACCGCTTCGGCGTATTCCGCTTCTCGGCTGCTGGCAGGAGCGATCACAATCGAGACTCGGGCAGGCACGACCGTCACATCGCGGTACTGGTCGACCCCGGGTCTGACCTCGACATGTTGACCAGGTGGGTCGGCCCGGCAACTGTCCGTGAGCGCTACCTCGAGAAACCTATCTCCCGACCGATCTGAGCTAAGCCAGAATCGAGATTCACCGAGCTTGGGAACCAGGTCGACGTAATCCCAACCCAGTTTCAGGTCGTTGATGCAGGGGACGAACTCGGCTGTGGGAACGGCCTGGATCTGGATAACCATCGAGCCGGTCAGGTCGCCTTCACATTCGGGGACCGCCCGACCCAACTCGTTGTTGGCACAGGCCGAGGCCACCAACAACAACCCAAGACCGAGGACGAAGCGGTACCGATGCATCACACGAACCCCGCGCCGGTGAGGTTTTCGATAAGCAGGCTCAAGAACATCAAACCGCCCAAGACCGCACCGGCTGTGAGCAGCAGACGCCGTCGGCTCCAGCGCTGTACCGAGATAGGGTCGGTCGGAGGAGCCATGTTGCGGAATGTTTCGACAAGATCAGCTCNNTGTTGCGGAATGTTTCGACAAGATCGGCTCCCCCGGCCTTCATGTAGGCCTTGTGGGCAGAGCGCGATTGGGAGGGGATGGTGATTCCTCGGGTGGCAGCGAAGGCCTCAGCTATGTCGTCCTCACTGAAGAACTTCATCGCCTCCTGATAGACATGCTCCGGATCGTGCCGCAGACCGAGGATGATCATCATGTTGGCTAGATCGACCGCCTGGCGCCATGGCGTGGGACGCACAGTGGCGAACGCCACATCGATGAGTTTGACCTCACCGTCCTGCACCATGACATTGGCCGGCTTGATATCCCGGTGGGCCAGGCCGGCGTCCCACATGCGCCTAATCATCAACAACGCCTGCTCGATGATGTCGTCGTTGATGGTGGCATCGGTCAGCTCCTGCGCACCGAGCAGAAACTCCGTGACGATGAGGTACTCACGCTCCGGCGTGATTTCGACGATTCCATAGGGATCGGCTGATGGCAAGCCGGCTTCCTTCATGCGAAGCAAGATGTAGTCCTCGTATTCCACGAGGCGTCGAACCGACGAGAACTTGACCTCGTCCTCTAGGGAGCCGTAGAGAATCGTTCGACCTAACTTGTACCAGCGGTCAGATCGCAGGTGGATCTGACTGTAGAGCTTCGCGAAGAGATGCAGCCGCTCCGACGGCTGATCCGCCGACGTCACAGTCAGCCGCAGCGGCGTGGAACCACCGGATCCCTCCAGGCCAAAGGGTTCGATGTCGAGCACCTCGACACCGAGCTGGTCATGGACGGCTCGTTTGATAGCTTCACCACGGGCTCCCCCGACATCGAGATGAGCCGTTGTGCCTCGGTTGTAGCTCACCGGAAACACCGACTCGGGAACAAACAGCTTGAAGAACACCACTGCAACGGCGAAGCCGAGGAGAGCTGCCGTCCACACATCGGAAGGATGATCCACGCCCAGATAGAGCCGGGAGATACCGAGTATCACGACAACCACCTCCCCAAAGGTGAACCACCTGGAACGCCACTTACCTTTGGGGAGCAACGTCATTCCCATAAGCCCGAATGTGACTGCCAGACCGGCGACCGGGCCGGAAGGATGGGCGTACCCGGACCAGGGGCCAATGACGTCGACGGTCGGCCGGGGCCGCGCCACAGCGATCTCCAGCGAGTTAACGATGATGGCCACGATGATCAGCACACTTAGGAACCCGAACAAGTGGCGCCACCGCTTGTAGAAGATCAGCACTGCGATGGTTACCCAACGCAGCGGACGGATGAACCATTGAGAACCGAGCGCGTGGCCAGCATCGGCGATGTCGGTCAGCAGACTGGCGCGTCGATCTTGCAACCAACGCAGCACGCCCAGGTCTCGATCGGTCCACCAGTTGGTCGTTTCGGGAAAAGCGAAGAGTGAGAACCACAGGATCGCCAAAGAAATGCTGACGCTGAGCCAGAACCAGCCACTGGCTCGTAACTCGGTTGGCAGAGGCGCCTTCTCCCCGGACGGGCGGCGCCGCCGCCCACTCACCCGCAAGGAACCGACTCTTAGCTCGCGGCGCTCGCTTATCCCACCCAGCTCTGAGCTGGCGGTGCCGACAACCCCTATCTCTGATAGGGGCCGGTGGTGGTGTTCGCCCTCGGTCTCGGACATTTCCCCAATCTCCGGTCTAGTGGCGCTTGACGCCCCCGTACTTCATTCGGGTATCGGACATCGAGGCAATCTCGGCCTCATCGTCGTGGATCCCTGCTGCGACAACCTCACCCAGAAAAAGGGTATGAGTACCGACATCATGTGCCTGCCGCACCTCGCACTCGAGATAGGCGGCTGCTTCCTCAAATATGGGGGCCCCGGTTTCCCCCTCCCGAATCGGTCGCTCATTCAGCGTCATGCCCTCCTTGGTTGCCGGCTTGGAGAACTTGACGAAGGGTCGGGTATCGGTCTTGTCCCACAGGTTGACGGTGAAAACACCGCTTTCCTCCACCAGCCGGTGGGTCACCGCGGTTTGATCCACCGAGACCGCAATGAGAACCGGCTCCATTGAGACCTGAGTCACCCAGCTGACGGTCATTCCGTTCCAATCCTCACCGCTGCGAGATCCAAGCAAACACAGGGCGTTGGGTATTTTCCAAGTGGTCTTGTTTATCAGCTCGATCGGCAGGTCGGCCATCGCCCTCCTCTAGGTACTTGCTGACTCTACGGTTATCGCGCACTCAAGTGGCAAAGATTACGCTGCGAGCGATGAAGAACATCTTGCGCGGGCTGCTTGTGATGCTCGCCCTGAGCGGATGTGGTGAATCCCTCGAGGACCGAGCCACCCGGGTATTCATCGAATGTGCCAACGAATTCGGCCTGGATGGTGGAATGGTCGGCGTGGTACGGGGACTCGACGGCGGTTTCGCCGTTACCACCCCGGCGTTGCCGGAACCTGCCGCCACAGAATGCTCGCAGCGACTGTCGGCCGTTCTCCAGGATTAGGCAGCATCAGGCTTGCAAGCTCACACTGCACCCGCTGAGCCGCTGCTCTAGCCTTCCAATCAGATGAACGTTCTCATCGCCACCGCCGGCGTTCTACCTCCAGATCCGGTTGCCGCCATCGTCGAGCGTCTGGTGGACCCCCGTGATCGAGTCAAAGTAGTGACCGTCTTGGAGATACCCCGATCTTTCCTCAACGAGATTCGATCCGAAGAGTGGCGTCCCTTGACCGAGGGCTCACCAGCTTGGGAGGAGGAAGAAGATGCGGTCATTGCTCGCTACGTCGACGAGCGGGGCAAGCATCTGACGGACCCGATCGTGGCCGCACTCGCCGCCCGCAATATCGAGGCTGAGGCGGTACACCTCGAGGGGGAAGACAAAGCGCGAGCGATCATTGAGGTGGCCGAGACAGTCGAAGCCGACCTGGTCGTCCTGGGTGCCACCAGGCAGATCTTTGCCGAGTCGGCCTGGGAGAGCATCTCGGCGCGAGTGATGGCGGACACGAGGCGCCCTGTGTTGGTGGTGCCGGCAGTCTCGCAACCCGAACCGGAGGTCGATTCCGATGACTGAGATCTTGCGCACACCGGACGAGGCCTTCGCCAATATCCCCGACTACCCCTTTGAGCCGAATTACTTCCAGTGGGGCGAGATCCGCATGCACTACGTAGACGAAGGCTCCGGGCCTCCAGTGGTGCTTTTCCACGGCGAGCCCACGTGGTCGTTTCTTTACCGCAAGATGATCACCGAGCTCGCAGGAGCCGGATTCCGCTGCATCGCCCCCGATTACGTGGGCTTCGGCAAGTCTGATAAGCCGGTGGACGACGCTTTCTACACCTACGACATGCATACCGAGTCGGTGACGGCGCTGCTGGAATCGCTCAATCTCGAGGGAGCCGCGATCGTCGGCCAGGATTGGGGCGGCCCGATCGGCCTACGCTTCGNNCCGAAACAGTTGCCCGCCTGGTGATCTTGAACACTGGGATCGCCTTTCACGGTGCCAGCATGTCGGACGCCTGGCATGCCTTCCTTGCCTTTGTGAAGGCCAACGACGACTTTCCCGTGGGCTTTCTAATGGGACGGAGCCAGGCATTCGAGTGGGGGCAGGAGGTCCTCGACGCTTACGACGCCCCATTCCCCGCCGCCGAATACAAGGCCGGCGTGCGCCGCTTTCCACGCATGGTGCCCCTGTCCCCAGATGATGTCGGCGCGGCTGCTATGGCTACCGTCGATGCCAAGCTTGCTGAGTGGGACCGGCCGGCATACGTCTTGTTCTCAACTGAAGATCCGGTGTTCTCGACCAAAACGGGCCAACGCTTCGTCGACCACATTCCGGGAGCCTCCGAGCTCGACACCATCGACGGCGCAGCCCACTTCCTACAGGAGGACAAGGGAGAGGAAGTCGGCCGGCGAATCGCCGCCTGGCTAAACGCTCAGTAGGTTCTCGAAATGGATCGGATCCGTAGGCNNCTCAGTAGGTTCTCGAAATGGACCGGATCCGTCGGCGCGAGTAGCAGGTGCTCACCATCGTGGCTCAACCACAGGTTGGGAGCTGCTTCGAGCCACACGTTCTTGTCAAACACGTCGAGATGCGCTCTCCAGCGCCCGCTGGGAGGCCGGTAAAGCAATACCTCCGGAGCCGGAGCGGACAGAGCCTCGAGCTTGCCGACTAGGTCGTACTGGCCGAACAAGATCGCCATGCCCTCCGCCGGATCTAGCCACTGACCTTTGCGAAACCAACCAATCTCGCCGCACTCGCAGCAGCTGATTACTTCGATACCGGCTACCTGGATGGGTATGTGCAGGCAGGTGTCTGTCTTCATGCCCCCATGATGAACATCGGGTGTGACAAAAAAAAAGAAAACGGCCGGCCTGCAGGCCGGCCGCCTTCCCTGGGAGGCAGGTAGTTGTTAGGTGCTGAGAACCGCTCCTGTCGTCGGGGCAGGCACATCGGGGCTACCAAAACCTCCGAAGCCACCGGGGCCGCGCGGCCCACGGGGCCCGCGACGGCCCAAGTCACCTTCACCCGGGACGGTCTGAACTCGCTCAGTCACCTTCTCAGTGATTCGGGCGAGGTGTTCATCTGCCTCGGCCTGGGTAAGGGTCCCGTCATCCACCTTGGCCTGCAGCTGCTCGGCCATCGGCGCCACTACGCCGGCCACCAAGGCGTCCAGATCGACGCCTTGTTCGGCAGCGATCTCTGCCAATGTCGCTTCCCCCTCTTGCAATGCAGCCTGAATGTCCTCGAAGGGGATACCAATCAGATCGGCGAGAACTTGCTGGCGCTCGGCCCGGCGGGCTTCACGCTCGGCCCGCCGCTCGGCCCTCCGCTCCTGGCGGGCGGCCTGGATCTCGTCCTTAGTGGAGTTCACCATCTCGGTGATCTTCTCCTCGGCGTTGGCGAGGACTTCGTCGGCTCTCTCCTGGTCGATCCTTTCGTTGGCTACCGCTTCGTTCACCTTCTCCTCGAGGCCGGCTAGCAGCGCGTCAACCAGAGCATCCCCGCTCGAGCCGTTGGCGGCCGCTATCTCACTCAAGGTGGACCCAGCTTCCAACTGCTCGACAATTTCCGCCGCGTCGAGGCCGAGGATCTCGGCAACCTGAGCCAGATGATGACCGCCGCGGTGGTGTCCCCGTTTGCGACCCTCAAATTGCCGCTCGATGGGAGCGTCCTGGGATGGGACCGTATCGTCGGGTTCGTTGCTCTGGGCGAAGGCGATGCCGCTTGCGGCAACACCGGCGACCACCAGGACGACGAATCCGATCTTGAGGTTCTGTTTCACTTTCTTCTCCTTTACTAGAACCTTCACGGTCCCAGAATGGATCCGGCGGATTCGGAGAGTATTAGGCCAACCTGAGAGTCAGATAAGAGTCCAGTACCCTGCCCGATAACGTTGGTGATGGTTCGACCGGCATGAACGGGGCAAATGTTGTTGGCGGTGTGCTAATTAGACGCTGAGCCCGGCCTGAAACTGCGTCTCATAAAGCCGGGCATAGAGCCCGCGGCGGCCCAGCAGGTCGGCATGAGTGCCTTGTTCGACCACCCGACCCTCGTCCAGCACGAGAATGCGATCGGCCGCCAGGATCGTCGACAGCCGGTGAGCGATAACCAGCGAGGTCCGGCCCCGCATGATGTTGTCGAGCGCGTCTTGGATGAGCGACTCCGATCGGGCGTCGAGGTGCGAAGTGGCCTCGTCGAGAATCAGAATGCGAGGGTCTTTGAGAATCACCCTCGCAATCGCTACCCGTTGTTTCTCACCCCCGGACAGCCGATAGCCTCGTTCGCCCACCCGGGTCTCGTAACCGCGAGGCAAGGAGCTGATGAACTCATGGATGTTGGCGGCCCGGGCAGCCGATTCCAGCTCTTCCTGGGTCGCTTCCGGCTTGGCGTACCGCAGGTTGGCGGCAATGGAATCGTGGAAGAGATAGCTCTCCTGGGTGACGATCCCGATGTTGTGCGACAGCCAATCGAACTTGACCTCGCGCACATCGTGCCCGTCGATTCGCACTCGCCCTCGAGTGGTGTCGTAGAGGCGGGGAACGAGGTAGGTGACGGTTGTCTTGCCGGCCCCGCTGGGACCAACCAGAGCCACCAGCTCGCCGGCTTCGACGTGGAAGGACACCTCCTCGAGTGCCTGGCGACGCGTGGGCACCAAGCTGGGCTCCTCGTCCTCCTCGAATTTCTCCGGCGGACGCCACATTGACACCCGCCGAACCGCCTGGAGGCCGACACCGTCGCCTGCCCGGTAATCGAAAGTGACATTTTCGAACTCGATCTCGCCGACCATGCCGTTGGGTGCCACGGCGTCGGCCGGCTCAGTTATCTCTTGACGAATATCGATGACCTCAAACACCCGCTCAAACGAGACGAGGGAGGTCGCCAATTCGACCCGGGCATTGGACAGGCCCGCCAGCGGTCCATACAGCTCTCTGAGATAGACACTCAGGGCAATAACGGTTCCGATGGTCAGATCGCCATTGATGACAAGCACCGCGCCCACCCAGAACACCGCTGCAGTCCCCAATGCGCTGACCAGGCCAAGGGCCATGAAGAACCAGCGTCCAATGAGCGCCCGCCGCACGCCCAGATCACGCACATCGGCGGCCTCATCGCTGAACTTGTCCTCTTCGTCTTCGGCCCGGCCAAACAGCTTCACCAGCAGCGCTCCCGACACGTTGAGCGCCTCGTTCATCGTGGCATTCATATCGGCATTGCGTTCCATCTGCTCACGGGCCACACGGCGCAACGCTTTGCCCACGCGGCGCGAAGGGGCCACAAACAACGGCAGCACGGCGACGGCGAGCAGGGTGAGTCGCCATTCGAGACGGAGCATCACCGCCAGGGTGAAGACCACCACCAGCGTGTTGGAGACGATCGTCACCAGGGTTCCCGTGATCGCTTGCTGAGCGCCGACGACATCATTGTTGAGACGGGACATCAACTCGCCGGTGCGGGTGTTGGTGAAGAAGTTGAGCGACATGCCCTGGAGGTGACCAAAGAGCTGGCAACGGAGATCGAAGATGATCCCCTCACCGGCCCGTGCCGACGCCCAGCGCTGCAAGACCCCGAGGACGCCGTTGACCAGTGGGACGGCAACCATCAGCAAACCGAGAACTGTGACCCGGCCCAGGTTCTCGTCGGGAATGGCGTTGTCGAGAAGATCCCGAATCAGCAGCGGCGGCACAAGCGTGACGAGGGTTATCAGGATGATGGTGAGAAACACCGCCGCCAGCTCCATGCGATACGGCCCGGCATAACTGGCAACACGCCGCAAAAGGGCGCGGTCCAGCTCGGGCTTGTCCTGCTCTTCGTCGTACTTGAGGTACGACCACCAGCCCCCGCTATGAAACATGCAACATCCTGCAGTGAGGCTAGGGAGACCGGCCGGCAATACCGACCATCGCCCCGACTACGATGCTGGCGTGCTGCGATCAATCAATGTCATAAGGCGCAGCTTCCCGCATCGCCCCATCTTCGACACTGCCGTCTCCCACGCACTGCTACGAGGTGCCAGCCGAGGCGAAGTCGGCGAGACGTTGCGGGTGCACACCTCGGCCCGGATGGTGGCTTTTGGCCGTCAAGACGTGACGTCGGCCGGATACGGAGATGCGGCCGTTGCCGCCCGGGCGGCAGGCTTCGCGGCCGTCGAACGGATCGCGGGCGGAAGAGCCGCCGTGTTCCATCCGGGTACGATCGCTTTCTCATGGACGGTGCCCGACCCCGAACCGCGCAACGGGATTGCCACTCGTTTCAAAGAGATCTCAGAGATCGTGCACGCGGCTTTGCAGGAGCTTGGGATTGAGGCTCACATCGGCGAACTTCCCGGCGAATACTGCCCGGGCGCTTACAGCGTGAACGCCCGCAATCGAACCAAGATCATGGGAGTGGGGCAGCGGGTGGTCCGCGGAGCGGCTCATGTCGGCGGAGTGATCGTTGTCAACGACCACGCTTCTATCCGCAACGTGCTCCTGCCCGTGTACGAGGCGCTCGACCTGGAATGGGATCCGCGCACCGTAGGCAGCATTGAACAGGAACTCGGAGCGCCTCGTGATCTGGAAAGGGTCGCCGAAACCCTGCTTGACCAGTTCGATGACCGATTCTCACTGCGGGAGGCCCTCCTGCCCGAGTCGGTGCTGATTGAGGCCGAGAAACTTGCCCCGGCGCACACCGCCCCATGAAGGTAACTGTCATCAACGGGCCGAACCTAAATCTGCTGGGTACTCGCGAAACGGAGATCTACGGCAGTGTCACCCTCGCCGAGCTCGACGGCCTGTGCCGCCAGTGGGGCGAGGAGCTGAATCTCGAGGTAGCGACATTTCAGTCCAACCACGAGGGCGAAATCATTGACCGCATCCAGGTTGCCGCCGCCGAATGCGATGGGATCATCATCAATGCCGGTGCGTTAACGCATTACTCGTACGCCATTTACGACGCCCTGGTCGGGGTGGCGCTGCCCACGGTCGAAGTCCATATTTCTGAAATCCACGCCAGGGAGGAGTGGCGCAGCAGATCGGTTATACAACCTGCCTGTCTTGCTCAGGTCACCGGGCAGGGCATCGACGGCTATCGGAAAGCTCTAGAGATCCTGGCGGAAGGCCCTTAATCGGCCCATTTCTGAAAGCGGGTCAAACCCTCGACCAGGTCCTCGTCGGAGAGCGCAAACGAGAAGCGCATGTGACCGGGCGTGCCGAAGGCGTCTCCCGGCACAGCGGCGATCTCAATCTCGTCCAGAAGAGTGGCAGCCAGAGCCACGCTGTCACCAACGCCCTTCTTGGTCATCAGATTGGAAACATCCGGGAACGCATACATGGCGCCTTGCGGCTCAATCAGCTCGACACCGGCCGTTGCCTGTAGCAGCTCGACCATCTTGCGACGCCGCCGATCGAAGGCTGCCCGCATCTCATGCGCGCTTTGCAGACCACCTTCCAGCGCCGCCAACGCGGCCATTTGGGATACATTGGCAACGTTGGAGCTCAGATGGGACTGAAGAGCCGTGGCTGCCGCCGCAACCTCTGGAGGCGCCAGCATCCAGCCGACCCGCCAGCCGGTCATGGCGTACGTCTTGGACACCCCGTGGATTACCACGCACCGCTCCCTGATAGCAGGGGCGGCCACCGGCATAGAGACGAACTGCGTCTCGCCGTAGACCAGGTGCTCGTAGATCTCATCACTGACCACCCACACCCCCTTCTCGGCTGCCCACTCACCGATGGCCGCAATCTCTTCAGAGGAGTACACCACCCCCGAAGGATTGCAGGGCGAACTGAAGATCAACATCTTCGTGCGATCCGTCCGTCGCGCTTCTAGGCCTTCAACCGTGACTTTCAGATCCGGGCCGGGCTCAACCAAGACAGGAGTTCCCCCAGCCAGCTTGACGGATTCCGGATAGCTCACCCAGTACGGCGTCGGTAGCAGCGCCTCCTGCCCCGGATCGAGCAACACGGAGCAAGCCTCGTAGACGGCCTGCTTGCCTCCGTTAGTCACGACTATCTCGTTTAGCCCCGGACGGGACGACATGGCAGCCGCAATGGCTGCTTTGAGCTCGGGCAGGCCTCCGGCCGGGGTGTAGTGGTGGGCTCGGGACTCGCCACTGGCAGCTACGGCGGCGGCAACTATGTGGGCCGGAGTGGCGAAGTCGGGCTCCCCGGCTCCGAAGCCAATCACCGGACGACCCGCGTCTTTCAACTCGTTGGCGCGGGCAGTGATCGCCATTGTTACGGACTCACCTATGCCCTGTGCCCGTCGTGAGAGCTCAGTCACCGACCCTCCTAGTTGTACGACACCATCTTGCCATGCCCGAAGCAACCCGAGCCCGTCCTATCCGGTCCGTCTGCTCTCGGTCGGCGCACGATGGGTACTGTTTGACGCCCAACTATGTTTGCGACAACGTTTCGTGACTGATCGCGGCGAGTCCTACCGTGCGAACCACCCGGTCTTCAAGGCGCCGACCACCTTCGCTATCAGTCGCGACGAAACCCTGGCGACGGCGCTGCCTCGGGTCGCAGTCGAGCAACTCGGCTTCGCTCGGACAGCGCTCCGGGAGCTGCCGCTGGAGGTGGGCGTCCATGAAACCCGCAAGGCTCTCAAGCGGGTACGAGGTGTCCTNNGACGCCGCCCGGCTCCTGGGTCCCGCCCGAGACGCCAGCGTCCTGTTGGAAACACTCGACGGCATGATGCTTCTCTACAAGCCCGGATTAAAGGACGGGATCTTTGACCCTCTGCGTGACAACCTGCGAGAGCGTCACACCATGCAGCTTCACCGCGTTCAAGGCTCGGCCCGTGACGAAGTCTTGCGCATTCTCGAGCAAGCGCAGGCCAGGTTCGCCGGCTGGCCGACCGAGCCCGGTGACNNGGGGTCGCCGGCGAATGAGCGACGCATACGCCGATCCGTCTACTAGCTCTTTCCATCTGTGGCGCAAACGAGTTCGCTACCTGCGGTACCAGATGGAATTGCTGGCCCCGGTGTGGCCGCAGGTGATCGGAGGCCTGGCCCGCGACCTGTCCAACCTGGCCGAAGGGCTTGGAGCGGAACATGATCTTGCTCTGCTTGCTGAGCTCGTAGAACGGCAACCCTCACTTGCTCCCGATAGCGCCCACCGCCACCTGTTGCTGGCATTGCTCAGGCAGAACCGCCACGACTTGCAGCTTGTTATGCGCCGGCTCGGACAGCGGATTTATCACGAGCCGCCCGGGGTTTTTGTCAAGCGGCTGGGTGCGTACTGGTCGGCGGCGCGGGAAGAGTAAGCCACCGGCCCGAGCGGTCGGCCCCAGCTAGGCGGTTTGCCACCCGGACCTGATTGCGAGCATGAGCGCCTGGCTGTCGACGGCCTCGTCGGGACTGGGTGGGGTCAGCCGCACGTAATTCCCGTCGGGTTGTAGCCGCCGAGCCTGCACGTTGTCCTTCATGTGAGTGTCGAGGATGTCGTCGATTACCAGCCGGCGAAGCTGCTCATCTTCCACGGGATACAGCACTTCCACCCGCCGGTTGAGGTTGCGGGGCATGAGATCAGCTGAACCAATGTAGACCTCAGGCTCGCCGCCGTTGCCGAAGTAGTAGATCCGGGCATGCTCGAGAAAGCGACCAACCACGGACGTAACGCGAATGTTTTCCGAGACGCCAGGAATACCCGGACGCAGACAGCAGATGCCCCGCACCTGGAGGTCAACGTCGACGCCGGCCTGGGACGCTCGATAGAGCAGCTCGACGAAGTCCCGGTCGACCAGGGCGTTCATCTTGAAGGCGAGACGCCCCCCACCCTGGGCCTGGTGGATCGCAATCTCCCGCTCGATCTTCTCCGCCAGTTGTTTCCGCATGAGCTGGGGCGCAACTATGAGTTTTCGGTACTCGTCCTGGTCGGCGTATCCCGTCAGCGAGTTGAATACCTCCACCACATCAGCTGCGATGTCCTCATCCGCCGTGAACAGGCCAATGTCGGCATAGACCCGCGAGGTCGCCACGTTGTAATTGCCACTCGAGATGTGTACGTAGCCTCGCAGACCCTCGGGCTCGTGGCGCACCACTAGCGACAGCTTGGAGTGGGTCTTGAGCCCGAAGACTCCGTAAACGACGTGCACTCCGGCATCTTCTAGCGCCCGAGCCCACTCGATGTTGGCATCCTCGTCGAAGCGGGCTTTGAGCTCCACGAGCACCGCCACCTGCTTGCGGTTCTCCCGGGCTTCGAGGAGCGCGGCGACGATCGGTGAATTGGGTCCGATGCGATACAGAGTTTGTTTGATCGTCACCACCTGGGGATCGTGGGCCGCCTCCCGGATGAAATCGACGACGGGAGTAAAAGCGTCATAGGGGTGATACAAGAGCACGTCGCGCCGCTGCATGACAGAGATCAGGCTTTCTTCGGTTTGCAGGACCGGCGGCAGTTTGGCTTGCAAGGGCGGCTCCTTGAGGTCGGGCCGATCAATGTCGGTCAACGCCCACAGATCAGCCACACCAAGCGGCCCTTTCGAGTCGAACACCTGGTACGGAGCGAGATCGAGGTTGGCGCTGAGTATGTCACGGATATTCTCGGGTGTCTCAGCCGCAATCTGCAGACGAACCGCCGAGCCGAACTGCCGCATCTCCAAGCCCTCGCTGACGGCNNACCCGAAACGGGTAGGCCGCCACCACCTCCACCCCCGGAAAGAGCAAGTCGAGGTTGTCGATGATCACGTCTTCGATCCACACGAAGTTGTCTGCCGCCACCTCGGCGAGCCCCAGCGTCTCGAACGCTTCGGCTCGCTCCTCGGAAGGAACTCGTAGCAGTCGGGGAAGTATCTGCGGAACTTTGAGGCGAGCGAAGCGCTCGCCGATTCTCGAATCTCTGACCACTACGGCAAGGTTGATGGAAAGGTTCGAGATGTGGGGAAACGGATGGCTGGGGTCGAAGGCCAGCGGCGTCAGCGCAGGAAAGATCTCGCGCTTGAAGTACCTGCGAAGCAGCTTGCGTTGCTTCTTCTTCAGATCGGCCAGTTCGAGCAAGTGAATGTCTTCTTCCTCGAGTTCATCGCGAATGCCTTGCCAGGTCGCGTGGTGGGAATCGAGCAAGGGTTGCAGGCGCATTCGTATGGCGGCCAGCTGTTCGGCCGGCGTCATGCCATCGGCGGGAGTCTCCAGGGCCCCGCCAAGCAGTTGTTTACGGAGCCCCGACACTCGGATCATGAAGAACTCGTCCAGGTTGGAAGAGAAGATCGACAGGAACTTGACCCTTTCCAGCAAAGGTCGACGCTCGTCTTGCGCCTCTTCGAGCACGCGCTCGTTGAAGTGCAGCCAGCTGATCTCCCGGTTGAAGTACAGCTCTGGGTTATCAAGCCGAGGTAGATCGGTTTGCTGATCAAGGGGTTGCTCGATCGCCATGTGCCCTCCTCGAGGCAGGCGGGACGCGAATTCTAAGATTGCAGTGGCCGCTTGGCCAGACAGGTTTTTTTCGGCACGATCGCTCCCAATCTGAAAGACTGACACAATGCGTCGTCTCCTGCTCTTGCGACATGGGAAATCGGACTGGGACGCCGATTACGAGCTGGACCATGACCGGCCCCTCGCACCGCGAGGCCGCAAAGCAGCCCGGTCGATCGGAATGTTTATCTCCCTGGCGCGGCTCGTTCCCGACCTGGCCATCACGTCGAGCGCCGTCCGGGCCAGCTCAACGCTCAAGCTCGCCATGCAGGCCGGGGATTGGAAGTGTCCGGTCGAGTCCAGCCGCCACCTGTATGGAGCGAGTGCGTCCGACGTCCTGGCCGTTCTAGCTGAAAGAAAGAACGAGGATTCGATCTTGATCGTCGGCCACGAGCCAACCTGGAGCAGCGTCGTGTACACGCTCACCGGAGCCTCCGTTCGGATGGCGACGGGCACGCTGGTGGCAATCGATTTCGAATTCAAATCGTGGAGCTCAATCCGACCCGACGTGGGCCAGCTGGCACTGGTCATTCCGCCCCGCCTGCTCACCGACGGAGATTTCGAGCTTGGGTGAGTACGACGTCATCGGCGACGTCCACGGTTGTCTCAACACGCTTCACACGCTCCTTGATGAGCTCGGCTACGAGCAAAGCGGCCGTCATCCGGAGGGGCGTCGGCTGGCGTTCGTTGGCGACCTGGTCACCAAAGGAGCCCATTCGGCTGAAACATTCGAGTACGTAGCCCGATTGCTGGGTACCGGCCGGGCTTCGGTCGTCCGTGGCAACCGCGACGTCGAGTGGGCCCGGGGCCGACCGGAGGAGAGTTGGGCGACCAATTTCCCTCTCCAGCTCCTCCTGGACGGCGGACGCCTGTTGGTCGTTCACGCCGCGATCCGCGCCGACCTCATCGGCGAAGTCGGCGAGGCCGCAGAGCACTGGTGCTTAACCGGTGGCGCTGAAGAGGACGAGAACGGTGAGGAGCTCCGGCCCGATTGGCAGGCGGCCTACGACGGTGAACCGTTTGTGGTTGCTGGCCATTCCGTGGTGAAGGAACCACGATTTCACGATGCCGGTGGTGGCTCTGTGATTATCGACACCGGCGCCGTCTATGGCCAGAGCGCCCGCGATCGGTTCACAGGCGAAACTTTCGACGGACGCTTGACGGCGCTGCGATGGCCCGAACGAACAACCGTCAGCGTGCCGACCGATCCTCGCGACTTCCGGGCTGCCTAGGGCCCGAGCATTCCTGAATCACCCGCTTGCAGTGAGAACGAACTGGTCGTCGTGTTTGTCGACGCTCACGACAGGAAAACCAAGGTGCTCGAGCTTGGACTTGACTTCCTCCACTCCAGCGGGCGTGAGCCCGTGGCCTTTTGGCTTCTTTACGTCCTTCTCCATGATCAGCAGCCGGCCGCCGGGTGTGAGGACCCGTCGGCACTCCGCAAGCCCGGCCGCCTGATCCTCCCAATGATGAAAGGCATCAACCGTCCAGGCGACGTCGAACTCGTTGTCCGCGAAAGGCAGCGCTTCGACTGCCCCCACCTCGAAGCGGACATTGGCCCGGTCGGCCGAGCGCTTGCGAGCGATCTGCAGCATCTTCTCGGCCCGGTCTACTCCGACGGCTTCAGCAACTGTTTCCGCCGCCTTGCGCACCGCCGAGCCTGGACCACAGCCGATGTCGAGCGCTTTCTCCTCGGGTGCCAGCTTCGCCAAGCGCACTATGAGCTGGTTTGATTTCGGATTGCGATAGATGAGCGAATAGAGACGTGCTCGGAAGCTAGACCATGGCTTGGCGTCGGCNNCGTCGGCCATGATGGGATTCTAAGAAGCCCTCTCCGCAGCAGCTTCGGCCACGAGCGTAGTGATGTTCCACAAATCGGAAAACCGCTCGTCCTGAGTCTGGCCCCGCTGCCACCGGATGTAGATCTGGGCCAGGATGACCGCCAGGCGGTAAAGGCCAAGCGCGTGATAGAAGTCGACGGCAGAGACATCACGACCGCTCTGCTCGGCGTAGCGCTCCACCAGCTCGGCACGGGAGGGAAAACCGGTAACGCCCGCTGGCATCGGCGAAAAAGCCTTGATGCCCTCGGGGTCCGATGGCTCGACCCAGTAGGCCAGCAGCCCTCCCAGGTCGCTGAGCGGATCGCCCAGGGTCGCCATATCCCAATCGAACACCGCCACCAGCCGGCTCGGGTCTGCGACGTCGAACATGCAGTTGTCGAGCTTGAAATCGTTGTGCACCAGGCCGGCATCACCTCCCGGCGGGACGTGGGCGGCCAACCAGGAATGAGTCCGATCCATAGCCGGCAAATCCTCGGCTTTTGCCGCCTCCCAGCGGCGGTGCCAACCCGACACCTGCCGCTCCACAAAGCCTTCAGGTTTGCCCAGCTCTCCTAGCCCTACTGCTCGGTAGTCGACCGCGTGGAGGTCGGCCAATGCATTCACCAGGGCCTCGCCCAAGTGGCGAGGTGCATCCGCCAGCTCCCCATAGGCCTCCGGCATTCGGCGACGGACCACCGTTCCGTAGCGCCGCTCCATGACAAAGAACTCGCCACCGATTACAGCCGGATCGTCGCAAAACAGATACGCCTGTGGGGCGGGCGCATAAACCGAGTGGACCCTGGACAGCACGCGGTACTCACGACCCATGTCGTGTGATCGAGGAGCTACCGGCCCCAGCGGCGGCCGCCGTAGGACGTAGACCGTGTCGCCGTAGTCGAGCTGGTAGGTGAGGTTGGCCGCTCCTCCGGCAAACTGCCGTACCACCGGCCTTCCTTCGGCTCCGGCCAGCTTCCCTTGCAGGTAGGCGGCCAGAGCAGCCTCATCGAACCCCTCGTCTGCTCGAACCTCGATGGTCTCATCCTGTGGCTCTGGGATCACAGCGACACGCTACCGGCCGCCTGGGCGAAGCCGATAGGCTGCCGCCATGACTGATCGAATCCGGGTCCGCCGCAAGGCCAAGCGCGGCTCGCTCGACACCGACTTGATTTACGGAATCCTGGATGAAGCCCTGTATTGCCATGTCGGGTTCATCCATGAGGGCGGCTATCCGGTGGTCATTCCCACCATCCACGCCCGGCACGGCGACACCTTGTACGTGCACGGCTCGCCGGCCAGCAACATGCTGCGGACTCTCTCGCGAGGCGACGAGATCTGCGTAACTGTGACCCTGCTCGACGCTCTCGTGCTGGCCCGCTCAGTGTTCAACCACTCGATGAATTACCGATCCGTGATGATCTTCGGCACACCTCGGCTGGTTGAGGGAGACGAAAAGCTGACCGCATTGAAAGCGATCACCGAGCACACTGTGACGGGTCGCTGGGAGGATGCCCGTCGGCCGAGTGACTCCGAGTTGGAGGCGACGACGGTGATCGCAGTTCCCCTCGACGAGGCCTCGGCCAAGGTCCGCAACGGTCCGGTCATCGACGAGGATGAGGACTACGAGCTGCCGATCTGGGCCGGGCTCATCCCGGTGTTTCAGGTCTATGGAGCGCCGATTGAGGATGAGCGGATTCAGCCGGGCTTGGAGACTCCAAGCTACGTTCGCCAGTACCGCCGACCCGAGTCTTAGGCGGCCACGATCTTGCGGACCAAGCCGTCGAGGGTGAGTACGTACAGCTCGCCGAAGCCGTCCTCGCCGAAGGAAGTCACGAAGCCCAGCTCGCCGAGCTCGAGCGACCAGTTGCGCTCTTCGACGACGGTGCCGCCGATGTCACGAAAACCGCGCAAGAACCCGGCGCAGAAGTCGCTGTACAGGAATGCCCCCTGTAGACCACTGATGGCCGAACCGCGATACACGAACCCGCCGGTAATCGAACATCCCAAACCGTGTGAGTATTCGACGGTCGGCTGAATCAATCCGGTGGTGTCGCACCCGGTAGTGCCGCTGGGGAAGCAGGCGCTTCCCTCCTGAATGGCCCAGCCGAAATTCTGGCCGGATACGCTCATGGAGCCGATGCTTACCTCTTCCCGGGACCCCTCGCCAACGTCCCCAATGAAGATGCGGTTGCCGTCGATGTCGAAACGCCACGGGTTGCGGAAACCGATGGCCCAGATCTCATAGACCTCGGTGTCGACGTTGATAGCCACAATCGATCCGAGCCGGGTGGAGGCATTCTGGCCGTTGGCCCGGCCGGCTACTCCGCCTCCGTCTCCAAAAGCGATATACAGGCGACCGTCAGGCCCGAACTGGATCATTCCGCCGTTGTGGGTGGAGTTGGTCTGATCGATGAACACCAACTCGCGCACGACGTCGGGACCGGGATTCCCGATGTCGCCGGGTCGGGTGTACTCGACCACCCGGGAGTCGCCGGAGGTGTCCGTGTAATAAACGTAGAACTTGCCATTCGAGTCATACGAAGGATGAAAAGCCATTCCGAGAATGCCTTGCTCATTGCCGGTACTCACCTGTCCAGAAAGATCGAGGAAAGGCTGAGAAGATAGAGTCCCACCTTCGATCACTCGGATCGCCGAGTATTGCTCGATGACAAAGAGTCGATCGTCTCCTTCCGGAGCCGTCAAGAAGACGGGCCGACTCAGCCCGGTGGCAACAGTTTCCAGAGCCAGCGATGGCAACCCGAGCGGCTCGGACCACTCACCGGCAACCGGGAGCCAGCCCTTTTCTCCAAACCCGAAGACATAGTCGGGCTGGGAGTGGTCATTGGCATCGACCAGCAGAAAATCAGTCGTGGAATTGCGGAATTGGCCGAGAGTCTCGAATCCGTTGCCATTCCAGTCCCCGGCAAACATGATCCGATTGGTTCCGAACAGCGCCACCGTCTCATCGACCGTCGCCTCCGACCCAGACGGGATCTCGTAGGACAGAAAAGCCGTAGGCGACCCAGCCTGGCGGCGCAAGCCGATGCTGTCTGATCCATTGCCATTGAAGTCACCGGCAAAAGGCTGATCACCGTGGATACCGAACCAGAAGTCGATATCCGCTGGCCCGGTGGTGAGCGTGTTGGCCAAGAAAACGTGGCCGCGCCGGTAGACGCCGACTGTATCGAAGCAGTCCCCGTTCCAGTCGCCTGCCAGCGGACGGTCGCCCTTTTTCCCAAAGTAGAACAACTCGTCGGGGACTCCGGCATCGTTGCTATTCCTGAGCCTTATCTGACCGGTACGGGGGCGGAAGGTTCCGACCGTGTCGATGCCATCACAATTCCAATCGCCCAATATGGGCAGATCACCCGGGTTGCCAAAGCGGAAGGAAACGACGCTGCCATCGGGTGACCGCAAATGCCATTGAGCGGTGGATCGATCGAACAGCCCGACCTCATGGCCCAATGTCGGCGCCGCCGCCCGGGCCGCCGGGACAGGCAGGAGCGCGCTCACTGCGAGCGCGCTTATCACAAGAACACGAAATTTCACGGGGGTACCTTAGACGAAAACTTCACTACCCAGAGTGGTCTAGGGGCTAGTTACCTCACATTGCACGGTTGGCGGTCCACTCACCCGAACATCGAGCACATCCCCGGCAACGATGACGCCAGGAGCATGCCGCCCTAGGAAGGCGTGCGGAGCAACCAGCAGATGGTACCTCCCGACCGAGGTCGTGACCGTCAGCTCGACTCCCGCCAGATCGCACCACGCTGGAAATGCGATCGGGGAGCCGGCCGAGGATGCCTCGTTCCGAAGCACGGTCAATCCTTTGTCCCGCGTAGTGATCACGAGATCGACATCGCTATCTCCGTCGAGGTCCCCAAGAGCCAGGCCCCGACCCGCTCCGTCCCAGTCGACCGCGAGGCGGTCCCATACATCGGAGTAACGGCCGTTGCCAAGGCCCAGGAGGATGGCCGGGGGATCATCAGCAATGATGGACGTACCCGGAACCTTGTTCGCCACGCCCTGGTCAGGGAACCCCCCATTTACAGCAACCAGGTCCACTAACCCGTCGAGATTCAGATCGGCAGCGCCGGTGGCCCAGGTGCTGGAGATGAGACCAACATCGGCGCCTGGTGGCCGAATTCGGCCAGCCCCCGAATCAACATTGACCTGGTAGCCGGATCCGGCAATTCGTTCGAGGAAATCGTTCTCTCCCAAATCCGACAGGTAGGCGTCCAACGCCTCGTCCCCGATCAGGTCCGCCAGCGTCACGCCCATCCCGTCGATCTCCAGTGCGGCGCCAAGCTCTCCAGCGATGTCCCGCCAGCCGCCTTCCTCCCGTCGGTAGATCGAGTCACCGCCCTCCCGCCAGCCAACGTCGCGTGTAACCCAGATTTCGAGACCGGCCTCGCCGTCGAGCTGTGCCACCTCGGCAGCCAGCGAACGACGCTCGCTATCCGCCAGTGCCCGGGCGATGAACGTCCTGGGCTCGACTTGTTCGAAGATGACATCAGCAGACGGCCGGCGGCCTCCGTAGCCGAGTCGAAGAAGATCGGCGATCCGATCTCCGGTTAGGTCGGCGATCACAAGACCGGTCGTGGGTTCACCACCGGCTAACTCGGCAGTCTCGGCTTTCCCCAGATCCCGCACTCTGAGCCAGTCTCCACCCCAAACGATAAGATCGCGGCTGCCGTCAGCGCCGAAAACCAAATCGAGCAATCGGTCGCCATCCAGATCACCGGCCGTTACAGCCACAGCCTCCATCGAGAATCCTCCGCTGCTCGATACGAAACCGGCGCCGGTTCCGAAATAAACGGCCGGGCGTCCGCCGGCCAAAGCAATGTCCAGGAATCCATCCTGATCAAGGTCGGCCAAGGCCACTCCACCGCTGGCATTGCGATCGGAGGTGTTACGCCAATCCGCGAGGCCCCAGGCTTCGGTTACATCGGTGAAGGCCGAGACCGGGCCCTCCCATTCGTAGAGAGTCTCCGCCGTCCGGCCCGGATCAGCGTTAGCCAGCGCATCATCCGNNGAACAGTAGAACCCCTCCCGCAAGAGGGGGGGGGACAGCGAGCGTAGCGAGCAGGGGTGGTACTGAACCCCCAACGGCGCCCCAGAAGCGCGGTAGTCGCGTCAGATTGCTGAACAAGGTCAGGCCGTGGCGCGCTCCCGAACCTTCACGCCATTCATAGCCGGAATGGTGATGCAATGTTGAGCACCACGCGTCCAACTTGTTTCGCGAGCAATCATCTCTTCGCGACGCAAGCTGACCTCACTCCCGCCGTTGTTGAGAACGACCCTCCCCCGTCCCTTCCCGCAAGGCGGGAGGGGCGCACCCGGTCGCCTTTGTTGGAAACCACCA
>JABAHO010000181.1_pt1 | contig 21408 bp, 24 predicted proteins | sample 7062071 | NCBI WGS metagenome assembly JABAHO01 (sample SAMN14534356, study PRJNA622989) | marine sediment metagenome | biome: marine biome [ENVO:00000428]; feature: marine pelagic biome [ENVO:01000023]; material: deep marine sediment [ENVO:00002113] | place: India: Gulf of Kutch | collected...
TCAAATCCTTCCATGGTTGGATAAAATCCCTTATCCACCTCTCCCACCACGTATTCGTCTGACAACCTAACATCCTTCATTGTAAAGGCTCCACACGAAAGCGACATCCTGCCCATGTCATCGTATCGTTTAGATATTTCAACTCCTGGCGCGTCAAATGGTAGGAAGAAGCCAGTCATGTTTCTGTGGGGTTTGTCAGGAGGAGCTGGTCCTGTTCTGACTAGGATCCAGAAACCGCCACCCCACTCTTTGCATTCTTCGGTACCGCTAATATACGCCTTTTCTCCGTTAAGTACCCATTCGTCTCCTTCTTTTTTGCCTGTGCACTTGAACGCGGCAACATCGGAGCCTCCTCCAGGCTCAGTCGTCGCAATGCCTACAAATTTTTCGCCTCTTATCGCAGGCTGAATATACTCTTTTCTAACCTTCTCTGAACAATACTTGTCAATATCATGTCCCCATCCCCCCTCAACTACTACAAAGCCTGCTGGGATTGCAATGGTGATGTCTGCGTATCCAATTTCTTCAGCTATAATACAGGCGGTTACCCAGTCTAATCCTGCTCCACCATGTTCTGCCGGAACGGTTGGAAGGAGAATGCCTAGGTCGGCCATTCCCTTAACGATTTCGCGGGGAATCCGTTGTTTAGTGTCCATTTCCCTGATCTTTTCTATGGGTAAGTTTTTCTCACACCACTCTCTCACGGATTTCCTGATCAGCTCCTGCTCTTCCGAAAAGCTAAAATCTAGCATGTTCTTCACCTTCGGAGCGGTATCTACAGCCTAAGCACAATATAAAAGTTACTATGAAAATTTGCTAGCCAATTTTCTCTAGAAGTTTATCTACAGGACTTCGATTCAGATGCAGACCAAATTTTTCTTCCTCAATTCCCATGGCGATTCCCAACAGTTGAGTGTAATACAGGACTGGAAGGTCAAGTTTGCTCCCTATGGTGGACGCGACAGCTTTCTGTCTTTCATCAAACATCATGTGACATGCCGGACAGGTAACCACCAGCCCATCAAAGCCACGGTCTTGAATCGCCTTTAATTTTAACCCTGCAAAGGTGAAGGCGGCGTCGTGATGCGACCAAAGGAGTAAGGCTCCACAGCAGTCCAACTTCTCGGGGTATGCCTCACTTCTCGCCCCTAACCACTCGATCAACTCATCCAGCTTCCGAGGGTTTTCAGGGTCGTCAACCCTTTCGATACTGCTTGGCCTGATGGTGTGGCAGCCGTAGTGAGAGGCTAATCTTAACCCGTTAAGCGTCTTTTTTGTCGACTTTTGTATTGTCTCCTTCTTTACGACGTTGTATAGAAGATCGATGATGTACCACATGCGAATAGAACCCTTATATTCGAGTCCCTCCTCGCTCAAAAGGGAGTCTATTTTCTCCCGTAACTTTTCATCTTGGCTTAGATAGTGAATAGCTTCGGAAAAGGAAAGATGACAGCCGGTGCATAGAACGAGCAGATCTTTCAGGCCCGTTTTCTCTGCAATGGCGAGGTTTCTCGTCGCCAGATAGAGAAAGGCATTCATGTTCACGCTTCTAATAGGGGTCCCACAGCATGAAACACCATCTAAATCAACGAGTTCCACTCCGAGCCTCGGCAAAACCTCCCTAACAGACAACTCATATGCATACTGTGTATTTGGAATAACGCAGCCCCAGTAAACCGCCGTCCTCAATTATGACACCTCTAAGAAGTTTCCAACGCCTTTAAGAACGTGGCTTTGAAGTTCTCGCTTGGCTTAGGAAGCTTAGGCAACCCCAGTTTGTCACGACCGAATTTCTCCAGCTTACGCGTTATNNAGGTTTCTCAACGCAAGAATCAAGTCAACAGGCGCCACTTCTTGGGGACACCTTTCTTTGCATTTCAAACACATGGCACAAGTCCATATAATGCCAGAGTTAACCACGTCCTCAATGAAACCGAGCTTAACTAGATTTACGATTTCGTGAGGCTTAAGTTCCAACATTTTCATTGCTGGGCATCCACTTGTGCATCGAATACATTGAAAACAATTGTAAGGCTTATGCTCGCCAACTTTTTCCAACACTTTTAGACGAAGCTTCGAATCAGGCTTCTTTGTTGTCATCAGATCTGTTATGGTCATATCTTCTGAAACGTATGGGAACTAGAACTTATAGGTATCGTTATAAAGGGCGTGAAAAGATTTCTTAATCTAACTTCCTGCTATAGGGAACGGATAATGGATGGCAAATAACCATTCAGCACTGGTAATCGGCGGAGGAGTCGCTGGGCTACAAGCCACCTTGGACCTGGCGAGAGTTGGTTTCAACGTTTATTTGGTCGAGCTGAAACCTCGCCTAGGTGGCCACGCTTCGCTATTATGCAGAATATTTCCAACATTCGAAAGCGCCGAAGAATTGACGAAACAACTACTTCAAAGCGCTATTAAACACTCAAACGTCAAGGTTCTCCCATATTCTGAAATTGAAAAAGTTGAGGGTTCCATAGGCGACTTTAAAGTCAGAGTGCTAAGGAAAGCGAGATACGTGGATCAAGAGAAATGCACGACTTGCGAGGAGTGTGAAAAAGTGTGTCCAGTTAGGGTTCCTAAAGATTATGAAATGGCAATAGGCTTTAGGAAAGCTATCTACCTCCCTTCCCCACATCCTGTTCCATCCAAATACCTAATCGATACAGAGCATTGCCTTCACTTTAAAGACGGCTCATGTCATGCTTGTAGAGATGTTTGCCCAGAAAACGCCGTTGTCTTTGAGCAAAAAGCGAAAGAAGAAACACTCCATGTAGACGTTATTATCGTCGCAACCGGATTCAAACCCTACGATGCCACAAGAAAGGATCAATACAAGTACGGCGTTTACAGAAACGTGATAACGGGAATCGAGTACGAAAGATTGTGCAACCCCAATGGACCTACCCAAGGAAAAATCGTGAGAATTGATAACAAGGAAAAGCCGAGAAGCGTGGCGTACATACTATGTGTCGGTTCGAGGGATGAGCAAAACCACGGCTACTGTTGCACAGTCGGATGCCCAAACGCTCTAAAACACGCTTATCTCTTAAAGAACCAGTATGGAGATGAAGTGGAAGCCTACGTTTGCTACACGGACATGCGAGCAGTTGGTAGAAAAGCAGAAGAATTCTATCGAAAGGTCAGAGAATCAGGGGTTAACTTTATTCACGGCGAACCCTCTGAAATCAGAGAGCTCCCAGACGGATCGTTAACCATTGACGTTTATGACCAAGCAACCTCTAAACTACTCTCAGTGACAACGGATTTGATCGTTTTGGAGACAGGACTTGAACCTAGAATTGACCTCCAAGAAAAGCTCAAGATTCCCCTCAACGAGAACGGTTTTTTCAAAGAAGCCCACCCCCAACTTGCAGCAAACGAGACACCCATCAAAGGAATATTTTTGGCAGGGGCAGTGCAAGAACCAATGAACATAGCTGAGACAGTAGTACGCGCATCCGCCGCAGCCATAAAAGCATTCATATCAATACAGGAGCAAAGATCAAATCCCAGTACCCAACGCGCGCGCATGAATCGATTTTGACCTCTGTTATTTCAGGAACGTGTTTGATGCATATCACGATAATCACTTGCAGATTCTCTTTTGACTAGTTGTTATTGTTCAACAAGTCCTAAGCCAATTCTGAATCCGCGAATGTTGTTTTCTTGCATCTTGTTGGGTACACTTTCTATTATTGCCTTTTCAACTGCTTGTTGGTTAATTATGCCTGTTGTTTTTGTCAAAGCTCCTAACATGATCATGTTGGCGTAAATTTTCGATTTGAGTTCAGTTTCCGCCATTTTGGTTGCTGGAATTTTGAAAACTCTTGCTCTGATTTTCGGCACTTCTCTAACTAAGTCTTCATCGACTAGAAGAGTTCCGTTTTCCTTTAGGTCTTTGAGGTGTTTGTCGAGGGCTGTTTGGCTCATTGCTACCAAGACATCGCATTTTCTAACCATTGGAAAGCCTATCTTTTTATCGGCTATGATGACTTCACTCTTTGCAGCGCTTCCTCTAGCTTCGGCTCCGTAACTTTGGGTTTGAACCACATGCTTTTCGTCGTATACAGCGGCTCTTCCAAGAATTTTCCCAGCTAACACAACACCTTGTCCGCCTAGTCCAGTTATTCTGATTTCAGTTCGTTTTTGCACTCTTCTTCGCCTCCCTTATGGTCTTGAATAAGGTCTCTGTGAACGTTGGAATCTTTCTATCCACATATTCTCCTACAACGATTTTACTTGTAAGCTCTTCCACAGTCATCTTTTCAGCTTCTTCGAGTAGAACAGAATTGTCTCTAAACCAATGAAACATTTCAGCCACATCCTTAAACCCCGCTCTTCTTCCAAATGCTGTGGGACACGGGCTTGCCACCTCAACGAAAGCGAAGCCTTTGGTTGCAACAGCCTTCTTTAGGGCTTCCTTTAATTGTTCACCATGTGCCGTGGTCCAGCGGGCAACGTAGGAAGCGCCTGCTACGGCAACAAGTCGAGTTACGTCTAATGGCTGTTCAAAACTCCCATATGGGGTGGTTGTGGTTTTTGTTCCAAGCGGGGTTGTTGGCGCGACTTGTCCGCCAGTCATGCCGTAAATCATGTTGTTTACCATGACGACCATGATGTCCAAGTTTCTGCGAGCGGCGTGGACTAGGTGGCTCAGTCCAATTCCGGCGATGTCTCCGTCTCCACCGAACACGACTACGTTCAAGTCTGGACGCATAAGTTTAATGCCTGTTGCAACAGGTATGCTTCTTCCATGCGTTGTGTGGATGGAGTCGGCTTTGAAGTAGGGGGATGGAATCCACGCTGCGCAACCGATGCCGCTGCAGAAAACGAATTTGCTTAGGTCTTTGTGACCGAGTTCGTGAACAGCTCTAAGAAAGTGGCTTATAACGGTTACGCAACCACAGCCCACGCAGAAGGGAAGCCTCATGTCCCTCAAGTATTTTCGGATGGCGAACGCTTCAGTCAACCTTTTTCACGCTCCTAGCAATTTCTGCTAATAACTCTTCAGGTGTTATCATTTCTCCACCGCCAATCTTGTTCACTGGAACAACTGGAACAGCGCCGTGTACCACCCTTTCTACCTCATAAAAAACTTCTCCCATGTTCAATTCCGGCACGATAATAACCTTGGCATTCTTAGCTATGTTACGTACTGCTTCTTCTGGAAAAGGCCATAAACTCTTCAACCGTACAAATCCGACAGTGATGTCTTTTTTCTTCGCTAGATCAACAGTTTCGTATACTGCTCGAGAGGTGCATCCGAAAGAGACGATTCCGACATCGCATTTGTCAAAATTGTTGCTTTCGTAATCCACGATTTTCTCAGCGTTATTTCTGATCTTTCCAATCAGACTTTCAACCAGTTGCTTATGCACGGCTCGGTCGGCAGTGAAGCGATAGCCATATTCATTGTGAGTTGACCCTGTTACGGGCACGTTGTAGCCTTCGCCCACTGACGGCATAGGCGCTACATCTTCACCGTTGAAAAACGCTTTATCTGTTGGCTTCGGCTTTTTCCGATTCATTATCGTTATTTGGTCAGATTGTGGAATGATGATTTGTTCTCTCATATGCGCAATGATCTCGTCTGCCAACAACACCACGGGCGTTCGATAGGTTTCAGCTAAATTAAACGCGCGGATGGTTAAATCAAACATTTCTTGGACGGAATTGGGCGACAAGGCTATGGAAGTGTAGTCCCCGTGAGTGCCCCAGCGCGCCTGCATCACGTCGCCTTGACCGCACTTCGTAGCTTGACCCGTACTGGGGCCAGCTCTCTGAACGTCTACAACAACGCATGGAGTTTCAGTCATAAACGCGTAGCCCATAAGTTCCTGCATCAGACTGAAGCCCGGTCCAGAAGTAGCCGTCATCGCTTTAGCTCCAGCCCAGCTGGCTCCAATAACCGCGCCAAGAGAAGCCATCTCATCCTCCATTTGAACTGCAATTCCGCCAACCTGTGGAAGTCTCCACGCTAAGTGCTCGGCAATTTCACTGGCTGGAGTGATGGGATAGCCAGCGAAGAATCGACAGCCGGCTACAATAGCTGCCTCGGCGCAAGCTTCGTTGCCTTGCCAAAAATACGTTGCAGACATCTTCTTATTCACCAAGGTTGTTCCTCCCTTTTAACTCCGACATGTGTCTTAACTCTTATTCGCAAATTGACTTATAGAGATACCCATATGACAGCTAAATTGCATACACAACAATACCCGCATAGAAATTTGCACTGCTTGAGAAGACATCGAAGGAGGCATTGCAAGAGAGATAAGTCTAAAGAATATACAGTGAAGCCGAGGACTTATTCAAAGGATACCTGCGGGTGCTGTGAAATTGAACAAAGCAGCAACTGGAATAGAAAACACGGCTACAAGCGTTAAAGTATCCTGCAAAGGACGTAGTTACACAGCGGATGTTGCTGTTAGCCTCTTTAGTGATGCCTCCAAAAGCGGTTGTTAAGAATCTACTTCTTATCATTGACTTAGGCGGCGTAACCTTTTTTGCCACTGTAAACAACTGGTTATAGCTTAAAAATGGGTTCAACTCTCATTATACGCGTAGCAACCGACACAGATACATCCTTCACCCCTGGAAGCATCTTCACCCTTTTCCTAATCTCGCTGAGATGAGCCATGTCTCTAGCGTGAACCACAGCAACAATGTCGTATTCCCCGGTGCTTTGGAACACATGGTGTGCCTCATCAAAAGATGCTATTTGCTCCACAGCCTTATCGAGCAGCGTCGGCTCAACCTTAGCCACAATCGTGGCGGTTATGGGCAGCCCAATCTTCCTCGGGTCAAGCATGGTAATAAACCGGGTGACAACCCCCTTATCTATCAATTTCTTAACTCGAAACCTTACAGTTGCTTCACTAACACCAAAATCACGAGCAATCTTGGCAAACGGAGTTCGTGCATCCCTCTGCAGTATGTTCAAAAGCTTCCTGTCAATCTCGTCTAAGTCAACAGACAATAACTCCACCAACAAGAGTATTAAAACAAGTTTCCATATGAAATTTTCCCAAAAACCTCAAATACACGTTAAGTTCACCCAACACGCCTAAACACCATTTCGATATTCGTAATTATTATCATTAATTAAATATGGAGCCCGCAAAATTTTTATGCTCTAGCCTAAGATACGTTAGTGTCAACCGAGAAGAGATGCGAGATATGCTCATCGACCTGAAGCTCGCAGGAAAGACAGTTTTAATATTCGGCGGCGGAAACATAGGTGAAAAAAAAGCTAAGAAGTTCTTACAAGCAAATTCAACGGTTATCGTTGTTAGTAAAGACTTCACGGATGGTCTTAAGCGGTTAAGCCGACAAGGAAAGCTGAAACTAGTAGAAGCAAAACTTGAAATTGACTCTCCATCAATCGCCTCATTGATTTCCAAATCCGATCTAGTTATCGCCGCAACCAACGATCCAACACTAAACGAGAATTTTGTTAATGAAGCAAGAAAAAGAGGAATTTTAGTGTGCGCTGTAGATATGCCTTCAATTAATGATTTTAACATACCTGCCATTGCGCATATTGGGGAAATCCGAATCGCAATAAGCACTGGAGGCAAAAGTCCAGCGATGGCGAGAATTCTGCGAAAAAGGGTGGAAGAAATTATCACGAAAGAAGATGTACTCCAAGTGGAACTTCAACATTACGCCAGAAATCTCGTGAAGTTCCACATACCCGACGAAAAAGCTCGTAGAGACGTTCTATATAAAATCATCCAGAACTCCAGCATCAAACAACTGCTCAAAGAAGGCAACTTAAAGGAGGCAGAGGCTCTTGCCAAACAAATTGTTGAAAAATACTAAAAACGTGGAAGAAAATGGAGAAACCAACAGAATATTCGATCTACGCTTCACACACAAGAAAACTCCCATAACCGCTCTAGAAGCACTGACATTCAACGACCTTCACAGAACATTGGAAAAAATACACGCGCTCAATTACGTAAGAGAGTGCGCGATATTACAAACTTGTAATCGCGTTGAAATATTCGCTGTTGTCCCAGAACAAAAACTAATGAAGGCCACGTCAGAAATCGCTGAACACTGGAGGCAAAGAGCTGGGCTAGACAAAGAGACATTTTATCTAACACTCGAAAAATCCACCGACTCAAAGGCGTTAATTCACCTTTTGAGGTTAACATCTGGGCTGGAGTCTATGATAGTCGGCGAGAACCAAATTCTTGGTCAGGTTCAAGAAGCCATCAACGAAGCAAAAAAGTGCGGTACAATCGGACCATTTCTGCAAACAACCTTTGAGAAAGCCGTCAAAACAGGAAGAGATGTCCGCCTCAAAACCGGAATCAACAAAGGCGCTGTTTCGATAGGATCCGCTGCCGTTGATCTGCTGGAAAAAGTCTCTGGTGGTTTAAACGATAAAAAAGTCATTGTGGTTGGGGCTGGTGAAACCGGTGGACTTGTGGGCAAAGCCTTAGCCCTCAGAAAGCAAGCCGTACTCTTTGTGACTAATAGAACCTACGACAGAGGTGTTAGACTTGCAAGAATGTTGGGTGGGCAAGCTGTTCGGTTCAACAAACTCAGCGGACTTCTGACCCATGTCGACGCTGTGATAGTTGCAACAGCGGCTCCCCACTATGTGTTAACAAAAGAGTTAGTACAAAAAATCTTGGACAATAGAAAGGGCAAAAAATTGCTTATCTTAGACTTGGCTCAACCTAGGAATGTGGAGGAAAGTGTAGCTGATCTACCAAACATAGAGCTTCGTAACATTGATGACCTGCGGGGGGTTGCTGAGAGAAATCTTAAGATGCGTCTTATAGAGGCAAAAAAAGCGGAGACAATAGTTGAGACTGAGGTTAGGCGTTTAGAGTTAATGTTAAAACGTAAACAAGTAGAACACCTCATTTCTGCTATATGTTGTCGAGCTGAGAAAGTCAGATGCAAAGAATTGAAAAAAGCTTTAAAAATGCTTGGAAAATTTGATGCTAGTCAGCGGAAAGTTGTTGATGATTTGACGCAGAAGTTAACTGAACGAATTTTATATTCTCCTATCCTCAAATTAAGAAAAGCCGCCGAGAGCGGCGATAGTACTAAAGTGTTGTTTGCTCAAGAGCTGTTTGATCTTAATTCACCTCAAAGAGAAGGAGAAGACAATGTTTCCTAAACTTAGAATGCGAAGGCTTCGAAGAACGCCAAAAATTAGGAAACTTGTGGAAGAAACAATTCTAACCCCAAACGACTTGGTTTACCCAATGTTTGTTCAAGAAGGCATCAAGACTCCTCAACCTATACACAGCATGCCAAGTCAGTCTCGATTACCCCTAGGCGACCTTGTCAAGGAAGCGAAAAACATTGCTTTCTTAGGCATACCAGCAGTAATTCTATTTGGAGTTCCAACGAAAAAGGATGAAACTGGTTCCTCTGCTTACGATAAAAATGGTATCGTCCAGCAAGGAGTTAGGGCTATAAAAGAGTCTCTGGGAAACGAGCTGGTAGTGATGACCGATGTTTGTCTCTGCCAATATACAAGTCACGGGCATTGTGGAGTTGTTAAGGACAATNNGTTGCACCATCCGGTATGATAGATGGACAGGTTCAAGCAATAAGGGAAGCCTTGGATAACAAAGGCTTTGAGAATGTGGCTATTATGGCTTACTCAGCTAAACACGCTTCCTCGTTTTATGAGACATTTAGAGAGGCTGCGCATTCCTCTCCATCCTTTGGTGACCGCAGAGGCTATCAAATGAGTTATACTAATCCAAACGAAGCTCTTCGGGAAGTCGAGTTGGACATAAGGGAGGGAGCAGACATAGTCATGGTTAAGCCAGCTTTAGCCTATCTCGACCTGATCTACCGAGTGAAAACAAAGTTTGGGTTGCCAACAGCAGCCTATAACGTCAGCGGAGAATACTCAATGATTAAGGCAGCAGCCGAAAAAGGCTGGATTGACGAAAAGGCAATCACACTTGAAGTTTTAACGGCTATCAAACGGGCTGGGGCAGACATGATTCTCACCTACTTTGCTAAGGAAATGGCGAGGTGGTTAGCTGAAAAATGATTGAATCTAAATCTAAGATTTTATACGAAAAGGCTGAGAAACTCATGCCTGGAGGAGTCAACAGTCCAGTTAGAGCCTTCAAACCGTACCCCTTCTTCACGTCCTATGCTAAAGACTCCAAAATTCATGATGTAGATGGGAATGTTTACATAGACTACTGCTTGGCTTACGGGCCTCTTATGTTAGGTCACGCTCGTTCAGAGATAATTGANNNNGAAGCAACTATGCACGCGATAAGGGCAGCTAGGGGATACACTGGCAAAGACAAAATTGTAAAGTTTGAGGGATGTTATCACGGGGCTCACGATTACGTTCTGGTGAAAGCAGGTTCCGGTGCCACAACATTTGGAGCCCCAACATCGCTTGGTGTCCCAAAAGACACTACAAAAAACACCATAGTTTTGCCCTTCAACGACATTGAATCAATTGAGAAAACTGTTGAACAGGACCAAGATGAAATCGCTGCCGTAATATTAGAGCCAGTTGTTGGAAACGCTGGAGTAGTTCTCCCAAAAGCCAGATATTTGCAGGCAGTTCGCAAGATAACTGAGAAAGCTGGAATTGTCTTGATCTTTGACGAGGTGATAACTGGTTTCAGGTTGGCCTTGGGTGGGGCACAAGAATACTATGGCGTTGTTCCAGACATGACAACCCTCGGAAAGATTATGGGTGGAGGCTTCCTCATAGGTGCTTTCGGCGGCAAAAAAGAGATTATGGAGATTATATCTCCGCTTGGAAAAGTTTATGAGGCAAGTACTTTCAGCGGAAATCCTGTCTCAGTAGTCGCTGGATTAACAGCTCTGAACATTCTGGTTAAAAATCGAAACACTATTTACAGACAACTTGAACAAGCTGGAGATAAAATCAGGAAAGACCTTCTGGACATAGTTGAGGACATGAAAGTGCCCGCGCAAATAAACGGTATTGCTTCAATGTTTCAAATTTTCTTCACAGATCAGCCGGTTACAGACTATGTAACCGCTAAAAGCTCAGATACTGCCAAATTTATGCGTTACCAGCAAGAGCTGATGAAGCGGGGTGTGTTTGTTCCGCCTTCTCAGTTTGAAACTTGCTTCATTTCTGCAGTTCATACAAACGAGGACTTGAGCAAAACGTTGGAAGTAATGAATTCAGCAATTGGAACGTTATAGGCTGGAAATTATGTGAAGTTAACTGTGGGAACACGTGGAAGCTATCTTTCTCTAGTGCAAACAGATATGGTAGTCAAGAAACTTAAGAAGGAAATGTCAGACCTAGAAATTGAGGTTAAAGTAATCAAGACAACTGGTGACCGAATAACTACTAAACCACTGCTTCTGATTAAGGAAAAAGGAATCTTTGAAAAAGACATAGATGTTGCTGTACTTCGAGGAGATGTTGACTTCGCAGTTCACAGCATGAAAGACGTTCCGACAATCCAACCTATCAAAACCTTAATTGTAGCTGTGCCCGAACGAGAATCTCCCTATGATGCTCTTGTTTCACGAAATGGAATGAAACTAAAAGATTTGCCTAACGGAGCCATTGTTGGAACGGGAAGCCCACGAAGAAAAGCTCAACTTCACTACGTAAGGCCAGATTTAAAAGTTAAATCTATTCGAGGAAACGTGGATACAAGAATGAATAAACTCAAGCAGGGACTATATGACGCTTTAATTCTCGCCGAAGCTGGGTTACATAGACTAAATCTTCAGGATACAATAACTGAGCGTTTACTCTATGAAAACTTCATACCTGCTCCCGGACAAGGAGCGTTAGCAATTGTCGCAAGAAAAAATAACGCGAAGGTTACTGAAGTTTTGAAACGAATTAATCATTGGCAATCAATGACGGCAGTGCTTGCTGAAAGAGCATTCGTAAGAAAGGTTGGCGGAGGATGCAAAGTTCCTTTAGGCGCCATAGCACAAATAAAAAATAACGTATTATCGCTTCACGCTTCAGTTCTTTCGCCAGATGGTAAGACCAAAATCCAAACCTCTAAGGTTGGAGACCCGTCTTCTCCCGAAGAACTCGGATTGAAACTGGCTCAGGAAATACTGGCGCTCGGAGCTGGAAGTCTTATTCAGCATTGGAGAGAAATGTATGAAAAAGGGTAAAGTCTATCTTGTGGGCGCTGGACCTGGCGACCCTGACCTGCTGAGTATCAAAGCGTTAAAAATTCTCAAGAAAGCAGATGTGGTTGTTTATGATCGTCTTGTTATGAAACCTATTTTAGAGTTAATTCCAGAAAAAGTCAAGAAAATTTATGTAGGCAAGCGCTCAGGAAAACACGTTGTATCCCAAGATAAGATTAGCGAAACCCTAGTGGATGAAGCTCAACAGGGAAAAATTGTTGTTAGATTAAAGGGTGGGGATCCCTTCCTTTTTGCACGTGGTGGGGAGGAAGCTCAAAAGTTGCGGAAAGCAAGTGTTCAGTTTGAAGTTGTGCCTGGAATAACCTCTGCCTTAGCTGTTCCTACTTATGCGGGCATTCCAGTCACTCATCGTAAGTATGCTTCATCAGTAGTGATCGTCACTGGACATGAAGATCCAGCCAAATTGGAGAGTCGCGTCAAGTGGACGAAACTTGCAACATCCGTTGATACAATAGTGGTGTTGATGGGCGTAGAAAAGCTGGAAGGCATTGTTAAATCTTTGGTGGATGGGGGTCGTGACCCTGCGACAAGCGTCGCTATTATAGAGAATGGAACAACAAACAATCAAAGAGTAGTAGCTGGGACTCTTAACGATGTTGTTCAGAAAGCTAGGGAGAGGTGCGTAAAGCCTCCAGCTATAATAGTCATCGGGGACGTTGTAAAACTGCGAGAAGAGTTGTCTTGGCTAAAAAGAGGGGCCGATTTTGTCACTTAAGGGTGAAGTCATTGCAATCACTAGACCAAAGAAACAAGCGCATGAACTTGCTGAGCTAGTTTCCAAATTAGGCGGAAAACCCTACGTAGTTCCAACTGTGGAAATCAAACCATTACGAGATCGACAACCAATAACCATGTTTGTTAACAGCGTTCTCAAAGGACGAGTAGACTATGTAATTTTTATGAGTGTAAACGGCATTACGAGTTTAATCGATTCTTTAGGAAAAATGGGGCAAAAAGACAGTTTTTTTATAGAATTAAACAAAGTTATGGTCGTTGCTATAGGTCCTAAAACAGAAAGAAAACTTGAAAAGTATGGAATAGAGGCGAATTTAGTTCCTCTTCAACACAGCTCTGAAGGAATTGTTGAAAGCCTTAGGAAAACGGGTATTCAAGGGAAAACTGTGGCTGTTTTGCGATCAAACATTGCCAACAACTATTTACGGCGAGAGCTTGAAAAGATGAGTTTTAATGTGTTAGAGTTTCCAGCATATGAATCCGCTCCTCCATCAGACGACTCAAAAGTTTTGGTTTTACTCAACGATTTATTTAAGAGAAAAATCGACGCCATAACCTTCACCAGCTCATCCACTGCTCAGAACCTGTTTAAAATAGCTGGTGAACACGCTCTAACTGAGAAGCTCATGAATAGTTTGAAGAAAACAATTGTTACTGCAATTGGCTCAACGACGCAGAGAAGCCTGGAGGAACTTGGAGTTAAAGTTGATGTCGTGCCGAAAGAGTATACAATTGAGGCTATGATGAAAGCTCTTGTACACTACATACAGAAAAATCATGCTAGGTGGACAAAGTGAAAAATGAAGTAAACCTGTTTGAAAAAATCGGGTCATGTAAGACGATTGTGCCTAAACTCATCTCGTGGAACATGACGTTCAAGTGCAATTTAAAATGTGCTCACTGTTACATTGACGCCCGTGAAAGAGAGGGGAAAGAAGAGTTAAGCACAGATGAGGGAAAGCTGCTCATTGACCAGATTGCAGAAGTGGGTAACCCCGTTATCATAATGAGTGGTGGAGAGCCTCTACTCAGAAATGATGTTTTCGAACTAGCTCAGTATGGCACTGAAAAAGGTTTAAGAATGTCGATGGGAACCAATGGAACCCTTATTACGGACCAGACGGCGAGAAAGCTTAAACATGCTGGTATAAAAAAAGTTGCCATCAGCTTAGATTCGAGCACCCCTGAAGGTCATGATGAGTTTCGCGGCGTGAAAGGTTCTTGGAAACGTGTGATAAATGGAATTGAAGCGTGCAAAAGAAACAACATAGATGTGCAAATCAACACCACCATAACTCAGCAAAACTACGATGAGATTGACGATATAATGGTTCTAGCTGAAAAACTTGGGGCAAAGGATTTTCATCCATTTTTCTTGGTGCCTACTGGCAGAGGGAGAAAGATCGAGAACCTATCTCCAGTTATGTATGAGAAGATGATTAGAGACGTTTTTGAAAAAAGTGCAAAGTACAATCTTAATGTAAAGCCAACATGTGCGCCTCAATTCATGCGAATTGCAGAGCAGACAGGATTAGAGCTGAAACATATAGTTCGAGGATGTATTGCAGGACTCAGTTATTGTCGCATTTATCCAACCGGTGAAGTTACCCCTTGCCCATATTTGCCAATTAAACTTGGCAACATCCGAGAAAAATCTTTTAAAGATATATGGTTCACCTCTGACGTCCTCAAAAATCTTCGTGACTTTGACCAGTTAAAGGGCAAGTGCGGGATTTGTGAGTACCGCGACATTTGTGGGGGCTGCCGCGCCCGTGCATATGGACTAACAAGCAGCTTTTTAGATGTTTGTGGTGACTTACACGCGCCCACAGGATTAAAGGGTGATTATTTAGCTGAAGAACCTTGGTGTAACTATCAGCCAAAAGGTTGGGTGAAGGAAAAATGAAAGCTATTAAATTAGATGAAATTGATGAAAAATTGTTGCAATTAGCTCAAGACGAATTTCCGATAACAAAGAGACCGTGGGCAGAGCTAGGTAACAGACTAAATATTGCCGAGGAAGAAACGTTGTTGCGCATCAAAAGATTATGTAACGAAGAATTGATACATAAGATCGGCTCGATTATCAATACTAGGGAAATCGGATTAAAAGCATCTACTCTAGTTGTTATGAGAGTGCCTGAAAACAGGATTGAACACGTTGCCGACATCATTAATGAATATGAAAGTGTATCTCACAATTATCAGCGGGAACATGAATACAATATCTGGTTCACTCTCAAAGAAACCAACGAAAAAGAGTTGCGAAAAACCTTGGAGGAAATAAAACGGAGAACTGGAATCCCAGACACTGACGTTTTGAATCTTCCCGCTCTTCACATGTTTAAGATTGATGTTCGTTTTCAACTCACTTAAGTTCGAGAGGAAATCACATGGATAACATAGATCTGAAAGTTTTGCGTGCAACCGAAGCTGTAATCCCTTTGATAAATGAGCCTTTTGTGGAAGTTGCGAAGAAAATTGGTATAAGTGAAGATGAAGTGATAGCTCGGTTAAACAAGCTCAAGAATAACGGAACCATCAAGAGATTTGGGGCTTCAATTAATCATCGCAAACTAGTAACCGTTGCAAAGGCAGCGGTGGTGGTTTGGAAGGTCCCCCAAAATCTTGTAGAAATTATTGGAAGGCGTATGTCAACATTTAATGAGATTACACATTGCTACAACCGGCGAACCATTCCGGGAAAATGGGAGTACAATTTGTTCACTGTAATCCATGGGCATGACCCTGAGGCCGTTAAACAGTTTACCAAGAAGCTCTCAGAAACCATGGGGATTAAAGACTATGTAGTGTTGTTTGGTACTAAAGAATTCAAAAGAGCGCGCGCCCATCGTATCCTTCGCGTATGATTACAATCAAAATTGGGAGGAAACAGTTTGATTCGCATTACTCAACTTGTTCATGGAACTGGAACCGTCAGCGAAGCAATTAAACATAGGAAAATTCAGCCTAATCAAGTGCCCAGCAATTTATTGGCTTTCACTGAAATTCGCAGACCACTCGTTTTTTGGAACGTTACGAACCAATGCAATCTGTCCTGTGTTCATTGCTACATTAGTGCTGCTCCAAACGCGCAGAGGAGCGATGAATTGACTTTGGACGAAGCGAAAGCCTTCATTGACGATCTCGCAGAAATAAAAATTCCTTTACTCATGTTTAGCGGCGGCGAACCTTTGGTAAGAGACGATATCTGGAAACTTTTAGGTTATGCGAGTTCAAAGGGATTAAAAACGGCGCTTAGCAGTAATGGCGTCTTGATAACGAAGGACATTGCTAAAAAAATCAAAGACCTTGGAGTAGAGTATGTTGGAATATCCTTAGACGGTGCAAGTGAGAAAATACACGATGCCGTTAGGAATCAACCTGGAAGTTTCAGAAAATCTGTACAAGCTTTGAAAAATTGTGTGGAAATCGGATTAAAATGTGGCATCAGAATGACCGTTACAAAAGACAATTATCATGAGGTTTCCAGTCTACTTGACCTTGCAATTGAGTTAAGAGTTCCAAGGTTCTGTGTATATTGGCTTGTGCCGAGTGGAAGAGGCAGACGATTATATGCTAGTCAACAATTAAACTCTGATGAAGTTACTGATATCTTAGACTTGTTGTATATGAAAGCAAAAGAGTTCAACCCTAACCACTTGGAAATTCTTACAGTGGATGCCCCTCAAAACGGTCTTTACATACTGAATAAAATGAAAGAGGAAGGTTTCCCAGAATACGAAAATGCACTANNTATCCATGCCAGTTCGCTCAATTGGAAGAATTGAAAATTGGAAATGTCAAACAGCGGAAATTTAGCGCGATATGGAATGATTCAAAGAACCCGGTGCTATCCGCGTTCCGAAACAAAGTGGCACATTTAAAGGGAAAGTGTGGTCTGTGTGCTTACAAAGAGTTGTGTAACGGAGGCTGCAGAATAAGAGCATACGTGGAATGTGGAGACATATGGGCTGAAGACCCTTTATGCTCTGGCGGTCAGGAACTGATGTAAACTGGACATAATTTGACTTTTACCTTACCTTTTCTAATTTCTATTCAAACAACTTGCTTTCTTGAAGAAGAGCTTACCGATCATTTACCCACTGTTTTCCTAGCTTCCGCAATCAAATCTGTTAAAACAGTGAATGCTTTTCCAACATCTTCCATACGTAATACTAAAATTGTGTCTGTGAAACAACTCATTGTTTCCTCTATGTTTATATGACTTCTCGAAACTGGATTGTAGAAAGCTATGGCGCATCCAGGAGTGTCTATTATTCCACGCGGACTCTGCACCACAATTGCCGATAAATTCTGTCTCTCATCAAAAATGTCTTCTTTCCGAAATATTGAGTAAACATTGGCAAACAATTTTTGATCAAATATTAATGTGATTGCAGATACACCCTCTAGGACCTGAAGGAACTCTCCCGGAAAATTTGTTAAAACTTTCCTCACCATTTCTAAATTTCTTTTGGTCTTTTCAACAGAAACTTTAGCCACATCAGTTCTGAGATGTATAACGCTTTCTGCGATGATTCTGGTAATGTTTTCTTCACGAGACTTGTAGTTTGCTTTCGCTCTTTTCACAGAAGTTATTAGGCTTTCAAGTTTCACTTTTCGTCCCAGAGTTTCTTCCACTTTTGGCTTTAGTATTCTCGCTATGGCGCTGTAGTTGGCGTAGTCTCTCTTCAGCGCGTCTTGTAGTGAAAGGTCGTTGTCAATGAGGTGTTGTACGGTTTTAGAGACTGAATTGACCATTTTTGGTCACTTTTGCCTAATTTATAATTAAATTGACCAAAAACTATATAAGACTTTCTCTGCACTGTCGACCGCCTAAAGGAGCGAATCACATTTGACTGAAAAAGACACGGTAGTATTAGGGTACTCTGGCGGACTAGACACTTCTATATTACTGAAAATGCTTAAAACTCGAAAACAATGGTTTGTCAAGTCAAAAGCTAGGTTGGTAGATGAAAAATCCAAGTTGAATAAAGTGGAAAACCTGTTGAAATCTGTGATAAAATCGTATCTAAGCTCAGACAACTCTAAAGGCGCAAAGCTTAAAAGCGAAAACAGATAGGTAGGATAGGGCTTTGGAAACAGGGTTTGGCACTCTGAAAGCTGGAAAGGCGATCTTAGTTTTAGAAGATGGTTCCCACTTCATTGGTCAAGGCTTTGGAGCAGTAAAGAAAGTCTCAGGCGAAATTGTCTTTTCGACTTCAATGGTTGGATACCCCGAAGCATTGACAGACCCCTCCTACAAAGGCCAGATTTTAACATTAACTTACCCTCTAATCGGCAACTACGGTGTTCCACCACTTGACACCGAATTTGGCGTCCCAATATACTTTGAATCTGACAGCATTAAGGCAACAGGTCTTGTTATCCACGAGTTATGTGAGAAACCCTATCACTGGGCATCAACCAAAACCTTGAATACGTGGCTTAAAAACGAAAATATTCCAGGAATATACGGAATCGACACGAGAAAACTTACAAAGAAACTCAGAATTAAAGGCGTCATGCTCGGAATTTTGCAGGTTTATGAAGAGGGCGAAGAACCTAACGTTGAAAAACTTCTGAAAGAAGCAGAGAAGATTTCCGACCCAAACTTGACCGACTTGGTTAAAGAAGTGACAATCAAAGAGCCAATTCATCATGATGTTGGAGGAAACAAAGTAGTTGTTTTAGTTGATTGTGGCACTAAGTACGGTATATTGCGGAACCTTTTGAAACGTGGAATCAACGTTGTAAGAGTGCCCTACGATTTTTCAGCAAAGGAAATCATGGAATACAATCCGAGCGGAGTGGTGATCAGTAATGGACCTGGTGACCCGAAAAAATGTGCGAAAACAATAGAGTGTGTCCGAGAGTTGATTGAGGAAGACGTTCCAATCATGGGTATATGCTTTGGCACTCAAATATTGGCGTTAGCTTTGGGTGGAGACACTTACAAGATGAGGTATGGACACAGAGCGCAGAATCAGCCAGTACTTGACTTAACAACAAGTAGGTGTCACATTACAACGCAAAACCATGGATACGCCGTAAACTTAGACTCTGTTTATGGAACAGACTTAAAAATATGGTTCATGAACGCGAATGACAAGACAGTTGAAGGAGTAAAACACAAACATAAACCAGTTTTTGCCTTTCAATGGCACCCTGAAGCATCGCCAAGTCCATACGGCACAGAGTTCCTTTTCGACGATTTTCTAAAACTTGCAGGGGGACCGTGAAATGGCACAGTTTAAACATATAGGTAAGGTGCTGGTGCTTGGCAGCGGAGCCATAAAAATTGGAGAAGCCGCAGAGTTCGATTACTCAGGAAGCCAGTGCCTCAAAGCACTGCAAGAAAAAGGCATAAAAACAGTTCTAATCAATCCTAACATCGCAACGATACAGACAGACCCACGTTTAGCAGGAAAGGTGTACCTACTACCCGTGACGCCAGAATATGTAGAAAAAATCATTGAAAAAGAAAAGCCTGACGTAATTCTCTTAGGATTCGGAGGACAAACAGCCCTAAACTGCGGAGTTCAGCTTGCGGAAAAAGGTGTTTTTGAAAAATACAATGTAAAGGTTTTAGGGACTCCAATTAAAGCCATTGAAGAGACCGAAGACAGAGAACTTTTTAGAAAAGCAATGGCGCGCATCAACATTCCAACGCCAAAGAGCAAATCCGCAACCTCTATTGAAGCGGCTGTTAAAATAGCAAATGAGATAGGATATCCCATTATCGTTCGAGTAGCATATACTTTAGGCGGAAGAGGATGCGGCGTAGCGCACAGCAATAATGAATTGAGGAAAATAGTTGGTCGAGCTTTAGCTCAAAGCATGATTTCACAAGTTCTCGTTGAAGAATATGTGGGTCACTGGAAAGAAGTGGAATACGAGGTTATGCGAGATTANNGGCGACTCAATTGTAGTGGCTCCGTCGCAAACATTGTCAAACCGTGAATATCACTTACTTCGTTCGGCTTCCATAAAAGTCATACAAAGTTTAGGTATAGTTGGCGAATGCAACATTCAATGGGCTTTACATCCCAAATCAGAAGAAATTCGTGTAATCGAAGTAAATGCGCGAATGTCGAGAAGTTCTGCGCTTGCCAGCAAAGCAACAGGTTATCCATTAGCTTACATAGCCGCTAAACTGGCTATTGGCTATCTGCTTCATGAGTTGGTTAACAAGGTTACTGGCATTACAACAGCTTGTTTTGAACCTGCACTCGATTATCTTGTAGTTAAGATTCCACGATGGGACTTGCAAAAGTTCAGAAATGTAGATTCACATATTGGTCCGCAAATGAAGTCTGTTGGAGAAGTTATGGCTATAGGACGATGTTTTGAAGAGGCGTTACAAAAAGCAGTTCGCATGTTAGACGTAGGTAAAATAGGACTAGTTTGCAACCCTGAGGATGATGAACCTGAATCACTTGAGACAATAAAAGACATCTTNNCATTTCAATCGAAGAAATTTACCAGTTAAGCGGCATAGACCCGTTCTTCCTATACAAAATTGAAAACATTGTCCGCATAGAAGAGAAACTGAAGTCTCCAAGTCTAAGCGATAAGGAAACAACTGTTGTGGTTAAACAAGCAAAACGCATCGGATTTTCAGACAAACAGATAGCAGTTTGCCTCAAAACTGATGAAATGACTGTTAGGAAGTTGAGAAAGAAAGCGAATGTGGTTCCTGTGGTTAAACAGATAGATACGCTAGCCGCTGAATGGCCAGCTAAGACAAATTATCTCTACTTAACTTACGGTGGAGACGAAGACGACATAAAATTTGAGTTAGACAAAAAGAAGATCATAGTGCTCGGAGCTGGCGTGTTTAGAATAGGTTCAAGCGTCGAGTTTGACTGGTGCGGAGTCAACACCATATGGGCGCTTAAAAAACATGGCATCCAAGAGGCAATAATGGTTAACTACAATCCTGAAACGGTCTCAACAGATTATGACATTTCTGACAAACTGTANNAATTCTGGCGTGAAAATAGTTGGCACTTCAGGTGAAAGCGTAGATCGCGCGGAAGACCGCTCAAAGTTTAGCGCTCTTCTAGACCGGCTTGAAATTCCTCAGCCAACATGGAGTAAAATGACAACAACTGAAGACGCCAGAAAATTCGCTGAGAAAATTGGGTATCCAGTTCTTATCCGTCCAAGCTATGTGCTCTCTGGATCCGCCATGAGAGTTGCTTACACTGAAGAAGAGTTGAATGATTACCTTGAATTGGCGGTGAAGGTTTCCCGTGAACATCCAGTTGTAATTTCAAAGTTCATGCTGGGAGCTAAAGAGGTGGAAGTTGATGGTGTTTCTGATGGCGAAGAATTGTTGATCGGCGCGATTATTGAACATGTTGAAAACGCTGGGGTTCACAGTGGTGACGCAACGATGAGTGTTCCACCTCAAACGTTACCTTTCGATGTCGTGAAAACTATTGAGAATTACACGGATAGGATTGTGAAAGCTCTTCAAGTTAAAGGGCT
>JABAHO010005247.1_pt1 | contig 21353 bp, 21 predicted proteins | sample 7062071 | NCBI WGS metagenome assembly JABAHO01 (sample SAMN14534356, study PRJNA622989) | marine sediment metagenome | biome: marine biome [ENVO:00000428]; feature: marine pelagic biome [ENVO:01000023]; material: deep marine sediment [ENVO:00002113] | place: India: Gulf of Kutch | collected...
CAAGGTACCGCCTTGATGAAACCACCCTGTTCGAAATTAATGAAAACCTCTCCATGGAGCGAGTCAACGTGGTTCGCCAACTGGCGGATACCTACAAAATCCGCCTGGCCCTCGATGACTCCAACGATATGCAGGAGGACGTCAGGAAGGCCCTGCTTGACAAGGTTGACCTGATCAAGGTCGATTTCAAATTCACCCGGAACCAGCTAAGCCATATCGGCCAGGAGGACCCCGGTTCGATCATGGAGGAGCTGGTCCACTTGCGTCAGCCGGATATGCCGCTTGTGATCGAAGGCATTGAGTCAGAACAGGACATCATTTTTATACAAAACCACTGGAAGCGTGCCTACGGAGATTTGTACTGGCAGGGCTGGGCCGTGCAGGTCAGCGGCCTGCTGGAACGGTTTTTCGAGCCCTGTAACAACCGGGAGCTGCCCAAGGGATACCGGCTTGCGCCGGGCGTACTTTTGCGGTGACCGCCGGTTTTCGCGGGAAATATGAACTTGCGGACTGGCCGGGTTTACGCACAGTATCGGGCGGGAAGAGGCGGCCTCCCCCGGACATGGAACTCAAACCATGAATTACGAGCCGAAACCGATAAATACGGACAGGGTGGTTCTTCCGCCCGAGGTCGAGAACCTTGTGGAAAAACTGGCCCGAAATACGCATGAAATCTGGAGCAAAACCCGGCTTGACCAGGGGTGGACCTGGGGCCCGGAGCGCGATGATGCCGGGAAGCGTCATCCCTGCATCACCCCCTACGAAAACCTCTCGGAAGCAGAGCGTGATGTAGACCGAAATACGGCTGCAGGTGTACTGAAAACCATTCTGGCCCTGGGATATAAAATAGAACCGGCCCGCGAAACGGATAATCCGCAGGGCGAAAGTTAAGCAAGGAGACGGTACGATGAGCAAAAAAATGGGATTTTTCGTGTTTAAGCCTGATTCCTCCGCCGAAAAGGTGAACGCCATTCTGCCGATGGTGGATGTAGTGGCTTCCCTGGTCATTGCCGAAGGGCGCATCCTGCATGTCTGGAATGAAAAGTGGGGCTCGTTTGCGCTTCCCACGACCAAGCGCCGTTCGTGGGAAGATCCCAATGCGGTGAAAGGCTCCGTTCGCGAGGAGGACTGGGAGGACGCCTGCATCCGCGCGGCTGCCGAAGCCCTCGGCCGCACGATTACAGAGCAGCCGGAAGAAATCGGAGAAATCCCGGAATTTCAGCAGAGTGACCGGGACGGAGCCTGGAAACGTTACCGGTTGCGGGCATACCGATTTGAGTTTGATAGCGCTCCGGAAGTTCATCCCGTTCGAATTCATGAATGGCTGTCGGTTGAGCAGGTGCTGGACGATTCCCGCAGGCCCATTTCTCCGACGGCGCGTCATGTCATCAGTGAACTGCAGCTCAAAGGCGTGATCGAATNNCCCCGGAGCGGTATTATGCTCCTGCCCGTGAACCGTAAATAGGCGAAACAAGGTATATGAGATCTTCCGAAGGTGCACTCGCCTGGATTACGCGCGATGGAGCCATGGGGCAGGAATGGCTGACGCGGTGGAACCGGAAGTGGAATAACCGTTCGCTCATCGGCGGGCATCGCGAAGACGGCGAATCCTTCCGCGATTGCCTGGTGCGTGAAATTTTAGAGGAAACGGGAATCAGGGAAGGAGAGGACTATGTTATGTCCTCCGAGCCGATTCTGCACCTGGAGTACACCGCCTTTTCGCAGCGTGCCAATGCGGATACCGCCTACGTGATGGTGCTCTTCAGAGTGGACCTGGCCGGAGATGACGTTGAGCAGCGCCTGGCGGATGACGACCGCCTGGCCTGGGTTTCCCGGCAGGAGGCCGATTGCGGCCGCGCCCGGGACGGAGCGGTGGTCAGCGAGACATTGCAGCGATTTATCAAGGCCTATCAGGAGGAGTACGACGCAGCGGATCCCGACCGTTAGCAGCCTGCGCACGCATTATGCCCCCCACAAAAAAAGTTACCTGGCTTGGCCGAGCCTCGGACAAAATCAGCGCTTCGCTGATTCCGGGTTTTGAGCGCGAGCTTCAGAAAGTCTTTCCACACAGCAGAACGATCGTGATTTACGACTGCTTTGGCGGGTATACCCAGAACCATGCCGAGAAGGTGGTCCTTGGCGTGGAGGTCAGCACGGCAACATCCTACCACACCCACGTGGTTAAAATCGGCACCCGCCGGTCGGTGGAAACAGACTACCTGGGGTGGCAGCGCTGCGTGCTGCGTTTCAACGTGGGCAGCCGGGTCCTGGTTTCCCTGACCAAGCACGACCTGAGCCGTGACAGAGTGGCCGTCATTTATGAAGACGCCTATCGCTACTTCGGGGCCAGGGAAGAGGGACATGGCCCGCATACGCTGGAAACGGCGGTATTTTGGTCCGTGCTGGACGGGAAACCTTCGCCAAGTTCGGTAGAGCGTGTCATTCGTCAGATTTACACGGATTTCAACAACTGTTTCTACCGCAATGCGACACCAAATCCCGAGTCGGCCATGCGGTTTTTCCGCGCGCGCCTGAGAAAAGCCATACGGGCCTGGGAATCTGAGGCATGGCGTCGCGACCTTCGCCGGGATTTCCTCTGGCTGGTCTGTCGGCAGGACAGGCCGGACGACCTGGACCAGGTCAGCATGCTGGATCCGTTCGATTACGCCTGCTGGGCACTGCGTGAAAAAAATATTCCCCAATGCCTGGTCGGCCGCTCCCACGGCGATCTTCACGGGCGCAATGTCTTCGTGGGGGTGCAGCGCGGCGAGGCGGAGTATCCGACCACCTTTGATTACGGTGAAATGCGCGATACGAACCCGATCGTGTGGGATTTTGTTAAGCTTGAAATTGAGCTTAAGGTGCGTTTGCTGCTGGAGTTGTATGAAATTCCTGCCAGCCGTGAGGCCATGCTGTCGGCGCCCGTTTCGCAGGCCGGGCAGCTGGCCGTGCCGCACATAGCTCCCGGGGCCGCTGTAAAACGGGATACACGCGCGCTGAGAGCCAACCAGCTGGCTTTTGCGTATAAGTTTGAGCTGCTTCTTGCAGAGCTAACGGAGCGGTTCCACAAGCTCAAGTCGCCGGATGCGGTATCTGCCGGTGAAGATCGCACGATTACCGGTGATGAGCGCATTGACCGTGCGCTGCACATATTCCTGCGTATCCGCAAAGAGGCCGCCCTTTTCCTGGGGGACTCAAAGCCGCAGCGGGGCAAACGCGGGCTCTGGCGGGACGAGTATTACTTCGGGCTCTGCGTGTACGGACTCAGCACCGCGAAATATGACTATAAGGAAGTGGAGTCGGCATTTGCCCTGGTATCCTCGGGGGTAGCCTGTACCAACATCAGCCTTGCACTGAAGGCGGTTCGCCAGCAGGCCGCCCTGAAGCGGCCGCCGCAACTTGATGAGGCCGCGGCCAAAGCCTACCCCTATCCCAGCTACCGGGTTCCGATCGCACATGCCCGCAGGCTGTGGAAGGCCGGCTCCGGTCGACGCGGCCTCAGCCGGGCCGTTGACCTGCTGGCACATGCGGCAAAGCATTACGACCACTCGGTTGCGGTGCTGCAAGAGTACGCCCTGGTGCTTGCCGAGCACGGGGATCATGTCCGGGCCATGGATGTTATCGGTCCGCTGGATGACCTGTGCCGCGTTTTCGGGGATGCCGAGAGTCTTTCGCGAATCGGGCGTACCTGCAAAGACCTAGGAGATCTTGCGCTTCGGGAAAGCCCGGTCGCTATTGAGGGACTCGCAGACCACCCGGCACGCCAGTGGTATTTTTCTGCGTTTCAGCATTACCGTGAGGCCTTCGAGTTGTCGCAGGAGTATTACCCCGGGGTCAACGCCGCAACGCTGGCCTGGATCATCGGCATGGACAGCGACAGCCGCCAGCTCGCGCAGGCAGTACTGAATATATGCAGCCAGCTGGACCTGACGCGAATGAGTGCCGATGAACGCTTCTGGACGCTATGCAGCCAGGGAGAGGCCCACCTCCTCCTGCATGAAACCGCCCGTTCCGTCTCCTTTTATCAGCAGGCCCTCTCCGCACTGCCCGCGGAGGAAAAAGGCATGGCTCAAAGTGCGCATGCCCAGCTGATGCGCATGCAGTGGGCGCTTGGCAAAGACATCGTGGGCCCGGTATGCCGGGTATTCAACGCGAGCCGCTTTTTCCGAAAGCAGCCCACATCTGCCCGAAAGCGGTCCAGCCGGGGCTGATAAAAAACCGCCTCACCCGTCCGGTGCCTATCGAAAAGTGCCTTCCTGGAGGCCGTCGGCAATTTCCAGAAGAATATCGTCCCATGCCCCGGTGCGCTCGGCGGAACGCACAAGCTCTACAACGCTCAGGGAAAACAGGGCCGGTTGCGCGGCGAGGGCTTCGCTTAACGTCGCACCGGAACGCAACGATCCTTCGATATCGTCAAGGGCGTCCGTAAAGTAACCGCCTTCGGACTCCGTCCGGATAACCGCCAGCGCCCGAAGGATGTCAATACGCCCCCGCGTCAGGCGCATAAGCTTTCGGAAAAAAATTACCAGGTCTGGTTGTAATTCATGAGACACGTTTATTCTCCGTGCCGGGTCAGGCTATAGCATCCAGCGCATTTGAAACGGTTTGGTCGGGTTTTACTTTGTACCAGGCCCCAAGCAGTTTGCCGTCTGTATCTATGAGGAACGAGGAGCGGATAATGCCCATATATTTTTTGCCGTAGAGCTGTTTCTCTCCCCAGGCTCCGTAAGCCTCGGCCACGGCATGGTCCTCATCGCACAGCAGAGGAAATCCGAGTTTGTATTTTGTGTCGAACTTGCTTTGCGGACCGGGTGCATCGGGGCTGATCCCCAGCGCGCTGATGCCGCCGGCATCAAGGGTTTCAAGGCTGTCACGCACGGAGCAGGACTGGATCGTGCAGCCGGGGGTATTGGCCTTGGGATAAAAATACACGAGGACTTTTCGGCCGCGAAAATCCGAAAGCCGTACGTCATCACCCGACTGGTCGCGCAAGGTAAAATCGGGTGCCATATCGCCTACGCTTAATTCGGCCATCTTGTTTCCTTCTCCGGTTAAAATTAACGTTGCAGAAAAAACGAGCCTATCAGGTTTGGGTACGAAAGGACCACAAAAACCGGGCCTCGCGATGTGTAACGGCCCGCATTAGGCATAGACGCTTTCCGGGCCTGCTGCTACGATAATCAGAGAGAAGAGAGGCATGAAACAATGATCAATGAAACAGTCCAGAAAATAGAGGCCCGGATTGCCCGCATCGAAAGCCTGGATGGAAAAAAGAAATCCGAGCTGGCGGATTTGCTTGCGACCCTGAAAACGGAAATCATGGATCTCGCGGAAACCCGCCAGGACGACGCTGAAACCATTACCCGGTTCACGGAGCTTTCCGCCTGCGAAGCGGCCCGTACACCCGGTTCGCCCCGGCTGAAGAAGCTCTCGCTGGAGGGGCTGTCTGCCTCTGTCGAGGGCTTTGAGGCGTCGCATCCCCGCCTGGTGCAGGTCGTTAACCATTTCTGCACAACGCTTGCCAACCTGGGGGTTTGATGCGGCGCTAAGGCCCGTTCAGCGGTTTCGGCCGCCCGCGGCCGGGGAGGGAGAAAGGGCTGGAAACTGCCCTTTGCGGTGCATACAGTACCGAGCGGATGAACCCTTTAAGAGCCACCCGGGCCCGGGCGGAACGCGATATGCAGACAATTGAAATTCTAGAGCCTGCACACGGCTGGAAATCCGGCCCCCTGCAGAAACACCACCTCCCGGAGCACCTCCCGGATCCCCCCGAGGGCGAGGCCGTTTCCAGTTTTCAGTGGAATAACCTGGAAGTGGTCGCCGCCGATCGCAGCATGCCGCTGCCGATTCAGCTCAAATGGTCGCGGGTGGGGGGGCGCTGGAGCGGAATTTCCTACGAAGTCTGCCTGTCGCCTGCTCCTGATTTAACCGGGGACGCAGTACGGATTACCGGTATTTCGAAACCATTTGTAGAATTCTGGCACCCTTACCTGGGAGCGACCTACCATTGGAAAGTTCAGGCCTTTCGCAAAGGACAGGTGGTGGCGGAGTCCGCTGTAGCTAGCTTTAAAACCGACCCCTCGCCGCCACGCTGGATTCGTGTGCCCGGAATTACGAACGTGCGGGACCTGGGCGGATGGCCGCTGCCCGGAGGGCGGCGTATCCGCCAGGGGATGGTCTTTCGCAGTTCGGAAATGAACGGCCACCTGAATCTCACCTCCCGGGGGAAGCACATACTGGAAGAAGAGCTCGGCATTCGCACCGACCTGGACCTTCGGGGTGTCTATGATGGCGCCTCGTCTGTACTGGATCCACAAAAAGTAAACTGGATCAATGCGCCGATCTCTCCATATGACTGCATATCGGATGCGGCCTTCCGGGACGAATATCTTAAAATTTTTCAAGTTTTTGCCGATCGGGAGAACTATCCGGTCCTATTTCATTGTGTTGGCGGCGCGGACAGGGGCGGGACGGTTGCCTTTCTGCTGAACGGCCTGCTCGGAAAAGACCGCGAACACCTGATTCGTGATTTTGAACTGACCACCCTGTCCGTATGGGGCGAGCGCTCCCGGTGGTCCGACCAGTTTCGAGCGCTCCTGGATGCCTTGCGCCCGTTTGCAGATGAAGAGAACGACGTAAATACGCAGATTGAAAATTATGCGCGCTCCATCGGTGTGTCCGAGCTTCAAATTAACTCAATAAGGGAAATTCTCATTGAGACACAGCCGCCGCCGGCCGGCGATCTCTCCGGCTAGTGCTGCCTCCTGCTCCGAAGGATGCCGAACAGCTGCCGATGCCGGGCCGGTGCTATTTGGTTGACACCTTAAGAACAACCGCCTAGCCTCAAATTCATAGTAGAAGGGTTGGAAATCAAGCCAAACGGATCAGGAGACAAACAATGAAAAAAATCTGGATACCTTCGCTCATTTGTATGCTGATAACTTCCGTGAACGGTTTTGCAATTGACCGGGATGCAAAATCTGTTGAGACGGCCGCCATCGTTGTTTCTGAATTGGACAATGTTGATGTGGTCGGCGTTGATTTATGGGGCGAAAAAGCGTTTGAAGAGGAAGACTGGGCCTTTCTATTTAAAGCGGGATACGGGGAAGCATCTCCGGAGGATGCCCGGCCGATTGACTACCTGAAACTGGGCTTCGGGTTTAAATATTACCTCATGGCATTAACCTCCCTGGAGGCCACCGGCGAAGTCATTGCATATGACTTTGACCTCGACAACGACACGGTAAGCGCCGGCGTCGGCATCAAGCATCGCTTCGTTCCTGCAGGCAAGGGTGTTGCTCCCTACGCCCGCGCAGCCCTTCAGTACAGGGAAAACTACTCTTTCGACAATTCGCTGCCGGAAGCGGATGACCTGCGCGACCTGGTGTTCACCTTTGGTGGCGGTGTTGAGTTTAAAATGAGCGAATCCCTGTCCATGGTTTTTGACCTGGTTTACTCGGAGTCGGAGCCCACCGATGATGACTTCGATGACCTGGACGGCGTCTCGGGATACCTGGGGCTTCAATACTACTGGTTTGAGTAGTCCGGCGATCCGGATGCCGTGCCGGTTGCGCCAAAACAAATTCGCCATTGAAATAGAAAACCTCCAGGGGTAAAGTACCGGAAAGCTTTGGCTGAAGCCGCATTGCCTGTGTGGGGCCGAATCCTGGATTTTTAATCGTGCGCTGATGCCAAAACATCAGCGCATTTTGTGTCTGAATAGCATTTACGCCTCAAAACGGCGGCTGAAGGAGCTGAGAGTGGATTCTGAATTGTTCAGCGAACAAGTGCAGGTTGAGCGAAAAACGTTCACCTTCGATCTTCGTGAAAACCCCAGGGGCAGATTTCTGCGCATCACCGAAGATGTCGGCGGACGCAGGGACGCAATTATTATTCCGGCTACCGGCCTCAAAGAGCTCAGCGAAGTACTGGGCCGGGTCATAGAGGCATATGACAAGGCCGGTCCCCCCGAACAGGGTGATTCAGACTAGGAGAACGCGGTAATTGAAGACCATTCTGCTGGCCTTCACACTCCTTTGTATTTCGGTGGATGCGTCGGGGGAACCCGAGGACGACGATCCCGACGGATCAGAAATTCTCAACCGTGTCGTAGCCGCTCTCCCGCGTGACCGCCTGGAAGTCTCCGGCGAATTGACCGTACGCCTCCGCCGCGGCGTTGAAACGGTTCGCCACACTTTTGACATGGTTTTGGACTGGGGGGCCAGTTCTCCCCGCGCCGTCTACACGATTTCGGACGCTTTCGGAAGCCCCCTGTCCGGCATGCGCATTGAGTGGCCTACACAGGGTGGACCGCAAACCTCGTTTTTCACGGGACCTTCCCTGCAGCCGGATACCCAGGGAAAAGGAAATGAGCAGATCGAAGGAACCGACCTGACCTGGACGGACCTTTCCCTGTCCTGGTTGTGGTGGAGCGGGGCCGTTTTCACTGGCCGCGATACCGTCAGGGGCCGGGATTGCTACGTGGTTGAAGTGCCGTTTCCGAGCGCGCTGAACGGAAGCCCTGCAGCCGAGCCGAAACCTGACCATGTCCGTATTTGGGTGGATACAGAAATTGCCATGGTGCTGAAGGCGGAAGGGCGCGACGATGGCGGAGCTCCTCTGCGCACGATGTGGGTTAAAAGCTTCAAAAAGGTAGATGGACACTGGATGATTAAGGACCTTGAGGTTCAATCCTATCCTGTCACGCGCCGAACGAGGCTGAGAGTGAGGGAGGTGAGGGGAATTTCCTGAGGCCGGGCAGGCCTGCGGTGTCATTCCTGTCACAACATGAGTGCAATATTAGATTACGGGCCGCCTTCGCTGTTGGCGCTTATGACGGCTTCAGCCTTCTTTTCGTCGGCAGAAACCGCCTTCTTTTCGCTGAATCCGCTTGAGTCCGAACGCTTGCGAAAAAAACACCCGAGGGTGGCTGCGCGCGTGGACGGAATGATGGCCAATCCTACGAGGCTGTTGTCTACACTGCTCATCGGCAATACCCTCATAAACGTAGCGGCTGCTTCGCTGGGATATGCCATTACGGAGGCCCTTGTCGACAATTATGCGGAGCTCATATCCATTGTCGTCATGACGCTCCTGCTGCTTATTTTTGGCGAGGTTGCACCCAAGCGGATTGCCATGAATCACGCCGGCGCGCTGGTGACTTACTACCAGCCGGTTTTCAGCATCCTCATCAGGCTCCTGGCCCCCCTGCGGCTTGCGCTGGAAATGCTGACCGCCGTTTCCCGCCGCACCGTTAGCGGCCATCGCAAAATTCTTTCAGAAGAAGAGTTTATGACAGGCATTGCCGCGGGCGAGGAGGAGGGGGTGCTCGATGAAGAGGAAAAGAATATGGTCGACGGCATCATTCGCCTTGAGCAGACCCAGGCCAGCGATGTCATGACGCCCCGCGTTGACGTTATCGGGCTTGATGTCGAAGACCCGCCGGAAAAACACCGGGAAAAAGCCAGGGGGGTTACGTTCCGGCACCTGCCGGTCTACCGGGAATCCCTTGATCATCCGGTAGGAATGCTTGATGTTCCGCGATTCCTGCTTTCGGAAACCGATGATGTTTCGGCCATAATGCAACCGCCCTTTTTCGTGCCCGAGACGGCGCCGCTCGATACCCTCCTGCCCATGTTCCTGGCTGAGCGAAGTCGTGTCGCCATCGTTCTGGATGAGTACGGGGGAACAGCCGGGCTGATTACACGGGGAGATATCCTCGAAGAAATTGTCGAGGATGTTGATAACGAGTACGGCGAGGCCAAGCTTACGTTTCAGCCCCTGCGAGAAAATGTCTGGCTCGTCAGCGGCGATACAAGCCTTGAAGATATCAACCATGAACTCGAACTTAACCTGGAGGCAGAGGGCGCGGACCGTATATCGGGCTGGGTGGCTGCACAGGTGGAGCGAATTCCGCGCATCGGCGACCATGTTGAGGCACAGGGCTGCCGGGTGACCGTACAGCGTCAGCGCCGGCACAGGGTGACCCTTGTGGTTGTGGAAGTGTTGCCGGAACCCGAGGAGGCTGAAGATGATGACTGATGCAGGTCAGTTCCTGCTTTATGTTATTTGCCTCGTGGCGAGCGGTTTTTATTCGGGCATCGAGACCGGGGTAATTTCTATTCACCCGGTACGGCTGTTGCACTGTGTGAAGGAGAAGGTGAAAGGGGCGGAGGTTCTCCAGGGGTTTGCAGATGACAGCGACCGCCTTCTGGGGACCACGCTCGTAGGCACCAATTTATGTGTGGTTATGGCTTCTGTTATCTCCGCCAGTTTTGCCGTCAGGCATTTTTCTGGTGCGGGGGAAACGGTATGCTCCGCAGTTACGGCGGTGTTGGTGCTGGTGTTCGCGGAATATCTTCCGAAGTACTGGTTTCATTCAAGCCCCCTGGTCCGCTCTCTTCGGTATGCCCGCCTGTTGTCTTTTTCCGAGATTGTGCTGCGACCGGTGGCGGCGGCCGTCATCGGCATCACCCGCGTGTTTTTCCCCGGTAAAGGAACCTTTGGGAAACCGGGGCTTTTTGCGACGAAAGAGGATCTCAAGCAGCTTGCGGACGAAGGGGTGCGGCACGGGACAATTTCGCACAAAGAACGTTCGATGATTACGCGTGTTTTTGAGCTTTCAGGTAAAAAGGCCAGCGATGTCATGATTCCTCGCGAACAGATTGTCTCGGTCAGTTCAGATCAATCCATTGAAAGNNAGGTCAGATCAATCCATTGAAAGCTTCTTTGCTACGGCGCGTGAAAGCGGGTTTACGCGCATGCCTGTCTTTGATGAGGCAAAGAACGACTACACAGGGGTTATTAATGTGTTTTTTGTGCTTTCGCATCAGGAGGAAAACCGGGATCACTCGGTTGGCTGGTATGCCCGGCCCTGCTATTCTGTTGCCGAAGACACACCTGTCGATGACATTCTACCTATCATGCGCCGCAACAGGCTTCCCCTCTGCCTTGTGCGCAATATTGACCAGGAGGTGACCGGGTTGCTGACAATTGAAGATATCCTGGAAGAGATCGTGGGGCGCATTGATGGATGATTCGCGAACGTCGATACCCGCGTTTTCCCGGCCGTTCTCCAGGTCTGCAGGCGGGAGAGCCTTGTGACCCGGCCGCAGAGGCAGCCCGCACCGCCGGGCTTCGGCCTGATTATTATCGGCAGTGAAATCCTGGATGGCCGCCGCACCGACCGGCATTTTGAAACCTGTCAGCGCCTGCTGACGCGAAAGCGCATTCCCCTGATGTATGCGTTAACCCTTCAGGATGACCCCGACCTGATTACCGCGCACCTCGAAACGGCTTTCAGCCGGGAGGAGCCGTTTTTCTGCTGCGGGGGTATCGGGGGCACCCCGGACGACCATACCCGGGGCTGTGCGGCCAGGGCAGTCGGACAGGATCTTGAAACGCACCCGGAAGGAGAGGCCATTCTGCGGGAGCGATGGGGCGGTGAGCTGACAGATGCCCGTTTGCGCATGGTTCAGTTCCCCGTCGGTGCCGACCTGATCCCGAACCCGATAAACCGGATTCCCGGTTTTCGCCTGCGGCAGGGGTACTTTCTCCCGGGATTCCCCGACATGGCAAGGGCTATGATGATCTGGGTGCTTCGTTATGGCTACGAGAGCGGGCAGGCTCACACGCGCTACACCCTTCAGCTGCCGGACGCTCGCGAGGGAGATCTGGGTGATATTATGAGCAGGCTGGTGACCAAATTTCCCGATATCGCATTTTCAAGCCTGCCGGGTGCGTCTTCGACAGGGCCTCGCCTGGAGCTCTCCGTTTCCGGGCACCCGGCACGGGCCGCAGCAGGATTTCATTTTTTGGCCGAACAGCTCGACGGGGCGAAGGTCCTCTACGTGGTATCCTCAAGGCCGGAAGACTCATAGCCTGGCACATGCATCGTGGCGAAAGCCGGGTGCGCGAATCGCACAAGAGGCTAACGGTAAACGATGCCGAGGCGCAGGTAGGCCGAATTATCCACATCCAGGTCCGTGATGCGCCTGCCTCCCCGATTCTTTACTTCGTAAGACCGGTCCAGGTTGACGCCTGCATCCAGAGCCAGCCACAAGTGATCTGTAAGCCGGCGCTCCAGGCCGAGCCCCGTGCGAATGTTTTCCAGTACGAGCTCCCGGTCCTTCCCGCCTGAGTGGATGCTCCATCGATCGCCGGAGGGCATGGCATGAATATCCGCGACAAAGGTTTCAGAGGGCCGGTAAACCAGTCGCGGCCGGGGCATCCGCATGTCCACGGTAAATTTTTCGGTGACCAGCCAGCTGAATCCAAAAGCCGGAAAAAATCTCGGGTCTCCAAAATCCTGGTTATATACGACCCCCAGGCTGAGGGAGAGCGCGTCTGTAAGCGGCCGGGAAAAAAGGGCCATGCCGAACAGGCTGATATCCTCATCCGTGACCGATTTAAAATCGGTCTGCAGTCCCGGAGAAATAATGGTCAGAAAAGTTACAGGCGACCTGCCGGTATAAACCGTGGTGACAGGGAGGGACACATTGTAGATATCAAGCGAATCGGTTTCGAACCCGGAAAAATCAATCCGGGTGGCAGCCACCTCCAGGTTGGGAATGAGGCGAAGTGTTTCGGTTCTAACCACCGGGTAACCCGTTCGGGCCTCAACCCGGCTTGTGGAAAGCGCGCCCGAGCCGCCAAGGCCTTCTGCATCAGCCCGAGGTTCATAGCGGTAAAAGGCGGAGCCCCGGTCCCGTGCAACGCAATCCGGTGCGGTTGCCCATATGCAAAGCAGGGTGAGGTAGAGAGGTTTGATGCCGAGGTTCATGATGTGCCGGAATGGTGACATAATATCATGCAAAGCAACAGGGTGTCCTTGGCAAAACTCCCTGTAGATTCAAAACGGTCTCCGTTCGCATGGCGCGCCGGCGGCTTTCGGGCCGATGCGCAGTCCGGTTCGATTCTGCTTGAAAGGCGGGGCAAATTTGTCAGGGTGTGTCAGGAAAGAAGTTCGCCAACCCGGTGGTGGGTGAAATAACAGCATAGGAGCAGGCATGTCAGAAATATCTCCATGGGTTATCGTCATCGTTGTGCTGGTTGCGCTGGCGCTCTTCGTAATCAGTATCTACAACAAGCTGGTCGCGTTGAGAAACCGGTTTAAAAACAGCTTTGCGCAAATTGATGTTCAGCTCAAACGGCGATACGACCTGATTCCCAACCTGGTCGAAACGGCCAAAGCCTACATGTCGCACGAGCGCGAAACGCTAGAGGCTGTCATCGAGGCTCGCAACCTGGCTCGCACGGCGAGCACGGCCGCTGCGCAGTCACCAGACAATGCGGGCGCAATGCAGGGGCTTCTGGGCGCAGAGTCCGTCCTGACCGGCGCTCTTGGCAGAATGATGGTCACGGTGGAGCAATACCCGGACCTTAAGGCCAACCAGACCATGTCCCAGCTCATGGAGGAGCTGACCTCGACCGAGAACAAGGTGTCTTTTGCGCGCCAGGCTTACAATGATGCTGTCATGGTGTTCAACACCGCGCGCCAAACGTTTCCAAACGTCCTGATCGCCGGCCCCCTCGGGTTTCATGAGGCCGTTCTGTTCGAAATAGAAGATGCAGCCCAGCGAGAAGCTCCGCAGGTATCGTTTTAGTAATACCGCGGAGCCTGCGCCCGCGGTATCACCGGACCTTAACCGCGTGTGAACGCCGTGTTACGATGACAATTCAGTGTGTTCCCGCACACCCTTTCGGATCCCAGACTGATGAACTTTTTTCAGCGCCAGGATGAGGCCCGTAAACAGACATCCCGCCTGATCGCCTTTTACGTGCTTGCGGTGGTTCTGATCACCCTGGGCGTATATTTCGCGGTAGCGTTTACTTTTATTGGGTACAAGGTCCAGCAGGGGGGTACGTTTGCCGCCAACGTGCAGGCCTTGTGGAACCCTGAACTGTTTCTGTGGGTGGGCCTGGGCACCCTCGCCATTGTGCTGATCGGCTCGCTGTACAAAGTCGCACAACTTTCGGGCGGGGGCGCCGCAGTGGCTGAGATGATGGGCGGTCGCAGGGTAGATCCCGGCTCTGCAGACCCCGCTGAGCGGCAGCTGTTGAACGTTGTCGAGGAAATGTCCATTGCTTCCGGCGTCCCCATGCCCGATGTCTACATTCTGGATGGAGAATCCGGTATCAACGCATTTGCCGCCGGGTTTTCGACAGACAATGCGGTTGTCGCCATCACTCGCGGGGGGCTTGAACAGTTTACCCGTGATGAACTCCAGGGCGTTATGGCCCATGAGTTCAGTCACATCCTTAATGGAGACATGCGCCTTAACATTCGGCTGATCGGCATCCTGCACGGCATTTTGGTAATCAGCCTGATCGGCTACTTTATCATGCGGTCCACGCTGGGGGCGGGACGCCGCTCGTCGAAGTCAGACAAGAAAGGCAGCGCTCTGCCCATTGCCCTGATGGGCCTGGTCATCATGGTAGTGGGATACATCGGGGTGTTTTTCGGGAAGCTGATCAAGAGCGCGGTTTCGCGGCAGCGCGAGTACCTCGCCGATGCCTCAGCCGTGCAGTTCACCCGACACCCTGACGGCATCGGAAATGCGCTCAAGCGTATCGGCGGGTTTTCAAACGGCTCACGCATCGGTAATTCACATGCCGAGGAGGCCAGCCACCTTTTCTTTGCCAACGGGCTCCGCTCCCGGTGGGCCGGCTTTTTTGCGACGCATCCCCCGCTGGAAGAACGCATTCGTCGCATTGAGCCCGGATTCAGCGCTGCTGTCGGCGGGGCACCGGCTCCAAGCGCAACGGCCGCAGAAGCCGCACCCGGGGCCGCCGGGCTTGCCGGCGCCACGGCGGCTGGGGCGGGCACTGCGCCTGCTGCTACCGTGGCCAATGCGGCCGTGATGGAAGCGGTGGGCGCTCCCGGCCCGGAGCATGTGGCCTACGCGGAATCGCTGCTCTCCTCCTTGCCCGACAGCCTGAGAGACTCCGCTCACGAACCCTTTGGTGCCCGCGCCATTGTATACGCCCTGCTGCTGGACGCAAAAGAGGACGTCCGGAATGTTCAGCTGCAAAGCCTGGCGGAACATGCCGATGCGCAGGTTTACGAGATAACCTGTGCGCGGAGTTCCGAGGTGGACGCTCTGCCGGTGCATGCACGGATCCCGCTGCTTGACATCGCGCTGCCGGCCCTTCGCCGACTGGCCGAGGGGCAGTATGCCCAGTTCCGCGATAATGTGGACCGCCTGGTTCGGGCAGATGAACAGATCGACCTCTTTGAATATGCGCTACAGACTGCCCTGATGCGACACCTCGAGGCGCACTTTCACCCGAGTCCTTCCGCTCCTGCCCGGGTCAAGCACCTGCTGCCGCTCATGCCGCGTGTCGTGGAACTGCTTTCCTGCCTGGCCGGATGGGGTGCGAACACCCTTGAAGAGGCGCAAAAGGCATTTAACTCGGGCTGCCGTGAGTTGCTGACAGATCAGCCCGTCGACCTGGTTTCGCCGGAGGCGTGCAGCCTGGAAATGGTGGACTCGGCCCTCAGGGCGCTGGAGCCTGCAGTGCCCGCGGTGAAGCAGCGCGTGTTATCTGCGTGCGTTGCCTGCATCGGCGAGGACGGGCAGGTGACCGTCGAGGAGTTCGAATTAATCAGGGCCATTGCCGACGCGCTGCACTGCCCGCTTCCGCCGCTGCCTGCGGCAGCCTGAATCCCCGTTCCCTGCCCGGCTTTTTTGCGTGACTTTGCGCGCAGGCAAAGGCTAGCGTAGCCTTCACGAGCCAAACAACTGGCCGCCCGTTTGAGTGTACGCGTAATACAGTCTGAAAGGACACGACTATGGTAGAACAAGGCAAAACTTACCTCGTGATGGGGCTCCTGGATCAGGATTCAATCGCATACGCCATTGGCAAAACTATCCAGACCCTCGGCGGCAATGTGATTTACACGGTGCAGAATGAGCGCATGAAAAAGCTTTTCCTGGACTCGAAGCGCAGCCGGCTTTCGGAAGAGGAAAAGGCGGAGCTCGAGGTGCGGTTCTGCGATATCACCATCGAGGACGAGGTAAAAAGCCTGTTTGCGGACATTGGCCCGCTGGCCGGCGTTGTGCATTCCATTGCCTATGCCAATCCCAAGACCTGCCTCGGGGAGGAATTTCATACCAGCGAGGTAGACGATATCAAGATGGCGCACCACATCAGCTGTGTATCCCTGGCTACCGTTGCGCGCTACGCCCAGCCCTGCATGTCCGGGGGCGGCTCAATTGTCGCCATGACATTTGATTCCGAGCATACCTTCCCGTACTACAACTGGATGGGCGTGCAAAAAGCGGCGCTCGAGGCACTCGTTCGCGCGCTCGCGCGGCGTCATGGCCGTGACCTGGTGCGCGTCAATGCGGTTTCCGCCGGACCGCTGTCCACCATGGCCGCCACAAAAATTCCCGGCTTTTCCGAGATGGCGGACGTGTGGAATACCTCAAGCCCGCTGCCCTGGGACCCGAGCGGCGACCGGCAGGCTGTGGCCGATGCCGTGACCTACCTGCTTGGCCCGTATGCCACAAAAATTACCGGGCAGGTGCTGAAGGTTGACGGGGGAGCCTCCATTGTCGGCGGAACGCTGCTTCCGCATGAGCGGCCGCAGGCCGGATAGCGCCCTGCGGCGCAAGCCGCGAGCATCCAGGATTTTAACGCATGCCGGAACTTCCGGAAGTCGAAACCGTGGTGCGTGACCTGCAGGCTGCCGGCCTCGCCGGGCGAACGGTACGCGCAACAGAGGTTTTCTGGAACCGGACGATCGCGTCTCCCTCGGTCCGGGCTTTCAGGCAGACACTTCCCGGCACGAAGATCACCGGCATTGCCCGCCGGGCCAAATACATCCTGATCCGCCTGGACTCGGGCTCCACGCTGCTTATTCATCTGCGAATGTCGGGACGGCTTGAGCTTGGCGGGGACAGTGACGACAGGCATCCCCATGTGCGCATCGTGCTCCGGCTGGATGATGGACATGAGCTCAGGTTTATCGACCAGCGCAAGTTTGGGCGGTGGTGGTTGACGGATGCACCGGAAAACGTACTTGGACGGCTCGGCCCAGAGCCGCTGTCGACTGACTTTACGCCGGCGGCATGGCGTGCGGCGGTTTCGCCGCACAGGCGCATGCTCAAGCCCATGCTGCTGGACCAGCATGTCATTGCCGGCCTCGGCAATATATATGTCGATGAGGCATTGTGGGAGGCAGGCCTGCACCCGAAGCGGCTGAGCCACGAGCTGACACCGCAGGAATCGGCAGCTCTTTACCGGTCGGTGCGGAAAGTTCTCAGGCGCGGGATCCGGTCAATGGGCACATCACTCGGAAACACCGAGGCAAATTTCTACAGCGTGTCTGGTCGGCGCGGGCGAAACCAGGACGGGCTGAGGGTTTTTCGCCGCACGGGCGAGCCATGCCCCCGATGCGGAACGCCGGTTGCGCGTATCCTGGTTGCCCAGCGCAGTTCCCATTTTTGTCCGGCCTGCCAGCATGAGGATGCGCCCGGCGGCCTGCAGCATAAACACTCCGGGACGTGCCGCTAAAATTCTAAACTCAGCTGCCCTCCGGGCCCGGGTCGTACAAAGTGGCGGGTCGTAAGCGAAGGCGGGGTTTGCCCAAGTCCCGCCCTGCGGCAGGCTACCTCAAACATTCGGCCGATGACCTCGGCATGCGGGCCCTCTCCCTCCATGCGGGACCCAAATCGCGGATCGTTCAGGTTGCCCCCCCGCAGGCTGCGAATTCGGTCTAGCACCGCGCTTTTGCGCGTGGGATAGGTTGCTTCCAGCCAGTCTTCGAAAAGAGCGGCAACCCCGTGGGGAAGCCGAAGCGGAATATATTCCGCAAATTGAGCCCCCGCCCCGGCAGCTGCCGAAACTATCGCCGGAATTTCATGATCGTTCAGGCCGGGGATGACCGGAGCAAGCAACAGGCCAACCGGGATGCCCGCGTCCGCCAGGCGGCGCATCGCATCCAGCCTCCGCTGGGGAGTGGCCGTCCTCGGCTCCATGCGCGCCTGGAGTGCCCCCGATAGCGTGGTAATGCTGATATGCACGGAAACGCAGTCATATTCAGCGAGCCGGGCAAGAAGGTCGGAGTCCCGTTGAACCAGGGCATTCTTGGTGATGATGCCGACCGGGTTTCGAAACTCTGCCAGGACCTCAAGGCATCGGCGCGTAAGCTTCAGGTGTCCCTCCACCGGTTGATAGGGGTCTGTCACCCCGCTGAGGCCGATAACCCGCGGCTTCCAGCGTTTTGAGGACAGCTCAGCCCGCAGGCGCTCGGGTGCGCGGTGCTTGACAAAGACCTTTGTTTCAAAATCCAGACCGGCTGACAGGCCCAGGTATTCGTGAGTTGGCCGCGCATAACAGTAAACACAGCCGTGTTCACATCCGCGATACGGGTTCAGCCCCGCCTCGAACGGCACGTCCGGGCTTTGATTGAGCGTGATTACGGATTGAGAGTCGTCGATATAAAACTCCGTAACCTGCTCGCCCGGATCATTCGAAGGCGGCAGATCCGGGTCCGGCTCGAAGTGTAAGGATTCGAAGCGGCCGGGCGGATTGTTCCCGGTGCCTCTACCGGGCATTGGTCGGCCTTTCTCTGCGAAAACAACTCATCATGGCGGGCGGTTCCATATTTCGCGCAGGGTGGGGCAAGGTGCGGACTTCATCAATATCAAAGTCATGATGGGCAGGCTTGTGCGTAATACCCGCACAAAATTCTTGGACAGGAGGCCCTCGCCGGTTATTATTTTTAACGCCTTGCCGGGCGGCGCGCCGGAGGCACTTGAAGTTTAACATGTACAGGTTAAATAAATTCTGGGCACCCCCCCGGGCGAAACTCCTGGCCGGGTCAACACTGGCGATGGCCCTTTTCTGGCTTTTTGTGAGCCCGGCGCGGGCTTCGACGGACGCTTATGTCCAGCTCCAGGGTTCTCTCCTGCAGCCCCCTGTTGAAGATTTCTCCGATTTTGGATTTTCCCTGAAAACAGTCAGTGGCTCCACCGTGGCAGTAGGGGCACCGGGAGGCCCCGGGGATGCCGAGGACAAAGGGGCTGTATTCGTATTTTCGGGAGCCGGCGAGCCGCAGTCGCTGATAAATAATCCCAACGCTTCCGCGCAGAATCCGAGGTTTGGTACGGCACTGGCTGTGATTGCCGGCCCTTTAATTGCCGTGGGATCTCCCGGGGACGACGGGAATTCGGTTACCAACCGCGGAGCTGTCTACCTGTTCACTCCGTCAGGGGGCTCCGGCGGAGCCCTCTTCTCGCCCTCCCCGAAAGCGGAAGAACGGTTCGGGCAGGCGCTGGCAAGGCTTGGCGCTTCCAGCCTGGTTGTCGGAGCACCCGGCGCGGATGACGGCCGTGGAGCCGCCTATATCCTGGATTCCGAGAACAACCTTCTTGGCGAAATCAAGCCGCCCGAGGCGTCACCAGGTGATGGTTTTGGATACAGCGTGGCGGTGCTAAACAACAGTACAATTGCCGTTGGCTCGATGCGCGGAGAAATGGTGCTCCTGGCCGATACGTCCGGAAATGTTTTCAAGGCCCTGCTCTCTCCGGTGGAGGAGGTGACCGGGTTTGGCAATGCCGTGGCTGCTTTGCCCGGAACGGGAATACTGGTTGGGGCCCCGGGGGGCGGGCAGGCTTTGCCTTGGCCGGAAAACCAAGGCGCTGTCTACCTGTACGACGGGGAGGGTGAGTGGATCGAGACATTTTACAGCCCGTCTTTTCTGGCCGGCGGGCTCAATGACCGGTTTGGGTATTCAGTCGCCCCCATAGGGCCCGGATATTTTGTTGTCGGTGCGCCGTTTGCCGACTCCGATACCCGCGAAGATACGGGGGCGGCCTACCTGTACGACAGCAATGGTCGTTTTCTCAAGCGCATCCGAAACCCCAAGAATGAATCAACCCTGTTCGGGGCTTCCGTGGAGGGGGTTACCACAAACCGTTTTCTGGTGGGCGCTCTTCTGGGCGAGTCTGTAATCGAGGAGGTCGGCACGGTTACAAATGGTTTGGTCTATGCCTATGATTTTGCGGTTTTCGAGCCGGACACCTATGAGCCTGATGATACACGCCGCTCGGCGGGGCAAACGATTATCAATACACTCGAGCTGCATAACTTTCATGAGCCGGGGGACGTGGACTGGGTCAAGTTCTTCGCGGTGCCCAACTATGAGTATCGAGTCGAAATAGAACCGATAGGCGGGAATGTGGCGCCAGTGCTGAGACTGCGCCGGCAAAGACCGAATGGAACCCTGGAGGATGTGCCGATCAATCCGCAGGGACAGACCGAAGCCCCCGCGTTTGCCTCGGTTTCCGTAACCAATGCCCGCGGAGAAATGTATTTCATCTCAGTTTCGAACCTGAACCAGGGTGCAACCGGCAAACTGGCGGGGCCCGATACAGCGCCAGCATCAGGCGGGGATACGGATTACCTGCTTGAAGTGATTGTCGACGGAGTTATTGATGCTCTTGCGGTAGTGGTCGTTGATCTTCTTGTGCCGGGGGGATCAAATTCACCCCCCGGCAGCCAGGTGGTTATCGACGACAAGGACGTGTATGATTTAAACGGAAGCAATGTAATCACGCTGACCGGGATTTCGTCTGGGCCACATACGGTTGAAGTTCTGGTCCCGGAGGGCTATCTGCCCGATGAAGATCCCGAGTTGCCGGGACAGGTGCAAAACCCCGACAACATCCTCTTTGGAAACCCCAAGAATGTAGAGGTGTTGGAGGGGAATTTGAACTTTGCCACCTTTGTTTTTACGCCGAGCATCCATGTGGACGGCTCTGTCCGTGACCGGTTTACGCGTGAATATGTTTCCGGTGCAGCGCTTTCATTTGAGGCTCTCAGCGGAGTAATCTCCGGTGTTGTCTATACCCAGTACCCAAACTTTGCTGTTTACGGCACGCCCTTTGTCACAGACGCGGAAGGGCGGTTTCCGACAAATGTCATTCTTCCCGATGTCGACTGGAGCCTTGTGGTGAACGCCGAAGATTATGAAACCGAGGCCGAACTTTTGAACGCCTTGGTGCCGGGAGCCACAACCAATCTTGGAATGCTCATGCCGATTCCCATAGATGTAAACAGCAACCATATCGCCGATGCCTGGGAAAATGCCTATTTTGGGGGATACATTGCTTCCGGGGATGATGCTGACGGTGACGGGTATGACAACGGGACGGAATACCGGCTTGGATCCGACCCCACCAATGCCGCCAGCCTGCTCACCTTTGAGCTGCCGGTTATGAGCAACGGCTTCTGCCTTGCCTGGCCGTCGGCTCCGGGAAGGCTCTACCGGGTGTCGCGATATACTAGCCTGGTACAGTCGGCGTCAGCCGCGGTCTTCGGTCCATGGACTGCAGGTGTCGAGC
>JABAHO010000356.1_pt2 | contig 21347 bp, 28 predicted proteins | sample 7062071 | NCBI WGS metagenome assembly JABAHO01 (sample SAMN14534356, study PRJNA622989) | marine sediment metagenome | biome: marine biome [ENVO:00000428]; feature: marine pelagic biome [ENVO:01000023]; material: deep marine sediment [ENVO:00002113] | place: India: Gulf of Kutch | collected...
TCCGTAACTGCGAAAAGGACATGTTGTAAACGAGCTTATACTTTTAATGGCTTATCATAACTCTGAAAAAGGAGTTGTATAATTCATAAGATGTTTGCGCACGCATAGCCAAGCTCTAAACTGATTTCTTCACTATGTGTTTAGTCAACAGCATGTTTATGTAGTCTTCTAAGGTTAAGTTGTGCTCTCTCGCTTCACGTGCCAAATGTAAGAATAGACCTGAAGAAACAGGTATCGCTCGCGGAAGCCAAAAACCTTCTAGGTATTTCACTACGCAGTAACGGATGAAGTCTTCCAAGCCGAGGCCGAAGTCTGCTGCGGCTGCTTTAACCGCTTCAATGTTTTCTTTTTGATGCAGTGTACTTGATTACGATAGTCTCGTTTTTACTCATTTCCCTATCACCTTTTGTTTCTTAAAATGGTGTGTGCGTACACCAATAAAGCAAACACTAAGGTTAGTCCATTCCAATGCTCCAATAGATAGGCTATTCGCACTCAAAGATGTCATTCTTTGTTCGGTTTTCTGTTGGGGAAAGCAGGTACCGTGTACGCATCAACGACGCCGGGGGACTGAGCTAACTTTCCATGTATGAACTCTAAGGCTTGATTCGAGTTGTCAGCGTCAAACCACATGGCTACGTCCCAAGTTCCGAAAACGTTCATAACGTATTCCAAGTCTACTCCTGGGCTAGGTTTTTGAGAAAGACCCCTTAGATCGTTAATTGTATCCGTTATTTTCGTTGGACTAAGCTTCAGCAGAACCAAATATTTTGTCATACCAATACACCTCCGATTCTGTTTCTGATTTTTATTCGTGCTAAAACATCTAGCAATGAAAATCATTTAGCTCTTATGAACTGCAAATAATAATCATTAAAACACATTTACGCGTGTGCATTGAAGAATATTCTCCTTAAATTATTAATGATGGAAAAAATCCTATATTAATAAATTCCATGAAGCTTAAAGAGGTTAATGCGTGCATATATGTTCATTCAGGATTCAATCGAAGTTTCTTCCATAAGTCATAAAAACTGAAGCCAAGTAACAAGATGCTAGTTGGAAAGGAGAGGGTATGATAATGCGTTGGGAATACGTTTCGTTTGTGTTGGGAATTTTATTGTGTTTAATCGCCGCTTTTTTGATGTTTGAAGGAAGTATTTTGGGAGAGAATACTACTGGTTTGGCAACTGTGACATTAATAGTAGGAATCGGCTTAATAGCCACTTCTGGTGTAGGATTTGCTGAAACCCAAGAAATCCTAGAAGGAAACTTGAATACCCATTTACTCCCCAATTTTCTGTTCTGTAGTTGTTTAGACTCTTAACTTTCATGGTCTACAGAAGAGTAAGAATATCAAGCAAGATGAAATGAAACACCTGCACTTTCAACTATTCTTTGCATGTATGCACGCTCAGTATCTTTCGTCAACTTGCTATTAGTCCTGTTCCAACAATAATAAGAATAATTGCTAACGCTTTTGTTGTTATGGCTCCTTTCCCAATATCCTCTTTTAATATTCTAGGCACAAAAAGACTGAGCAGAAGAGTGAAAATAAACACAAAGAAGGGTTCCAGAGAGGATACGGCAGCGACCAAAGAGACGAGTCCACGGGATATTGCAATGTAATAAAAAATTATCGCTATGAGACCCATGGAAGTGTTTAAAATCCTCCAGAAAAGAATGGTTCTATCTACTTTCTTAATGTCGTTTAGAAAATTACATCTTATCTTCGGAAAACAAAACAGTACAAATCCTGTAATTAAAGTTCCAATGAAGTTCCAAAAGAGGTATGAGGGGTATTCTATGTGGCTAAGAACGTATTTTGTCAAAACCTCGTATCCCGCCCATACAACGCTTGATGCTAAAAGTAGTCCTAAGGCAGGAGAGATTATAGAGCCCCGACCCTTTACTTTTCGGTAGGAAATAGATATGGCGCCAAGAACCAAAAATACAACACCGAAGTACATTGGCAAACTTAGAGTTTCCTGTAGGAACACAGATGCTAATATAAGAACAAAGATTGGACTTATGAAAATAAGGGAAATCACTCGAGATGCTTCTTCTATCGCCATGGCTTTAAAATAAAGCATAAGACCAAGATAGGTGCCAAGACCACCGACAATACCCAGCGCAAACCAAGGAAAATCAGAGGAAATTGGTGTGAATAAAAGAAGTAACAGTATTGGCACTTCTGTTATCATATAAAGAAGTTGGTAGGAGAAAGGGTCTTGCATATGTTTCGTTAAGAGGTATTTATCTATCACAACACCAAGACTCCAGAATACCGAAGCTATGATTGAAAAGATAAGCCAGTCCATGAAATATCCACTCCATTCAGAAGGGCTCTGTATTCATTTTTCTCATATATAAGGGCATATCTCATACACACATCAATAGCCCCGCAAAGTATCCTACTTCGAAGCTTTTTTTTAGCAACAATCAAATATACAGTTGCCATAATTTTGTTCTGAGAGGGAACAACATTAAGCATCGAAATAGAAAAGTTCACTGACGAGTGGGGTCCAGAGAAAATACTGCACGTCTATGATCCCAAAGTTGGGATGAAAGGTGTTCTGGTCATTGACAACACAGTTCTTGGCCCAGGCAAAGGCGGAATCAGAATGTTACCCACCATCACAACAGAGGAAATCTTTCGTTTAGCCAGAACAATGACATGGAAATGCGCCCTCGCAGAACTACCTTTTGGAGGAGCAAAATCAGGCATAATAGCTGACCCAAAGCAAATTTTAAAAGAAAAGAAAATGGAAATAATACGAGCCTTTTCCAGAGCTCTGAAACCAGTCTGTCCAAAACTCTACGTAGGCGCACCAGACGTAAACACTGGAGAAGAAGAAATGGCTGTTTTTGCCAAGGAAAACGGCTCCATGAAAGCTTGCACCGGAAAACCAGCCCACATGTGCGTCAAGCCTGGTGTGAAATGTGGCATCCCTCATGAGTACGGGTCCACAGGCTTTGGAGTTGTTCAAGCCATAGCTACCGCAGCAAATTATGTTGGTTTAGACATTAAGGGCGCAACAATCGCTGTAGAAGGATTTGGAAATGTTGGTTCTTCTGTTACCGACTATTTGACGCAGATTGATGTGAAAGTTGTAGCAGTTTCCGACTCCAAGGGTTGCATATACAGCCAAGACGGTTTTAACTTTCAGAAATTGTATAGAGTGAAGAAGGAAACGGGTTCAGTTGTAAATTATAGACCTGGGAAAATGTTAGAAAACGAGGAAATCTTTGAGCTTCCAGTAGACATTCTTATTCCTGCTGCTCTTTCAGATGTTATCACAAAGGACAATGTAGACCGTGTTAAAGCAAAAATGGTGGTTGAGGCTGCCAACATTCCCGTAAGCCCGGAAATAGAGGAAGTTTTACGGAAGAGAGGAGTCTTGGTTGTACCTGACATCCTTGCAAACGCTGGCGGCGTCATATCTTCTTACGCTGAATATAGGGGTTACAACCCGAAGCAGATGTTAAAACTTGTCCAGAGAAAGATTCGTCGAAACACTAGAACTGTTTTAGAATACGCCGAGGAAAAAGACATAGGACTGAGGGATGCGGCTTTGAACATTGCCAAAGAAAGAATATTAAGAGCCAATCATCGCTAGAAGAAAGATTAAATCTCAAGTATTTCGATGGCGGCTGTTGGGCAGCTTTTGACGCAAGCAACACATCCTAGACACGTTTCCGTTGCTTCATTACATTCTGAACAAAGCTGTTTCGCTCTGATGCCTGAACAAGCTTCAGAATTCACAACCTTCACTTTTCCATCGTGAAGTTCTAAGACGAATTCAGGACAAAGAGTGACACATGTTCCGCAGCCGTCGCACAACTCTAAGTTGATTTGTATCTTGGGCATTTCTTCTTCATTACTAACCTACAAAGAGAACCCTAAAAACATTTTTCTCAGTCTCTAGATTTCACTGAAAGTGTTTATACTGTTGAAAACATAGAATGGTTGGGTAACTTAAATGGGTAAGGTGACTTCTGGAAGACTAGAAGAGTTGAGTGATTGAAGTGTCAGTTACAGAAAAGATTGAGGTAGAACCAATAGGTTTCGTCAAAACGAAGGCCGTTGGAAAAGAAGTCAGGAACCGAAGTAACATCTCAAAGATAGTTCTTCGTCAAGATTTGATAGAAACCTTAGATGGAATCGAAGATTTTTCGCATTTATTTGTGATATTTTGGATGCATAAAATTCCAAAGGAAGAGAGAAGGACGATGAAGGTTCATCCTAGAGGCAGAATAGACATGCCCTTGCTGGGAGTTTTTGCGACACGAACACCAAATCGTCCCAATCCCATAGGAGTTACATTAGTTGAGCTTTTGGAAGTGGAAGGCAACTTCTTGACTGTTCGCGGTCTAGACGCGTTTGATGGTACACCTGTCTTGGATATAAAACCCTTTGACAAGTGGGACATGATTGAGGATGCGAGAGTCCCTGAATGGTGGATTAGGCTAGAGAAAGAGAAATCTGAGAAATGCAAAGAAAGCAAATAACTGTTTATGATTAGAATATTTTTGTTTTTAACTGTAGTTTCTTTGCGAATTCTTTTCCAAACTCGAAGCATTTCTGAATTTCATCTTTGTCAGGAACCCATTTAACCGTCAATGCCGGAGCAACTATTTCCATACTCGCTTTTTCCAGACTCTCTTCAATAGTTTTAACCGCTCCGCCTCCCCACCCATAAGAGCCGAAGGCAGCAGCAATTTTATTTCTCGGTCTTAAACCTTGCATTTCTTCCAGAAATGGAGCCATAGTGGGCAGAACACCATTATTGATGGTTGACGAGCCAACAAGTATCCCTTTTGCTCCCAGAAGCTCTCCAATGATGTCGCCTCGATCTGAAAATGGAAGCCTAAACACCATCGTCTCAACGCCTTCGTTGCTAATGCCATTAACTATAGCTTTGGCCATTTTTTCCGTGCTACCCCACATAGTATCGTACACAATCAGAACTTTTTTCTCCGCCTCACCCTTAGCCCACTTGAGATAAACCTCAACTATTTTCATTGGATTACTACGCCAGATAATGCCGTGGCTTGGCGCAATCATACTAATCTTTAAACCTAGCTTCTGAACTTCCTCAATTTTCCTTATCACCAATTGACTGAACGGCCACAAGATATTAGCATAATATTTAGCAGCCTCTTCCATCAGTATTTTCTCATCCACTTCATCATCGAATCGTTTTGACGTTGCTAAATGCTGACCAAATGCATCATTAGGCAAGAGCAGTGCATCTTTCTCTATGTAGGTGAACATGCTATCTGGCCAGTGAAGCATAGGGGCTTCAATNNACAACTTGGAAATCCCAGTTGCCAAAATAGTGTTTTTGCAGTCCTTCTTTGCATCGAGCAGTGCCTATCACCTTTGCTTTAGGAGCTAGTTTCAAAATTTCTCGGATGGCTCCTGAATGATCTGTTTCAACGTGGTTAGCTACAACATAGTCTATCTTAGAAGGGTCGATGACTTCTCTAATTTTTTCTATCATCTCTTCTGCGAAAGGGCTATAAACGCTGTCGATTAGAGCTGTTTTTTTGTCGGTGATTAGGTAGGCGTTGTATGTGGTTCCGCGGTGGGTTGAGTAGGTGAAGCCGTGGAAGTGTCTGATGTTCCAGTCGACGGCTCCAACCCAGAAAATGTTTTCTGAAAGTTTAATTGGAGTCATGTTGAATTTCACCTTTATTTGAATTAGTTTTCATATGAAGAATTCTTCATATCCTCCTTATAAACATTCCGCTGTAGAAAAACTCAACCAAACTGGAACCAAGCTGAACTGCTATTTTTTTGGAAATGAATTCTTCTATTCGGGAAAGATGATGCCCAAAGACCATATGAGGGCAATCCCTAAAATAAACACGACAAACTGAACCGCAGATTTCTTAAAACTTTTCTCTCCATGCAGCTCGGGAATCAACTCTGAAGCCGCCAGATAAATGAAGCCTCCTGCTGCAAGAGCTATTAACAATCCACTTAATGCTTCAATTGTTTCTATGAAGAAGACTGCAGAGATTCCTCCCAAAACGACTATCATAGCTACCATAAAATTAAGTAACAAAGCTTTGCCCCGTTTGAAACCTGCGTAGACCAGAATCCCATAGTCTCCCATTTCCTGAGGAAGTTCATGAAATATCACAGCAACTGTTGTAGCTAATCCCACTGAGAATCCAATCAGGAAACTGGCGGCGATAACCATTCCGTCAACAAAGTTGTGAATTCCATCGCCAATGAGATTCAGATAGGCAAAACTTTTGGTGGTAGCTCGATCGGTAAGCTCAGCGGCTATATCGGCTTCATGAGGGTGTCCATGGTACCAGTAAATGAACCGCTCCAGAAAGAAGAAAGAGACGAATCCTAAAGTAATGTAAATGAACACAACCGACTCCTGTTCAAAAAGTTCTATAGCCTCTGGAAGCAGATCAAAATATGCAGCGCCAAGAATTGCCCCCGCAGAAAAAGCGATGAGGACTAACAGAATCTTATGCAACGTTTTTTCTTTTAGAGATAAAGCGTAAATTCCAGCCAATGAAAAAAGGCTGACTACAACAGTTGCTAGAATAATATTAATCATATCCGACAATTTGCTTCCTCTTTGGGTAATTCTTCACTCACTATTAAGGTTTTTAGATCTAACAAAAAATTAGATTTAATAGTAAAGGATAAAACCATTATTACGATGAGTGCGAGGTTCCAATGCACGAACATCTTCATCCCCCAAAAAGTACAAAATATCTTGGAATAGCCTTAGGCATTACCATAGCTTTCTTCATCGTTGAATTAGTTGGAGGAATCCTAACAAAAAGCCTAGCCCTCTTAACAGACGCTTGGCACATGCTAAACCACATCTTTGCCCTAGTCTTCGCCCTAATAGCCGCATGGTTTACCTTGCGTCCCATCTCAGTGAAAAAAACCTATGGATATTACCGTACAGAGATTCTAGCGGCCTTTTTGAATGGTATCTTCCTTTGGGCTGTCGCAGTTTTTATTTTCTACCAAGCTATTCAGCGGGTTCAATACCCGGAACCAGTAGAAAGCGAAAGAATGCTGATTATTGCGTTTTTAGGCCTCATAGCAAACGTACTAGNNATTTCCGCTGGGCTAATCATGTCTTTCACTGGATGGTTCGTCGTAGACCCGTTAATCAGCATTATGATAGGTGTACTGATTTTCTATAGCTCCGGAAAGCTCATCCGAGATTCGATAAATGTTCTTCTTGAAGGAGTTCCTTCTCACATCGACGTTAATGTGTTAGAGCGTAGGATAGTTGAATTGGAAGACGTGAAGGCGGTTCATGATCTCCATGTTTGGTGTATCACTCCAACCAAGATGTGCTGTATGAGTGGTCATGTAGTGGTGGAAAAGGGTGTAAACAGAAAGAAGTTGATCACAACTTTGATTGATATGTTAAAAGAAGAGTTTGGAATCGATCACACTACTATTCAACTAGAGGATGAAGGTTACCCAAAAGCGGTTGGTGAACACTAGAAACCTCAATAACCCTTTAGGCGAGATCAGACGCGTTCTTCTTACTTTGTCGTCCAGCTTAAGCAGTCTCTTAACTACGCCTTTTGTACATACTAAAAAATGGGGGAAATATTTTTGGGGAGTTTTTATTTCTTTTTTTATTTACTCTATTTTTGTAAGAACTTGTTAATTTTTTCATGAAAACTGAACAAATCCTTAGTGGGTTGGATAGCCCATTATTCAGCTATCTGATCCGAGAGATATAATATGACATACGTCATATTTATATTTTTCTTTCGCTATTACATAAATAGAAACCATCAACTAAAAGCAACCATAAAAACAAATGAAATTTGAATGATTTTTATTTTTAGCTACGTGGAGTTGGAAACATGAATTCAAACTATGAGGAATGGAATCGCATCTACAGAAAACATTCAGTAGAAGCCCTACCTTGGGAGCTCGGTAGACCCAGAAAAATCCTCGTTGACCTGATTGAGAAAGGACAGATAAAGAAAGGAAAAACCTTAGACACCTGTTGCGGAGCTGGAACCAACACGCTTTATTTGGCTAAAAAGTTTTCCAAGTTACTGGAATAGACATCTCTTCTAAAGCCATAGAATATGCAAAAGAAAAAGCTAGAAAGACAAACATAAAGGTTCGGTTTCAAATACAGAACTTTCTAAACCTTCAATTTAAAGATGAAGAGTTCAACTTTGCTTTAGACATGGACTGTTTTCACCATGTACTGGTCAAGGACAGAAGCAATTACATAAAAGATGCACATCGAGTTTTGAAAACTGGCGGCTCCTACCTTATGGTTTGCTTTGGCTACCAGAACGACCCAGCATGGAATCAGTTCACTGGAGAACAGATAATTCAGCTTTTCTCAAACTACTTTAAAATCAAAAACATCGAACATATAGCCTCTGTTGAAGGAGACGATTACGTTCGGTACTTCTATGCAGTTTTGATGGAAAAGAAACAGGTCTAGAGATTTCTCCGATTAAGCTGATACGCTACTTCTTTTCTAGAAGCTTCAGGGTTTCACGGCAGAAATTTGGAAGATCCGCTGGGAAACGAGACGTCACCAAATTTCCATCCACTACAACCGACTTGTCTAGGTAAATTCCACCAGCGTTTTTTAGATCAGTGGATACAGAGACATAACAGGTAGCTCTTTTTCCATTCACTACTCCAGCCTCTATGAGAAGCTGGGGTCCATGGCAGATGGCAGCTATCACTTTTCCCTTTTGAAAGGCCTCCTTCGCTAGATTAACCAGGCCCTTGTTTGTTCTCATGCGGTCTGGGGCACGTCCTCCCGGGATAATTATTGCCACATAGTCGTCAATGTTAACGTCTTTGGGGGAAAAACTAGATTCCATTGTGAGTCCATACTCGCCCCTATAGGTAACTTTGGCTTTAGGTCCCACTACCTCCACTTTGTAACCTGCTTCTTGTAATCGATAGTATGGATACATCAATTCTCGATCTTCGAAACCATTTTCTACAAAAAGCAACACTTTCTCCATGATCTTTCAACTCCTAAATTCACGTTGAGCTGAGATTAGTTTGGAACATCGTCTTTAAATAGGTTTCATAAATTAGGCTAGGGCTACTTGCAACTTTTCAATCAGTTTCTTTTTCTCATTCTCGTCGGCTTTGATCTGTTTGCCTACTTTCCTCCAGTCGCCTGAACAACGTTCATACTTGGAGGTTTCGCCAATAACTTCGTGAATTACTTCGTCGATTTTCTCCCTATTCTCGTCGGTGACTTCTATTCCCGCTTCCTTTAATACTCCTTTAAACCATCTCCAACAACCCATGCACCCACCTCCAGATACACTTTGTCTTGAATTGAATTAAATTTTGTTGTCAGATGGGTTTTGGGTTTTTGGTGGTTGGTTTCTGCGCCAAAAGACTTATAAAGAAGGTATGAAGATATCTTCATATGAAGATTATTTCATTAAATAGGTGATTTACATGAAGCAAAAACTAACCGAAACTTGTCGCCTATTCTTTTCAACACTGGCAAACCCAACACGATTAGCAATTCTAGAACTCCTTCGAGAAGGACCAAAAAACGTAACTGAGATTTCCAAAGCTCTAAATCAGGAACAAAGCATGATTTCACATAACCTTAAACCTTTAGAGAGATGCAGATTTGTTTTTTCAGAAAAAAGAAAAAAGAAACATTTCTACTCTTTGAACAAAGAAACAATGGAACAACTATTCAAAACATTTGCATACCACGCCAAAAAATATTGTCCAACAGAAGGAAAATGCTTAACCCCTCGAGAGCTTCAAGAACAGAAGAAAAAAGACGCTTCAGACCAGTTTTACGTGACTCGTTATTGAAGAGGGCGGAAAAAAATGGTTTTGAGAAGCATAGTTAAAATTGACGAGGAAAAATGCACGGGCTGTGGATTATGTGTACCTGCATGTGCAGAGGGAGCCATTAAAATCATTAATGGAAAAGCCAAACTGATCAGCGACAAATACTGCGATGGTTTAGGAGCTTGTCTAGGTGAGTGTCCTGTAGGGGCTATAACCATCGAAGAGAGGGAAACCGAAGAATTTGATGAAGAAGCAGTAAAAGAACATTTAAAGAGAGAACAAACAGTTCCCGCAATTAATCATCACCATGCTAGCCATCATTCCTGTCCTTCAGCAAAAGTGATGTATTTTGAAAGAAATCTGACAGNNGTTCTTTGAAAATGCGGACCTGCTAATAGCTGCTGATTGTGTACCTTTTGCATACGCAAACTTTCACAGCGACTTTTTGAGGGGAAAAACACTTGTGGTTGGATGTCCTAAACTTGATAATGCTGGGCTTTACAAGCGGAAACTAACTGAGATATTCAAACAATCCAACATTAGAAGCGTTACGGTGGTTAACATGGAGGTTCCATGTTGTTTTGGACTATACCGTCTAATCAAAGAAGCTTTAGATTCTTCGGGAAAAAGTATTCCACTAAAACAGGAAATAATCAGCATAAAGGGAGACAAAATCTCCCACTAACACTTCTTGTAGGCATCCAGATAGGTGAAGAAATCTTGGTTGGATCAGACTACAAAACTTGCCCAGGCATAAAAAAGTTTGTTAGACCTGTCCCTGCTTATTTCCCATGTCCTAACTGCGGTGGAAACGTGGAGATTTGGAGCGACGAAGACACTGGAATATGCGATACCTGCAACAAAGAAGTTAGTAGACCTACAAAGGAACAGTCGTGCCTAGACTGGTGTGAATACGCGGATAAATGCAGGGAAATAATCAAGCGTATGAAGCGTCAATAGGAGGACTGAAGAATTAACCGGGCAATTTTAGAAATTTATATATGCGCGCCAAATGAAACACTTAATGACTGATCTTTATTTAATAAATAGAAAGGAGGCAAGCGTATGCCATCAGCCAACGAGTTAGAAATGGCAAAGGGTTTAGGTAAACACTTCACGGCAATTGCTAAGAAGTTAGCAGTGTAATTCAATTACCTAACTGGTGAATTGTATGGGTAAATTCAGAGTGGAAATAGACAAAAACGCTTGTCAAGGGTTCGGAGCATGTGTTGAATTATGTCCGCAGTTCTTCCAGTTCTCAGATGTCGACGGAAAATGAAGTCGTTGCAGAAACATTGGAACTGGACAAACTGGAATGCGTCAGAGAAGCAGCTGAAGCCTGTCCCTTTAACGCCATACACATCGTAAACTTGGAGACCGGCGAGAAACTCATCTAGGCCTATGGTGGTTAGCGTGATTGTAAATAAGATTTCTGTAATGGTCGGAGGAGAGGCTGGAGCTGGAATAACCCGTTCCGGTTTTCTCTTCGCCAAAACCTGCCTAAGAGGAGGACTCCACGTTTTCGGCGCCAATGACTACCAATCCCTCATAAGAGGAGGACACAACTTCTACATCGCGAGAGCGGACGCTGAAGAGATTTACTCTCAAGCCGACACCATTGATCTGCTTTTGGCACTAAACAAAGAAACCATTCTTCTCCATAAAGACGAACTTGTCCCAGGCGGAGGAATAGTATACGACGGAGAAGAGATAGCTCTAAAAAATGAAGAACTGAACAGAGACGACATAAAACTCTACTCAGTCCCCCTAAGAAAGATAGTCAAGGAACTCGAAGGACCAACTAATCACTGAGAAACACGGTAGCTCTAGGAGCTACAGTGAGCCTTTTGGACTATGATTTAGATATTTTGAACAGTGTTTTAGAAGACACGTTTAGGCCAAAAGTGGCAGAATTAAACGTAAAAGCCGCAAAAATGGGATACGACTACGCTAGAGAGCATTACGCTGAAAGCTTCACGTATCGACTAAAGAGAATGGACAGAGCTGGAAAACGAAAGGTTTTTCTCACCGGAAATGAGGCGGTGGGTCTCGGCGCTATCCAAGCTGGCTGTAAGTTTTACGCTGCATATCCAATGACTCCAGCAAGTGGAGTGCTTCATTTCATGGCACCGCTTGATAGAAAATACGACATGATCGTGATACAGGCAGAAAGCGAGATAGCAGCCATCAACATGGTTGCTGGCGCTTCCTTTGCTGGAGTTAGGACCATGACAGCCACCTCTGGAGGAGGTTTCTGCCTCATGAGCGAGGGCTTGGGCATGACGGGCATGACCGAGACGCCCGCGGTAATAATGCTGGCTCAGAGACCCGGGCCCAGCACTGGTCTCCCCACCTATTCGGGGCAAGGAGATCTCAGATTTGCAATCCATGCCTCCCAAGGAGAGTTTCCGAGAGTGGTCATAGCTCCGGGGGATGTGGAGGAGTGCTTCTATAAAACAGTGGATGCCTTCAACTTGGCAGAGAAGTTCCAGATTCCTGTAATCATCATAACGGATAAATATCTCGTTGAGAGCCACGGCGTTGCAGAACCTTTTGATCCGAGCAGAATTGGAATTGACCGTGGNNCATAAGTTCACTGACGACGGCGTCTCACCCAGAGCTATGCCTGGAATGAAGGGAGCCATCGTAAGAACCAGTGCCGATGAACATGATGAACATGGATATACCACTGACGATCCTGAGTTAACTACCAAAATGGTTGACAAACGGTTCAGGAAGCTGGATGTTCTCATCAAAGAACTAGAAAACTATGAAACAACCAAGCTTTACGGCCCCGAAGAAGCAGACGCAACCATTTTAGGATGGGGGTCCACAAAGGGGCCAATAAGAGAGGCCATGAAACTTCTTAGTGAGGAAGAATTAAAGATTAACTATCTTCAAATTATTTATCTGAGTCCTTTTCCAGTTGCTAATGTTCAAAGGATTTTGAAATCAGCTAAAAAGACGGTTGTGGTGGAAAACAACAAGACCTCTCAGCTGTCCAGCCTCATAAGGGAACATCTTCTCATGACCGTCGATCACAAGATTTTGAAGTACAACGGGAGACCCTTCAACCCAGGAGAGCTTTCGCAAAGGATAAAGGAGGTGCTCTGAAATGGTAACTCTTGAAGATTTGAAGACGCCGGCAAAGAATACTTGGTGTCCTGGATGCGGAAACTTCGGAATATTAATGGGTTTTAAAAGGGCTTTGATACAGTTGGGCTTCGAGAGAGATCAAGTTGTTATTGTGTCGGGCATAGGTTGTCATGGAAAGATTGTTAACTACGTCAACGTAAATGGATTTCACGGCATCCACGGCAGGGTATTGCCTTTGGCGACTGGCATAAAATTGGTGAATTCCAACTTAACTGTGGTGGGTTTTGCTGGAGATGCTGATTGCTACGATGAGGGCTGGGGGCACTTCAGCCACGCCATTAGAAGAAATATTGACATGACTTTAATAGTGCATGACAACATGGTTCTCGCCTTAACTACAGGTCAAACAACAGCTACTAGTCAGAAAGGGTTTAAAACAAAATCTACTCCNNGGATTCGCTGGAGATATGATGCATCTAAATGGTTTGATCGTGGAAGCTATTAGGCACAGAGGCTTTGCTTTTATTGATGTCTTCCAGCCCTGTGTCACTTTCAACTACTTGAATACTTACGACTGGTTTAAGGAGAGAGTTTACAAATTGGAAGAGGAAGGGCATGATTACACTGATAGACGGCGTGCTTTAGAGAAGAGTTTCGAGTGGGGCGACCGTATACCCATTGGAATCTTCTACAAAGAAGAAAAACCCACTTACAGCGACAGTCTTTCACATGTAAAAGGTATGGCTCTCACGAAATTACCCGTAGAAAATGTAGACATTACTCCTCTTCTCGAGAGTATGATGTAACCTTCAGAAACGTCTAGAATCAGAAGTTTCCTAAAACGAAAATATAGAATGGCTTTTCTCTAGAATAGTGATCGTGTAGATGAGAAGGGGAAGGTAAGGAGACACGGCTACAATCCGCCAAAGAGAGGGTAGATCTCTTAGCGAAAGGAGAAAAAGGTATTTCTCCGCGCTCTCTTACCATCCAACAAAACCTCTGAAAAGACAACTAGCCATATAAACTTTTTTCTGTGTAAGCATATTCACAGAAACTATTTGCGCGTACCAATCAGTGATTTCGAACTTTTTTGGTTCTTTAATGTTTTTCGAAAAAACTTATTTTTCTGAACAAAATAGAATATGAAATTGTAGAGTGTGGTTAGATGAATTGTTACACCAGACACTTGAAAGAAGTTTTCGATAAGGCTGGAATTGAATTCACTAAAGAAAATAAAAGGCAGGTGGACAAACATTTCAAACAGTGGCTTGGCAAGACCAATTGTTCGGAAACTTGGAAAGAACTTAAAACCCTGTTAGAGGACTCTGCAAAAAAGGAAGAAGTAATCAGAAACTTGCGGGCAGCCTTTTCTTAGTCTCCTAATGAACAAGATGGGTTCTATCCGCCTGGTGCACCGTGGAATGGAACTCCTTGCCACAAGAAATTCCACCAGTCGTCTTCAGTGATAGTTTCTCCTCTCACCACGATGTCCATTATTTTGTGTAGGAGTTCATGGTGTCTTTTCTCGTCTGAAGCTATGGATTCTAGTAGGAACTTTATTTTTTCATTTCTTGTTTTTTTTATGCCGTAATTTAGGTATTTCATCGCTTTTTCTTCGTCTTCAATGTGTTTTTTAACGGCTTTTTTCAGTCGATTGAGTTCTTCTTCTGTAAGTGCTGGTGGAAAAGAAACAACTTCTATAGCTGCTTTGTATATTTCAGCGTGCTTCAACGAATCCAAAGAAATTCCTTTTAACACTCCTTTAGCTACAGGATTCGTTATTGTCTTCAAAATTTGATTAATCGATCGGACTATTTTTTCCTCCAACTTTATTTGCTCTCGGAAAAAACTTATCATTTCCTCTTTAATGAAACTCAAGAAAGCCACCAGAATCGCACCTAGTTTAAAGTCTTTATTAAACCTTATGCCCACTGTTAACTTTGTATCAAGAAATGCTCAGCAATGTAGATATGATTAAATCAATCTTTTTTAACATTAAAAATGCTTTCATAAGATATAAGAGCACTAAGAACTTGTTTATGCTTCATTCACACCTTACTGTTCTCGCAAAATGAAAATCCAGATGAACAAATATTGCAGTGCTGAATGTCAAGTGATGGATCAGAACGTTTGCATAATTCACACATTAACCCGTTTTGTCTGATGATTGTGCATGCTACGCAAACCTTTTTCACAAGTTCAAATCTGGATATGTTTCCATTAGCTAAGGACGCTGCAGTTTCTATGACTAGCGGTTGAACTTCTTTTACATTTTCAATTTTGAGAACTCTGCCTCGAACATGTCGGGTGTATTTGCTCACTGCTGTTTGGGTGACCCCTAACAGGCTTGCTACGTCTTTTTGTTTTAAGCTATATGTTTGTATCAGTTGTTTTGCTATTGCGCATCGGATGGCAGGGACTACTGATTTCACTGCAACTTCGCATGGTATTAACATGGTGGGTTTCACTGAACAAACTATTGTGGAGGAAAAGTATTTAAGTATGACGTACGTCATTTATAATATGACATACGTCATAAAGAGCGATGAGAGGGATGCCCCTAACAATATTTTTTCCTTCTCTCCTTCAGCAGGGCCAGCGATGACCTCGAGCTCCCTTATGACATGCGTCACTAGGTGATTCAATCAATGGTGTTTGAAGTCAACTCACATCAACAGTTGTCCCAAATAGTTGATAACAGCGAAAATTTAGCCGAGGTTCTTAGACAAGCTGAAAATTACTGTCAAAGCTGCAAAGTCATCTCACCCATGATTTGCATTCAGAAATGNNGAAAGTAATCATCCACGTGAATTGTTTAACGCTGTTAAAAACAAAAGGCGACTAAAAATTATGGATGCTCTTTCTGAACGAACTTACAGCATAAGGGAATTACAAGAGTACTTGAAGAAAAATGGATATTATCATAGTCAACGCACTATAACCAATGAATATCTAAAACCTTTGTTGAAAGTTGGGCTTGTTAAAAAATATGGCAGCCGATATAGTTCAACGTTGTACGGCCGAAAATTTCATGATATCTTAAGCAAATTTAATGATGAAATAATGTTGCCAACTCATTCTCAATGCTACGAAGAATCTATATTAATGCATTTAACAGACGAACCGAAATCTTATGATGAGTTAGCTGAGTTAGTAACTCACAAAAGCTTGTCAAGAACTTTGAAGAGACTTCGAGAAGTGGGATTGATAACCAAGAACCGGTCGTCCAATTACGTTTTTTATTTCAGAATCAAAAAAGAACCAAATGTAACGTTTTCACCAACTGAGAAAAGAGTTTACGAAGCAATTCCAGAGACAGGTATATCTGCTCGCGCTCTCTCCAAGGAGGCAGGTATAAGCATTAGAAGAACCTACAAATATTTACGCCGATTAACGAAGAAAAGATTAGTTTTCACCAGAAAACGACCTAGAACTTATGAACTCACCTCATCTGGAAGAGAAATCGCTACTTGCTTGGAAGAGATGGCAAAGCTAGTTTCAACTGTTTCACAATATAGAGTCAATTAGTCGTAGCAATCCATAGGCCCAAAGTCCCTTTTAATCGAAACGAAGATTGTTTTGCAAAGCTTCTTCAAGTCTTGCTTGTGTCTTTTGATGCTTCTTTTATTTTAGTCCTTCAAAAAGTAGAGGTATTTTTTATCTCTCGAATACGAAAACTTTCTCATGTGGAATCTTCGTTGGAATACGTCCAAGCAGCATTTTTTCACCATACCTTTTGCTTAGACCTACGGGTTCAAGTTTTTCAGCAAGCGCCAAAGCTGCTTCCAACCTTTGATTTGTCCCCGAATATATAGTCAATAACGGATCGCCTTTTTTCACTTGATCCCCCAGCTTTGCTCTTAATAAAACACCTGCACCCTTTTCTTTAGGCGCCCCTGCTTCCCTCGCTATCTGAGCAACTGTTACGTTGTTTATCCATACCACTCGGCTGTCGATATTTGAGACAAAATGTGTTGTTTTATCTCCAAGCTCTATGTCGTCAGGTGTAACTTCCGGGTTTCCTCCTTGTGCAGCAATTATCTCTCGAAACTTTTTCTCGGCTTTGCCAGATTTAAGAAGAGTTCGTGCAGCGTCTTTTCCATCCTTAACGTTCATCATGTCAAGTAGAATGCCAGCTAATTCTGTTGCTTTATTCACCAAATCGAAAGGTCCGTTACCTTTTAGTGCCAAAAAGGCTTCTCTAGCTTCTAGAGCAGGTCCTACTGCGAAGCCCACTGGTTGGTCACCAAAGGTTACTGCGCATTGTATATGCATCTTAAGACGTTTACCTAACTCTATAAAGTCTCTAGCTGAAGAATGAGCCTTTCCAACAGTCTTTATTTTAGCGCCTCTTCCAGTTGGTATATCAATCACAACGTATTCTGCACCTATTGCTTTCTTTTTGCTAATAATTGACGGAAAAAGAAGTGGGTCTATTGACAAGGGATATTCCACTTGGATGAAAAGATCGTCTGCAGGAGCAAGATCTAATGCGCCTCCCCACGCCAAACACGCGTTAGTTTTGTTGACCACGCGTTCTATTTCCTCTATAGCCAGATTGACAGGACATAAAACTTCCACTCGATCCGCTGTTCCTGCTGGTGAAGTTATTGCTCTCGACGACGTTTTAGGTATGACGAAACCTGCTGCCGCAATTATTGGAACAACGAGAAGCGTAGTTTTGTCGCCTGGGACTCCTCCGATACTGTGTTTGTCCAGAACTGGACCTTTGTTCCAGTGAAGCGTTTTTCCAGTCGTTATCATAGCGTTTGACAAGGCTTCAGCTTCATCTATACTTATGCCCCATATGTGTAGGGCTGTAACGAAAGCCGCAAGTTCAACGTCGCTTAGATGGCGTTCCACGACATCTTTTACAATCTCCATTATTTCTCGCTTCCGAAGTCGATTTCCCAAAATTTTGTCCCGTATGTATCCTAGTGATTCAGGTCTCTCCGCAGGTTGAACTTCAACTGTTTCTCCAGAACGAATGTCTAATACGCTACTGACTTCATCGTATATGCCCAGTGTTTTTCTGGGAAAGGTTGCCGCGACATTGACGATTGCGATTGCGCTTTTTTTCTTATATTTAATTATTATTCTGTCAGAAGGGTGGAGTCCTAATCGACTTGCATATTCATCGTCCATGACTACAGTAGGTTTTCCAGATTCAATGCCCAAAAGTTTGACTTTCAGCTCCATTTGTTTTCTCACCGTTTACGATAGAATTGAAAACTATTAAATTGCTCCGCAGTGAAAAAAGTTTGGGATGAAATGATTTGAAATATGAAGATTTTGTTGATCTAACGTATAAACCAAGTGAAGACGATGTTGTGTGCGATTTCTCCGTTGAAACATTTGATGAGGATATCATAAAAATGGCGGGCGGGGTGGCTGCGGAGAGTTCTATCGGAACTTGGACAGAGCTTGCAACAATGAAAGGTTACGTGAAAAAGTTGCATGCTGTTGCCTTTGACATCAATTGGAACTCTGTGCGTGTTGCATATCCAATTGAGCTGTTTGAGCTTGGCAACATGCCGAACATACTGAGCAGCGTTGCTGGAAATGTTTTCGGCCTGAAAGATCTGAAAAACTTGCGGCTTAACGATGTGCATATGCCTGAAGAGATAGTAACAAGTTTCAAAGGGCCAAAATATGGTGTAGTTGGCATTCGCAAATTAGTTGGTGTTTATAATCGACCTTTAGTTGGGACGATAATAAAGCCAAAACTGGGTTTAAACACTCCAGATCATGCTGAGGTGGCTTTTAACGCTTGGGTTGGAGGCTGCGACATAGTTAAGGACGATGAGAACCTTAGCAGTCAAAAATTTAATCAGTTTGATGATCGTGTTGTAAAGACTTTGGAATATCGGGATAGAGCTGAAGAGCAAACGGGTGANNGGAGAATATGTTATGATTGATATTTTGACTTGTGGGTTTTCAGCGTTGCAGACTTTAAGAGATCAAGATTTAGATTTGGTTTTTCATGCTCACCGGGCGGGTCACGCGGCTTTTACAAAAAATCCGAAGCACGGCATTGCTATGCGAGTAATTGCGAAACTTTCTAGAATTGTCGGAGTTGATCAGTTGCATGTTGGTACTGCTGTGGGTAAGATGGCGGAGACAAAGGAAGAAGTGTTAACTAACTGTGCGGCTTTAAAAGAGGAAATGAGTGGTTTGAAAAGAGTTATGCCAGTTTCGTCTGGTGGTCTTCACCCTGCCCTAGTTCCTTCATTAGTTGACATTTTTGGAGTTGATTTTGTTATTCAAGCTGGGGGAGGAATACATGGACATAAAGATGGAACAGTGGCAGGTGCAAAGGCTATGAGGCAAGCAGTGGATGCCACGATGGAACATATAAAACTCAAAGAATACGCTGCAACTCACCGCGAACTGCAGAGCGCACTGGAAACTTGGAAAAACATGTCATAAAAATATCCATGGGTATATTTTTCTCACTATTCCCAGCACAGAGTGAGGTGATATTACTCCTTCTTCACATATTATTCCATGAATGAAGTTTCGTCTTGTTATGTCAAACGCTGGGTTCTTGATTTCCAGTTTCGATGGAGCTTCAGTCCATATTTCGTTTGGGTTTCGCTCTTCGATTTTTTCATAGTCACCATACACTGTAGAAGGGTCAAATTTCAGCAGTTCCGAGACCACGTAGAAAGGTGTTCTCGCTTCGTTGGCTGCCAAGGCTATCAAGCTTGTTCCTATTTTGTTGATTACATTACCTTCTGAAGTTATTGCGTCAGCGCCAACCATTACGAGGTCCACCTTGTTCATAAAAAACCTAACAGCTGAATCAACAATCATGGTTGTTTTGATGTCTAAGTCAATTAACTCTTGCGCTGTGATTCTTCCTTGAAAACGAGGTCTCGTCTCAGTGCATATTACTTCAAATTGTTTTCCTTCTTTTTTGGCTCTTTCAAATATGTGAGTGACTGTAGATGAGTGACAGTGAGTTAGAATCCGTGAGGAAGATTTAATTCTTTTAGAACCTATCTCAGCGATTTTCTTCTTTGAAGTTTCCAAGTTTTGCAGGAACTGATTTGCAGTTCGGTGAACAAGAGTGGCCAGTTCTTTTGGATTTCTCTCTTTGCTTTTTTCCACCTCATGTATGATTTGCCTAACAGCATTCCGCATCAGCGGCTCGGTTTCTCGTGAGCTAAAAAGGATCTTTCTAGCCTTGGATAATTCGTTCACGAACTGGGTCTTATTTTGTGCTTTCGATTTTACGGTTAGTTCCTCAATTGCTTTTATGGCGGTTATTGCAACGTTTCGTGCTCCTTGGACTTCTAGTGTTTTTATGCGTTTAGCAGCCAGCTCAACCGCTTCAGACATTACATTTTAAACTCCTATTTACGAGTCGTTTCCAACTTTTAACCAAAAAATACGCTTGCTATTTCATAAAGCTTTAAATCAACAGTTTTTCGTTTACCCGCAACATCCTTCAACGGAACAGAAACCATCTTGTTTCCTTGAATAGCAACCATACGTCCAAACTTGCGTTCATGAACAAAATCGATAGCAGCTATTCCATACCTTGTAGCTAAAATACGGTCAAAAGCCGTTGGAGAACCGCCCCGTTGAAGATGACCCAAAACCACAACTCTCGTTTCAATGCCCGTTTTCTTTTCAATTTCTTTTCCAAGATGATAACCTATGCCGCCAAACCTTACATGTCCAAACTCATCTTTACCATCGCTGTAAAGAATTTCTCCACATTCTTTGGGTTTCGCTCCTTCAGCCGCAATGACCATGCTAAAGTTTATGCCGCGCTTTTGTCTTCGTTGGATGAATTCACAAACTTCATCAATTTCAAACGGTTTTTCTGGGATTAAAATTACATCTGCTCCTCCAGCTAGCCCAGCCTCCAACGCAATCCAACCTGTATATCTACCCATCACTTCAAGAATCATCACTCTATGATGAGCCTCTGCAGTAGTATGAAGCCTGTCAAGCGTTTCCGTGGCAATAGAAACCGCAGTGTTAAAACCAAAAGTATAATCAGTGCCAACCAAATCATTGTCAATAGTTTTAGGCACTCCAACACTTGAAAGCCCAATTTCATAAAGCTTGTAAGCTACACCTAAAGTGTCTTCGCCTCCAATTACAACTAGAGCATCAACGCCCTTTTCCTTAGCATTACCAAGAATTTTCTGTACGCCACCTTCATGCTTAAAAGGATTAGTCCTTGAAGTCCCAAGGATGGAACCTCCACGAGGAAGTATCCCACGAATTTCATCTAAACCCAGCGGAATGAAATCGCCTTCAATTAGTCCGCGCCAACCATTCTTAACACCCACGGTCTCATAACCATAGTTTTTGATTGCTTTTCTCACAACAGCCCTGATTACAGCATTGATTCCAGGGGCGTCTCCGCCTCCACTCAATATTCCAACTTTCATTTATCGTTTCCTTCTTACTCTTA
>JABAHO010007110.1_pt1 | contig 21255 bp, 17 predicted proteins | sample 7062071 | NCBI WGS metagenome assembly JABAHO01 (sample SAMN14534356, study PRJNA622989) | marine sediment metagenome | biome: marine biome [ENVO:00000428]; feature: marine pelagic biome [ENVO:01000023]; material: deep marine sediment [ENVO:00002113] | place: India: Gulf of Kutch | collected...
CCGTCGTGCCGTTCATCCGATGCCACACATAGTCGACACGCTGATCGAAGAACGGGCCCGGGGACTGATGCGGCACCCGCTGCTGTGGCGGCTGGTGACCCGGCTGCTGTATCCCGCGCTGGGGTATCGCGCCGCCGTCAACATGGCCGATTCGGTGGCCGACATGGGTGGGCTCGAGATATTCGAGATGCTCAGCGCGCAGCTGCAGCTCGACATCGACATCGGCGGGACCGAGCACATCCCCGAAACCGGCAGCGCCATCGTCACGCCCAATCACCCCACGGGCATCGCCGACGGCGTCGCCGTGTTCGACGTGCTGCGCACGGTGAGATCGGACATCACGTTCTTCGCCAACCGGGATGCCATTCGCTTCGCGCCGGGCCTCGCGGACGTGATCGTGCCCGTCGAGTGGGTGGACGACAAGCGAACCCACGCGCGGAACCGGGAGACCGTGAGCCACATGGTCCGCGCGTTCCGGTCCGGAAGGCTGGTGGTGATATTTCCGTCCGGGCGCCTGGCCCGGCCCACGCTCCGAGGCCTGGTGGAGCGCGGGTGGACGCCTACGGCGGTGAACCTGGCGCAGAAGTACCGATGCCCCATCGTGCCCATGCACATCCGCGGCAGAAACAGCTGGCTTTACTATCTGCTGTACGCGATCAATACCGAGCTGAAGGACATGACGCTGTTTCGCGAGCTGCTCAACAAAACCGGCCAGCCGTACCGGGTCCGAATCGCCGAGCCTTTCGAGCCCGTGGGAGACGCGAGGATGTTGACCATGGCGCTGCGTGAGTTCGTCGCCGACGAGATGCCCGGGGGCGAACGGCGGTTCAGCGTCTCCGATACGGATACGCTGGCTCCGACACCTTTCCGCAGCTCGTGAGCACGTCCACGGGGCCGGACTTTTCCACCGCCACGGTGATCTCCTCGGATCCGCGCCGGAACGTCACCGTGGCGGCGTCATCGTCGCCCCGGGCGTCGACCAGATCCAGCTCACCGCCTCCGCAATAACCCGCGGCCGCCTGCACGACCTTCGCGTACTCCGTGCGCCCCCGCAGGTGGGCGAGCGGGACCTGACCGGACTCGATGTGCTCGACGAAGGCGGCAACGTCTGCGGACTGAACACGGCCGTACAGAGTCGCGTGGGGTAGAACGAGCACGTNNGTGACCGCCGAGATGGCTCACCTGCCACACCCGGCTGCCCAGCCGCTCCCGCATCGCGGCGTAGACGGGAAGACCGAAGCGCGCGCAGCACAGATCCCGCTGCCCGTTGGTGCAGACGAAGTAGCGCGGTTCCGAGAGCACGCGAGCGCCTTCGGGCAGATCGCCCCGCGCCAGCCCCGCGAGGTCCACGCCTTCCAGAAAGTCGTAGCCTTGTCCCTGGAATTCGAGCAGCCGGTTGCCGAAGGCGACCAGCAGCGACACGGTGTCTCTGTCGAGNNGGCATCGATGCCGGCGCTCAGCCAGCTTCGCGTCGCTGCAGCAAGCGCGCTCTCCTCCAGGGCCTTCGCCTTCCAGGCCGGCCGGTATTCGAGCATCAGCCACACGTCCACCACTTCCGCCGTGCCGAGCATGGGCTCGTCGTCGTTGAACTCACTGCAGTAGATGCGCTCGGACATGGGCCGGGTTACCTGGCTGGGGGAGCGGTCATTGAAGCAGAAAACCATGGAACCCTGAACCCGACGGCGCGAAAGCAGCGCCCCGGGCGGCTTTGCAAAGCCATGGCAATCCCGCTAGCTTAGGCCTCATCAGTCTCCGTCCGGAGGCTTTCGGGAGGACCACGAATGACACCGACCCGCGCGTTGGCCGAGCGGATCGCCGGCGCCCAATACGCCGACATCCCGGCTCCGGCACGCATGGTGGCAAAGCAGGCATTGCTCGACTTCATCGGCGTGACCATGGCCGGCATCGACGAGCCCCTGGCCCGCATTCTGCGCGACCAGGTCAAGGAGGAAGGCGGACACCCCCAGGCTCAGCTCATCGGCACCGACGAGCGCGCTTCCACCATCCAGGCGGCCTTGGTCAACGGCTCCGCCGGTCACGCTCACGACTACGACGACGTGCATACGGCCATGACCGGTCATCCCACGGTTCCCGTCGCGCCCGCCGCCCTTGCACTCGCCGAGCGGCTCGGCGGCACCGGGGAGGAGCTGATCGCTGCTTTCTGTGCCGGCGTGGACGCGGAGTGCATCCTCGGGCATTACGCCGGGCCCGGTCACTACGCTCATGGCTGGCACGCGACTGGCACCCTCGGCAGCTTCGGCGCAGCGGCAGCGGCTGCCCGAATCATCGGGCTCGACGAGGACGCGACCAGCCGCTCCCTCGGCATCGCGGGCACCCGGGCAGCGGGGTTGAAGTCTCAGTTCGGGACCATGTGCAAACCGCTGCACGCCGGCCACGCCGCCGCCACCGGCGTTCAATCAGCCAGACTGGCGCAACGGGGCTTCGACAGCCGACGGGACATCCTCGAGATGGAGCAGGGCTTCATGGCCACCCAGGCCAGCGGCGCCTGCGAGGACCGGTTCGCCCGGGCCATGGATCGCGACGCTTACACTGAGGACATCTGCTTCAAGTACCACGCAGCCTGCTACCTGACCCACTCCTCCATCGAGGCCGTCAACAGTCTCTGCCGGCGCAACGCCTTCGACCCGAACGATATCGAGAGCGTGGAGATACGCGTCGATCCGGGCCATTTTGGGGTCTGCAACATTCTCGAGCCCCGCTCCGGCCTGGAGGCCAAGTTCAGCCTGCGCTTCACCGCGGCCATGGCGCTGGCAGGCGTCGACACCGCGAGCATCGAGATCTTCACCGACGCGCTGACCCAGCAACCCGNNGCGCTCACCCAGCAACCCGACCTGGTGGCGTTCCGCGACAAGGTCCAGGTGGTCGCCCACGAGTCGCCCAACCCGGACAGCGTCGTCACCATCACGACCCGGGATGGGACCACCCACCGCGAGGCGGTCAACGTGGCGATCCCGGAGCGCGACCTCGATGTCCAGTGGGAGAGGCTCGAGCACAAGTTCCACGCACTGGTGGACGAACGGGCCGGACGCGGCCATGCCGACGAGCTGGCTGCGCTGGTCAGGAACCTGGAGGCCCAGGAAGACCTGGGTGACTTCTTCAGCCTGCTGCGCGTCGATCGATGAGCGAAACTGGCGACTTCCGCGAACGGGCGGTTCTGCTGCCGAAAGGCAACCGCTACGAGGACATGGCCGAAGGCCGCGTCTTCAAGCACCACTGGGGCCGCACCATCACCGACGGGGACAACGCGGCGTTCACCACCCAGACGCTGTCTTTCTGCCCGCTCTACTTCAACGAGCCCTATGCCCAATCACTCGGCCACCCGAGAACCGTGGTCAACCCCCTGCTGGTCTTCAACACCGTGTTCGGCCTCACGGTGGAGGACTTGAGCGAGGGGGGCGGCCCGTTCCTGGGCGTCGACGACTGTGATTTCCTGGCAAACGTATACGTCGGCGACACGCTCACCGCGCGCAGCACGGTGGTGGGCGCGCGCGACTCCAAGGGTCAGCCCGCCTTCGGCATCGTCACCTGGCACACGGAGGGTTTCAATCAGCACGGCGAGAAAGTCGTGGACTTTCACCGGACCAACCTGGTCCGCAAGCGGAAGCGGGACTGACCATGACGCTGACGGGCAAGGGCAACTACTTCGAGGACTTCGAGGCGGGTCAGGTATTCCGGCACGCCCGGGGCAAGACCATGTGCGAGCAGGACAACGTCGGCATCACCCTGCAGGTGCTCAACACCGCCGAGGGCCACTTCAACGAGGACGTCATGCAGCGCAACGCGCTGGCTCTCGGAGACGGGCGTGGCGGCTGGAACTCACGCCTGCAGTTCGGCGGCGTGACCATCGCCATGGTGATCGGCCTGGCCATGCAGGACACCGGCGAGAACGCCCTGCGCGAGCTGAAGCTGGACAAGATCCGGCTGAAAGCGCCCGTTTTTCATGGCGACACCCTCTATGCCTATACCGAGGTGCTCGAAACCGCCGAAGCGGGCCAGGACGATGCCGGTATCGTGACCTTCAAGCACTGGGGAACTAATCAGGACGACAAGATCGTCTTCGAGGGAGAGCGTACCGTCCTGCTCAAGCGCAAGAGCCACCACGGAGCGAAACCGCAATGAACCGACAACCCAAACGCGCCAGGCGCTGCCAGCTCTCCGTTCCCGGCAGCTCCGAGAAGATGATGGCCAAGGCCGCGGCCCTGGATCTGGATCACGTGTTCCTCGACCTCGAGGACGCCGTGGCCCCAAGCGCCAAACCCGAAGCCCGCGGCATGATCGTCGACGCGCTCAACGGGCTCGACTGGACGCCCCGCACCCTCTGCGTGCGCATCAACGACGTGGAGACCGAGTGGTGCCACGACGACATCATCGAGGTGGTCACCGGCGCCGGCGAGAAGCTGGACACGATCATGCTCACCAAAGCCAAGAGCGCCGCCGACGTCATGTTCGTGCACCTGATGCTCGATCAGCTTGAGCAGAAGCTGGGGCTTACGCGACGCATCGGGATCGAGTGCCTGATCGAGGAGGTGGAGGGCATGATGCACGTGGAGGAGATCGCCACCTGCTCCGACCGGCTCGAATGCCTGGTCTTCGGGATGGGTGACTATTCCGCCAGCCAGCAGATGCAGCTCGGCCATATCGGCAGCTCCGGCGGCTACCCGCCGGACGTCTGGCACTACCCGCGCTACAAGATGACCATCGCGTGCCACGCCAGCGGCATTGACCCCGTGGACGGTCCCTACGCCAACTTCCGAAACCCCGAGGGTTACAGCAAGGAGGCCGAGCGGGCCTTCGTGCTGGGCATGGTCGGCAAGTGGGCCATTCATCCGAGCCAGATCGAGCTCGCCAACGCGGTGTTCACCCCGGACCCGGCAGCCATCGCCGACGCCCGCAAGCAGAAGGCGGCCTACGACGAGGCCTTGAGTCAGGGATTGGGAGCCATAAACGTGGACGGCGTGATGGTGGACGCCGCCAGTATCCGCATCGTGCAGAACCTGCTCGATCGGGCCGACCTGATTGGGATGTAGACGATGACCGAGACTTACCTGAGCGATGAGCGCCGCATGATTCAGGAGGTGGCCCGGGACTTCACCCGGCGAGAGGTGCTGCCTGTGGCCGATGAACTCGACCCCATCCAGGGGGACATCCCCATGGACCTGCGCAACAAGCTCGGCGAGATGGGCTACTTCGGCATCCGCATGCCCGAGGAGCACGGCGGTCTCGGCCTCGGGGTGTTCGAGTACTGCCTGATCAGCGAGGAGCTGGCACGGGGCTGGATGAGCGTAGCCAGCATCATCGCCCGGGCCGCATCCCTCATGAACGTGGGTGGCTGGCCGCTGGACAAGCGCGAGGAGCTGACCCAGAAGGCCGCACGCGGCGAGTACCTGGCCGCGATCTCGCTCTCCGAGCCCGACGTCGGCTCCGATCTGGCTGCGGCCAAATGCCGGGCCGTGCTCGAAGGCGACGAGTGGGTGATCACCGGCAACAAGTACTGGTGCACGTTCGCCGACGGCGCGGACTACATCCAGCTGCTCGCCAGGGTCGAAGCCCCGGAATCCGACGACGCCCAGCACAAGGGGCTGAAGAACTTCATCATCGAAAAGCCCCGCGGGGAACTGCCCGAGGGATGCTCCGGGTCACCCATTCCGAAAATCGGCTACTTCGGCTGGAAGACCTGGGAGCTGGCCTTCGACGGCTGCCGGATCCCCAAGGAGAACATCATCACCGGCGGTGGCGGTGACGGCTTCAAGAACGCCATGCACTTTCTGAACGCCGCCAGCGCCCATACCGCCGCCCGCTCCATCGGGCTTGCGCGCGGGGCGCTGGAGGACGCCATGGCGTACTCCCACGAGCGTGTGCAGTTCGGCGTGCCAATCGCCGACTTTCAGGAGACGCGCTTCAAGATCGCCCGCATGGCCAGCGAGATCGAAGCGGCCCGGCAGCTGATGTATCACGCTGCGACGCTGCTCGACGCGGGCGAGACCGCGGAGAAGGAATCGGCCATGGTGAAGTGGTACGCCAGCGAGATCCAGCTCAGAATCATTTCCGACCGTCTGCTGGGCAAGCCCAGCCACCGCGCCACTGCCTGAAAGCCCCGGCCGACGACGCCGCAAACGCGCACCGCGGCCGGGCCGGCCGCCGCGTTTGCCAAGCGCCGGAGGCCCTGCGAGACTAAGTCTGACACACTTGACGCGGGGCACTGCAACGAATGGGAGACCAAGACCCACGTGACCTTCCGAAAACGTTCGGCGAGCTAAAGTCCTCGGGCCATCAGGTTTTCCCGGTCAAGGAAGAGCTGCGCCGCAATCTGATCAGCCGCCTGCGCAGCCGCGAGACGCTGTTCCCCGGAGTCATGGGGTACGAGGACACGGTGGTACCCCAGCTCACCAACGCCATCCTCGGCAGCCAGGACATCATCCTGCTCGGCGAGCGGGGCCAGGCCAAGTCGCGCATGGTGCGCAGCCTGACGAGCCTGCTGGACGAGTGGACGCCCGTGCTTGCGGAAACGGAAATCCCCGAAAACCCGTTTCAGCCCATCACTGCCCAGGGCCGGCAAATCCTGGAGGAGCAGGGGGACGGCGCGCCCATCCGCTGGCTGCACCGTGACGAGCGATACGCGGAGAAGCTCGCCACTCCTGACATCACCATCGCGGACCTCATCGGCGAGGTCGACCCCATCAAGGTGGCCGAGGGCCGCTACCTGTCCGACGAGCTGACCCTGCACTACGGGCTCGTTCCGCGGGTCAACCGGGGCATCTTTGCCATCAACGAGCTGCCCGATCTTTCCGAGCGGATCCAGGTTGGGCTATTGAACCTGCTCGAGGAGCGCGACGTCCAGATCAGGGGTCACAAGGTCCGGCTGCCGCTGGACGTCTTCGTCGTGGCCAGCGCCAACCCCGAGGACTACACCAACCGCGGCCGCATCATCACGCCGCTGAAGGACCGCTACGGCGCCCAGATCCGCACCCACTACCCGGCGGACGTCGATCACGAAGTGGCCATCATGGAGCAGGAAGCCGCCGTCGCCGACATGGGAGACTACCGGCTGGAGGTGCCCGACNNGCGGAGATCACCCATCACGCCCGGCGCTCGCCCGACATCAACCAGCGGTCGGGCGTCTCCGTGCGCACCTCCATTGCCGACTACGAAGCGATGCTGGCCAACGCGTTTCGACGCGCCCTGCGGCTCGGGGAGGACGAGGTCGTGCCGCGTATCTCCGACCTGGCATTCGTGCTTCCCTCGTTCCAGGGCAAGGTCGAGTTCGAGGCCATGGAGGAAGGCCAGGAGGACAAGATCACCCAGCGGATCGTGCAGGCCGCCATCAAGTCGGTGTTCGATCGCTACTACGACGTCAACGATCTGGAGTCCATCGCGCTCGCGTTCAACGACGGGCTCACGGTGGACACCGGCGAGGGCACGCCGGCGGCTGAATACAACGTCATCGGCGAGCGGATTCCCGGGCTGATGGACGTGTTTCCCGACCGGGAGGGCGTGAGCCCAGGCGTGCGGGCGGCCAGCATCGAGTTCATCCTGGAAGGGCTGCACCTGCACAAGCTTCTCAACAAGCTCGACAACAGGGGAGCGGTCACCTACTCCGGATGAGCCGCACCGCAAACCACAGCTGAGGTCGTCATGCGTCACTTTCCCTCCGGATACCGCTTCTCCCGCTGGGACGGCTCCCAGAAACTGCCGCTGGATGCCGACGAGATCATGGCCGCGCTCGCCGACGACCTGATCGAGTACGGCGACCTGCGCTGGGCCATGCGCAACCTCATGTCGCGTGGCATGCAGATCCCTCAGGGCGGCTACATGCAGGGCTTGAGGGACATGCTCCGCCAGCTGAGGGAGCGCAAGCGCGAGCAGCTCGAACGCTTCGACCTATCGAGCATGTTCGAGGACTTTCGCGAGCGGCTCGACGAGATCCTCGCCATGGAGCGGGAACGGATCGACGAGTGGCTGAGTCCGCCGTCCTCCACGGATCCCGCCAGCGCGGAGCGGGCCGGGGACCCGGCTCTGGGCGCGCCTACCGACCAGCAAGCCGGCGAGGATGGGCCCGACTTCTCCGGAGACGTCCTGAAGCAGATCGCCCAGCGNNTTCTTCAACGACATCGAGAACATGGTCAACCAGCTCTCCGACGGCGACGTCGAGCGCATGAAGGAGATGGTCAAGGCGCTGAACGAGATGCTGGTAAAGCGGATCGCCGGGGAGGACCCCGGATTCGATGACTTCATGGAGCAGTTCGGCGACATGTTCGGCGACGACCCGCCGCAGTCTCTGGACGATCTCCTGGAGCGCATGGCCCAGCAGATGGCCGCCGCTCAATCCCTGCTGAACTCCATGTCGCCCGAGCAGCAGCAACAGCTGCAGTCGCTGCTCAGCGACCGATTCGGCGATCCGGAGCTGAACTCCGAGCTGCGCAAGCTCGCCAAGGAGCTGGACTTCCTCAACCCCGACGGCGGCAAGTACCGGTTCTCCGGCGACGAGCGGCTCGATCTCGAGTCGGCCATGAAGCTGATGAGCGAGATGCAGGACTTAGACGAGCTGATCTCCCAGGTCCAGGATGCCGAGCGCGGCGGGAACATGGACCGCATAGACCGGGACCTGTTGAGCGACCTCCTCGGGGATGAGGCGGGAGAAGACCTCGAGCAGTTGCAGCAGCTGCTGAAGGCCCTCGAGGAAGCCGGCTACATCCGCCCCACCGACGACGACGGCTGGGAGATCACGCCGAGGGGATCTCGCATGATCGGCCAGAAGGCCCTTGGCGAGATTTACGCCAGGCTCAAGCGCCAGAACCTGGGCAACCACGCGGTGCCCGAGGAGGGCCGCTTCGGCGAGCGGCTGGAGCAGACCAAGGCCTACGAGTTCGGCGATCCGTTCCATCTGCACATGCCCCGGACGCTGCGCAACGCCATCGACCGGGAGGGGCCGCAGACACCGGTAAGCCTGAAACCGGAGGACTTCGAGATCTATCGCAGCGAGCTCATAACGTCCACGGCCACGGCCATGCTGGTGGACCTGTCCTGGTCCATGGCATTAAGAGGCTCTTTTCAAGCTGCCAAGAAGGTCGCGCTCGCGCTGCACAACCTCATCACCTCTCAGTACCCAAAGGACAGCTTCTACATCATCGGCTTTGCCGCCTATGCCAAGGAGCTGAAGCCGAAGGACCTGCCCTATCTGCAGTGGGACGAGTACGTGCTGGGCACCAACATGCAGCACGCTCTGCTGCTCGCCGAGCGCCTGCTGGCCAAGCATCAGGCCGGCAGCAAGCAGATCATCATGATCTCGGACGGGGAGCCGACCGCGCACCTGGAGAACGGTCAGGCCCAGTTCGCCTACCCGCCGACGCCCGAGACGATCCGGGCCACGTTCCGCGCCGTGAAGCACTGCACCGCGAGGGGAGTGGCGATCAACACGTTCATGCTGGATTCGAGCTACTACCTCAAGGCGTTCATGGACGAGATCGCCAAGATCAACGGCGGCCGCGTTTTCTACACNNCAAGAAGAAGCGGCTGGCGCGCCGCGCCTGATCAGTAGGAGCGCGGCAACCCGAGCACGTGCTCGGTGACGTAGTTCAGAATCATCTCCTGGGAGATCGGCGCGATGCGCATGAGCCGCGCTTCCCGCCAGTAGCGCTCGACGTGATACTCCTTGGCGTAGCCGAACCCGCCATGGGTCTGCATGGCCTGATCCGCCGCCTGATAAGCCGCGTCTGCCGCCAGCCACTTGGCCATGTTGGCCTCTGCCCCGCAGGGCAACCCCCGGTCAAGGAGCCAGGACGCCTTGCGGATCATCAGCTCCGCCGCGTCCAGGCGCATCTGTGCCTCCCCCAGCGGAAACGCCACGCCCTGGTTCTGACCGATGGGCCGATTGAACACCACGCGCTCGTTGGCGTAGTCGACCGCACGACGCATGGCCGCGCGGCCGATGCCCAGCGCTTCCGAAGCCACCAGTATGCGCTCCGCGTTGAGGCCATCGAGCAGGTAGCGGAAACCCTTGCCCTCATCGCCAACGCGGTCGGTGACGGCCACCGGCAGGTCCTCGTAGACTACCTCGCAGCTGGCCACCGCGTTCCGTCCCGACTTGTCGATGGCCGATATGGTCACCTCCGGCCTCTGAAGCTCCGCGAGCAGTAGCGTCAGACCGTCGGTGCGCCGGGCCACCTCGTCCGCCGGCGTGGTGCGAACGAGCAGGAGCACGCGTTCGGAATCCAGCGCCTTGGTGGTCCAGACCTTGCGTCCCCGCACCAGGTAGTGGTCGCCCTCGCGTCGCGCAAACGTCTCGATGGACGTGGTGTCCGTTCCCGCGTTGGGCTCGGTGACCCCGAACGCCACGTGCAGCTCGCCACTGGCCACCCGCGGGAGGTAGGCCTGCTTCATCTCCTCGCTGCCGTACTTGACCACGGGATGCATGCCGAAGATGGAGAGATGCAGCCCGCTGGCGCCGTTCATGGCCGCGCCCGAGGCCGATACGGTCTCCAGGACCAGGCTGGCTTCCGTGATGCCGCGCCCGCTGCCCCCATACGCCTCAGGGATGGCAACCCCGATCCAGCCCGCTTCCGCCATGGCGTTGTAGAAACCCCAAGGGAACTCGTGCTCGCTGTCGCAGCGCGCCCAGTAGTCGTCCGGAAAGCCGGCACAGACCCGGCCAACGGCATCCTTGATGAGCTGCTGCTCTTCGGTGATCTCGAAATCCATGAGTCTCATCCACTGCTGGCGGAGGGCTGATGGTTGGGCAGAAGCCGTTCGAGTGCAAGGCGCAGTTGGCAAAGATCATCGGGACGGGTAACGTTTCGCCGCTACCAGGGGAGACTTCGATGGACGAGCTGGAGCTGAAAACTCAACGGATGCAGGCGCGCATCGAGGACGACGGCATTGGCTGGGTGATCTTCAATCACCCGGAGCGTCACAACGCGCTGTCGCTGGAGATGTGGCAGGGTCTGGGTGACATTCTGGAAACCTTCGCTCACGACGCGCGCGTCAAGGTCGCCATCATGCGCGGCGCCGGCGACAAGGCCTTCATTTCCGGCGCCGACATCTCCGAGTTCGACACGAGCCGGGCCAACTCCAGCCAGAAGGCGGACTACAACCAGATCATGGGACGGGCCAATCGCTGGCTGGTGGACTTCCACAAGCCGCTGGTTGCGCTGATCGAGGGTTACTGCATCGGCGGCGGCCTCGCCACGGCCCTGGCCGCCGACATCCGCATCGCTACGCCCGATTCGCGCTTCGGCATACCGGCCGCCCGCCTGGGCCTGGGCTACGACTACGAAGGCCTGGCCAAGCTGGCACGCATCGTCGGGCCGGCGCGCGCGCGCGACGTCATGTTCTCCGCGCGCTTCTTCGATGCCTCCGAAGCCCACGACATGGGCTTGATCAACTTCGTTCACGCCCGCCGCGACATCGAGGAGGAGACCCTGGCATATGCTCGCCGCATTGCCGGGAACGCGCCGATGACGGTGACGGCTGCCAAAGCGGCCGTGAATGCCTGGGAGCGGGGCGAACGGCCGGACGAGGTGGAAGAGGTGAGAAAGCTGGTCGATGCCTGCTTCGACAGCGACGATTACAAGGAAGGACGGCGTGCCTTCAAGGAAAAGAGAACCCCAGACTTCGCAGGTCGATGACTAATCGAACTGCTCCCTTGCAAGACACGCCGTCCTTGACCGTGGACCCGTCCGCGAACTGCAGGCTCGGATCGTACCTGTCGAGAGACGAACTCGATCTGGGGCGTTTCGTCGGAGATCATTGTTGACGAACGGCAAGTCGACGTCTGTCACGCTCATGTGAGCCTATGTAATGGGCTGGTAATCGCACGTCCCTGACGACCCAATAAAGGGGTATGATCCGACCGTCTGAAACCCCGACTCAGGTGACCTGAAATGACTACCTTCCGCGTTCGCGAATTTGTCAAGCTTGCCGCCACGTTTCTGTTGACCGCCACGATGCTCGGCGGTTGCGCGACGGACGGCGCCCCGCCGCCTGCCTCGAACACGACGATCCCGGACTTTACCGAGGACTACCGGATCGGCGTGGGCGATACGCTCTCGGTGAGCGTGTGGCGCAACGAGGACCTGAGCGTTACCGCACCCGTGCGCCCCGATGGCAAAATTTCGGTACCGCTGGCCGGCGACGTGCTGGTGGGTGACAAGACACCCGAGGAAGTGAGCGCGGAGATCACGGAGAAGATCGCCGCCTACATCCGCGATCCGTTCGTTACCGTCATCGTCACCGACATGGGCAGCGCCGAGTACCGTTCCCGAGTAAGGGTGACGGGTGCGGTTGAAAACCCCGTATCGTTGCCCTACCGCCAGGGCATGACCATTCTCGACGTCGTTCTGGAAGCCGGCGGCGTCAACGAGTTCGCCAACGCGTCCAAGTCCACCCTCTTCCGCCGCAGCGGCGAGCGGCTCGAGGTCAACCTCGACCGGATCTTGAAGCGTGGTGACATGAGCACCAACTTCAATGTGCAGCCCGGTGACGTCATCACGGTGCCCGAGCGGGCATTCTGAGCAGCGTAAGATGCGCTCACCGAAACGGGCCTTTCTAGCTCTGTGCGCCGCGGCTTGCGCGCCGTGGTCCGCGGCCTTCGCGTTTGAGATCGGCGCGGCCATCAGTCACGAATCCGAATACACCACGAATACCGCGCGCTCGGACGACGACGAGGTCGCGGAGTGGATTCACAGTCCCAGCCTGGAACTGGGCGCGGAACACGAGGGCGGGTCCCTATCCCTGAGTGCCGGCTACATCTTCGAGCGCCGCTACCACCAGAAAGATCTGTACGACACGGAGAAGGCCGACCGGGGCGCTGCCGAGCTGCGCTGGCAGGCGCTGCCGAGCCGCCTGGACTTCAACGTTCGCAACGTCAGAACGGAAACCACCCAGCGAGCCTTCGAATCCGACACCCGGGACAACCGGCAGGTGGTGGCCTACACGGAATTGGGACCAACGCTGCGCCTTCAGCCTCGGCCCGGCGACGAGCTTCAGGTGGAGTACGCCTTCACCGACGTCAACGCATCCGAGACGGACACGGACAGCAAACGCCACACCGGCTCGCTGCGCTACATCCTGGGATTCTCCGAGAACCAGAATCTGACCTACGAATCCAGCTATCGCGACATCGACTACGACAACGAGGACTCGCCCGACGTCACCGGCTGGACCCATACGGGAACCTATGCCGCCAAGATGCGGCTGCTGGACGTGTCGCTTACGGGAGGGGTGAGTCGCCTGGACCGCACCCTCGACCGGGACAGCGTCAAGGGCCGCGTTCTGCGAGCCAATGTTGCCTGGGAACGGGGCAATTCCCGGCTGGCGTTCAACGTAAGCGACGAGCTCAGAGATCAGTCGACCAATATCACCCGCACGGACAACGACTTCGGCGACCGAGAGAGCGAGGACAGCGACCTGAACGAAGTGTTCACCGAGACCAGAGCGNNCAGCCTGCGCTTCGATATTTCCAACCGCAAGTTTCCCGGCCGGGACGAGGACGTTGACGAGTACCGGGCGGGGTTGAGTCTGGACAGAGACATTGGCCGGTCCCTGCGACTGACGTTCAACGCGCGCTACGAAAAGAACAAGAGCAAGGACACCGGCGGCCGGAACTTCGACGAGTGGATCACCGGCATCGGGCTGACCTATCAGGCCTTCGGCAACCGCCGCCGCTGAGCCGCACATAGCGGCGTGTCGCCGCCGGGCCCATCCGTCTTACTGAGCGGTCTTGAACACCTCGTTGGAGAAGTCGCTCTCGTTGCCATCTATGTCGATGGCCGTCATCGCGACGTAATAGTCACCGGCGGCGAGGGTGAGATTCGCCGTGGTTGCCAGGGAATCCGCCACATCTTCGGAGCCAACGTAGCTGCCCGAGAAATCTCCGTAGTAAACCCGGTACCCGTTCAGGTCGTCCAGCGGCGTGCCGTCGACGTTCTCGGTGGGCGCGGACCAGCTCACGCTGAGCGAACCACTTAGATCCACGGTGACCATGGCGACCGCATTTTCCGCGGCGTTGGAGCAGGACAGCGTAAACGTCGTCGATGCGTCGATGGGCCCGACGGTTTCGGACCCGCTCACCGACTTCTCGCCCGTCCAGCCTCCCGTAGCCTCGCAAAGATCCGCCCCGGACGAATTCCAGCTCAGCATCGTCGANNGACCGGCGGGGGCGCTTCTTCCTCGGGGGGAGGCGCTTCTTCCTCGGGGGGAGGCGCTTCCTCTGAAGGCGCCGGCTCCGACTCGGCGGGCGGTGGGCTCTGCTCCTGCGTCGACGACGCGGTTTCGGCCGGGGCGGGTTCGTCCGCCGTGGTCTGCTCGGACGACCCCGAACAACCGATGAGCCATAACGTGCTCAGCGCGAAGGCAAAGCCTCTGATGGTGGAAGCCTGAAATTGTCCCATGTCCCGTCTGTCCTCTAACCCTGGTACTGCCTGGTCACCCCGAGCCGACGCTTTCGCGCCGCTAGTAACCGAACCCTCTCCGGTCGGTGGACGGCATCGGCCGAGGAAACAGGCATCACGCTATATCCTTAGGCCGCCCGGGGGTGAGACCCAATCTACAGTCCGAAGTGCCGTTGAGGATTTTGCGACGCCGGTCCCGGTGGCAGGATCGAAGCGTTCACGAACGATTTGATAGGCTAGCGCGGTGTGCGCCGGGAGTCGGGTCTTGAAGGCAAGGGCTCGCCGCGCCGTGGTGGTATCAGGGTCTGACCAGCAACACCTGGTTGGCGGCCACGCCGGCCAGCGTCGTCTCGGACCCGTCGGCGAACCGCACCACCACGTCGACCACGTCGACGCTGCCGAGGCCGAAGTGCAGAACCGGGTCATCCTGGGCCAGATAACCGTGATTGCCCCGCGACTCGCGAATCGCGATCGGCGGTCCAGCGGTGCCCGCTTCGGGGTAGACGAGAACGCGCGCGCCGAAAGCCCCAGCCTGGCCCTGCGGGGATCGAAGGTCGACCTTAAGCCAGTTCCCTTGCGCCAGGTCGTTTCGGATGAGGCGGCTCTCCCCGCCATCATCGGTGACGACGAAGTCGAGATCACCATCGTTGTCGATGTCACCAAAGGCGATGGCGCGCGGGTCTGAGATGCCGGCCATCGGGATGCTCGGTCCGGGGCGGAACGCGCCCCCGCCGTCGTTCAGATATACGACGCTGTCTCCTGCAAAGATCAGATCCTCGTCGCCGTCGTTGTCGATGTCGGCAAAGCCGCCCATGTAACCGTCACGCCCCTGAAATGACTGCTGTTTGAGGTATTGGCCGGACGGCTGGCGCAGGTAGAGGTGGGCCGACCCGTCTGACACGAGGAGCAGATCCAGATCGTCGTCGACATCCACATCGGCGGCGGAGATGCCGTCCCCCGCATCGTCCTGTATGCCGAGATCCGCGGGCGCCACGCTGACAAACGTCCCGCCGCCGTCGTTTCGGAAGATGGCAAACGCTCCCGGCGAGTTGGCCGCGATGATGTCGACATCGCGATCTCCATCAAAATCCGTGTCGATCAACCCCCGACTCGCCGGCGTGGTGCCCAGCACCGCATTGGGATTCGCCGAGAAATTCATGGCCCCGTCGTTCAGGTAGGCTTCGTTGCTTCCGGCATCCGCCGCCAAAGGAATGCTGAGCAGATCCAGATCGTGGTCTCCATCGGCATCGTGGGCGGTCACGCCACGCGAGCGCCTGGCATTTGCGATGTCGGCAACGTCCCCCGCGGTGATGTCGGCAAAACTACCGGTACCGTCGTTCTGGTAGACGTTGTTGTTGGCCGCAACCCCACCGGCCTCGCCGAGATCCGTGTAAGCGCTCGCGTTGACCAGATCGTAGTCGCCGTCGTTGTCGAGATCTGCCCAGACCGCTCCATAGCTGCCACCATCGGCGTCCTCGATGGCACGGGCGAGCGCCTCCTCGACGAACGCCCCGCCATGATTGTGAAAAAAGCGGTCCTGCAGCACGGCCTCGACCGGATCCGAGCCGACCGTCAGGTACAGATCCGTGAGGCCATCCGCATCGGCATCGGCAAAGGCCGCCCCCTGGCTACCCGAGTCAGGACCGGATAAACCCGCGGCTACCGAGACATCCTCGAAGACCGGGGGGATCAAAGGAGGAACGGAAGCGGCATAAAGCCGTTGAGCCTGATCGGCACCAATCGCGTCGTGAAACAGCAGGACCTCGTCGATCAGACCGTTGAAACCCGAGCCGCCATCCGCATCCCCGCCGATGGCGGCGCCTTCGGCGTTGGAGTCGATGGCATCCGTCTTCTCCTGCAGGGTGGCCTCGGCCACCCCGTTGACGAATATGCGCTTGACGGCCCCGTTGTAGACGACGATCACGTGCTGCCATTGTCCCAGGGCAAGCGTGGCCTCGGAGGTCATGTCCGCACCATCCAGGCGAAAGATAAGCTTGCCGTCCCGAGCGAGCAGGCCGTACAAGTGGGAGTCACCCAGAGCGTTGGGTCTCGCGATAATCGTGGCATCGCGCCCCAGCGAGCGATCCCGAGGCAGTATCCAGGCAGCGATCGTGATCGCCGACCCGTCAACGTCCAGGGGTGTTGTGTAGTTCAAGGCGACGTGATCGGCATCGCCGTTGAAATCCAAAGCGCCTCCGCTGGCGCCCTGCCCCCAGACGGCGCCGGATATCTGCCCGTCGCTGACCCCGTTGGCGTCGGCGAGGACGTCGCCCGCACCCTCGTCGAACATCCAGTGGGCCTTTGCGGCCCGGTCCACCTGCACGTCGACGCTGGCATATGCCCGGTCCAGCAGCCCGGAGCAGATGACGCCGAAGCTGGCGTCTTCAAGGAGGGGGCCCGTATCCGCCGAGCCGGAGGCCGCGAGGTCTCCCGACCAGTCGCCGAACGCTTCGCAGCTCGACGCGTTTTCGGACGACCAGGTCAGGGTCGTAGAGTCGCCGGCGACGATGAGGCTCTCCGACGCAAGGAGCGAGGCACTTGGTGACGGGACCACCTCCACCGCAACCTCAAGCGCGACGGTGCCTCCCGGTCCGGAGCAGCTCAGCGCAAAGACGGATGTCGCGGCAAGCGGGTCCGACTCGAAAGCGCCCGANNTCCCATCCGCCCGATGCATTGCATGCATCCGCGTTCGATGCAACCCAAGAGATACTCACCCGGTCTCCCTCCGCGACGAGCTGGCGCGACGCCTCCAGGGACAGAGCGACGCCCGGAACCGCCACGGACGCCAGGATCGGATCATCTTTTTCCGCGGTGACGTCCACCTCGACGCGGCGCGTCACGGTCCCGGCCGGCCCGGAGCAGGTCAGGGTGAACGCCTGATCCGCGACCAATGGCCCCACGATCTCTACGCCAGCGGTCTCGCGCGCGCCGTTCCAAGCTCCGGATGCAGAGCAGCTTTCCACCTGGCGGGTGGTCCAATTGAGCGTGAGGTAAGCGCCCACGTCGACGACGGTTTCCGAAAGCTCAATGGAGATTTCCGGCAGCCCCGCCGTACGGACGCCCTTTACCACCTCGTTCGAGTACCAGCTGGATGTCCCATCCTCATCGATGGCGGTTAACGCGAAGTAGTAGGTGCCCGGCGCGATGTCCGGCTCCCAGGACGTGGCGGTCGGCGAGTCGATGAGCCAAGAGTCCGTATACTGACGGCTGCGATCTCCCCAATGAACCTTGAACCCCGCCAGGTCCTGAAGAGGCGTGCCATCCAGATTCTCGGTCGGCGCCTGCCATACCAGCGTTTTGCCCGTCACCACCACGGTCACATCCGCGCGGGATGTTCCAAACGGCCCGTTGCAGGAGACGGCAAACTGAGCGGTATCGTCGAGCGGTCCCACCAGCTCGCTACCAGTGACACCTCGCTCCCCCGACCAGCTCCCCGACAGCGTGCACGCATCCGCATCCGTCGCGCTCCAGTTGAGCGTCACCGAATTGCCGGGGTCGATGAACGTGCTCGATGCGCCCAGGACGACCTTGGGCGGTGAGGCTACGCGCACGAGTTGTTCTTCGTCGACCATCCCGCCAGGGCCCGTGCAGTTGAGCGCGTAGGTTGATTCCGATTGAACCGGGCCGACGGTCTCCGAACCAGACGGGTCCCTCTGGCCCGACCAGCTACCCGAAGCCTGGCAACTTGTTGCGGACGTTGTCGACCAGGTCAACGTCACCATCGCGTCCTTGATGATGAGGTTTTCCGAAGAGTTCAGCGTCAGCGTCGGCGGCGCTACGGTCACGGTCGCCGATTGCTCCACCGTCCCACCCGGACCCGTGCAGCTCAACGCATACTCCGAGTCCGCCTCGACCGGACCCACGGTCTCCGACCCCGCCGACTCCTTCGTCCCCAACCAGCCACCCGACGCCTCACAGCTCGTCGCCCCCGTGCTGCTCCAGGTCAGCGTCACCGGAGCACCCAACGTGACCACCGACTCCGAGGCGCTCAGCGTCAGCGTCGGCGGCGCAACGTCCACGGAGACCGCTCGTTCGACGGCACCGCCTTCGCCGCTGCAGTCGAGCACGTAGGTAGCATCATCATTGACCGGCCCCACCGACTCGCTGCCCGAAAGAGATTTCGTGCCTGACCAGTCCCCGGAGCCGTTGCACTGATCGGTATCTTCCGAAGTCCAGCTGAGCGTGACGGTGCTGCCTGAGACCACCACGGACTTGGACGCTTCGAAGGATAGCCGGGGCGCGGGGGGCGGCGGATCGCTGGTCTGGGGCGTCTGGGTGCTGCTTTCGGACGAGCGCGAGCCCCCTCCCCCACCACAGGCGGCTAGAAAGGCCGACACCAACAGCAATGTGACCACCCGCATCGAAGTCATGGGATGGCTAAACCGACCGCATCCAGTGCCCCCACGGATGTGAGCGAAATGTGTCCCGACGTAACCAGTATATGTGTGAGCGGACCGGAAATCGGCCCGTCCCGCGGGCCGGGACGCTGTTCTATGTAAATGAAAAGTAAAGGAAAATCTCGGCTCTCGAGCAGATGGGTCTTCAACGACGAGCCGTGGATCACCCCTAACTTCAACGGATTCAATGGGTTACATATGTCATATAAGATGACAATTATAAGTTTCTTCATCATCCTTACAAGGGAGAGGTTTCCAACTTGCCGGGGCACTCAAAACGTCATGTCCGACAAAGGGCGGCACCACGACCGAAAGTGTTAGCATGCGCTCCGCTCGGGACGGGTGCCCGAGCCTTCGAAAAAGCTGAAACGGAACACCTTCCATGAGCAACCGTGCGGTCACGGCCTGCGTGCTGATCATCGGCAACGAGATACTCTCCGGACGCACCCAGGACACCAACCTGAATCACCTCGCGACGATTCTGGGTGGCTGGGGCATTCAGGTGCGGGAGGCCCGGGTCATTCCGGACGTCGAGTCGGTCATCATCGAGGCGGTGAACGTCGCCCGAGCAACATTCGACTACGTCTTCACCACCGGCGGCATCGGGCCCACCCACGACGACATCACCGCCGAATCCATCGCCAAGGCGTTCGGCGTGGATCTCGTCACCTCCCCAGAGATCGCCGCCATCATCGAGCAGCGGCCGGCACCGCCAGAGGTGATGGCCGCTCGCATGCGCATGGCGCGAATACCCGACGGCGCCACGCTGGTGGACAACCTCACGGGCGGACCCCAGGGTTTCTGCATGGACAACGTCTACGTGATGGCCGGAATACCCCTGGTGATGCAGGCCATGCTCAAGGGCCTGGAAGGGAAGCTTCGCTGCGGACCCGTGGTGCGCTCCGTCTCCGTGACGGCCTATCTGGGCGAGAGCCAGATCGCCGCGGAGCTCGGCGAGATCCAGTCACGACATCCGGATGTGGATCTGGGCAGCTACCCGTTTTTCCGCAATGACCGGTACGGCACGTCCCTGGTTATTCGAGGTACGGACGCCGACGAGCTGGAGGACGTGCTCGAGGAAGTCAAGGCTGCCATCGTCTCCGAGGGCGAGACTCCCCAGGACGTGCACCGATCCTGACCCAGCCCGGTAAACACTCGCAAACGCAAGGAGAAATCCAGAGATGAACCCGTCAGGCAAGAAGGCTATCGTGCTGGGAGGCACGTCAGGCATTGGCCTTGCGACCGCCCGCCAGCTCGGTGATGCCGGCGCGCACGTGATCGCCGTGAGCCGGTCCGACAGCAACGCTGCCAGCGCCCGTGAAGCCCTGGGGGATGCCGCCGATATCCGCCAGGTGGACGTACTAGACCGGGACGGCATGGCCGCGCTCTTTCAGGAGCTAGCGCCCTTCGACATTCTGGTGAACGCGGCTACCGGGGGCGAACGGGCCACCGGGCCATTTCTGCAGATGGACCTGGACGGGTTCGAAGGTTCGTTCCGGAAGCTGTGGGGCTACGTCAATTCCGTCCGGCTCGGAGCGGAGCACATGGCCGAGGACGGCTGCATCACCCTGGTGAGCGGCTCGCCGGCGCGGAAGTGCCCCCCCGGGTTTGCTGCGATATCCAGCGTCGGCAACGCGGTAGAAGGCTTCGTCAGGGCAGTCGCGACGGAGATCGTTCCGCGAAGAATAAACGTGGTATCGCCGGGGTTCATCGACACGCCCATGTTCCCGGTGCAGGGCGAGGCCCGCGAAAAATTTCTGGCCCAGGCCACCGCGGGCAACCTGATCAAACGGCCCGGCACCGCAGAGGAAGTCGCCGAGGCCATCCTCTTCACCATCCGCAACGACTTCGTCACGGGCACCACGGTGGATGTGGACGGAGGCGCCCTGCTGCCGTGACCTTCGCCAGGGAGCACCCGTTTCGACCGCCCCGACTGCTGAGCAACGGGCACGTCCAGACCGTTCTCGGCAGCCGGGTTAGACAGTCCTGGGTGGCGCGTGAGGCGGAACCCGTAAAAGCGACCAGCGACGAGCGGCTGCTCTGCACCTCCGAGGGCGTCCGGCTACAGGCCCACGCGAGCCTTCGCGATGGCGCGCCGACGGTGGTCATCATTCACGGCTGGCTGGGTCACGCCGATTCGAGCTACGTCCTTGTCCGCCGCGGCCGAGCTGTGGGCACAGGGCTTTTCGGTGGTCCGCCTGAACCTGCGCGATCACGGCGACACGGCCCATCTGAACGAGGAGATGTTTCATTCCGCGCGCACCCGGGAGGTGGTGGAAGCGGTAAACCAGCTGAGCACGGGGGTGGCCACCGGGCCCGTCGGCGTGCTGGGGTATTCCCTGGGCGGCAACTTCGCGCTGCGGGTGGCGCGCGCGACGGGTTTGCCGACGCTGGCGGTCTGTCCGGCCGTGGACCCCGATCGGACCATGCACGCCATCGATCACGGCTGGAGG